>Ga0187893_10006632_pt1 | contig 19637 bp, 18 predicted proteins | sample MA1701074metaG_FD_139574 | JGI IMG/M metagenome (GOLD analysis project Ga0187893, IMG submission 139574) | White microbial mat communities from a basaltic lava cave in the Kipuka Kanohina Cave System on the Island of Hawaii, USA - MA170107-4 metaG ... | reverse complement strand
GCCCGCGAGGCCGTGGGAATACGGCAGCGCCTCACCCGTAGCGGAGGTTTTCATCCGGCGCTGGAGATCGTGAAGGCCGAGTCCTGGCAGCGCATCGGCCCAGAGCTCAGGACGCCACCCGCCGATGAGAGACCCGTCGCCGGCATCTTCCTTATTGAGAGTCGGTGCACCGACCCGCAGCGGGAGACCGAGTTCAACGCCTGGTATGACGAGACACACATCGGCGACCTCCTGGACACCCGCCTGTTTATGAGCGCATACCGTTTCGCCTTAGCCGCCCAGGGTACCATGATCGGCGCGGCAGTGCCGAATGAAGCCGACCTGACCGCGGGAGCCTCCGGGGACGCCGGAGGAGCGACCTATCTGGCGATCTACGAGACCGCGACCGAATCATTAGCCGCCGTGGAGGAATTCTCGCGGGTCCATCGCCCACGCCTGAAGGCCTCCGGACGGCTGAGCGACCTTATTGAGGTGACCTGGCGGGGGATCTACCGACAGATGATTCCCACCATGTGCTCTACCGCTGCGCCTTCTCGATACCGCTCATGAAACGATCCTTATAGCAGACCGGTCGGCGCGGGATCTGGGCCGTTGACGTTCCCGGCTCAACGGTCGCGAGGATGAACCAGGGCCCTGGTTCCCGCAGGGCCGCGAGCGCAGCGTCTCCAAAGGATTTCAGATCCGAGGCTTCCCGGACGGCCGGCAAGCCCGCGGCGCGAGCAATGGACGCCAGATTGATTCCCGCTGCCGTGTGGGTCGGCTGCCCGCCGGTGGTCTCGTACATCCGGTTGTCGAAAACGATGTGCACCAGATTGACCGGGCGCTGTGTGCTGATCGTAGCCAGCGATCCGAGATTCATCAGCAGTGAGCCGTCGCCGTCCAGCACGATGACCCGGAGGTCCGGCCGCGCCAGCGCCAGTCCCAGGCCAATCGAAGACACGGAGCCCATAGCACCCCACATGTAAAAGTTCTCTTGACGATCCGCGGCGGCGTAGAGATCATACGTATTCGCACCCAGGTTGGACAGGACCGGCTGCCTATCCAGCATCTGCAGTAGGGCATGGATCGCGTCGATCCGCTTCACTTCCAGCGTTTCCCTCCCGTCAGCGCAGGCGTGAGCAGCACGGCCACCGGGAGCGTTGTGGAGAATGTCAGCCTGGCCCCGCTGTCCACCACATCGGCGGCATCATCCTGCGCAGAGACCCAAAACGCCTGAATTCCAAGCGCCTCCAGGATTTGCGGGGTCGCGCGCCCCAGCGGTACCTGAACCGGGTTGATTTCTCCACGGCGGCCGCGCTCGCTGATGATGAGCAGGATCGGAATCTGCGCGGCAACGGCGAGCGAGCCGAGGGCGTTCAAGGCATTCCCCAGACCGCTCCCCTGGAAGATCAGCGCGCCACGCTTTCCTCCCAGATAGGCGCCGGCCAGCAGCGCCACGCCCTCCTCCTCCCTCGTGACACAGATGACGGTGAAGGCGGGGTCGGCCTCGAGCAACCCGAGCAGGCTTCCCGTAACCTCGTCGGGGACATGCGCAATGATCTCAACCTTATTCTGCTTGAGGGCTTGCGAAATCTGCTCCGGCCAGTCCACGGGTCAGGATCTCCTCGCATCCTGCTGGGCGTGATGTAACGCGTGCTCCAGCGACCACCGGCCATGGATCATCCCCGCCACGGACTGGGCCAGCGCTTCGGCGCGGGGCGCATCCCAGATGCGGTTGGCAAACATTACGCCCGCACCGCCGGCGCGCAGGACGCCGTGAACCGTCCGCAGCGTCCCTTCTGGCGTCATGGCCAGGGGGCTTTCTTCAATGATCACCGGCCGCGTGCACGTGGCGACCGCGGCCGAAAACGCGTCCGGTGTCCCGGGATAGTCACTCTTCACGAGGTCCCCGCCGAGCTCGGCCCCCACGCGGCAGACGTAGGCAACGCGTTCCGCATTGAACTGATCACGGGGACGAGGGTTGATCAGCGGAATGAGTGGCATCCCGTATTCGGCACAGGCCTCCGCGATCCGGCCGATCTGCGCGAGCAGCTCGCCGTCGTGCGGGACCCCGAGAAAGCAGTTCACCGCGACAGCGGACGCGCCCAGCGCTACGGCGCGCCGCACCGTGGTGACCTGCACCCGGCGCGTGCTGTCCTCGGCCTCCCAGGAAGCCGTCGTCAGCTTGACGATCAGGGCGGCACGGCCGCCGAATGCGGGCAGGCACGTGTCCACCAGACCTTCGTGCATCAAGAGCGCGTCGGCTCCCGCGTCCACGAACAGACGAGCGGTGGACACCGGGTCGCGCAGCCCCGGCAGCACCCCGCGTGGAATGAACACATCGAGCGCGCCGATGAATGTGCGCCCATCGGGGCGGAGGATGGCCGCCAGGCGGACCGCTTTCCCCGTGTCCAAGTCCTAGCCTCCCCGCGGCCACCCGCGCGGCGGCCAGCCACTCCATTCCGCCGAGGGTGTAGCGAACCGATTCATCTCGGGCACGGCCCGGTGGCATCGCTCGTACACCTGCCACAGCACGGGTTCCAGACGGCGGCTCGTGGCATAGGCCCGGTCCAGCATTCGCATGAACTCGGGCATGAGCGCCCTGACCTCCGCGTAGACCGCCGGCGCATCCACGCTCGTGACGCGGCCGCTCTCAACCACACCGCGTCCTCCCACAATCACCGTATCCACATTGCGACCGGATTCACAGTAGACCAATTGATTCATGGGATCGTGGAGCGGGACGAATGCCGCATCGTCGCGTCGGAGCAATACGATGTCAGCCTGATAGCCGGGGGCGATCGTGCCGATCTGCTCCTCACGCAGGAGGGCGCGCGCACCGCCATGCAACGTCATGTGAAGCACGTCGCGGGCCGAGGGCCACCGGCGCGCATCGGGCGAGGCGACCTTGTGCAGGAGCGCCGCGGTTTTCATCACGTCAAACATATTGAACGTGTCGTTGCTGCTGCTGCCGTCGGTTCCCAGGCACATGGGCACGCCCGCGGCCCGCAGCGCCGAAAGGCGCAGGAGCCCGCTGCCGAGCTTGAGGTTGCTGACGGGGTTGTGCGCAACCGTCGCACCGCTTTGGGCAAGCAGCGCAATATCTCCATCGGTCAGCCAGATCCCATGCGCGATCGTGAGGCGGCTGGAGAGCACCTTCAAGTCAGCCAGGTGTTCCACGATGGTCTTTCCGTAAAACTCGCGGCCGGTGATCATCTGCACCTTGGTCTCGAGGACATGCGTGAGCAGCGGCGTGCGCCATCTGCGTGAGAGCTCGTCCAGGGCCCCTATGAAGACCGGCGTGCACCGCTGGGGCGCCGAAGCGGACAGCGCAATGTTGATCCGTCCAGCGCGGCCGTGCCAGGTCCGCAGCAGCGTCTCGGCGAGGGCGAGGAGCTCGCCCGCCGGCTGGGGAGGCTGCGCCTCGAGGCGCTCCCGCGCCCAGCCGGGCAGCTCACCGGCGAGATACGGCAGCTTTTCTAGGTACGCCTTGTCGGTCATGTTGCAGGCCACGTTCGCCCGAATGCCGGCGTCGAGGTACGCGCGCAGGACGGCTTCGCTGCCTTCGAGGGTGGCCCGTGGCGCTTCAGAGACATCGTCCTGCACCGTGGTGGTCCCCGACCGCAATGCCTCCAGGGCCCCGACAAGCGTGCGCAGGTAGATCAGCCGCGCCGGCACCGGCCCATAATCCAGCGGTGGCAGCGAATAGAGCATCCAGACCTCCAGCGGCATGTTATCCAGGAGGCCCCGGAACAGCGTCTCATCCGAGTGCATGTGGGCGTTCACGAGACCGGGTATGGCCAGGAGGCCGCGGGCGTCAAGAACGCGAGCGCCCGGCGGAGCCTCCAGGCTGACACCGACCGCAGCAATGCGGCCGCCTTCGATCAGGATGTCGGCGTCGGGGTAGATCGTTCCGGCATTGTCCAGCGTGACGATGTACGCGCCCTGGATGTGCAGCGGGGGCGGCGCGGAATCTTGTGAATCGGGCCCGCGATGGGGCGCGTCATTCATGGTCACCCGGCGCGCGCCTTTCGCTCCCCCGCTGCAGCGGCGCGGATGACCTGGCCGAAGCCCGCGAATCGGTAGACCAGGAACAGCACGAGGAACGATGCGACGATCAGCGTGGTGGACACCGCCGCGACGACGGGATCGATGTCGGAAACGAGCAACTGAAAAAGCCGCATCGGCAGCGTTTCTTGTCGTTGACCCGCGACGAAGATCGACAGCGCCAGGTTGTCGAACGACTCGATGAAGGCAAAGCCCGCCCCCACGGCCAGCCCGGGCCCAAGAAGCGGCAGTGTGACATGCCGCAGCGTCTGGCCAACCGTGGCTCCCAGGTTCGATGCGGCTTCCTCCAGCATCGGATCCACCTGCACGAGCGCCGCCGCGCACGTGCGCGCGACATACGGAAAGGTGATCAGGACGTGACTGAGGACGAGGGTGGTCAGCGACAGGCGCACGCCGAGTGAGCCAAAGAAGAACAGTAGCGCGATCCCGAGGACGATCGAGGGGAGCATCAAGGGCGCCAGCGTGAAAGCCATGATGGCGTCGCGGCCGCGAAAACGCCCGCGGACCACCGGGAAGGCGGTCAGCAGGCCCAGTGCGACCGCACCGAGGGTCGCCAGGGCGGCGACGGTCAGGCTCGTGCGCGCCGCGCGCAGGATTTCGCCGCTGGCGATCAGCCTCTCATACCACCGGAGCGAGAATCCAGCTGGTGGGAAACTCAGGTAGGCCGTGCTGGTGAACGATGCCAGGATCACCACGATGGTCGGGAGGAAGAGGAACACCCCGGCCAGCGCGGCGACCGCGACCAGCGCCGCGCCGGTCAGACGATCGGCGAGCACCCGAGCAATGTCGGGTTTCACGATGAGACCATCATCGGTCGGCCCATGCCAAGCCCAGGCGCCGCACCAGAGTCGAGTATGCCCACACGATCAGCAGCGACGTCCCCAGCAGCACGAAGGAGATCGCCGAGAGCACGCCCCAATCCAGGGACTGCTGCGTTTGCTGATAGATGAGGGTCGGAAGAATGATGAAGTTCCCGCCACCCACGAGCGCCGGCGTCGTAAATGAGGCGAAGGCGAGCACGAACACGAGCGCCGAGCCGGCCAGAATCCCCGGCAGGCTGAGCGGTAGGATCACGTGCCGGATTGCCTGTGCCCGCGACGCCCCCAATCCGAGTGCGGCCTCGTACACCGAGGGGTTCTGGCGCGCCAGCACGCTGACGATTGGCAGCACCATGAACGGCAGCATCACCTGCGCCAGCGCGATGATCACGCCCTGCATGGTAAAGAGCAGCCTGAGCGGCGCGTCGATGAGGCCAGCGCGAAGGAGCAGATCATTTACCAGACCGCGCCGGCCCAAAATCACCAGCCATCCGTACGAGCGCACGACGGTTCCGGTCAGGATAGGCGAGATCACCAGCACGAGCAACACCGTCTGCCACAGTGTACCGACGCGCGTCAAGACATAGGCATAAGGAAATCCCAGCATCAGGCAGGCAAGTGTGACTCCTGCGGCCATGGCGAGCGTGCGCAGGGTTACGCGCTGGTAGAACGGGTCGGTAATGTAGCGCAGATAGGGTGCCGGATCCGGACGTTCCCACATGATCGTGGTCCCGCGCACGGGAAAGACCCCGATCGCTGCCAGAAAGAGCAGCGGCAGCACAAAGAGGCCTACGAGGAATAGCAGCCCGGGCGCGGCCAGCGCCGGGGACCGTCCGAGCACGTCAGCGCTTGTGGGCGATGTGATGCGCGTAGACGCGACTCAGCGGCCCAGTTCCCGATTGAAGCGGTCGGTCCACGCATCGCGGTTCCGGTTGATGGTGGTCCAGTCGAGCGAGAGAAGCTGCTCCACCTCTTCGGGCCGGGTCGGGAGATAGCGCCGCATTGCCGACGGCAGGTTAACGCCCCTGTTCGTGGGCCCAAAGAAGTACGGCTGGATGGCTGCCTTCAACTGGTAGTCCCTGCCGATGGCGTCGTTGATGAACTGGGCCGCCAGCGCCGGCTGCTTGGTGTTCGCGACCATGTTCATCACGGACATCACGACCACCGCGCCTTCCCTGGGCACGACCCAGTCCACCGGAAGGTTTCGCTCCCGCAGTGTCAGGATCGTGTTGTTCCACAACGGTGCGATGGCGACCTCATCGCGCTCGAAGAGCGCCGCCAGGGCGCCCGGACGCGGGGCAACCGCGGACACACTTCCCATCAAATTCTTGTACGCCGCGAAGCCCGGCTCGATATTGGCCTCGCCACCGCCGTTGAGCCTCGCCAGCATGACTAGGAACGCGACGCCGAGCGAGCTGTTTAAATTCACGGTGCCGACCTGACCTTTGAATTCGGGCTTGAAGAGGTCCCGCCACGACGTCGGTGGCGTTCGCACCTTCCGCGTATTGTATGCGAGCCCGACCACGGAGTATGCCTGAGGAACACCGTACCCGTTCGTGACCCTGCGGTAGGCCGGGTACACCTGCGCGAGATTAGGGATGGCGCGGTCATCTAAGCGTTGGACCAGATTGTCGGCAGCCGCCTGCAGATGCGGGCCCTCATCGAGGACAATAACGTCGAAAGGCGGGTTTGCCGCGGATGCCTTGATCTTGGCGATCACCTCAAGCGACAGGGACGGCACAAGGGTCACGCGAGCGCCGGTCCGCCGCTCGAACGGATCCGCGAGAAACCAGCGGAAGGGCTCGTCGAGCTGCCCCCCATAGGAGGACATGACGATCTCCGGTACGGGCGCGGCCCGCAGTACGCCGGGCGCGAACGCGGGCAAGGCCAGAATTACCACCAGCACCGCGAGGGCGAACCTAGTCATCCCACACCTCCTTGGTGTCCCGGCTGGGCCGGGCGGATGTCCTACCTGTGCTTGCGCGAGACCGTGTAGCGCGGACTCTCCCGCAGATGGCTGCGGAGGTTAGGGTCGAGGCCCCGGGCGCGCGACAGCCAGTAGGCTGTCCACTGCAAGGGAACCGCGGCCGGCAATGGTGAGACGCAGGATTCCACCGACGGAAGCCGCACGCGAACGATCCCTGATGGGACCGCCTCGGCGTCACCGATCAGCGCCGTGGGAATCTGCAGTTCGAGAAGGTGCGCCATCGCGCCGGCAGCGCGCTGCCGCGACGGGACGTCATGCGCCAAGATTACCACCGGATCGCCCGGCCGTACGACCCAGTGATGCTCGTGGAAGAACTCCTCGGTTTCGTTGGGAATCGCCACCATATCTGCCACTTCCACCAGCTTGGCCGCGCCGTAGCGGGCCGTCGCCTGCTGCGGTCCCATGCCGAGGATATACCATACGGGCGCAGCGGCGAGCGTGGCGGTCCACTCGCGGACGATCGCCTCGGACGCCAATGCTGTGGCGACCCCGTCGATCCCCGTTGCCAGGACATCGATGGCCGACGGCGCCTGCGCGGTTGGCACGCCCCCGAGCGCCGCGATCATCAACAGTACGAGCACGGAGGCGGTGTACGTGACCGTTCCGGACAGGAACGCAGAGGACTCGGTAATATCCAGGAGGATGGTCTCGTGGGCGACCTCGGCGAGGGCGCTGCCGTGGGTGTTCGTCACTGCCAGCACACGGGCCTGGCGTTCTCGCGCCATTCGAGCGGCAGCGATGGATTTTCCGACACCACCTGACATCGAGAGCACGACGACCAGCGCTCCGTCGCCCAGACCCGGCGGCGGGTAGGCTGCCATTTCCGCCGCGAGCATGGACGCGTACGGCACCGCGGTCCACTGTCGGAAGGCATCGGCGGCGGCCAGCGGCGCGAAGTAGGAATCGCCGTGTCCCACCGCCCAGATCTGTCGGAGGCCGCGAGCCGTCCCTCCTGATGCGGCGGCGATCTTGTCCGCGATTTCTTCACGCCGTTCCAGAAGGGCGCGCAGCACCGCCGGCTGGCTGCGGATCTGGTCTCGCATCGGTTCGACATTCGCCCGCGATTCGTTCATCGTTGGGGATCGGCTCATTGTACGTGGTGCAGTACCCACCGCGCTCGCCTGTCGCGTTCCACCGGGTTGGCCCGGCCTATGCCATCGAGGCCGAACTCTTCAACCACGAACGACGCCGAGACCGCGCCGCGGGCCGCGGCCTCGACGACACTCTTACCCTCGACGAGCGCGGCCAGGAAACCGCCGCAGAAAGCATCGCCCGCGCCCGTGGGATCCTTGGCTTGAATCGGCACCGCGGGAACCACATAGCGCCGCTCGTCCGCTCGATCGTAGACCAGCGCCCCCTGCGCACCGAGTTTGATCACCGTTGCCCGGCGCGACAGAGGCGCCAGCCGCTGCAAGGCGACATCGGGCTCCAGATCCGGAAATCGGGCGAGCGCCTCCTCGCGGCTTGGCAGGAAAGCCGCCACACGAGTCAGCAGGGCACGAAGATTCTCTTCGGGCATCTCCGCCATCACATACGTGTGGGGATCGAGCGTGAGGATACCGACGCGTGTCAATGCAGAGGCGATGGCATGCTGCGCATCAGGCGAAATCGGTGCGAGATGCGCGCCGCGCACACCCAAATAGCGCGGGGGGATGTGTTCGGGCGCGAGGCGAAGGCGGCGGATCGGTTCGCCGGTGTTCTCGGGCAGATAGGGAACGGCTGGCCCGCCGGCCTGCCCCCAAACGCGCTGGACTCGTCGCCCGTCGCTGTCGTAAAAGAACTCGGTCACGGACGCGGGCACATCCACCGGTACCATGCCTTCTATATCTATCTGCAGCGCCCCCAGGGTATCCCTCCACGTCTCCGGCAGCCCCGTCCCACGGAATGCGACAACTCCCGGACGCAAGCCCCACAGGCGCGCGCCGGCTGCGGCATAGATGGCGTTACCGCCAAGCTGCCGCCCCCGCGTCTGACCGTCCGCGGTGCGCACGATGTCGACCGTACACCCGCCGATCGTCACGACGTCGAGGCTCACCCGGAGAAGACCGTGCAGGCCTGCGGGTCCGCCAGATCCACCCGGACCGTCTCACCCAACGAGTACGGTGCAAGACCGGGCGCTCGAACCGCGGTCACCTTCAGCCTGACACCCGTCGCGGTCTCCACCTCATACTCGACCAGCGGCCCGATGGGCCGGATGAATGAAATCACACCCGGGATCCCGGCGGCACCACCATCCTGCCGTGCGAGGCGCAGGTTTTCGGGCCTCACCACGAGCGTTGCCCGCTGGCCCGGGCGCAGGTCGGTGGTTACCTGAGGAATCGTGAATACCGCGTCGCCGTGGCGCAACGCCGTCCCCGAGGGCGCAACCGCAGAGATTTCGGCCGCGATAAAGTTGCTCCCGCCGACGAAATCCGCGACGAACGGATCCTGGGGGCTATCGTAGACCTCGGTGGGCGCGCCGCTCTGCACGATGCGCCCGGCGTTCATCACGGCGATCAGGTCGGACATCGTCAGCGCTTCCTCCTGATCGTGGGTGACAAAGATCGTCGTTATGCCCAGATGGCGGATGATCTTCTTGATCTCGACCTGCATCTGCAGCCGCAGCTTGCGATCGAGGGCGCCGAACGGCTCGTCGAGCAGCAGGACGCGTGGCTGGATCGCCAGCGCCCGCGCGAGCGCGACCCGTTGTTGTTGACCGCCGGAGAGCTGGTGCGGGTACCTGTCGCGCAGCGCCGGCATCCCGACGAGATCGAGCATCTCGGCAGTCGTCCGCGCGATGTCGCCCGCAGCCGCATGCCGCATGCGCAGGCCGAACGATACATTTCTCTCAACGGTCATATGCGGGAACAGCGCGTAGTTCTGAAAGACCATCCCAACCTGCCGCTGGTTCGACGGCACGTGCGTGATGATCTCGCCCCCCAGCAGTACGTCGCCCGCTTCAGGCCTGGTGAACCCGGCCACCACGCGGAGCAGGGTGGTCTTCCCGCAGCCGGATGGCCCCAGAAGTGTGACAAACTGCCCCTCGGGAACGGTGTAGGAGAGGTTGTCGATCGCGGTCGTCTCGCCGAAGCGTTTGGTGACGTTGTGCAGCTCAACCTGCACTGTGCGCCTCCGGCATCCCGCGGACCGGACTTCCTCGGATCAGCCGCCCGCCGTCGCGGCGCGCGAGGGGGATGACCGTTCGCCCGTGCTCCAGTGCAAGCCCGAGATTGAGCAGCTGCACCGGAATGGTATACGGAATCGGCGCGTAGCCCTCCCAGCACTCATCCTCAACCGTGAGCGCGTTGGACGCGGCCTCCCGTATCGCCGCTTCCGCCGGATGCGTCACCACCACGGTGACCGCGCCGTCCTCCCGCATCGACCTCAGAACCTCGACGGCGCGATCCGTGCTCTGGCCGGGAGGCGCAATCACGACCGCCCGTGTCCGCGCGCCCTCGACCATCGTGAGGAAATACTGAAGGTGGGCCCATTCCTCGATCTGCTGCGGCACGCCGCAGAGCGGGATTTCCTCCACCAGCTTGGCCGCCCCGAAGAGCGCGGTGCCGTATGACGGTCCGGCGCCCACGAAGAACACTCTGTCGGCATCGCGAAGGCTGCCGATTAGAGGCGCCACGCGCCCGGGTCCGTCCCTGAGGGCACGCTGTGCCGCATCGGCCGCGTCCTCCAGGTGGGCGGCTTCGGCGGTTCGCTCCCGCTCTGTGATGACGCCGCGAACCGTACCCAGGTAGAGCGCCAGGTGATAGAGCGCCGCCAGCGATCCCAGGTACTCGCCAAGATGGCGTTCGGCGCGCGCCGTGGGACTCTCACGTCCACCCGCACCGACCACCGGCCGCACCACGCCGGCGCCCGCCAGCCGCTCCAGCGGCGTGCCTTCCACACCGGTCAGCGCGAGCGTGAACGCGCCGGCGCGCCGGGCCAGGCCGATCGACTCCAGCACGCGCGATGTTGTGCCGGAGTTCGAGACACCGAGCACCGCGACATCGGGGGAGAAGCTCACGGCGGCGTATCGGCCGCACTCCATCGCCTCTACCGGCTCACAAGGAAGGCCGCCAAAACGCTCGATGGCCAGGCGGGCCGCAATCCCCGCAAACAGGGAGTCGCCGCAGCCGCTGATGACCAGCCGGCGAAGGCCCCGCGCGCGATCCGCCGGCAGCGCGGCCGCCCATGCGCGGTCCATTGTCTCGGCGACGGCGCGGTACAGCGCCGGTAGATCAAAGGCGCCGGCAAAATCAGCCAGGCGGTCCGCGCCGGAGAGCGTCGAAGGTTTCGCGTCGTCGGTCATCGCACAGGCTCAGACTGCAGTGATCGAAAGACCATGGCGGCTTCGCGCGGCCAGCACCCGATATCATCGGGGACCGCTCCCCCACTCTTCACGACCAACGCCGGCGAACGCAGAACGCTGATGTCCGCGACCGGGTCGCCGCGGACGGCAATGAGGTCTGCGACCATGCCCGCCTGCAGGGCCCCGGTGTGTCCTTCCCAGCCTAAGACCCGCGCCGCGCCCGTAGTCGCAACGCGAATGACCTCCAGCGCCGGTATGCCCGCCTCGACCATCAGGACCAGCCCGTCGGCGAGCTCGTCCGGGGGCAGAATCGGCTGCCCGCCATAGTCGGTACCGTAGGCGAGGGGCACGCCGGCGTCGCGCGCCAGGTGTAGCGAGGTGATGCCAAGCTCCACGGCCCGCGCGGCCGCCGCGGTGTCCGCCTGGCTGTACCCATACTCCGGGCCGCGCGTGGCGTAGCGATGACGCACGAGCAGATCGCAGACCAGGAAGATGCCGCGCTGCGCCATCACGTCCGCGGTGGCGCGGTCGAGGCCGTAGCCGTGCTCGATGCTGTCCACGCCGGCCAGTACCGCGTTTCGGATCGCCTCCGCGCCGAGCGCATGGCAGGCGACGCGAAACCCCATCCGGTGAGACTCATCTACGACCGCTTCGAGTTCGTGCTGGGAAAAGTGAGGAACCATCGAACGCGGGCCGCCTGAAGAAGCGACTTTGATCACATCCGCGCCGGCGCGCATCATCTCGCGGACGGCGCGACGGCATTCGTCGGGTCCGTCGGCTAGCCGGCACGATTCGCGCCCGCGCACCAGGTCAGGGGGCAGCCAGGCCCGGTCGCCCTGCCCGCCGGTCTGGTAGATCCCCTTGACGGCCACCTGCATATGTGGACCCGGGATCTCGCCCGCCTCCACGGCGCGTTTCACCGAGACCGCCGCGACACTTCCCATGTCCCGCACGCTGGTAAAACCTACCGCGAGCATCCGAGCGGCATCACGCGCCGCGCCAATCGCGCGGAGGCCGTCATCCATCAGCACCCATTCTGTCCGGTTCAGGCTGCGCCACCCATCCAGGTGGAGATGCGCATCGATCAGGCCGGGCAGCAGCGTGCAGCCCTTGAGGTCGACGACGCGCACATCGAGGGGCGCTGCTGCGCTCGCCTCGGAACCCACTGCGACAATTCGGTTGCCGCGAACGAGGAGCGCACCGGGACGCCGCCGCTGCGACCCCGTCCCCTCGATCATGGCGTCGGCGACGTATAGGATCGCTTGCTCGGGTGCCGCGCCACGCGGGGCCGGCATCACGTCATCCTCCGCCCGAGTTGCGTCACACGGGCAAGGCCCAACAGCCGGCTGCCCACCAGCAGCACCAGCAGGGCGAGGACGATCTCAAGGCTCGAGACGGCGCCGACGAGCGGATTGATATCGTACCGCAGCAGGTAGAAGAGCACGATCGGGAGAGGGCGAAGCCGATCGCTGGCCGTGAACAGCGAGACCGTAAAATTGTCGAACGACAGGAGGAATGCGAACGCCGCGCCGGCGGCAATCCCCGGCCACAGCTGCGGCAGCACGACGTGGACAAACTTCTGCACCTGACTCGCCCCCAGGCTCAACGCCGCCTCCTCATATGCCGGATCCAAAACCGCCAGGCGCGCGCTGGTCATGCTGACGATGAACGGCATCGTCACCACGACATGGCTGACCACGAGCAGGGGAAACGACAGCGCGAACCCCATGAGCATGTAGAAGAACAGCAGACCAATCCCGATGACCAGGCCGGGGAGCATCAGCGGCGACAAGATAAAGGTCATGACGGCCTCACGGCCGCGAAACCGCGTGCGGGTCAGCGGAAACGCCGCCGGCACGCCGAGCAGCAGATCAATGAGCACCACCAGCACGGCGACCTTGAGGCTGAGCAGCGCTGATGCGCGGACCTCCCAGTTGCCGGCCATGACCGTGTACCAGCGCAGCGACCAGCCCTGTGGTGGGAACGTCAGAAAGTCGGAGGCGTTGAAGGAACTGATCACGACGAGCACGCTTGGAAAGACCAGGGCGATCAAGGCGATACCGGCGAGCAGGCCCAGCGCCGCGGCAAGCAACCGGTCGCCGGGCGGCGCTGTCCCGCGTCCGGGCGCACGGGATCTCTCCCTGGAAACGCCGGCGACCCGCTGGCTTATCGAGTCCATCGCAGCAGTCGCGCCGAGGCGCGGTTGAACAGCAAGAGCATGACGATTGCCGTTCCCATCAGCAGCGACGCAAGGACGGCGCCGCTGTTCCACTGCACCAGCGCCGAGATCTGCTCAAAGATGAAGGTGGGGATCACCCCGAACGATCCCCCGCCCAACAGCGCGGGTATCACAAAGCTGGTGTATGAGATCACAAAGACCAGCGCCGATCCGCTCAACACCCCCGGAAGACTGAGCGGCACCACGACGTGGAAGAAGGTCTGCGCCCACGTTGCTCCCAGTCCGGCGGCGGCTTCGTGCAGGCTGCGGTCCTGGCCTTCCAGCGCGGCGATGATCGGCAGAATCATGAAGGGCAGCTGAATCTGGGTCATGCCGATCAGGACGCCGCTCATGGTGTACAGAATCTTGAGTGGCTCCTCCACCAGTCCCAGGCGCAGCAGGACGGCGTTGAGCAGGCCCTTCGGGCCGCCCAGGATGATCATCCAGCCGAAGGTCCTCACCACGGCGTTGGTAAGCAGCGGGGCGAGGATCAGCACGAGCAGCACTTGTCTTGCAGCCGTCCCCACGCGCGTGAACAGGTATGCGACGGGATACCCGAAGATCAGGCAGAGCACAGTTGCGCCGAAACCCATCCAGAAGGTGCGCACAAAGATGCGGTAGTAGAATGGGTCGCCGAGTACCCGCGCGTAGTGCTCCAGCGTCCACGAGCCCGGGACCAGGCGGCCGTCGCGGATATCCACCAGCCCGAAGGCGAAGAGCAGCAGCAGGGGGACCGCCAGAAACACCACGAGATAGCCCACCGCCGGCACGGTGAGCCATCCCGGATGTAAGCGAGGCGCTAGCGGGCGAATTCGCGGTTCCAGCGATCGACGATGGCCGCGCGCCTGGGCACGACGACCGGCCAGTTCACGGTCTGCAGCCGGCGGACCTCGGCGAGCGAGGTGGGGATGTATTCCGCGGCCTCCTGCGGCACCGGCACCTTGACGTTGGTGGGGCCAAAGAAGTATGGTTTGGCCGCCGCCTTGGTCTGATACTCGACGCTTAGCACGCCGTTCAGCAGCTCGTGCGCCTGCTGCATGTACTGCGTGCCCTTGATGACGCTCAGGAACGATACGATGGCGATCGCCCCAGGTTGCGGCTTGACGAACTTGATCGGCAGGCCCTTGCTGGCAAGGACGGCCGCCTCTGTGCTCCAGAGCGGCCCAATAACGATCTCTTCGCGTTCGAAGAGCTGCGCCAGGGCGGTGGGGTTCGGCGCGATGACGAACGGTGCCAGCTGCTTGATCGCCTGCCAGGCCGGGTCCAGGTTGCCCTCGTCGCCGCCGTTGTTCTTAGCGGTCGCCACCAGAAAGCCCAGACCAAGGTTGGAAGAGGCAGAGGTGAGCCCCACCTTTCCGCGGTACGCAGGATCCCACAGGTCTTTCCAACTCGTCGGCGGCTTCGAGACTTTCTTCGTGTTGTAGGCAATGCCGATCAACGAATACGTCGCCGGCACGCCGTATCCCTGACCCTTCTCAATAAACGCCTGGTGCACGTTCTTGAGATTGGGCACGAGATCCGTGTTGGTGCGCTCCAGTAACCCCAAACCGATCAACCGGAGATGTGGTGGCTCGCCGTTAGGCGCAAGATCCACGGGCGACGGCCGGCCGGCCGCGACCGCGGCCTGAACGCGTGCTACGTACTCACCGGCCTCGTCGGGGACGAGGCGCACTTTCATACCGGGCCGAGCTCGTTCAAACGGTTCGACCAGGTAGAAGCGGTGCGGCTCCTGCGAAGGTCCGGCGTAACTGATCATCACGATCTCACCCGACTGCCCGCTCACCCGCGTGAGCGGCATGCCGACGGCTATGGCCAGCAGTCCCAGGCACAGCACGACGATGACGCCCTGCTTCATCACATACCCTCCCTCCGTAGGTCGGGCGGTGCGTCCGCCCGCCTGATCCTTCATGCTCGTTTGTATCAATAAGTCGAAAACAGGGTTGGCACAACCGGAATTACATGTAGATATGCTTTGGAGCGGCCACTTCCCTGCGGAGCCAGGTTCCGGTGGCAGAGGTGGTGACTTCGCCCTCGCGCGCGACAGTGGCGCCCCGCACCAGCACGCGGGTGATCCAGCCTTTCATGCGCCGGCCGATGAACGGCGAATGGGGATGTCGGGACGCGAGCCACTCACGGTCTACGGTCCACTCGCGATCGAGATCCACGATCATCAGATCGGCATCCGCGCCCTCCCGCACCACACCCTTCCGGGGCAGGAGCCCCGCGATCTTCGCCGGTGTCGTCGACAGCAGCGCCACAACGTGATCGAGGCTCATGCCCCGGCGGTGCACCCCTTCGGTGAGCATCAACGGCACGAGCGTCTGAATCCCAGTGATGCCGCCCCAGGCTTGCCAGATATCGTCGTCGCCTTGCGTTTTGTCCTCGGTCGGGCATGGCGAGTGGTCTGAGGTGATGCAGTCGATCTGCCCTTTGAGCACCGCCTGCCACAGGCCCTGCTGGCGAGCGGCATCGCGGAGGGGCGGGGCGCACTTGGCAACTGGCCCCAGGCGCGCCAGATCGTCATCGGTCAGCGCCAGATAATGAGCGCACGTCTCGACCGTCACCCCCTGGCCAGCGCCCTTCGCCGCCTGAATCATCTGCGCGCCTTCCGGAAGGCTCATGTGCACGACATGCAGACGGCATTGCGCCTCACGGGCCAGGAACAGCGCGCGATGTATCGCCTCGAGCTCGGCGAGGGGCGGGCGCGCCTCGCCCCACGCGCGGCGATCCCGCCGGCCCGCGGCGCGGAGCCGGGCCATGCGATTCTGCGTGATGGCGTTGCTCTCGGCGTGCACCGCCAGAAAATGCCCGAGTTCACGCAGCCTGCACAGGCCTTCATACAGCAGGCCGTCTTCCACATGCGTAAATTCTTCGGTGCTGCTGTGGCTCATGAATGCCTTGAAGCCTATCACGCCACCCTCTGCCAGATCGGCGAGGTGGTGCAGATTGTCTGTGATCAGCCCTCCCCACAAGGCAAAATCGACGACCGACTGTCCGCGCGCCGCCGCCAGCTTGGCGTCCAACGCCGCGGCGGTCGTTGTGGGAGGAACGGCGTTGAGTGGCATCTCTACAACGGTCGTCACGCCGCCCGCCGCAGCGGCGCGGCTGCCCGATCCCCACCCTTCCCAGTGTGAGCGCCCCGGCTCGTTGAAGTGGACGTGGAGGTCCACCGCGCCCGGCAGCACGATCTGGCCTCGGGCGTCGATGACCTCATCTCCGTCGAGGGGATCCTCCGATAGCTTCGCAATCTTGCCGGCCGCAATTCCGATGTTGCCGGTGGAGGCCCCGTTGTCTGCGATGATTCGCCCGTCACTGATGACGAGGTCGTAAGTCATCGCCGCCCAATTCCGGCAGCCCGTGGACTTCTCCTTGCGTGTATGCAGGCACACGCGCGCGCACCCTGTGGCGCATTTCACACCTCCGGGGTAACTCGCTCTACCGTGCCACGATGAGGTTCGAGCGTACGCTAAGCATGAGAGGAGGGATGAACATGAAAACGATCGTGGCGCTCGCGATTCTCAGCGCAATCCTGATCCCGATCGGCCCCTCGGCGGAGGCGTCCGAGCTCACCGTCGACGTCACGCTGCAGGGCAATCGGGGCGAGGCAATGACGCTGCCGGCCGAACACTTCCGGTACCAGCCCCTTCCGTGCCTGGATTCAGAACCCGGGCCGATCAATGGAACCGGCCCGATCCGCCGCATGAAGGGCGATGCCGAATGCCCGCCGAGGAATCACGACATCCGATCCTGATGATCAGGCTAGCCTGAGGGGATACGGGGAATAACCTTGTTGTAGGGAGGGATGCGTTGATGGCACCAGGGTTTGAAGTCTGGCAGGCACCAGGCGGTCTAATTTGGGAAGGATCGGATCAAGAGGAAGCGCTGCTGGTTGCGCTCCGGCTGCGGAGGAAAGGCGTCCTCGTCGAGGTCGCGGAGATCTTCAACATGGCCGGAGAGCTGCGCCCGCGCCGCGTCGCACACTTCGACGGTCGGTTGGCCTCCGAAAAGCTCACCGAATAACTGCTCTCTGCACTGTCTTCCAAGCAACCGCCTCCCTGGCAGCACTCCTCACCAACCGGCTAGACCGAATCCAGACGATCCTCCGGTCCGTTGGGTGGGACGGACAGCCCCAGGCTTTTGGGGACCGGTTCAGGCCCCGGCACATCGGGGGACGGCGGCCGCCCGCATGAGGTCACCGGGGTGGCAAGTCCTGCCAGATCATCGGGCTTCACCGGCACACGGTTCAGCTCGCGTCCGGTTGCGCGGCGCAACGCGGCGGCAACCGCCGCGGTAGATACTACCGTCGACAGTTCTCCCACGCCCTTCAGCCCGTAGGGGCTGCCCGGCTCGGGCTCTTCTATCAGCACCGAAATCATAGAAGGCATGTCCAGCATTGTGGGGATGAGGTAATCCGTGAACGAGGCGTTGCGGATCAGTCCCTGCGTGAGGCGAATTTCCTCCATCAGTGCGAGGCCCACACCCTGAGCCGTGCCGCCTTCAATTTGACCGTGGACGCTCTGCGGATTGATGGCGCGGCCGACGTCCTGCGCGGTGGCAATCTGTACGACCCGCGCCAGGCCGAGGTCCAGGTCGACATCCACGATGGCTCGCTGCGCCGCGAATGCCAGCGTCACGTGGGGATCACCCTGACCTCTCGCATCGAGCGCACGCGTCTTGCGGTGATGGTAGGTGCGGGCGGCCTCGATGGGCTGGCCCAGAAATGCCTCGATTGGCGCAATCGGCGTGTCCCCCGCAAGTACCGCGCCGGATGTCAGCCTCAACGCGCCGAACTCCTTGCCGGCGACGGTGCCGCGGGCTCGCAGCCGCTCGAACAGTGTGTCCCGAATGGCCTGGCAGGCCAGCAGCGCGGCGCCGCCGGACATCATCGTCTGACGTGATGCCGAGCTCGAGCCAGCCGAGCCGATGGCCGTGTCTGCCGGCCGGATTACGACATGCTCCACGCCCAGTTCGGTGCGCGCAATCTGCGTGAGAACCGTGTGAATGCCCTGGCCCACCTCCGCCGCAGCGCTGTACACTTCGGCGGTCGCGCCGAGCGGGCCGGCGAAGAGGCGCACGCGGACCTCGGCCGAATCGTCGAATCCCTCGCTGTAGGCGATGTTCTTGTAACCGATGGCGAATCCAACGCCGCGACGTAAGCCTTCACCGCGGGAGACATTGCCCGCCCCGCCGGGCAGTGCCAGCGGCTTCCGGGTTGCCGAACCGGCGTCTTCACTGTCGGGCGGCATGGGGATAGCCGCGCACCGGGCGATCACTTCGCGCAGCGGGGCGCTACCGCTGATCGCCTGGCCCGTGGGCAGGACCGATCCCGGCACGAGAGCGTTCTGCATTCGCAGAGCAATCGGATCCATCTCGAGCGACGCAGCCAGCTTATCCATCTGCGCTTCGTAGGCGAAGCAGGCCTGAACCGCCCCGAAGCCCCGCATGGCGCCGCAGGGCGGGTTGTTGGTGTAGACGCACGTGCCCTCGATCGACGCGTTGGGCACCGCATACGGCCCCGCGGCAAACGTAGACGCGTTGAGGATTACCGCGGCCGAGGACGACGCATACGCGCCGCCGTCCATGAGCAGGCGCGCGATCACGGTGACGAGCGTCCCATCGCACCGCGCGCCGTGGCGCATCCACATTCGCGCGGGATGCCGGTGTACGTGGCCGTAGAAAGATTCCTCGCGGCCGTAGATCATCTTTACGGGTTTGCCGGTCCGCAGCGCGAGCATACAGGCGTGGATGTGCATGCTGACATCCTCGCGCGCCCCAAACGCGCCCCCGACGCCCGCCAGGTAGAGACGAACCTTCTCCTTGGGCAGGCCCAGGCACGGCGCGACCTGCTCCTGGTCGACATGCAGCCACTGCGTCGCTACGTACAGGTCGACCCCGCCATCGGTGGCGGGGATCGCCAGACCCGCCTCGGGGCCGAGCGGGGCCTGATCCTGCATGCCCGTCTCGTAGTATCCCTCCACCCACACGTCGGCTGGAGCATGCGGGTCACCGTGCAGGATGCGAACATGGCGCAGCACGTTCCCGAACTCGTGTACCCGGGGCGTATCGGTGCGAAGGGCCTGCTCCATGTCCGTCACGGCTGGGAGCACCTCATAGTCGATCGCGATGGCTTTGGCCGCCTGCCGCCCGATCTCCATGTCAATCGCAGCCAGAATCGCCACCGGCTCGCCCGCGTAGCGGACCGGGTCGTGTGCTAGAACGGGCTGATCGGCGAACTCCAAGCCGTAGGTCTTCCGGCCGGGCACGTCCGCGGCCACGAGCACGGCG
>Ga0187893_10006631_pt1 | contig 19646 bp, 10 predicted proteins | sample MA1701074metaG_FD_139574 | JGI IMG/M metagenome (GOLD analysis project Ga0187893, IMG submission 139574) | White microbial mat communities from a basaltic lava cave in the Kipuka Kanohina Cave System on the Island of Hawaii, USA - MA170107-4 metaG ... | reverse complement strand
GTTGTCAACGCCGAATCGGGTGACGATGGCATCAAGTGGATTGTGCGGAATATCGAGGTCGGCCACTTTGTCCAGCAGTTCCCGCTGGCGCCGCAAATTCTCGCGGTTAATCTCCGGGTTGCCGGCGGCGTCCAGGACGCGCACGCAATTCACATTGCCCGTCTTCGGATCGGTTTCCTCTCGATATTGGTAGATCGGAAACTGTTTCTCAATGAGCTGTACGATCATTTCACGCGGCGTGGCGTCGAGTTCGGACAGGTCAAGGCCCTGCGCCCTGGCGTCGCGGACCTTGCGGTCCGCCTGGGCTTCGCCAGTGTTGAACAGGCTGAGGACGACGGAGCGACCTGCAGCCAAGTCCTTTTCGATGGCAGGAAGCACGTCAGGAAGCGTGTAAGCCATCATGAGTTGCAGAAAAAATCGCTGCTGGGCCGCGTAGAACTGAGCGTAACGCCCGCCGCTTCTTTTTTGGCAGGCGTACTCTTCCGCGTTTTCAAAGGCTTGTAGTAGTTCCGCCCACAGATCCGCGATCTGGTCGTACTGGCGACGCTCGTCATCGGTAAGGTTATGAAGCAGCGGCTCGTACTCGACCGCACTGTCGGGCATGATACGACCGTCAGGTAGAAGCGTCGGTCCGTAGCTGATCGTCCGGGATAGGTACGTGCCGGCGCTCTTCAGGTCGCGGCAGAGCATTTCCATCGCAGCCACGCCACCGCGCTCCATTGCGACAAGGAAGGCTGCGAAATCCGGGAACGGTGCTCCCACGCCCCAGAGACCCAAGCGCTCATATGGAGCCATGTGCCGAGCTTCAGTCGCACCGGTCGCACTGAAATAGCGCACGCGGGCTTGGGGAAAGGTGCGCTGTAGCGTGATGCCCATATTCCCGCGCAGCGTCCCCTCATCTACTGTCGCTTTCCCGCCGTGCGGCGTTGCCGCGGCATTCTTCATCAAATGTGCTTCGTCAAAGGCAATCACTCCGTCAAAATCTGGACCCAGCCAGTCGGTCAATTGCTTGAACCGCAGGCGATCGCCGTCGAAGTCCATGCTCAACATCGTGTACGTCGAAAAGAAAATGCCGCCGTCAGCCAGGACCGGATCGACCGCCGTGAACCGTGCCTGGTGAATGATCGGAAGCGGCACACCCACGGCGTCGCGATCTCGCTCAGCGTCGGCCACGAGTTGGTGTGACGCCGAAATGTGAACATGCTTGCACCGACCTTGCTGAAGGTGGTCAAAGATGAATGCATAGATCTCGCGCCCTTTTCCAATCCCGGTGCCGTCACCGTTCCAATGCCCCTTGCGCGAACCATCCGGCAGAATTGCTTCCGTTGCCTGGCCGGCGTAAATCACGTCCTCAAGCTGCAAGTCGGAGATGCGACCTTCGGCGACGACTTCCTGCGAAAGATGATGTTGATAGTTTGGGTCCGGTGGTTCAACCGACGCCATTGCAGCCGATTCGACCACGTCGGCGGGGTGCGGAAGCGCACCGCGGACGACGGCTTTTTGCACCCGATACTCGGCGAAAACTGTCCCTTCGTGGACGCAAATCGCGCGCGGTGTGGCCGTCTGTTCGAGTTGACCTACATCACTTCGAAGCGGTCGAGTGTGCTCAGGATCAACCTCGCCGCCCAGGCGCGCATGGGGTCGAGTTCCTTCGGCAGCGCCGCCCGTTCGCGCTCCAACTCGTTCGCTAACATGCGGATCGCCAGGCGCTCCTGCATCGTGGCCAACCAATTCCACGCCAGCCACTGCTCCGTCGTCACGGTCACGTTCGGAGTCGTCCTTACGCCACCCGCCCCGTCCTCCAGCAATGCCATGATCAGTTCGATCACCGGGTCCATGCCGGGCTCGAACCTCGGCAGAAAGACTTCCTGTAAGACCACCTTCGCGTTCTTTCTTACTTCTCTTACGAACTCGCCCATGAACGTCCTCCTGTGAAAGCTCCGTCAACAGCTCGTGTGCGTCGTAAACCGAAAGCTTGTTTCCGGTGATGATGTCGCGATCGTGGGGCGTTGGGCCGGTGTGGTCGATGACGACGATTTGATGGTCGAATGTCGTGCCGAATTTCGCGTAGTTGCCGCCGTCAAGGCCGATGTTGGCCCGCACGCGATAGCGACCGGCGATGTCAGCCCACCATGCCTTGAACCGCGGGCGGTCGAGCGCCATCCCACACCCGACGATGGCGACCAGCCGCCCGCCCGCTTCGAGCCGAAGCAGCGCCTGTTCGACATGCCTCGCTCCAAAACGACTGCTACGACCCCGAACGCGCCCCCCGGTGCCTGAAAAGGGTGGATTCATGAGGACCGCATCGTAGTACCTGTCAGGCGGAAGCAAGTTGTCGAGGCGTTCAGCGTCGACGGTAAATGGTGCAAACCCCTGAATCTCCAGTAGCTGGCGCCGTCGCTCATCGATCTCGTTAACATCGACGTGTGCGCCAGCCATACGAGCTAGCACGGCGATGTTCCCTGTTCCGGCACTCGGCTCCAGCACCCGCATTCCTGGTTGCAATGCTGCGGCCATGATGACCATGAGGGCCTCCGATGGCGGTGTGCTAAATTGCTGCATTTCCACTTGGGCGGTGTCTCGACGCGATTGTCGCGGCATCCTGTCCTCAACAGCTAGCAGGTGGTTCAGCGTTTGAAGGTCTTGACGCAACTCAAGACCGGAGCGGGCCAGGTAAATGTTCATACCAGCCTCAGCGGCATCGTACATGTTGCGGGCATGGCCCGCCGAATGGCCGAGGATCTCGCTGAAAAGCTGATTCAACGTGCGGTTGTCGATGCGTACATCGGGCTCGTTTCCGAGTAACGCCGCAACCCGGCGTGCAATCATCAGCATGCCAAGCGACAAGCTGCGCTCATTGGGCACAACCGAAGCGAGATCTCCCCGCGATTGGCTTGGCGCTACGGCAACTTCCGACTGTTGCCCCTCAGCCCCGTCTCGCACCGCGCGCTCAGCTGAACGCTGGCTAGACCAATCGAACTGAAGTTGCATGTACTTTCCCATGACCTTTATCCAAATCGACGCATATGCCGTCATCAGAGTTATGGCCGCTCGGACCGACTACGTGCCTTGGGAGGGCGCAGGTACCTGATGCTTGAGATGTTTTCCGCCGCCGCCTTCCCGCTAGTGCGAGCCCTTGGCGCGTTGTCGGCCTCGTGGGAAAGTGCTGGCAGGTACATGCTGGCCGCTGGTTGCTCGACGAGGTCGAATTCTTGGCGAGGGAGAGAGATCGGTAACTACTCCGGTATGGCGGCGGCGGAAGTATCGCGGCCGCCGCTGGCGTGCGGCTAATGCGTGACGCGCAGGCGGTAATTAAACGTGCGAATCAGCAGAGAACGCAGCGGCAACGCATCTTTGCGAGAACTCAATCAGAGACAGGGCCGTGGCGAGTACGAGTGGGCTGGACTTCAGCCCAACGACCCCACCAGAGAGGACTTGCTGAACAGACGGATGCTTCTTCGCCTGGCCGAGGGCGTAGTCCTCGACTCCGCCTGCGAATTCGATCATGCACAAGGAAAATGGCGCACGCGCATTGCCGCCGACGCGCGATCTGAACGATTCATGTACCCTATCTACCATGTTGCAGTTGCGCTGCTTATGCCGTCACCGACTCGCACGTACGCCAATGTCGGTGCCGGCCTGCCTGTTCTGCGAACGGACGAGTATTTCGTTGAGGACCTCGTCTCAGCACAAGTCTTGTTGACACGCACCAACGCATGCGAGTTCGTCGCCCAGACGGTTCGGATCGCTAATCAATCTGTCACTGGCGAAGATGTGGACGTCGCCGAACGCTTTGCGTCTATTCAGCACATTTGGCGGGGACGCGCCGGGCTGCCGCAGGAGCTTGCTGCTCTGATCGAACAACATGAAGCGCTCGTGTCTACCGGAGATCAAGTTTCCGTCGCCGGAAGAAGCCTTGTTAGCAGAATTCAGACACTCACGGCAGATGCCTCACAGGATCTCGATTTACATTGGGCAACAGCAAGGACTGACCCAGTTCCGACGCTCCTTGAATTATTGGGCCTGCGGCAGCATGACCGGCCTTCAATCCCAATCGAGGAGGTCCCAATCGAGCATCCCGGAATTCGTCGTCGGGAACTTGCCCGCCAACGCCGCTCGGCTGGCATGCTACGTGAGACGAGCGCGAGCTTTCAACGGAGCGTGCGCGACGCCTATCGATCAACATGCATCATCTGCGGCCTGAGCTTTCCACGATTTTGGGAGGACGGGAAAGACGGTGTAGACTCAGTTCACCTCCTACCGGACAGTGAATTTGGTGCTAACCAGCCTTCCAATGGCATTTGTCTCTGCAAAGTTCATCGTTGGGCTTTTGATGAAGGACTTGTAGAAATCGTTCATGATTTGGCGAGCGGCTACGCCATCATCATTCCGCCAGAAGCAGAGGCACGAGCACAATCGCATGGTTGCGACCTCTCGATCTTGCGCGCCCACGTAGGTCCCATTCCGCTGCAGAGGCTCCCTGCATCGCCACAGGCTCGTCCGAATCCGGAATGCCTACGTCGCCTTCGCGAGCTGCTCCATCCTTGAGGCGTTCAGAAGAAATGATTTGACCTTCGAGGCAAGCCACTCGGCGACAGGAACCGTGACGGCATTGCCAATTGCGTGATACCGCAGCGAATCGACGACTTCGACGTCGCGGAATCGGCTGTTATCTGGCGGTATAGACCACCCGTTAGGGAAGCCCTGCAGCCGCTCGCATTCGAGAGGGAGAAACCTACGGACGCGCCCTTCAGGATATACCGCGTAGTTGCGGCTCCAGTCCGTTCCGGTGTGCCGCGCTGAGCAGGCATATAGACAGTGGGCGAGCTTCTTCACGAGCGGCCCTTTGACAGAATCTCCAACGCTTTCCTTAAAGGGGGAAACAGCTCTCTTCCCATTCGATCGGCCCGTCGTAGCATTCCCTTTGCGGCGTTCGGGCTCAAAAAGTATTTCTCCGGGACCTCGCCTTTCTCGATGAGTTCCCACAATGAAGACTCGCTGGCGCGATTGGGGGACTCCGAAGTTTTTGCTGTTAAGCACACGCCATCCCACACAATACCCGAGTTCGGCCAGACTTCGAATAATGATTTGGAAGTCTCGTCCTTTGTGGGAAGACAGAAGGCCTGGCACGTTTTCGATGAGAACAACTCGGGGGCGGTGCTGCTCAACCAATCGAGAAAACTCGTGAAAGAGGCCAGACTGCTGCCCTTTAAGCCCAGCCCTCGGCCCCATTCGAGCCACAGAGACGTCTTGGCACGGGAATCCTCCGACCCAGACGGAGGCGTCGGGGATTTGGCCGGCATCGACGACTTCCTTGATGTTCTTGTCCCTATGGACCTTGGGCCAGTGCCGTTCGAGGATGGACGCACAGTAGTCATGTATTTCACATTGATACGCAATCTTAAACCCGCAACGTTCGAATCCGAGATCAAACCCGCCGATACCGGAAAAGAATGAGGCTACTGTCAGTTCCGGCGCGGGACTTTCCAACTCGTCGAAGAGGGGGCGATCAGGCCGGCGAGCCGCTCTGCGAGCCTTTTGGTGTTTCCCGTTTCGCACTCCCATACGATGACGCGCCTCCAACCTAGCGCGGCTAGTCGGTCACTGTTCTCTGCATCGCGAGCGATATTCCGAGCGAGCTTTCTCGTCCAATAAGACTGGTTGCTCTTCGGCTTTCTGAATCTGCTTCCTCGCCGGCAGTCGTGGCCATGCCAGAAGCAGCCGTGAATGAAAACCGCAATCTTCCACCTCGGCAAAACGACGTCGGGGCAGCCCGGTAGATCCTTCCGGTGGAGCCGAAATCGCAAACCCATGCCGTGCAGAAGCCCACGAACGATTATCTCCGGACTAGTATCTGCGCTGCGGATTGCACGCATGATCTCTGAACGCCGCGACTCTGAGAACATGTCCACATCTGATTCTCAACGAACCGAACCCTCTCGCTCCAAGTAGCGGTCTACGGCCGCCCGCACGACCCACGCCACGGATACTTTCCGTTCAGCGGCAAGGCGGTTTAGCTGCTCCTGCACTTCGCGAGGAAAGCTCACCGATGACCGGGGCATCTTCCCCTTGCGAACCTTGCGCCTATCGGCTTTCGTCATGCCACGGCTCCTCGGTGGCACGATACACCACGGTGGTGCACTTATCCAGTGGGCCGCGGTAGAATGCCGCCTTGCCCCGGCGGCAAGTGTGCTCCGCTTTGGACGACCGACCGCCAATAGGGCCTTTGCGCGGTTCTCGCTTATGCCGAGTTCGTCTTTCGGATTCCTCCTGCTTGGGGCAGCGCTGGTCGCGCTCGTCGTGCTGCTGTGGCGCTCGTTAGCCCGGCGGCGGGCCCGGCTTGCGCTCCTGTCTGATCCGGAACGCGAGCAGCCTTCTCGGCGTTTCTCCGGCACCGCCCCGGTTGCAAGGAGACCCGCTGCGGCAAGCGCAGCCGCAATAAACGAACCGTTCACGCCAGACTTCGTTACACAGGTCAACGCCGTTCTGCCGCAACTACGGCAAGCCGAACCTGGCACTGAATCTCCCGTGACCTTCGGCCGACGTAGCACTTCTGCCCGGAATGATGGCGCTGTGAAATGGTCGTCCGACATCAACTCTGCCGACGTCCTGGCGGCGGTTCAGGCCGAGGCTGATTCTGCTGACGATGTTGAGGAGGACGACTGCTATGGATTGGATCATCGGAATGTCATGAGAATCACAAAGAGATCAAGCGGTGGCCGAGGCGAATACGAGATCAGCGAGCCATTCGGGCAGATGACGCCGCGCGACCTTCTAGGCTGCGTTCTCGTCCTAGATTTCGGCGAGGGCTTGCAGATTCCGACAGGTGTGCGGCTGCTTGACCGCAACGGCAAGCGCCGCCTTCGCATTGACCCCTCTTCGGGCGGAGAAATCCACCTGCATCGGCAGATTGCCGCCGCACTGCTCATGCCGCACCCAGCCCGCGACGAGACCAAATGGGGAGCCAGCCAGCCCGTGCTTCAGTCGGGCCAATACGGCATCGCCAACATTTCTCTCTCAGATGTACAGCTGTTGGAGAAAGGCCGGGTACGGCTCGCGCCCGAGCGGGTAGACGTGACCAATAGTTGCCACCGAGAGCAGCTTTCCTGTCCAGTCCGTGTCGCTGAAGTCTGCGCCGTGTGGGCGGCGCGCGACGCATTTCCTCCGCATGTCGCCCAACTCCTTGTCGAACACGAACAACTTGTGCGCCATGATCAGCCGCTGAGCGAACATCTTGAGCGGATTGTCGCGCGAATACAGCAGGTCCTGGCCAGTCAGAACCGAGCACCGTCCGGGGTTGATCCCCTTCCCAGCCTCCTCCAAATGATGGAGGTTGACCGCGTGAAGCGATGCAGTAGCGAAGCGCCAGAGCGACAGGTTGCGTCGATCATGGATGCTGAGCTTGGGGCGGATGGAGCTCTTCAGGCTGGTGCCCCGGGGAAGTGTTCGCCGACCCAGCAGCACACTGGCCAGTTCGTTGCCGCTGCGGCACAGAACACCGAACCGCCCATTCCCACTCTGCCGGTGCAAAATGCCGAATCCGCTATTCTCCCTGGAATTGCGGCAGTCCAGGAGAACGCTTCGCCCCTGCTGCCGGTGGCCAATGAGACGCCGCCCTCGACGGCTTTACCTGGTGAAGACGGAAATATCGGCCATTTGGAGAAGCAACTGCCCGCAACCGTTGCTCTTGCAAAGACGGGCCTAGTTGACGACCAGTCCACAGCGGCGGCGCCAGTTGAATCGGTGGCCCAAGATAACGAGGTTCAGGGCAGCGGCAGCGACAAGTCTACCGTGCCGCGCGTGGTGATGGAGCAAGCCGGTCTCGCCAAGCAGCCCCCTACAGACACAGCCGATGCCCCTGGCGCCGGTCCGCTCGGACGGGTTCTTCCCAAACCGGCTCTTGCGGCGCAGTGGGCAACACCCAGACTAGAACCAGAGACCGCTTCGTTCCCAGATGAGGAGCAGGAGGGCCCGGACGTAACGAAAAGCGGGGAAGCCACGCTTCCTGACGATTCACGGATTGCCGCTACAACCACGCCACGCCGACGAGTCGCAAGACCTGCGAATGAGACGGCTCCTCCCACCCCGCGCCGCTATCAGCCGACACAGCGTGGCGGGAGCGCTTCCCGCCGTGCTGCAGCCAGCGCAGATGTCGGCGACGCTGGCGAATCAGCTGGTGTTCGAACCGAGCGCGCAGCCTCCATCGAACTGCGTTTTCGCAACGAGCGAGGCGGCACCGTCGCCGTGTCCCTGTTGCCTCGACGTCGCAACGGGATGCCAGCCGTAATTGACGTGGCGGGCGCCGGCCTACCCCTGATGACGCTGAGCGCGATGCGCGATGATTGGTATCAGGATGTAATACCGCCCGACCTTGGCACAGTCCTGCGCAGGGGGGCAGAGTGGTACGCAGATACCAAGGAAGGGCGGCTGCGGTGGTCGCTTGCCGGTCGCGACCTCTATGTGCTCGGCCCGAGCGATGACTGGTCCGGCCCTGTGTCCAGGCCTTCGCTTGTCGTGGGTGATGAGCACGCAGTGCTTTGCACGCAGGAACTCATTTCCGAAGTGGAGAATCTACTACACCGATCATGCGGTTCCGTTCCAGCGCGGCTCACTGATAACGACGGGCTTCCCGCTGGCTGGGTCGCATACCGGCACGTCACCCCGGCCAAGCCACTGCCGCTCGGACCCACTCCAGACCTCCTCGACGCGCTGCGCCCTTCACCAGACGTTCAGATTGCCCTCCGGGGCGGAATCCGTCTGCGCTACACGCAATGGCTGGCCGGCTATCCACCCGCCATCCGGCTTTACGGAGATGCAGAGCACGCTGGAAGCCTTGCGATTGACGGCATCGGCGCGGAGGTGCAACCCGATGGCTCGTTCGTTGCACAAGGGTGGGATGTCGTTGGCGACCATCTCGTCGCTTGTGCTGGGCAGACTGCATCCTACAGCATCATTCAACCAGCAGACGATTGGCAGCCGTGGGCAGCTTACTCTTTCCCGTCGCTAGCCGCCCGAGGGAGTGCGCCGGGGATTTGCGGCGCTCTTCTCGTTTCACGGGACGGTGCTTCTAGGCGTCCGCTGCTTGTGCCGGCCAGCAACCCCGTCCTTTTGGGAATCAAGCCCGGTCAAATCTACCGTTGCCCCATCCAACCTGACATTCGCCTTCCATTCTGCGCGGCCTTTCCGGCATTTACTCCGAAGTGGGCTATTCCGGCCACGCCCCATCAGGCCGACAGGGCGACGGCCCGCGTTTTGCTTGTGGGCAACTTTGCGCGTCCCGAGTCGTCGGAAGACATCTGTCAGAAAAGTCCATCACTCAACGATGTCCGCCAGTGGTACGCCATGATCCTCGACTGCTCCCGTAAAGGCTTGACCGTTGAGCCAGGAGATCAGGAAACCGCCAAAGCATGGCGCTCCTGCCGTAGTCTTGCAAAACGCATCTGGAGGTCCTCCCGGTGAAAGCTAACGAACTGCTACTGTGGTTGTCCGCTCGGAAAGAAGGCACCTGGAACCAGTTTCGAGGCGCGGTCGAATCGCTGCACCTTCCTGACGATGCGCCCGTGCAGGCGGAATCAGGCGAAGACCAAGACGACGAAAACGGGCAGGAACGATTTGTACTCCCGCTGTACCAGCAGCTGCGACTGAACTTGCAACGGTTAGCTCATGTCGAGTTTCGCGCTTCGGGCTGTGAGGAAGGTTGGCGCGTTGCGCCGCCGATCATCGCGATCCGAGAGGATGAAAACATCGGTTGGAACGGAATTCTGTGCGGCGCGCGTTCGCCTGCTCTGAGCGCGCGCCTGGAACAGGCAATGGGTGGGTGCCTCACCGCGCGCAATGAGGAGGTGGACGGCGCTCCCACGCTTTGTCGCTTTGAAGGCGAGCGCGACGAGCTTTTTCGGTTCGCGGACGAAGCCGGCCTGTGCGTCCAACTCGACGCACCACTGGCTCTCCTCAGCGTCCTACCGCCTATCTCGCACCGTACGCTGCCAGGCCCTGGAAATCTCCCCGTAGGTCGTGATTGGCAAATTCAACAATTCTCGCCCGACACCCTGGCTTGGAGCGAGGCAAGTCGCGAAGAGGCAACCAATGCGCACGAGACATTGTTCCGCTTTCGTTTTCGGCAGGAGCCGCTGCATTTCCTGTGTCTTCGCGGAACAACACACGAAATTCGTCAGGGCCAAGTTGCTAAGTACCACCTCCTGCTGCGTCGTAGAAAACGAATTCTCCACTACGACGTAGTCGCGCGCCAGTTATCGATGCCTGCTACATGTCGGCCTCCGCTTCTCCTGGAACGGGCTCTTGTTCTCTTCACTGGAAAGCTGCCTTCCCTCGATCGACAAACGATGAGGCTCACATATGCCGGCATTCCGCCACTTGCGGCTCGCATTGCCGCGCGACTTCTCGGCCAGGAGGCTTCCCTATGAGCAGCCCGTTTGTTCTTTCAGAGAACCTGCATGAGGTTTACCTGAAGTATCTCAACAGCCCTTTTGCCCTGCGCTACAACGACCTCGCGCAGGAGCGGCGCGAGTTGTTACTTGACGACGGCCGAATTATTCGACACCCGCTCATAGAGCCTGTCCCTACCTACCGCCGGTCGGATGATACCTTTCAACAAGCCTGCACCCGCCTCCTTGGAGGGATGCATCCCCCGCTACAAATCCAGGAAACCGCAGATTTCATCGGTCAAGGCTTGTTCCGGCCAACTTGGCGACCGTTTACCCACCAGCTGGAAGCCTTCAAGGAGTCCTACATAGGTGGCCGGGACATCGTTATCACGACAGGGACAGGCTCAGGAAAGACCGAGTGCTTTCTGCTTCCTATTACAGCATCCCTCGTCCGCGAGTCAGCGGACACGAGCATTTGGACTGCCGGCAACCCTCGTGACCCAAACTGGGACTGGTGGAACCATTACACGTATGCAGGACAGAATAGAAGATGGGAGCGCCGACATTCTCAACGTGAATACGAGACGCGGCCGGCCGCGATCCGTGCGCTCATCGTCTACCCACTAAACGCTCTAGTCGAGGACCAACTCGGCCGCTTGCGCAACGCGCTGGACGGGCCCGGCGCTCGGAATTGGCTCGCTGCGCACCGTAACGGCAACCGCTTCTATTTCGGACGGTACATCGGACGCACGCCCATCTCCGGCCGTCAGGCCCGAGAACGGGAGCCTAAGCTGCGAGAGGAGCTCAAAGCGATGGAGGAGGACGCGCAGCTCGTGGCAGGTACGCGCGCTGAGCCTTTCTTCCCGAAGATGGACGGCGGGGAAATGTGGTCACGGTGGGATATGCAGGACCATCCGCCCGATATTCTCATTACGAACTTTGTCATGCTAAACGTGATGCTGATGCGCGACGTCGATGCCGACGTTTTTCGGAAAACATATGATTGGCTGAACGAAGATCATAGTCGCGTATTTCATCTGGTCGTCGATGAACTTCACTCTTATCGCGGCACAGCCGGCACTGAGGTGGGATACCTCCTGCGTGTCCTACTAGATCGTCTTGGACTGCTGCAGCGCCCTGATCAACTTCGCATAATCGCGTCAAGCGCCTCGCTTTCCAGCAGCAACGAGGGCCTTGACTACCTGGAGCATTTCTTCGGTCGGGACAGGAACCGATTCCGCATCATCCCTGGTGAAATAGTCCCGCCCAGCTCTGCTTCCCTGCCGCTCGTGCGAGGACGAACGCAAGAGTTCATTCCTCTGCGCCGAGGACTGCGCACGGCCGATACTGCGGTCCGACAAGCCGCTGCCACCACGTTTCACCAGGTCGTGGGCGCCCCCCAGGTCGCGGCAGCGGCCGGGACTGGCCCGATCCTCGACTCAGCGCTGACGCACATGCAGGCGGTTGACGCGCTACGCCTGGCGTGCACCGTGCCATCGCCGGAGAACCCCGGAACTTTGCATGGTCTGGCGACCGCCGCCGATAGCGATACGCTGACCGATAGCGCTGCGTCATTTTCCACGACAGGAGATGGACTCAGCGGGCTGCAAGTAGACATCGAATCAGGCACGGGCGCCGGCCAAACAAACGTGATTCATTTCAACGATGCGCACCAACTCACCTTCAAATACGCTTGGGACACAGTCCCTGATGCCACTAGCCGGTACCGAGTGCGCCCAGCGATCAGGCCGCGATTTTTGGCCGACATTGCTGGCCAGCTCTTTCCAGCATTTCCGGCTGAGCAGGCTCAGCAGGCCGCCGAGGGACTGATCTCGGCACTCGCCTACGGGCGCGATGCCTCCGGCGAGGCGCCGCTCTCAATGCGCGTTCACCTCTTCTTCCGCAACCTTCTGGGGCTTTGGATATGTAGCAACCCTCAATGCGGTCCGAACCGGCCAGCGCCCCACGCGCTTGGGCGGCTGCACTTTACGCCGAGCCCAGTGTGCCAATGCGGATCGCGCGTTCTTGAATTACTGTACTGCCAGTCGTGTGGCGAGACGTTTATCGGCGGCTACCGCCGTCAAGGCGACAATAACAACGAATGGTTCCTAAGCCCGGATCAGCCCAATCTCGAAGCCGCCCCTGAAATGCCGTCGCTCGAGCGCGACTACCTCAGCTATGCCGTTTACTGGCCGGCCGCTCCGGATCAGCTGGGTGGAGCTCTTGCCCGACCCGCGCAGTCGAATGGCAGGTGGACGCGCGACGGGGTTGATCGCTTCTGGAGGCACGCGCAGCTGCATCATCAGGATGGCCGCGTGGAACTCGGACAGGGCACTGGCTACCTCTATCACGTTCCGGATATGCACGGAAACAACCCGCCCGATGTCGAGAGCGCACACAACGCATTTCCATCTTGCTGCCCGCGCTGCGATGCCGATTGGAGCGGCACGCCGATCGGCTCCCCAGTTCGAACGCAACGGACTGGCTTTGACAAGATTGCGCAAGTGCTGGCCGACTCGCTTCTTCGGTTCATCGGCTCCGGCCAAGGTGCGAGCACCGACAGCCGCAAGCTCGTTCTATTCTCCGATAGCCGACAGGATGCCGCCAAGCTCGCTGCCGGCATGAACATGGCACACTTCCTAGATGCGCTTCGGCAGGCGGAGCACGAAGCAATGCTTCGGCAAGGAGTAGGGATTGACGCTTTTCGTCGACAACTAGCTGGACAGACTCTTACGGCGGAAGATCAGCAAGCTGCACAGCGTTTCCAGCTGGACCACGCGCAGGATGCCGGCATCCTAATGGCCGCGGCTAATCCCCTAATGATGAACCAACCTGTTCCTAACCGGCCAGGGACTACGTACCAACAGGCGGCGCAGTCAATTATCACACGGTCAGTTCAGGGGCCGTTCCGCGTCACAGAGATAACCACTGACGCCAGTGCCCGCCTCCTGTCGCAGGGTACTAATCCCGGCGGCTACTCGCAGGGAATGCTCTGGACTGAGCCCGAACGGCGCGACGGACCGTGGCGCGACCTGTATGACTGGCCACCTAATGGCATGCCGGCAGCGAAAAGTACGGCGCAGCTGACTCCACAACAGCAAGCCCACCTGAACCGTATCATCCGAGGTTCGCAGGAGGAAGTAGTAAGGATCATCTTTGCTAGCCGGCGCCGCGACCTTGAGTCGCTGCTGCTGGCATCGGCCACAGCCGACCGCGCCGCTCTCGTCATCCCACGCCCGCTTGTTCGGCAGGCGGCGGACGGCGCCATCCGTATTCTCGGCGAGCGCCGCCGAGTCAATGTATTCAACCCAAATGGTACTGCCACCTTGCCTGGGTTTGTTGAGCGCTATCTGCAAGCGGTCGCTGCGAGGCACAATGAGCCCAACGCCAACGCTTTCGTTCGTGAAGTGCGCGATTACCTGCGGGATAGCGGCACTCTAAACCACCAAACCCACATCTTGAATATCACCGGACTGTGCCTTGTTCGAGCCGGCAATGAATACTATGAGTGCCCCAACTGCAGGCGTCGCTACCTCCACGCCGCTGGCGGAGTTTGCATAGACGCGGATTGTCTGCGTCCTCTCAATGGCCCATTCCCGTTACAGCCAGCGCATGCGGACCTGGATTACTATGGATACCTCGCCACGCAAGCAGGCCCCCTCTTCCGTCTCCATTGTGCGGAACTCACGGGCCAGACAAATCCCCGCATCGCTCGGCAGCGCCAGAGGGCGTTTCAGGAAATTTGCTTGGATCCACCACGCGAGGTGCGACAGGTCGATGCCGTCGATCTGCTTAGCGTTACTACAACAATGGAGGCCGGTGTGGACATTGGCCTCCTGCTTGCGGTCATGATGGCTAACATGCCTCCCGAACGTTTCAATTATCAACAACGTGTAGGACGTGCCGGACGTCGCGGAGGAGTGTCCTATTGCGTGACCCTCTGCCGGGGCCGTAGCCACGACGACTACTACTTCCAACGGCCCGCACGCATGACGGCTGACCCGCCTCCTCAGCCCTACGTCGATACCCGTAGGCCCGAGATTGCACAGCGGGTCTTGGTCAAAGAGGTGCTTCGCGAGGCATTTTTCGATCAGAACCTCTTCGTGGGACAAGGCGGAGAAAATGTTCAAGGCGAATTCGGCGAAGTGAACGATTGGCTGAATCCAGCGCCTCCGTTACAACCCAACGACCCGCCCCGTCCGACTGTTCGTACTTGCGTGGAGCAGTGGATTCAGCAGCACGCGCAAGAGATAGACACCCTCTGCGGGGTGCTGTTGACCAAGACAACGCCCGAATTGCATGCGCAGCGCAATATGTTGACTGGCTACATTCACAATCAACTCATTACTGACATCGATGCAGCTACGACAAATCCGAATTTCAGCGGTGCGTCTCTCAGCACGCGTCTCGCCAACGCTGGAATCATGCCGATGTTCGGGTTCCCAACGCGCGTCCGGCTTCTTTACCATGCGCCGCCCTCTAGCCATGACTGGCCACCCGAAGACAAGATAGACCGCGAGATGGACATCGCGATAAGTCAATTTGCTCCGTGCAGTGAGACGGTCAAAGAAAGCGTTGTTTACATCGCTGCTGGCGTAGTCGATTACCAACGCCAGGGGAACCTCATTGTCGAGGGAGCCGACCCACTCGGCCCATCCATTCCTGTTGGGCTCTGCAAGAATTGCCAAGCCGTCACGCCAATGAACCCTGGAACTCACTGTCAGCAGTGCGGCGCCGACGGCACTCAGGTTCTCGGCTACAGCATTGTGAATCTCACGCAGCCAAAGGGATTTTGGACGTTCCCGCATACTCAGAGAGATTACGATGGCAATTTCGAGTGGACGCCGCGAGCGACCAAACCACGCATGGGAATTCGTCCATTTACAATGCAGTCCGTACAAGGCCGGAACTGCGAGGTATGGAGCGACCGCGACTTTATCTACACCATCAACGATAACAATGGAGACCTATTCGCGTTCGAGAAAAGGGTGGGCCATAACATCTGGATTACGAGGGACGCTGCAGGTCGATCGGGCATTCTCAATCCCAGGGTTGAAGGAAACCCAGACCCACGGGCACTCGCGTCAATCGACCGTACCGACGTTGTCGTTCTCGGCATCCGCTGTCCGTGGCCACCCGGCATTAAGTCATCACCCGTGGGTGATGATGGTCTTCCTGTGCGCGCCGCGCTTTACTCGTTTGGATTCCTTTTGCGGCGGGCGGCAGTTGCTCTGCTGGACATCGGAGAACAAGAGCTGAATGTTGGGATGCGGCCTATGCGCGATGCTCATGGCCGAATGTTTGGCCAAGTGTTTCTCTCAGATGATCTAGAGAACGGGGCAGGATACTGTTCTTATCTTGGGTCACCGCAGCGCACGAGAGAGCTCCTTGAATACGTTACTGGCCAGTCCAGCCAAGATTTCTACCGACCATACGTTCATTCTGTTCACGCGAGCGAATGTCTGACTTCATGCCCCGACTGCCTGCGCGGGTTCAACAATCTGCCCTACCATAGCATCCTCGACTGGCGGCTGGGCATGGATCTTGCCCGCCTCTCGCTCGATCCGAATGCGCCTATCGACTTCTCAGCTGTTTATTGGCAGGGACTCGATGTGCGGGCCGCAAACGCCTATTTCACCGTGATGCCCGGTTGGCAGCGCCAGCAGTTTGCGGGCCTCGAGGGCGCACGGCGGAATGACCGGCTGATTCTAATCACACACCCGCTGTGGCGGGATGACGCCGCCAACCCCGGGCCTCAGATCGCTCCGGCATGCGCACTCGCTTTAGCTCAGGGCCTGCGGGTTCAGTTTAAGTCGGTTTTCGAGGTAGTCCGGCGACCATATTAAAGGATCTAGTTTAGGGCCTTGCATCGGAATAATGATCTCCCTTCCGACTATCTTTTCGACGAGTCCTTCTGTCGCAGAGTCGATGCGGTCGTGTATGCTTCGCGCGGGCCTCTCGCGCTGCGCGCATCTACGGCCTTTTATTCTCGGAAACCCGAAAGCGTGGCTGGGAACTGCGTACCACAAGGTAATGGAGCAGCTGCCAACTATTCTGGCAGCGAGCGAGCCGCTGGCCACCACCGACGCGATTTGGAATGCAGAAATCGTTCGTCTTGAGCAAGAAGCAGCCAACCATCCGCTCAATGCGCGGTTCGGGTCGGCGCGCTCGTGGAAAGGGTACTACCTGGTTCAGGCGACGGTGCGGCTCCGGATCGAGGAGGCACTTGTAGGAGCGAGCACTACCCAGCCGCTAGCGTCGGCCCCGCGTTCTACGGTACGCGAGGTGGACATCACGGCCGCACAAGGGAAGCTTCGCGGCAAGATCGACCTAATCCACGGCGATGACCTGATCGACTATAAGACGGGCAGCATTTTTGAAGAAGACGAAATCGGCGGCGAGCCTGCAGTAAAGCAGGTCTACATCCGGCAGCTTCGAATTTACGCCTGGCTCGCTCATGCCGACTCTCCCGACGGTAGATGGGTCAAGCGTGCGCTTCTGTATCCCCTCGCGGGGGCACCTGTTGAGATTCCCATCGTCCCTGCTGAATGCGAAGCTGAAGCCACGACCGCGATAGCCCTCCTCGACACATATAACGATGCCTTGGCCGCTGGGACTAGCCTTACAACGTTGGCCAACCCATCCCCGGAGGCTTGCCGCTGGTGCCCCTTCAAGTCGTTCTGCCCTACTTTCTGGACGGTGATAAACCCCGATTGGACCGGGCAACTCGACGGCGGAGTGATCCGAGGAACTCTGGTCGCCCCGCCGCAGGCGCTCATGTTGCAAGACGCGTACTCTTTGGATGTTAGTGTTCAACAGGGGACAGTGCAGCCAGGCACATTGGTTCATCTTGCTCCGCTGCCTGCGCAGATCCACCAAGCCCTGCCGGCGCTGGCGGCGGGCCAGCCGGTAGTACTGACTCGTGTCGGCCAGAGGGCAAATGGATCGCCTTTCCCAATCCTTGAAACAGTATTGCTAACGCAAGATCAGGTAAACATAGTATGGCAAGGACAGCCAGCGGCGGGCTAGAGGTGGATGGCCAGGGCTTGGCTTCAGCTTGGGCTGGAGATCGCTTGGTATGGACCCGCGGAAGTGGTTTTCTCCTTCAGAGGTGCATCCGCACAGCGGGGGGACCGTGTCTTCGTGGACTGTCAAGCGGGCAATTCGCTTTGTCGAACGACAGAGAACTTACCCTCTCCCCTTGACTCCAAAGCCCGGGCTTCGTGATGGGCGTCCTCTTCATGCCGCCATCCGCGCTCCATCGCGTTGTCCTCGTAAAACACGTTGCCTTCAAGATCCACGATCACGTAGAGATCCTCTGTTTCCGGGATGTTCAGAAGGATAGTAGCGCTGGCGCGGCCGGCATCGAACGCCTCGTCATTCTCATACTCGCAGATCGCATCCCCTGAAAACACTACCAGCGAGCCGTCTTCCCGGTTGACGGTGACGAGATAGATTCCTCCACCGCTCTGCCATGCCTCTCCGCCAACGAGCACCGCGAGTTGTTCTGCTGTTCGTTTGTCCATGCCGCACCTTGCGAGTTTCAGACCATACCACGGGTCCCGTCCGGCTGCCACCATGTCCCAGGAGCCACGCTCTTTTGGGGTCTCCTCGGCCGTCCCACCGAATACTTCATCTCCCTGCGAGGAAGGCGCCTCGTCAACTTTAACAGGACGAGTTGCTCGCCCCTTCTCTTGCCTCATGATCCCTCCGTCCCAAAGGGTCGAACTATCCGTCGCTTCCACGGCACGACCTCGACAGGAATGGCGCTCAGTCCGGCGGTACGTCGCTTACGGTTTGCCGCTCGCCAAATCGCGTGCAACTGCCGCCTCACCGGCGCGAACGGGAGATGAGCCGAATCCGCGAACTCCCGTGCCAGCGCACGCCCCCCGAGTCGCGCGGCAGAATCCGACATCATCGACTTCATTCCATCGAAGTTTGCGCGTTCAATTCTCACGGACGCGTGCCACCGTCCGTCACGACTCCTTCGGCATCCAATGCTATACCCGGCGAACTTGATCGGTACTCGGCGAACATCTCGTATGATGGATCGTTCGTGCTCAAAAAACTCGTGACGGCCCTTTGTAGCCAAGAGAAGAAAGAATCGCTTGTGCCTAAGGTACTGCATGTTTGCAAGCCCTTGCTTCTTCCGGCGGCAACGAGCCCACTTCGAGATTGCGATGCCGTAACGCTCGACGAGCTTCGCATCGACGGCGGCTGGCTCCTTTCCCTCCGGAATTTCCCCAGCAACGTAGAACCAGTAGCCATGCGTGATGTACGCAACTGCAAGTTGTTGTACAAACCCCTCCTCAGACGTTGCCACGCAACGATACTCCATCCTTTTCCCCCCTCCAAAGTGTGGGTTGTTAAGGCACAACCCAAAAAGCCTGTATAGAACTCCCTTCGTTCGAGCTTCAATCCTTCTCTGGACCCGGTCCACAGAACTCCAACAGGTCGCGAAGTTCCTGTTCCGTAGGTTCCCGATCAAAATCCTCTCGATAGCACGCGTTAATGCGTGCCCGCACGTCGGTCGGAATGTTCGTCGTCTCAAGCCAGCACCGGTCATCGAATTCATCGACGATGTTGGCCGGCCCATCGCCAATGACTCCGCCGCTGCCTGTGCGCCACCAACCCATACGAAGCACCTCCTTTCGCTCGATACTCAGATCCTCGCGCACGCCTGACCCCGCGGTCGCCCACGTCACCGGCCCGGCGTGCATAACCTCCTCCTTCCACGAAAACCCGGATGCGTACCGCCACACTGAGCAAACTGCCCCTTCCGAATACGTCACCGCATCGGCGCGAACTCGATGCCATCGCTCCCCGCCGTCGCGAACTGCTTCACTGTCCGCTTTCCGCGATCGACATCCGTCCGCACCCTGCGGCTAGATTCATCAATTGCAGTTGCCCAATTCATAGCGGTTGCGGTTATGCAACCTTGATGCACCCCGAGATACACCTCGGCTGTGCGTCGTCATTCCGCTGCCAGAGGACGGCCGTCTCCCGACGGTCCTCCTCTGACCGCTTGGTTGTCTTCCGACCAACGACACGGGCCGAGACAGAAGATTCCTGCCCCGGCCACGTGTCGGCACGTCACGAAAAATGGGAAATGCTCGTCAGCCCTTTCGTCGTCGTTTCGTACCCGGCACCACCCGTAAGTACACGAACAGCATCACGACTGCCTTGCCGTCATGCTGCCGCGCTTCCGCACGCTCCTACTCAGGCTCCGCTCCCAGACTTCGGCATTTCAAGCACCCGCGC
>Ga0187893_10006630_pt1 | contig 19649 bp, 20 predicted proteins | sample MA1701074metaG_FD_139574 | JGI IMG/M metagenome (GOLD analysis project Ga0187893, IMG submission 139574) | White microbial mat communities from a basaltic lava cave in the Kipuka Kanohina Cave System on the Island of Hawaii, USA - MA170107-4 metaG ... | reverse complement strand
GAGGTACCTATGGAAATGGATGGCGTGCCGGGGTTAGGCCAGGATCCAGTCCTTCCGGGCGGCCAATTCATTTACGAGTTCACGCTGCACCAGCACGGGACCTTTTTCTATCACTCGCACTTTGCCATGCAGGAGATGGCAGGAATGATCGGTCTGTTTATTTTGCACCCTAAAGACCCTTACCAGCCCGAGGTTCACCGGGATTTCGGGCTTGTCCTTCAGGAGTGGGCCCTGCTTCCCAATAATACGGTGCCCAACACACTGGCGATGGAATTCAACTGGCTGACCATCAATGGCAAAGCGGGTCCAGCATGCACACCCATGCTGGTGCGATTGGGAGAGCGCGTACGGCTCCGCATTGTCAATCTGGGAATGGATCATCACCCAATGCACTTGCACGGAAACACCTGGGCGGTTACGGGGACGGAGGGTGGCAGAGTCCCAGAGGCCGCATGGACTCCCGGCAACACCGAGATTGTCGGCGTGGCTCAAGCACGCACGATGGAGTTTGAAGCCAAGTATGTGGGCGACTGGATGCTGCACTGTCATCTGCCGCATCACATGATGAACCAGATGGTCTCAATGGTGGGTCCCATCTCCCACGTCGGTCATGGTATGCACACCGGCATGAGCATGGAAAACGGAATGGGGATGCTTCGGGACGGTGACGCACTGGCCGAAGACTTCGGACCATCCTTTGGACGCAACATCGGTGAAAGCGCCCGAAGAGAACGAGCTGTCACGCATTTGGTGGGCTCACCGATCGCAGCCCAAGAGCCTGGGAAGGAACTGTCTGCTCAGAGACAAGGACACGAGGGACATAAGATGCAAGGGCATGAAGGCCATCAGATGCCTGGTGGCGACGTCATGTATCCGGTGGACGATCCAGTCAAGAAGCAGGTGCCCGGCTATCCCCAAGATATGTGGATGGATATGTCGCCGTTGGTGCCGGACAAACCGGAGTTTCATGGTCTTCGCCCCACCTGGGATCGCGCCATGATGGGAATGATGACGCTGGTTCGGGTTTTGCCTCCAGATCTCTACGACAAGATCATGGAACTGAAAAAGGAAAACCAGCAAGAGGGCAAAAAGTCAACCGAGACCAAGCCTCATCAGCACAAACATTGAGCCATCCAGAGGCTGGCCATTCGCAAGTTCAAACACAATTTCAACAGGAGATGAGGATGAGATTTCAGATAAGGGCAATCGGGGCGGCCACCGCACTCACGATGATTCTCAGTCTGCCATGGGACCTTGCAGGACAATCCACACGTAAAGGCCAGGAAGCGCCACCGGCGCATGAGCACCAGCATCAACACTCGTCGGGCAGGCCAGGCGAAACGGCGCCGCCGCCCGCTCAGGAAGGCGATAGGCGCCTGCGCCTTGAGGACCTGGAAAACATGGCTCTCGAAAGTAATCCGACACTGGCGCAGGCTTTGTCTGCAGTGAGGGCAGCCGAAGGAAGAAAGCTTCAAGCCGGACTTTACCCCAACCCGACGATTGGGGCGACGGGTGATGAGAACACTCCTGGTCCCATTATTCGAGGAGGCGAGTTCGGATTTTTCGTCGAGCAAAGATTTGTGACCGCCGGCAAACTGGCAAAGAGTCGCAATATTGCCGAGCAAGAGCGTCTCCAGGCTGAAGCCACGGCCCATGCCCAGAAGTACCGGGTGCTTAATTCCCTGCGGGCTCTTTATTACGAAGCTTTAGGCGCCGAGCGCCGGGTTCAGGTGCGAACACAGTTGGCAACTCTTTCCTGGCAAGCCGTGAAAATTTCAAACGAACTCGCTAACGTGGGAGCCGCCGACCAACCGGATCTCCTGGAGTCGGAAATCGAGGCGGAACGGGCAGAGGTCACTCTCATCATGGCAAGGAACGCCCAAGCCAAGGTCTGGCGGGAACTGGCTGCCGTTGTTGGGAAACCCTCGCTGCAGCCGGCATCCCTGGAAGGTAATCTCGAAGAAGTTCCTCATTTGGAACTTGAAAATGCCCTCTCAAAACTCTTCAGCGAGAGTCCTGAAATCCAAACCTCCGAGGTAGCCGTTGTCCGCGAGGAAGCCGCTTTGCGGCGAGCCAAGGTGGAAAAGATCCCGGACATCGTTGCCCGCGGCGGGTTGCGTAAAAACCGCGAGCTACTCGAAGCAGGAGGAACACCGGTAGGATTGGAAGGCTTCTTCGATGTGGGAGTCGAAATCCCGTTCTTCAATCGGAATCAGGGCAATGTGGCGGCGGCACGGGCAAGCCTGGAGCGAGCGCAGCGAGAAGTTGAGCGTGTGCGACTGTCTCTGCGCATGCGGATGGCCCAAGTCTATAGGGAGTATCAGGATTCACTGACTACAGCAGAGAAGTATCGAGCCCAGATGATTCCTCGGGCACGGAAAGCCTATGACCTGTACCTGAACAACTTCCGGCAAATGGCCGCCGCCTATCCCCAAGTACTCATCGCACAGCGGAACCTCTTTCAGTTGCAGGAGGACTATGTCTCCGCACTGATTAACACCTGGCGCAGTGCCATCGAGATTCAGGGCTTACTGCTCACCGGGGGGTTGGAAGCTCCAGGGACCATGGGAACGGAAATGTCTGGTGGCGGCAGGGCCGAGATTGGTAACTGAGTCTTGAGTGTTTGTCAGATTTTAAATGCTGATGAAAATCATTAAGGAGATCGACCATGTCTAAGAAAATTTCCGTCATGTTGCTATTCCTTGCACTGCTTACGCCGTCTGTCAGTAGCGCTCACGATCCCAGCCAGCACAAAGGCAAAGGAGTGCAAGGTGAAATTGTTTCCATTGCAAACGATCGTATCGAACTGAAGACGCCTGCCGGTGCAAAAACGGTCACGATTAGTGACAAGACCAAAGTTGAGTGAGGCAGCAACAAAGTAACGAAAGCAGATTTGAAGAAGGGAGATCAAATCACGGTATTCGGCACGAAGCTAGCCACTGGCGAACTGGTCGCACGAGAAATCCTTCTGGGAACGCCGGGGCGAAATCACGGCCATGCAGAAAAAGCTGACCACAAGCACTGAACGGGTTTCGTACTTCTCATGCTCTTCATATCTGACAAGGAGCTGGCTACCAGCTCCCCGATCCGCTTGATGAAACCTTTGGCGATGAGCTCATCCGACTGTGGCTGCAGCTTCGTAAACTTTGATCGACACTGCAAAGGGCGCGTCGCTGGTATTTTGGTCCCTTGGCGAAGCGACTTCAGAAAGGTTCAGAATGAAGGAGTAGTTCGGATGCTGGGTTCGATCAAGTTGGGGGAACGTGTCACTTCAAGGCTGCGTTTTCAACGCTCTCGCCTTATTAGGCGAGAAGGCCGCGATCCTTTGATATCTTGCAAAACTTATCTGGCCTCATGAATCAAGAGTTTCGCGAAAAGAGTGTAGAGATTTCACCAAGTTCATTCCGTCACCTCGTTCCAAACGTGCACCAAGCCTGCCAATCCTGCACAAAACAAGGCTTTTGCCCCAACCTTGTAAATTTCGTAATCTGATGGCGGATTTTTTGCATCCAAATGGCTGTGAGACTCAGACTCTGTAAAAGGAGAAAAAAGATGAGACTGGAAATGGATTTACTAAAGCGAACTGCAACCATCGTTGCATTTGGAACCGCGATGTGGCTTGGGGCCAGCACCACAACCTATGCACATTCTGACCAGGACTATTATCGCGGGCAGAATGGTAACCATCAGAAGCGGGAAAAACGGGCCGAAAAGAGGCACCAGAAAAGGGAGAAGCAGGCTCTCAAAGACCATCAGCGCGAGGAGCGCCACTATTACGGCAACGACCGTCAAATTCGCGAGCACCAGCGGCAGGAACGTGAGGAACTGAAGTATCACCAGCGCAACGAAAAAGACAGGCTCAAGCGGCACAATCGTTCAGAACGCGACGGCTACTACTACAACGATGAGAATCGTCGCCGATACCGCAGGGACCGTTACGACAACTGGCGATAGTATTTTCGCCGTTTCCACTGTGAGCCTGGGCGGGTGCCTCTACACCGGCCGCACAATTCCCGTGAAGACCGCATCCATCCCGACTAACGCGAACGCACCCGGTTCTGTCAACGAGTTGCCGCGAGCAAATCGACCGGGCAGCTTTGCTGCTGCATGTTCGAGAGCCATTGAGCTGAAGCTCCCCTGTTCTTGAACAAGCGTGTTCTTGCCCGATTCTCGGTGTCTCACTATCTCTGTGGCGAGAAACCTGGACTAGGTCGTATTCAACCTCGGCCGGCGCTTGAACTCGAGGATGAGGCCCGCCAGCCTGCGCAGGGGCGTGGGTCTGGCGCTGCGCTGCCGGTTCTCTGCACCGATTTGAAAGGCGATGCGCCATTGCGCAAACAGGACCCGGTAGGCGTCCAACAAGCTGTTTTGGGGATCATAGATATGAGTGGCCTCTGAAGTGACACCGTTCAGCTCCACTATTTTGAAATTGCGTCCCTTCCGGAAGTCCTCCACGCAGGGGGTCCGAATATCGTATCTGCCGAAGTAAAACCCGTCGTACGTCTTGCTGATGCGATCCATGGCGGCCTCGAGCGCTTCGGTTTTGACCCAGCTGCCGTCCAGAAACACAGCTCCACGGCAGTGAGTTCCCAACTCCACCAGTTGCACGGATTCTCCCGGTTTCGGAACGTCCCGCGCGTGGAGCGTCAACTGGCTCAAATAGAGCTTCGCCATGCAGACGGCCCGCGCATCGTCGAGGATCAGACGCTCCAGACTGCTCTTCCCGTTGCCGGTCACGCAGGGAAAACGCTTTTCTGTGATCGAGAAGATGCGCCCATTGCGGGCATTTGGATAGCGATAATAGAACACTCCAAACTCCGCACCGGGCACGTGTTCCTGGATAATGGACTTGACACCAGAATCCCGCAGGCTGTCCTCCAATTCCCGGTCGGAGCGCAAGATCGCCACGCCGGAGCCACGCTGTCCGGCGTCTGGTTTCAGGATCACGGGATAGCTCAGCCCGTTCTCCGCCATGAACGTCTTCGCCTTGTTCAGGCGGCCATTCAGCTCCCCAGAGGCCTCAATGACGCTGAAGCGAGCGATACAGTCGCCGGCTCCGGAAAGTCCCCGCAAAATTTCAGACTTTGACTCTCCAATGAATCCACTGGCCGGCATCGCAGGATTGACCGCAGTAAACAGGGTCAGGCTGCGGTGTTTCAGTGCCAGCAGGATGATGTAACAGAGAACTGGCGGATAAAAGACCCACGGCGGCCAGAACTCCCAGCGCGTCACCCGTCTCCACGAGGCAAGCAGCATGCGACGTCCTTTGTAGCTGCCCATTGAAAGCAGCAGCCGCATCGTGAAAAACACAACGACCCCGGTCACGCCCAGCTTCAATGCCAAATCACGACCTCGGAGAAGATTGGAGTAGATCACTCCGCCCCCCAGCCCGGCAGAGAGTCCCACCAGCGCCGGTGTCCATATCACTGCTGCCAAGAAGAAGTAGAGCGCAAATTTACAAAAGCTGGTGCGCAAGAGACCGGCTGCGAAATAGGTGGGCAGACGGGTCCCAGGAAGGAAGCGGCTGGCCACGATGACCTTGAATCCCTGGCTCGCGAACCACGCGGAACTCAAAGCCACATCGCGGTCGCGGAGGAACCACTTCAGCGGCGCTCGCTTCAAAGCAGGCCGCCCCAACACCCTGCCCAACAGGAAGAGAAGCAGATCACCCCCGTAGATCCCCAGCAGACAGGCACTAGCCGCCAGCAGGAAACTAATCCGCCCCTGCGCGACCATCACTCCGGCGGCAATACAAGTGAGGTCCTCGCTGACAAGAGTAGACCCGGCAAGGAACAGGCACAGGACAACCGCCGCCACACCCATGGCTTTGGGAATTTCGACCGGGTCAAACGGCAATCGGGAGGTGGTCTCCCGCTTGGGCGCTGCCGTCGCTCGCGTCGCGGCCTGGCCTTCATCAACTCTTGCAAAGAATTCACTTAAACGAGGTGCCAGAGCGGCGGGGTGCGTGAACACGGCAAAATGGTTCTCGTCGAGCAAATAGAGCTCGCTTTGAGGAACGAGGCGATGATGCTCTAAAGCCGCCTCTACCGGCACCAGCATGTCTCTCCGGCCATGGACAATCAGCATCGGCCCTCGGTAGCCAGAGAGAATTTGCCGCAGTGGCCTCTGGTCAGAATCATAGAAGTTGCGGGCGTAGGGAACACCAAGGACAGCGTTGTCCATCCACCCCATATGCGGCAGACCTTCTCGCAGGAACCATAAACCCGCGAGCTGGAGGCCATGCAACCCGTGGTTGATACGGTAGTCGCCGAGCAGCTCCATCTCCTGGACGCCGATGGCGGAAAGCATCGTCAGCGACGCCACGCGATCAGGAGCAAGCTCGGCGAGGTTTAACGCCACTCCACCTCCCATACTGAAGCCGACGACGTGGACCCGCTCAATCCCGAGGCGGTCGAGCAATTGCCAGACGTAGTGAGCGTGCGCCCGGATGGAGTAATCGGGGATGTTGTGAGTGGAATGGCCGAAGCCGGGTAAGTCTGGAACAATCAGACGATAGGATTCAGGCAGGTGCGCGCCCAGGCCGGCCAAGTCGCGACCCTGTCCGGGACTGCCGTGAAGCAGAACAACCGGTGGATGTTGTCTGTCGCTGGAGCCCAGCTCCCGATAGGCGAACTGGACTAGGGAGGCAAGAAGTCGCTCATCCGAAACCGCGTGGACTTGCAGCATCCTGACATCGGCCGGAAGCGCCGGCGGCTTCTTCGTTGCTCTGATCCAGGTAGAGACTACCAGAAGTAATAGGTAACTCCCCGCAACCACAGCCCACCACAAGCGCCAACGGGTCAGTGGGTGAGGCTTCGTTTTGACAGATGACATGCCGTCTATCCTGAACTGCTTTTCGTCCGCCTGGTCACGGAGGGCACTTGCAGTAGCCTTCAGGCTGCTGGTTGCCGGCGCGATGATCTCGGCATCCTCCTCTTACTCAGGAGGAACTCTGAAGAGTGGAATGGCACCCGACCGCCGCGATTGGTCTGAACTCGAGCTCTGCGGAACGGCGACCTCTGCCATGTGCATTTGAACCAGCTTCCACACGTTGAGCTTGTGATCCGTGAGGTTGCCCTCTCTAAGGGTGCACGGCGCCACCGGTAAATAAGCGAACTCGATCACGCCGTCGGCGACAGTCACTCTGCTGAAACTCACCGTTACTGCGTTGTCACGATGCATACAAGGCGAGTAGGCGCTGGGAGTTGGCGAATGGCTGGCGTGGAAGTCCATCAGCAGCTTCAGATCGACACACCCACGCTCGGCAGCCCACGTTTGAAAGAGCCGCTTGCGATAGACCTCGACGCCCCGGGGATCGAATGAAGAGGAGATCAGCGGCATCGCAGAGTCGCCGTTGCATTCGATCAGGGAGTCGCGGCCAGTCCAGTGAAGCAATACGGATGCCTTGTGCGGGGACAGCACTACAACCGTGAAGGGCGGATAAGCTGCCAGATCGAGGCTGTCGAACCGACTCTGCGCCTCTTCCAGGCAGCGGCAGTCAGCCAGGCTCGTCAGCAGAAGTCCCCGGCTCGGAGGCTTGAGCTTCTTTTCACCGTTGCATTGGCAGCAGCGATAACGATTCACTAAGCTAAACGCCACCCCGAACTCGTTGACCGCGATCCAGGAGCCGCTATGATCGCCGTCGACGGGAGCAATGAAGCGCACTCCCGCCGGTTTGTGGATGACTGGCGCGAGCGCGGGCTTGCGGGTGTGGCGCTCATCGCGGTTGCACAACAATTGGTAGCCGCTCGGCGTATGAAGCCAGCTTACTGTGCACATATTGGTGCGAGCCTCCAGCGTTTCAGAGTCGAAGGCGCTACTCCAAACTCTTCCGGAATTTCGAACCCATTCAATTGCAGCATCACGCCGATCAAAGCAAAGTGATGAACCGTGTGGCTCACAAGCGCCTGCAGCTCGCGCATCACAGAGGACGAACTCCATGACGAACGTTCCAGTCCGTCGCCAGCATTCTCCAATCGGACCATCAGTGAGGTGTGCCCGTGCAGCCACGAGATCCGTTCCAGTCCTTGAACGGCTTCCATGATCTTCTGCACGGCTGTTAGACGGTCTCTCTCAATGCGCGCGTCCCGTTGCCGGTTGTCATAGTCAATCCAACCCATCTCCGCACCATTCAAGAAGGCGTGGTAAAAATCCAGACAATGGCGAAAATGGCTGCCAATGCCGTAATCGGAAAACGGGTGTTTGATGTTGGGATAGACACGGTCATCGAGCTCGTTCAGAACTTCCAATCCCTGCTTGAGTACCTCGATGTTTTGTTGGATCAGTGAGTGGGTGTTTTGCATGGTTCCTCTGTTTCAACGACAGCAATGAATTCGTCCTTCACCGCTTGCCACAGCTCGCGGGCAAGCAGCTTGCGCCCATCGGCTCGAATCGAATGGGATCCAAACACCAGCGTCGCTTCGATGGACTTGAGCTCAAGAAGGCGGTAGAAGTGCGGCAGGAAAGACCTGTCACCCCACCAGCAGACCGAGCGATGCGCCGGTGTCTGGCCGACAGGTGTGCGATAACTGACGGTGGCAAACGAGACGGGGCATCCTTGTCGAATCGCCGGTTCGAGAAGCGCTGAGTGAAATTTCAGGACTTCGGCTCCGGGGGTGCTCGTCCCTTCAGGAAAGAGCAGAACACCCTTCCCGCTCCGCAGCGCTTCTTCAATCAGCCGATTTACCCGGAGCACGTCCAGCCGGGAACTGCGGTCCACAAAGATGGTTCCCATGCTCCGGCAAAGCAGCCCCAGAACCGGCCAGTTCGCCACCTCACTCTTGGCAATGAACACGCAGTCCTGCTGCGAGGCAAAGGCGACAATGTCCATGTAACTGAGGTGATTGGAAACCAGAAAGAAAGGGGCTTGCGGAGGCGCTCCCCTCGCCACGACTCGCATTCCCAGAAGCGTGCTTGTCAGCTTCGCCCATGTTCGGAAATTGAAATTACGCCACCAGTAGGCGGCCTTCTCCGAAACCAGCAACAAAGGCACGATGGTGACCCACAGCAGATAGAAGAAAGCGGTCACCAGGCACAGAACCAAGGCACGTGCGATAGCACGCAATTGACGGTGAATACCGTTCATGATTTATGCCCCAAACAGCATGCGATGGGTCCTTTTCTCCATGCTGTCGACATCGAAAATGACAAAGAAATCGATCGTCTTAAACTCCCTGTCAATCGCGGGCGCACCACAGACCTTTGCCCCAAACCGCAGATAGATTTTGAAGAGCTTTGGGATTTCCACGGCAGCGATGGGCGCGAGTGGGGAGCCGCACTCCAATCCTGCCGCTGGAGAGACCTGAAAACGCTCGTGGAGATGACCGTTTTCCTTCAGATACGTGAAGGCGCGGTCACCTTCGGATGGATTCTGGCTTGTCAGGGAACAGCACCCGAATAGATAGCGCTTCTGGTTATGGGCAACGTACGCGGCGATGCCTTTCCACAACAGAAAGAGCACGTGGGTATTGCGGTGGTCTTTCGCGATACAGGCTCGTCCCAGCTCGACGGAATTTTCCAGAACCCCCTTCGGCAGCAGAGAAAGATCAAATTCTCTGGCTGAGTAGAATCCCCTCTCGGCTGACACCATTTCTCCTGTCTGCAGACGGTAGGTTCCTACCACTCTCGGTTCCTGCGTATCGAGAATGATCAGATGGTGGCAGCTGTCGTCAAATTCGTCTTTGTCCTGCCCTGTCGCAAACGAGGATGAGTGTCCTTCCCCCAGCTCGAGGTTGAAGACTTCGAAGCGAAGCTGGAGCGCGGCCTCGATCTCCTGCGGGGACCGGGCAAACCGGGCGAGATAGCGGCCCTCCCGAATCTCTGCCCGTGGGAGAGCAGTCGCAAATGAGGGAAGGCCTTCCGCCTGGAAAATCGAGAGAGCGCTTACGCATGGGTTGTATTCCTTGCTGCTATCCATGATCGGTTCCTCGACCCAAAGGGTGCTGTCTGACGGATCGCCAGCGTTCAAGCGGTTCACAAATGGCGTTTCTGCTTTAAGCGCTGGCAGTGATCCTTTGTACGCCTCTTATATGCCCCAGTCTGAAATGCTTATTCCAGGTGGGAACCTGTGTCAGTGGTCGGTCGGTGAGCAGCGGATCCGTTTACGGACTCAGGCATGAAATTCTATTTTCCGGGGAATAATCGGTGCTTCTGAAGACATTTTGAGATGGGGGAGTTTATATGTGATGAACTTCGACCGCGTTGCTGAGTCACGTGGGAGTTCATCGTTCCGTGAAGGAGTCTGGCTCTTTCCGCTGGCTTTCACGCTGCATGTTCTGGAGGAATGGCCGCAGTTCACGGCATGGGCCCAGCGCCACGCTTCGGAGCGCTTCAGCCGGCGGGATTACGTGGCGATCCACACGGCGGGGTTGACCCTTTCTCTGCTGGCAGCCGGAGTCATCTGGCGTTTCCCGAACACGTGGACAGTCTTTGTCTTTTTTGCATTTGCGTCCGCGCCAGCCGCGTTCTTTAATGGTTTTCTTACGCTGGGCGACTGCGGCTTCGGGCGTTTATTGCCCTGGTCTCTTTACCGCGATTATTTCTTACTTGCCCCTTTTCTATTTTCTGATCCGGCTGGCTTTTCGTGAGGGGCTGCTGAGCAACGGCACTGCAGTTCTGGCTCTTGTGATCGCCGGGGCGTTTCACATCGCGGAAGTTGGGCACAATGTGTACAAGGCTTGGTGAACCACGTGAGTCGTTCCTGTGAGACACAAGATTTGCGACTAGACGCGCGTCCGTTTGGACGCTTACATCAGCAACGAGCTCTTGATCGAGACCAACCAGGATGTGTTGCAGCATCTCGAAGACTGCCCGGCCGGTTCCGAGCTCTTGCAGGTTCGTTTCCGGCTCAAAGATCAACTGAAGCAGGCAGTGAACTCCGAGCCGGGTCCGAGCGCCCTACGAGACCGTATTCAAGCAAGGATTCGCGATGAGGGATCGATCTGGGAAGGCCGAGCCGTCTGGCCTCGTTGGCCCCTGGCCGCGGCAGCCGTGTTGCTTCTTGGTCTGAGCGCGGTGGGCGCGCTGCGGCTTTGGAACTCGCGTGGATCTTCCAGTGAAGTCACGCGGACAGCCCACGACCTTACTTTCTCGGAGCAAGTGGCAGCCGTGTTGAAGATTGGAATCAGCGACCACATTCACTGTGTAATTGAGTCGCATTCCGACGAAGACTTGCTCACTTCGGAACAAATGGCTTACGAGATGGGCCCAAATTACGAGGGCTTGGTTCCGCTGCTCAAGGCGGAGCTGCCGGAAGGGTTCTTCATTTCTGTCGGGCACCGATGCGATGTTAATGATCGCGAGTTTGTCCACTTGGTTCTGAAACACAGCGACAAGGTGGTTTCGGTTCTAGTCACGGAACGGGAAGGCCTCAGCTTTCCCGCTGGTGCCCGTGTCTCAAGTGTGAAGACGGCCGGGATCACAATGCATCAGGACCGTTTGCAGTCTTTGGAAGCGGCAGGGTTTCAGAGCAGAGGCCATCTGGCCTTTGTCGTGTCGTCACTGGAGCACGAGGAACATTTGCAGATCGCGACGCGGCTCGCTCCGGCGGTGAGCCGTTTTCTGGAACAACTCTAACTCGTCGGAGTCGGGCCAGGGTGCACAGTTGATGCGGACTGAGCAGTTCAGCATCCGGAGAGTTGTCTTTACTTCTTCCTCCTCAACCCCTCGGGCACGCGCTCGCGGTCCGGAGAGACGATCTTGATTGCCCATTTCAACGGAATTGCTTTCGGCAGGTAACATATCTTGTCGTCACACGCCTGGTAACTTAGGCTGCCTTCAACCACCAGCTCGCTGGCCGTATTCACCGACTCTTCAAGCTTCTTGGTGTTGGGAATCAAGACGATGTCCTGGGAGAGCCGGACTTGCCCTTGATACACGGGAGCGCTTTCCTGGATGGCCTTCAGATAAAGGGTCTGCGCCCGCGGGTATTCGGCAGGGACCACAGTGAATGCAGGAGAGTCCGTTATCTTGAGTTCAATAGGCCGGTAACCCTGCGCGCCGGGTGCATAGACGTGCATCTTATCTTTGAGGCTGATGTCGAGAATCAGCGACAGCCGGTTGCCGATGGAAGCGCTGTCGGCGGTTGAAAAGGATTTCAGCAACAGGTGATCGTTCTCAGCTACGGTTTCATGAGTATGCAAGGGCGAGCCGAAGAGCCTCGTGAACACCGTGCCCATGGCATAGCGATTGTTGTAGGCTTCCTCGAAGAACTTGGCCTGGACCAGACCCTTCTCGTCGACCCGATAAACGCCGGGATGCGGAATGCCACGACCGGAGTCTCCTTCCGGAATGCTGGTGTTCAAGATCCCAAAAGCGCGCATGATCGTGGAGTCAGGATCGGACAGCAAGGGATAGCCGATCTTCTTGCGCCGCGCAAAGTCGGCCAACACTTCGCGGCTGTCGTAACTGACGGCGCAGATACCCAGCCCCATGTTTTTGAACTCTTCCTTCGTCTCTTCCAACTGGACCAGTTGGGTCTTGCAGTACGGTCACCAGTCGGCCGAGCGGAAAAACAGGATGAGTGCGCCTTTAGGCCCCCGTATGGATTCAAAGTCCCGGGTTTCACCATTTTGATCGATGGCTCTAAAGGAGGGAATCGGGTCGCCTACGGCCGGGCCTGTTTTGACAGACGGACTGGACTGAGCTGCAAGCGCAGAGCTGGGTTGCAGACCCGAAGCTGAAATCAGGAAGTTTGACAGGAGGCCGACTGTTTGCAGGCAAACCGAAAGAAAACTGAAATATCTGGGCATGAACCCTCCTCGGTGGAGTCAAAATACACTCTTGGCGATTACCTGTAAATGTGCGGCCCTCGAGTTTCTATTCCCGAGTGAGCAGAGAAACTATTACAGGCGCACTAAGTAATCGCAAATGGGGCCTTTTGTGGACCCGTGATGAGCGAGGCCGAAGGGCTTGGAGTTCTGTCCCCCTTGGGCCCGTCCGGTCAGGATCCACAATCTCGGAATATGCAGGCTGCGTTACGGTATCTTGTCTTTGCAATCTATATCAATGAGTCGATTGAAATCCACACGAAGGAGCGATTTCATGAGCGAAGCGAGCCAGAAAGTGGCCTTGATTACGGGTGCCAGCGGCGGGCTGGGGAATTTTGTGACTGAAGCATTCCTGGCTGCTGGTGCCACGGTGATTGGGGTGGCCCGGTCCATCCAATCGTCTGCTTTCGTCCATCCGAAGTTTGTCGCAATGCCGGCAGACCTCACAAGGGGAGAAACGACGAAGGAGATGGTGGAGGCTGCCATTCAGCGATTTAAGAAGATCGACATCCTGGTCCATGTCATGGGCGGATTTGCGGGCAGAGAATTGATTGACGACACCGATGACGCCACCTGGGACAAAATGATGAATCTGAATCTACGCTCTGCCTTCAACACCTGCCGTGCGGTACTGCCCCATATGCGCAAGGTCAAGAACGGACGGGTCATCGCCATTGGCGCCCGCTCGGCCGTCGAGCCCAAGGCGTATCTCTCGGCGTACTGCGCTTCGAAGGCCGCGCTGGTGTCGCTAATTCGGACCGTGGCGCTGGAAGGGAAGGACGACGGAATTACCGCCAATGTCATTCTGCCCGGAACCATGGACACTCCTGCCAACCGCGCAGACTTTCCCTCGGCTGATTTTTCGAAATGGGTCCCGCCTGCCAAGGTAGCCAGCCTGGCGCTCTGGCTGTCTTCAGAAGAAGCGTCACAAGTGAGCGGCGCCCTCATCCCGGTTTATGGAGCCGGCCTCTAAATGTCTGCTGCGCTGGCCGAGTGGTTCGTCGGACTTCTGTTTGCTTATGGCCTGCTTGGCCTTCTGTTCGGAGTGTGTTTTGTCACGGCTGGAGTCAGCCGTCTGGACCCGATGGCAAAAGAGACCGGACCTGGATTCCGTTTACTCATTTTTCCCGGGACGGCAGCGCTCTGGCCCTTGCTTCTCTATCGCTGGCTTCGCGGGAGTGTGCAGGGATGATCCAACCGTTGCGGCGCGCGCATCAAGGGATGATGGCCGGCTTGGCCCTCGTTCTGCCTGCGATCTTCGTGGCTGGGCTTGCCGTGCGCCAGCCATCACCGCCTCTCAGTGAATCTCTCCCGGGCAGAAGGCCTTCAGTCAGGAACATCTCTGAAGCAATGCGTTCCTTCCAGAAAGTTCTGGCCCCCGACCTCCAGGTCTATTGGGCCCGCGCGGTTCCATCCGACGCAACCTTACCGCCCGACGCCCGGCTGCTGGGTTCACTGTATGGAGCACAGGATTTGGATGTGTCTCCAGTCTCTGGCGGTTACCTGCTCGCCTACAGCTTGCCTGACCGCCGTGTCGTGGCTACTGTGCCCGTCAGCCAAGAAGCGAGGCAGCCATGAGTTTGCGATACCGGGCGATCAACTGGAACCGGCAGAAGCGGATTTATGATTCAGTCCTGGGACTCTCGGTGCTGACCTACCTGGCGCTCTTCGTCGGTCTGGGGAGTTGGGTTCATCCCTATGCGACGGTTGAGACGCTCATGATCCGCGGGTTGGGGACAGCCGGACTCCTGCTGCTGCATGTCATTCTTTCGATTGGGCCGCTTTGTCGCCTGAATCGCCGTTTCCTGCCCTTGCTTTACAACCGCCGCCATCTTGGTGTGACGATGTTCCTGCTGGGCCTGGCTCACGGCGTCTTTGCGCTGATCCAGTTTCACGGATTCGGAGACTTGAATCCCTTGGTCAGCCTGCTTGTCAGCAATACCCGCTATGACAGTCTGGCTCAATTCCCGTTTCAGCAGCTCGGCGCCCTGGCGCTGCTCATCCTTTTTCTAATGGCGGCCACCAGCCACGATTTCTGGCTGCACAACCTGACTCCCGCGGTGTGGAAGCGGATACACATGGGCGTCTACGTGGCTTTTGGTCTGTTGATTGCCCATGTCGTCCTTGGGGTATTGCAATCGGAGACCAGTCCACTGCTGGCTGGTCTGCTGTCAGTGGGAATGGTGACGGTGATCGGACTCCATTTAGTCGCCGCCTTTCGGGAACGGCGAGTGGACAAGGCGTCACTCGCCAGCCGCGAGGGTTATGTGGCAGTGTGCCCGGTGGAGATTATCCCTGAGAATCGGGCTCGAGTGGTTTCGGCAAGCGGCGAGCGAATTGCTGTTTTCCGCTACGATGGCAAAGTGTCGGCTCTCTCCAACGTCTGCGCACATCAGAATGGTCCACTCGGAGAAGGCAAGATCATCAATGGCTGCGTGACCTGCCCGTGGCATGGATACCAGTACCTGCCTGACTGCGGAGGCTCGCCACCGCCATTTCACGAGAAAGTGTCGACCTATCGTGTCAAGGTCATCGATGGGAAGGTGTTTGTGCATCCTCAGGCTAACCCTCCCGGCACACCGGTGGAACCAGAACGAATCGAGAGCACGCGCGGACCAGAGGATCGGGATGAATTCTACGTGGGTTATGAGCCCAACGCACCGCCGGAGCTGGCGAAGCGGACGATTCGCAGCATCGCCGGGCTGTGCGCTGCGGCCCTGTGTGTTTCTCTCCTGCTGGTGTTGGGGCAACAGCGCTTTGCTCCGGCCGCTTTTGAGTTTCAACAGTACAAAGAGTTCGAGGGGCTCATCGAGGACCGTCCGGTACCCAGCTTGCTGGTCCGCCGGCCAGGAGCAACGGGTGCTGTGCCCGCTGTCTCCCGGTATCCACTGGTCCTGCCGGGAAAGCACGGGGCTTTGCTGCCTGTCCAGGGCTTCGGTGGCGCACGGGTTCACTTCCGGGGATCACTCATCTATCGCGCAGAGCAGACAATGATCGAGTTGGTTCCACATTCAATTCGTGAGGTGCCTTTGCTCTCCGATGAGATGGCTGGCCAGAAAGCACCAGACACTGATCTTGGAGTCTTCACAATCGTGGGAGAAATTGTGGACACGAAGTGCTATTTCGGCGTGATGAATCCAGGTCACGGCAAGGTTCACAAGGATTGCGCGGTGCGTTGCATCAGTGGAGGCATTCCTCCGGCTTTGCTCGTCAGACGTCAGGTAGACGAATCCGTCGTGTTGCTTCTGGTGGGAGCGGACGGACGGCAGCTTAATGGCGAGATTCTGGATAAGGTCGGCGAACCGGTCGAAATCCAGGGCCGGCTGGTGCGTGCTGGCGACACGTTGCGCCTCTGCTCGGAGCCTCGAAGCATTCGCAGGTTCGAAGGCAAGTCGTGGAACCTGTCCTCCAGCCCAACTGAGGAGTAATCATCTTCTTGTTTGATCCGAAAATTGAGAGGTGAAAGCATGAAAGCTGACGACCGCACGGTTCTAAAAGGACAGAAAGCGCTGGTCACTGGCGCCAGCTCAGGAATCGGAAGAGCGATTGCGATTGCCCTGGGACAGGCGGGAGCAGACGTGGTTGTCAACTGCGGGCGAAACCGAGCCGAAGCCGACAAAGTTATGGCAGAAATCGAGGGCAACGGCGGCCGCGCGTTCGTCTTTCAAGCCGACGTCAGTCAGGAGGATCAGGTCCTGGCAATGTTCGCCAGAATGAAAGAGGAGTTCGGCGCAGTCGACATCGTCGTCAATAACGCCGGCGTACAGAAAGATGCGCCTTTCGATCAGATGACGGTGGAGCAGTGGGACCAGGTGATGGGAATCAACCTGCGCGGACAGTTCCTCTGCTCGCGCGAGGCGGTGAGACACTTCAAGCGCCAGGGCATCCGCGCAGAGGTTTCCCGCGCTGCCGGGAAAATCATCTGTATTAGCTCGGTGCATGAGGTGATCCCTTGGGCCGGACACGTCAATTACGCGGCTTCCAAAGGAGGCGTCATGCTCATGATGAAGAGCATCGCCCAGGAAGTGGCGCCTTTGCGCATCCGCGTCAACAGTATAGCGCCCGGCGCTATCCGGACGCCGATCAACAAGGACGCATGGAGCACGCCTGAAGCCTACCGTGATTTGATGCGCCTGATTCCATACAAACGGATTGGGGAGCCTGAGGAGATCGGCCGTGCGGCCGTTTGGCTGGCCTCGGATGACTCCGACTACATCACCGGCGCTACAATCTTTGTCGATGGCGGGATGACTCTCTATCCAGGATTTGAGGCCGGTGGATGAATGGTTTGGTCAGCTGCGGCGGTTTATGACCGCCGCCTGAGGCGGAGCATCCGACACTTCGCGTTGTCGCACCACCACCGGTACACCTGCCAATCTAACAATCCCGCCAGGCCAGCATCATTTCATTATTTGAAGAAGGCCATTGGACTTGCGGCATATTGTGAGAAAATCCCGGTTGGTTCCGAAGTGAACTCAGATCATTAGTGTCCCAACTGTTGTCAGGATTTTTTTGCCCGCTTTTTCTAGCCTGCAATTTCCTTGAACCCATTGTGACCAATGGGCAGATTAACTTTGATCAGATCGGATTGATGGCTTGAGGCAGTTGATTTAGAAATATTCCAACTGCGACCTGGGTCCCGCCAGAAAGGTGTGAGATCACATGACTGACTCTGTCGTCGTCCATACGGACCTGTCCCACAGCGAAGAAGCGGGAGCTTTTCTCGGCTCGGAAATTTCGAAGCACTTTAAGGGACAGTCCCCTGATGCGCTTATCACTTTTGCCTCTCCGAGGCATGATTATCCGCAGGTTTTGAAGGCCATCAAGGCCGCGTGCCAAGCCAGGATCGTCGTTGGTTGCTCGTCGGCAGGGGAGTTCGTCAGCAGTGTGCAGGGACAGGGTTCAGCCTGCGCCGTGGCACTCCGCTCGTCAGAAATGCGGTTTGCTTCCGGGATCGGTCGCAGATTGCGTGCGGATCGCACCGCGGCGGCCAAGGATCTTGTTGCTTCGTTCACAGGTCGTTCAGCCACTCACAACTTCTTGTTTCGCTCGGCACTCGTTTTTACTGATGCACTCGCCGGACACGCTGATGAACTCATGGAGCAGCTCAACCTGCTCACATCGGGAACATACCGGTTCGTTGGTGGCGGCGCCGGAGACGATGCCCAGTTCAAACGCACCCATGTATTTCATGGCACGCAGGCAGTTCCTGATGCCGTGGTTGCCCTTGAGATCCTATCCAACAAGCCGCTGGGCATCGGCGTCTCCCACGGCTGGAAACCTGCCAGCGCGGCCCTGCGAGTGACTGAGGCCGATGGCATGCGGCTGATCAGTTTGAATGCTGTGCCCGCCGTGGAAATGTTCCAGGAACATGCAGACATCCTCGGGCAGGCGTTTGATCCGGCGGATCCGCTTCCTTTTTTCTTGCACAACGTTATCGGCATCGACACAGGAATCGGCCATAAGCTGCGCGTGCCGCTGGCGGTCAACTCCGACGGGTCGATTTCGTGCGCTGCAGATATTCCGACGGGAGCCACAGTGCATATCATGAGTACGTCTATCGCCTCTGCTTCGGCGGCAGCCGTCAGCGCAACGCAGGCTGCGGTCGAGGATCTCAAGGGCAACGACCCGGCCGTTGCCCTCTTTTTTGACTGCGCGGCGACACGTCTGAGGCTGGGGTTGGAGTTTGGTTCGGAGATGCGTGCGGTCGATGGCGTCCTTGGCGCGACAAGGTATGCTGGCTGCAACACCTATGGACAGATTGCCCATACTGAAGGACAGTTCAGCGGATTTCACAACTGCACGGCCGTTGTGTGTCTCATTCCAGAGTAATCGGAGGGGGAATCAGGATGGTGGCACAGACGCAGAGGTTGTCGCTTTTGGCCGCGCTGGCCGATCCGGAGCGCCGCCGTGAGGCTTCCCTTGGGCTTGCGAGACACCTTGGCGCTGACGAAATCATCTTATTTGTCAAAGACCCGGAAATCGGTGTGCTGCTTCCGGCGCCAGGGTTTCCGCAAACGCTTCGCGGAGGACGCTCGTGGCGACCCTTCCTCGCGGAATGCGCTCGAGCGGGCCATCACACGGGTGTGCTGCCCTTCCGAAACGGCGAGGGCACAACGCATGCAACGGGCGTGGCTTCTAAGGATGGATCGGTCCTTGTCCTGCTCGGTGGAGTGCCCCGGTGGGACGAGGCTGCCGAGGTTGGCTTGCTTCTCCCCCTTCTCGGAGCCGCTTTTCGTGACGAGCGAAGTGCTCTGACAGCGGCAGGCCATGTCGAGGTGGTGCGTCAGGCAGCCGCCCGGCTCTATGATGACATGAAGCAGGAGCTCGTCCGGCGGCAGCAGGCCGAAGAGACGCTGCGATCCATTATGGAGGGAACGGCTTCGGTGACCGGCGCCGACTTCTTCCGCTCGCTGGTTCGCTATCTGGCGTCGGCGCTCCAGGTCCGCTATGCGTTCGTCACCGAGTGTTCGCGTCAAGAGAGCATTCGAGCCAAAGTTCTCGCCTTCTGGACAGGGGCGAGTTACGGCCAGAACTCTGAATACGACGTCGCCGGCACGCCCTGCAGCCAGGTGTTAGAAGGCACGGTCTGCTACTATCGCGAGAATCTTCAGGCCCTTTTCCCGGATGACAAGGATCTGGTTGAGCTAGGGGCCCAGAGTTATTTAGGTATTCCCATCGTCAACACCGTGGGGCAGGTCATCGGTCATTTGGCTTCCCTGGATGACAAGCCGATGGTCGAAGATCCTCGGGGAATGCCGGTACTCCGAATATTTGCCGCTCGGGCGGCAGCCGAACTGGAGCGTTTGCGGGCTGAAGAGAGTTTGCGGAAGGCTCTGGGTGAAGTCGAGACTCTCAAGAATCGGCTTCACGCCGAGAACG
>Ga0187893_10006629_pt1 | contig 19655 bp, 17 predicted proteins | sample MA1701074metaG_FD_139574 | JGI IMG/M metagenome (GOLD analysis project Ga0187893, IMG submission 139574) | White microbial mat communities from a basaltic lava cave in the Kipuka Kanohina Cave System on the Island of Hawaii, USA - MA170107-4 metaG ... | reverse complement strand
TCATGCGGCCATCGACGTTTTCGATCGTGGCGCACGATCAGGCGACGGCCGAGTGGGGCGTGGGCGTGGCGAGCAAGTTCCTGGCGGTGGGCGCGGTCGTTCCGTGGGCGCAGGCCGGCGCTGGTGCGTTGGCGACGCAGGCCTGGGCCAATCTGTCGTACGCGCCTCAGGGACTGGCACTGTTGGCCGGCGGACGCACGGCGGTGGAGGTGGTCGGTCATCTCACCTCCGCCGACGAGGGACGGCAGCACCGGCAGTTGGGCGTCGTGGATGCGCAGGGACGATCCGCCGCCTGGACCGGCGGCGAGTGCTTCCCTTGGGCCGGGCACCGCGCCGGGCCGGGGTTTACCTGCCAGGGGAACATCCTCGCGGGCGAGGACGTCGTGAGAGCGATGGCGGGGTCGTTCGAACGGTCGAGCGGACCGCTGCCGGAACGGCTGGTCGCGGCGCTGGCGGCCGGCCAGGCGCACGGCGGTGACAGCCGCGGGCAGCAGTCGGCGGCGCTGTACGTGGTCAAGACAAAGGGCTCATATGGCGGGTACCTGGATCGCTACGTCGACCTCCGCGTGGATGATCACCAATCACCGATCGGCGAGCTGACAAAACTCCTGGAGCTCCACCGACTGTACTTTGGCGCCACCGCCAACCTGATACGGATGTCCGATAACGTCATGCGGAGACGCCATGGATCCTGACGGCCGGCCCACGTTCGCCGACGTGCTGGCAGCGCGGCGCACGATTGCTCCCTACCTGCAGCCCACGCCGGTCGTGACCTCGCCCGCGCTGGACCGCCTGCTCGGGTGCCGCGCCTTTGTGAAATGTGAGAACGCGAACCCGACGCGCACGTTCAAGATCCGCGGCGGGATCAACCTGCTCGCGAACCTGAGCGAAGAGGAACGGCGCCGCGGCGTCATCGCGTCGTCGACCGGCAATCACGGCCAGTCGATCGCGTACGCGTCGCGGCTGTTCGGCGTGCGCGCGATCATCGGGGTGCCGCAACAGGCCAACCCGGTGAAGCTCCAGGCGATGCGCGACCTGGGCGGCGAGGTCGTCGAGGTGGGCCGGGACTTCGATGAAGCGCGTGAGTGGGTCGAGCGGACCGCGACGGCGGAGGGCTACCGGTACATCCACTCGGCCAACGAGCCCTTGCTCATCGCCGGCGTGGCCACCGCCAGCCTCGAACTGCTCGAGACCGTGCCGGACCTCGACGTGGTGATCGTACCGGTGGGGGGCGGCTCGGGCGCCAGCGGACAGTGCGTTGCCGGCAAGACGGCGAACCCGCACCTCGCCGTCATCGGGGTGCAGGCGGCCGCGGCGCCGGCGGTGGCCCGCTCGTGGCGCGAGCGGCGGTTCATCACCGATGCGATGGGGACGAAGGCGGAGGGCCTCCAGACCCGGGTGCCCTTCACGCTGACACTGGGCATTCTCTGGGACCGGCTGGATGACATGACCCTGGTCACCGACGAGGAAATGGAGGATGCAATCAGAATTCTCCTCGACACGACCCGCCAGGTAGCCGAACATGCTGGCGCGGCTCCCCTGGCAGCCGCCAGACACCTGAGGGACCGCATCGCCGGCCGCAAGGTCGGGTTGATTCTCAGTGGAGCCAACATCACCATGGACGCCCTGCGCGAGATCTTGGTGCGCGCGGCCCCTGTGGTGCCCGCGGGGACGCCTGCCCAACCCAGCCCCGGACGAAGGGAGCGGTGATCGGTGACAAAGCGTGAACGGGTCTATGCCGCGATAGACGGCAAGCCCGTTGATCGGCCGCCGGTGGCGCTGTGGCGGCATTTCCCACAGGAGGATCAGAGGGCCGAGACGCTGGCCCAGGCGCACGCGGCGTTCCAAAAGACCTTCGACTGGGACTTCCTCAAGATCACACCGACCAGCGGCTACTATGGGGACGACTGGGGGCTGCGCGCGACCGCGAAACCCAACCGGGAGGGCATCCGTCACTACACCGACCGGCCGATCAAGAAGGAAACCGACTGGCCGAAGCTCAAGCGCCTGGACATCACGACGGGCGTCCACGGACGCGAGTTGCAGACCCTCCGCCTCCTCCGCAAGATCCTGCCCGACGACGTGCTCCTGGCCACGATCTTCAGCCCGCTGACGATCGCACGCACGCTGGCAGGAGAAACGGCGCTGTTGCGCTACCTGCGGGACTCCGTGGACGAGACGCACGAGGGGCTCGACATCATCACGGAGGCCACCGGGAAGTTCGCAGAGGAGTGCCTGGCGGCCGGCGCCGACGGACTCTATCTCGCCACGCAGTGCGCCTCCACCGGGTACATGACCATCGAGGAGTATGAGGAGTTTGGGCGCCCCTACGACCTGCGGGTGCTCGAGGCGGGGCGCCACGCCGAGATTACGATCCTGCACATCCACGGCGAGCGCATCATGTTCGAGCAGCTCATCGACTACCCGGTTCACGTCGTCAACTGGCACGACCGGCGCACTCCGCCGACCCTCAAGGAAGCACGGGCGCAGTACTCGGGCACGATCGCCGGCGGTGTGGACAGCATGGAGACCATCGGCGGGACCTCCGCAGAAAAGGTCACGGCCGAGATCAAAGATGCCATCGCGCAGACCGATGGCAAGCGCTTCATGGTGACGGCCGGCTGCGTCATCCCCGTCGATGCACCGGAGACCAACATCCGCGCCGCGCGCGCGGCGGTAGAACGCTAGCAGTGCCAGCACGCGCGTGTACAACACGCGCCAACGAGGAGGAGGAGGATAATGACGCAACGGGTTTTGCTGTGTGTCGTGGTACTTGCGCTCCTGGCGGTGGGGCCCGCCCCAACTGTTCGGGCGGCGCAGAAGTGGACCGTGGTCTCCGGTGGGGGGACAAAGGACTTCTCCGTGGTCTCGAACGCCTACCACCCACGCGCGTTGGACATCGCCGTGGGCGACACGGTGACCTGGCTCAACGAAGGGTTCCACAACATCACGTTCCTCGGCGGTCAGGCCTACCCGCCGCTGGAGGTCAAGGAAGGCGACAAAGCGTACATCAATCCCCGCGTCGCCTTCCCCGTCGGCGGCAACACACATGATGGCACCCAGTTCCTGACCTCAGGGGTTCCCCCGCAGTTTCCCAAACCGGCCACCTACTCGCTGACCTTTACGAAGGCCGGCCGGTACGCCTATGTCTGCACGATCCACGGCCCCGGCATGGGCGGCACGATCAATGTCGGTGAGCGGGCCTCGTCCACCCCGGCGGCGGTGCTGCGCGCGGCGCGGGCCGAGCAGGCCGCCACCATCAAGGCCGGGCAGGCGGCCTTCGCGTCCCTCAAGCCCGAGCGCAAGGGTGCCGCCGTCACGGTCCCGATGGTCGGCGATCTCAAGCGTGGCTACTCGATATTCCGATTCACGCCGGCCCCCCTGGTGGTGAACCGCGGCACGACGGTCACCTGGACGATGCGCGACCCGTTTGAGATCCACACCGTGACGTTCACGAGCGGGCAGAAGCCACCGGACTTCTTCTTCCCGGAGCCGCAATCGCAGGGCCCTCCGAAGCTCCTGCTGAACCCCAAGGCCGCCGCGCCGATGATAACCAAAGCGTACACCGGCACGGGCTACGTCAACTCGGGCATCCTGTTCCCGCCCGGCGTGCCGGGCAACCCGCCGACGAAGTACAGCCTGACCTTTGCGAGGCCGGGGCGGTATGAATACTGGTGCATCGTCCATGTCCCTGAGGGGATGAAGGGAACGATCATCGTGAGGTAGGATTGGTGGTGAGGTACTGAGACTATTTTGGGGGGTGAGATCGGATGTCGCAGGTCGATCGCCTGATCGCGGATTTGTGGACGGCGAAGATCTCGCGCCGCGAGTTCATGACCAAGGCCGCGGCGCTCGGCCTTTCCGCAGGGCTCGTCGCTGACATCCTGGCCGGCCGCCTCCCCCGCGTGGCGGCGGGCGCCGTCGAGCCAAAACGGGGCGGCACGCTCCGCGTCGCCCTCGACGGTGAAATCGACACGATCGACCCTCACAAGTCTGTCACCATCGTGGGCTTCCAGGTGTACACACAGATCTATGAGGGGCTCGTCCGGGCCAACCCTCAGCTCGATGGGATGATTCCGCTGCTGGCGGAGTCCTGGGACCACCCCGACCCGGTGACGTACACGTTCCGCCTGCGCCGCGGCCTGCGGTTCCACAACGGCAAGGAGTTCAAGGCGGAGGACGTCGCCTTCACGTTCGAGCGCGTCATGAATCAGCAGTTCGGCTCTCCCAGGCGCCCGGACTTCCTGCCGGTCAAGAATCTCGAGGTCGTAAACGACTACACCGTCCGGTTCACGATGTCCGCACCGTTTGGCCCATTCCTGTCGAAGCTGGAAACACTCCGCATCGTGCCCAAGATCGCGGGGCACGACTTCGCGCGGCAGCCGATCGGCACCGGGCCGTTCTCCTTCGTGGAGTGGGTCTCGGGCCAGCACATCACCCTCCGCCGGTACAACAACTACTGGCAGGAGAACCTCCCATATCTCGCCGGCGTACAGTACCGGCCGATCCCGGAACCGGCGACCCGCGTCGTGGCCCTGCGGTCCGGCGACGTGGACCTGCTGAACGCCGTGCCCCTCAAGGACGTGAGCACCCTCGACCGCGACTCGAAGATCAAAGTGTACAAGATGAGCAGCGTTGTGCGGGACCACCTAGGCTTCCACACGCAGAAGGCGCCGTTCATGAACAACCCGAACCTCCGTCTGGCGCTGTCCTGGGCTGTGGACCGCAAGACGATCGCGGAGGACGTGCTCTTTGGCCTGGCCAAGCCGGCCATGGTGCCGATCCCCGAGAGCCACTGGGCGTTCAACCCGAAGGTGCGGGGAGCGCACGGCTACGACCTCGATCGGGCGCGCCGCTATCTGGCAGAGGCCAACCCCAAGCCAAGCGAGATCACCATCAAGGTCTCCCCAACCTACCCGGACCAGCCAAAGATGGCCGAGTTGCTACAGGCCAGCCTGGCCCAGATCGGGTTGAAGCTCAACATCGTGCAGCTCGAGTGGTCGACCTGGATCCGGGACGTCGTCTCGCAGGGGAATTACGAGGCCGAGATCGTGCTCATCTCCGGCGGTATCGACCCCGACGACTTCTTCTACCAGTGGTTCAAGTCCGGGCAGGTGTTCAACCTGTGGCGCTACAGCGACCCTCGGATGGACGAGATGCTGGACAGGGCCCGGTTGGCGACCACCCAGCGGGCGCGGCAAGAAATCTACTACCAAATTCAGGAAAAGCTTGTCGCCGACGCCCCACTCAGCCACATTGTCTACCGGGAAGCGGTCATAGCTGCCACGGCCGATCTGCGGGATTACGTCATGACCGGCCGGTATGACATGGACTTCCGGCGGGTCTGGCTGGCCCGGTGACCCGAGCGGTCACGCGCCGAAGTCGGAGGAGGCCGGAGGTCCCGGCCTCCTCCTTCGCACCGGCTGCTGTTGGCGGTCGGGCATAACCTGCGTGAGCCGCTACCTGCTGGGCCGTGTCTTTCACATGGTCCTGGTGCTGCTGGGGATCTCGGTCGTGGTGTTTGTCATGCTCAAGCTGACGCCGGGCGACCCCGCGGCCACGATGCTCGGCGTGCAGGCGACCCCGGATGAGCTGGCCCGTGTGCGGCGGGCGATGGGACTCGACCAGCCGTGGGTCGTACAGTTCGGCATCTGGCTGCGCAATCTGCTGCAGGGAGATCTCGGGGTTTCGTATATCAACCGAAAACCGGTGGCGGAGCTCATCGCCACCCGGTTCCCGGTCACGCTGGAGCTCACGATCTTTGCGATGCTCCTCGCCGCGGTGATCGGGATCCCGGCAGGCGTGCTGTCGGCCGCGCGCCGGTACACCGGTCTGGACTATTCGATCACCTCATTCGCGCTGTTCGGCGTGAGCATGCCGTCATTCTGGTTTGGCATCCTTCTCATTTTGCTGTTCTCGCTCCACTTGGGGTGGCTGCCGGCGTCCGGCTACGCGTCCATGCAGCGGGGGCTGGCTGAGCACCTCAAGCACCTGGTCCTCCCGGGCGTCTCCCTCGGCCTGTTCCTTTCCGGCAGCCTGGCGCGCTTCACGCGCTCGTCCATGATCGACACGTTGGCCCAGGATTTCATCCGCACCGGCCGGGCCAAAGGGCTGCAGGAGCGCATCGTTGTCTACCGCCACGCGCTCCGCAATGCCTTGATCCCCACGGTGACCGTGCTCGGCCTCCAGTTCGGATTCTTGATGGGAGGCGCGGTCATCGTCGAGCAGGTGTTTGCGTATCCGGGTGTGGGCTGGCTGGTCCTGATCGCGGTCTCGCAGCGGGACTACCCGGTGGTCCAGGGCGTGGTGCTCCTGGTCGCGGCGGTGTTTGCCCTCTCCAATCTGCTGGTGGACGTCGCCTATACGTGGTTGGACCCCCGTATCCGGTACGGCGGCGACTGAGATGGCGCGGGACCTGACAGCGACTGACGCTCCCGCCGCCGCCCGGCAGCCCGCGTACCCCCCCGCCAACGGCCTGGGCAGAATCTGGCGCCCCCTGCGGCGCCACCGGCTGGCCGTGGGCGGCCTGGTGGTGATCACCCTCCTGGCTCTCTCGGCCCTCTTCGCCGATCTTGTCGCACCCTATTCGCCGTTGCACATCGCGATGCGCGAGCGGCTGCAGGCGCCTTCGCCTCGCCATCTGCTCGGGACGGACGACTTTGGACGAGACGTGCTCTCCCGCATCATCCACGGCAGCCGCATCTCGCTCGAGGTCGGTGCGATCGCCGTGGGCATCGCCGTCGCCGTCGGCGTGGTGCTGGGTGTCGGCGCGGGCTACCTCGGCGGGCGGACCGACAGCATCATCATGCGCACGATGGACGTGTTGCTGGCGTTTCCCGCGATCCTGCTCGCCATCGGCATCATGGCCATCCTCGGCCCGTCCACGGCGAATGTGATGATCGCCATCGGCATCGTGTACATCCCCATCTTCGCGCGTGTCGTGCGGGGCAGCACCCTGCAGGTGAAAGCGCAGGAGTACGTGGAGGCGGCCAGGGCCATGGGGTCATCCGATCCGAGGATCGTCGTGCGGCACATCCTACCCGGCACCCTGGACACAATCATCGTGCAGGTCTCGCTGTCGCTTGCGTTTGCGATCCTGGCCGAAGCCGCCCTGTCGTTCCTGGGCCTGGGCACCCAGCCGCCGACACCGTCCTGGGGCTCAATGCTCTCATCCGGTCGCGAGTGGATCGAGCGCGCGCCGTGGCTCACGCTCTTCCCGGGGATGGCGATCTTTGTCACCGTGCTGGCGCTCAACGTGATCGGCGATGGTCTGCGTGACGCGCTGGATCCGCGGTTGCGAATCTAGCCCGGGGAGGTCGGCAGAATGACGTTCTCGATCGCGGCGTGGGATGAAGACAGCGGCGCCTTCGGTGTGGCGGTGAGCACGAAGTTCTTTGGCGTGGGCTCGCTGTGTCCGTTCGTCGAAGCCGATGTCGGCGCCGTGGCGACGCAGGCGTTTGTGAATCCTATGTTTGGGCCGAGCGGACTCCGGTTCTTGGCGGAGGGCCGCTCGGCACAAGAGACCGTCGATGCGTTGATCGCGCGCGACGAGGGCAGGGAGCACCGACAACTGCACGTCGTGGACCGTCGGGGCCGCACCGCCGCCTGGACGGGAAGAGAAACCGTGACCTGGGCCGGCCACAGCCCCCGTGAGGGATTCTCTGTCGCAGGCAACATGCTGGTGGGGGAACCCACGATCATGCGGATGGCCGAAATCTTCGAGGCCACCCGGGGAGTCGAGTTTGCCGAGCGACTGCTCCGCGCGCTCGAGGCCGGGCAGGCGGCGGGCGGGGACAAGCGCGGCCGGCAGTCCGCGGCCATGAAGATTGCGACCACCGAAGTCTACCCGCATCTGGACATCCGCGTGGACGATCACCCGGACCCGGTCGTGGAGCTGCGGCGACTCTTCGAGGAGTCGAAGAAAGAGTACCTACCATTCAAGCAGTTTCTGCCAAGCCGCGAGCGCCCGGCGGGCATCTACGATCGGGCGGTCATCGATCGCATTGTCCAGGAGCAAGCGGTCCGGGATAAGGAGCGCGCACGTGGATCGTAGCAGGAGTCTTCCCGTCGACCTTGGAATTGTCTGACCACTTGACAAGCTGACAACTCGGTCTCTACGGTTGAGTCAACCATGGCATTTCAGCGTATCGCGACAAAGCGAAAGAGCGTCCACGTCGCCGAGCAGATCATGGGGGCGATCCGCCAGAGCGCCTATAAGGTCGGGAACCGCCTGCCGCCTGAGCGCGTAATTGCCGAGCAGATGGGCGTGAGCAGGCCGTCGGTACGCGAGGCGCTGAGCGCGCTGCAGCTGGTTGGCGTGCTCGAGAGCCGGCCGGGGGACGGGACCTACGTCGTCAAGGCTCCCAACCACGACGAGGCCGTCATTTCACTGCTGGAGCAGGAAGAGAGCCCGGTCGAAGCCATCGAGGCACGGCGCGTACTCGAGCGGGCCGTCGTGCAACTGGCGGCGGCACGTGCGACCCGCGAGGGACTCGATCGCGTCACGCATACGCTGGAGGCCCTGCGCGCGGCGGCCGACGAGCGAGACTACGAGGCCTTTACGACGGCCAACGGCCCGTTCCACCTGGCGATCCTTCGCATGGCCGGGAACGAACTGCTGGAGCAGGCGGTTCGGCCTCTCATCGAAGTCATGCAACGCCAGCTGGCCCAGGAGATGCGCCGCAGGGAGTATGCGCCTGACGACGCGACGTTCTTTGACGCCATGTACGCCGTCCACGCGGGAGTCTGTGACGCCTTGAAGGAGCGTGACGTCGGCCGCGCCGGAGAGGCGATGGACCGTCACTTTGATCTGATCGAAGCCTCGCTGCGTCACGGAGGGGATAGTCACTCGGGCACGTTCATGCCACGGGGGTGAGCCAAGGTGAAACGTACGCTCATTGGAGTGATCGTGCTGATGCTCGTGATCGGGGGCCTGGCGTCGGCGCAGTCGCCGCGCCGGGGCGGCAGCCTGCGGGTCGGCCTCAACGAGGACCCGCCGAATATGGATCCCCACCAGTCGGTCGCCGCCGTCGACCGGCAGGTCTTCCAGAACCTCTACGACAAGCTCGTGGATATCAACCAGGAGTTGGAGATCGTCCCGATGCTGGCGACATCGTGGACAATCAGCAACGGCGGCCGCACATACACCTTCAAACTCCGCGCCAACGTCGTCTTCCATGACGGCACACCCTTCAATGCGGAGGCGGCAAAGTACAACTTCGAGCGGATGCTGGACCGGACGTTTGCGTCGCCCCGACGCAGCGAAGTGTTGCTGATCGAGCGGTTGACCGTTGTCGACCCGCTGACGATTCAGATCGACCTTGAGAAGCCGTTCAGCCCGTTCCTGGCTGTGTTGTCCGACCGCGCCGGCATGATGGTCTCGCCGACCGCTGCCCGCCGCTTGGGCCGCGATTTTTCCCGCGAGCCGGTGGGCGCCGGCCCGTACAAGTTCGTCGAGAAGCGCCCACAGGAGCGCGTCGTCCTGGAGCGCTTCGACCGGCACTGGGATCGGACGGCGGGCAACGTGGACCGGATTACCTACCGGACGATTACCGACGAGCAGGCGCTGCTCGCAAACCTGAAGGCCGGGGAACTGGACATGATCAACATAGCTCCTCCAACCGACGTGCCGGCGCTCAAGCGAGATACCTCGCTCAAACTGCTCGAGCGCGAAGGACTCGGCTATCAGGGTATCTGGATCAACACCACCGCGCCGCCGTTCAACAACAAGGCGCTGCGCCAGGCGTTCAACGCGACGATTGACCGGCGCACCCTTGTGCGCGTGGTGTTTGGTGACACCGCGTCGCCAGCGAACGGCCCGTTCCCCACCGGCCTGCTGGGATCCGACGCCGGCCCGAACGGTCGGATTCCGGAACGCAACCTCGACCTGGCCCGCGCCAAGTTGCGTGAAGGCGGGCAGCCGAGCGGTTTCGCGTTCACTCTCAAGATCACACCGGGGCGGGTCCAGCAGCAGATCGCCCAGGTCCTGCAGTCGATGGCCACGGATGTGGGCATTCGTATCAACATCGAGATCGTAGAGTTCGGCACGGTCCTCAGTCAGCTGAACCAGCAGCGCTATGACGCGGTGCGGCTGGGGTGGAGCGGCCGGCCCGATCCCGATGGCAACCTCTACGCGATGGCGGTGACCGGCGGTGGGCTGAACTACAGCGGCTACTCGAACGCTCGGGTGGATACGCTGCTGGACGCGGCCCGGATCCTCACCATTTCGGACCATCGGAAGCGCGCCTATGGCGACATCATCACGATCCTGAACGACGATCTCCCGCTTATCTACTTGTACTGGGGGAAGGAATACAAGGTGGCGAGCCTCAAGCTGGCGGGCTTCGTCCACATCTCTGACGGTATGATGCGCTTCCGGCACGTCTGGCTCAACCCGTAACCTAGGTGCGGGAGGGGCGGGACCTCGCCCCTCCCGTGCACTGACACCAGGGGAGGTGACCTGGATGAAGCGTTCGCTGCTGGCGGCCGCCGTGATCCTGGCCCTACTGGGAGGCCTGGCGTCGGCCCAGACGCCCCGGCGCGGCGGCATCCTGCGAGTCGGTCTCAACGCTGATCCCCCCAACATGGATCCCCACCAGTCCACGGCCGCCGTCGACCGGCAAGTCTTCCAGAGCCTGTTCGACAAACTGGTGGACGTCGATGAGAACCTGCACATCATCCCGATGCTGGCGACATCGTGGACGATCACCAACGGCGGCAAGACCTACACCTTCAAGCTCCGCCCCAACGTCGTCTTCCACGACGGCACGCCCTTCAATGCCGAGGCCGTGAAGTACAACTTCGAGCGGATGCTGGATCGGACATTCGCCTCTCCCCGACGGTTCGAGGTGATCCTAACCGAGCGTGTCACGGTCACCGACCCGCTCACGGTGCAGATCGACCTGGAGAGCGCCTTCAGTCCCTTCCTGGCGATCCTCAGTGACCGCGCCGGCATGATGGTCTCACCGACCGCGGCCCGCCGGTTGGGCCGTGACTTCGCCCGTGAGCCGGTCGGGACCGGGCCCTTCAAGTTCGTCGAAAAGCGCCCCCAGGATCGCGTCGTGCTGGAGCGATTCGACCGGCATTGGGACCGGGGTGCCGGACTCACGGACCGCATCATCTTCCGGCCGTTCACCGACGGTCAGGCGCGCCTGGCAAATCTACGAGCAGGCGAGCTGGACATCATCGACCAGGTCGAGCCCACCGATGTCCCCGACTTGAGGAAGGACACCCGCGTGAAGTTGTTCGAGCGCGACGGACTGGGCTGGCAGGGCATCTGGTTGATGACACAGGGCCCGCCGTTCAACAACAAGGCGCTGCGCCAGGCCGTGAACGCGACGATCGACCGCCGCACGCTCGTCCGGGTTGTCTTTGGGGATACGGCGACCGTGGCCAACGGCCCGTTCCCGACAGGCATGCTGGGTTTCGACGCGGCGTCGAACAACAGGATTCCCGAGCGAAACCTCGATCTCGCACGGGCCAGGCTGCGGGAAGGTGGGCAGCCGTCTGGGTTTGCGTTCACGATGAAGATCACGCCGGGCCGGGTGGAACAGCAGATCGGTCAGATCGTCCAATCCATGGCCGGCGAAGTGGGGATTCGCGTCAACCTCGAGATCGTCGAGTTCGGCACGCTGCTCAGCCAGCTGGCCGCGCTGCGCTACGAGGCGGCCCGGCTAGGCTGGAGTGGACGGCCGGATCCCGACGGGAACATCTACAACAACTTCGTGACGGGCGCGGGGCAGAACCGCGCCGGCTACAGCAACCCGCGGTTCGACACGCTGCTGGATGCTGCGCGCATCCTCACGACCACGGAGCACCGCCGGCGGGCCTACGCCGACGCCCTCGCGATCATGAACGACGAACTGCCGTACCTCTTCCTCTACTGGCCCAAGGAGTACAAGGTGATGAGCCCCAAGGTCCAGGGCTACGTTCACAACGCGGACGGGATGATCCGCCTGCGGCACATGTGGCTGAGCCCGTGACGCCCAGTTCGTGACCCACCCTGCAGCATGACCCACTATATCGCACGCCGCCTCATGCTGACGGTCCCAGTCCTGCTGCTGGTGACCGTCATCGTGTTCACGTTGATCAACATGATCCCAGGCGACCCGGCGCTCGTGTTCATCGGGGGCGAGGCCGGGCAGGACGCAGTTGAGGCGCTGCGCAAGCAGATGGGCCTGGACCGCCCGCTCTTTGTCCGCTATGTCATCTGGCTGAACCGCCTGATCCACGGTGACTTCGGCAAATCCGTGCGAGATGGCCGGCCCGTCCTGGACGTGCTCCTCCTCAAGCTCCCGGTGACGGTCGAGCTTGCGATCGTCGCGCTGACCGTCGCCTGGGCCATTGCCATTCCCGCCGGGGTCCTGGCCGCGTGGAAGCGGCAGTCGGTCGTCGACTACACGGCTACCACCGTCGCCCTGGCCGGCATCTCCATACCGAACTTCTGGCTCGGCATCATGCTGATCTACTTGTTCGCCGTCAACCTGCGCCTGTTGCCGCCGTCGGGATACATCGAGCCCTGGATCGACCCGGTGCGCAACATCAAACTGATGATCATGCCGGCCACGGTGTTGGGGACGGCCCTGGCCGCCCTCGTGATGCGCTTGCTCCGCTCGAGCATGCTGGAGGTCCTCGGCACGGAGTTCATCCGCACGGCGCATGCGAAGGGCCTGTCCGATCGGATCGTCATCGCCCGGCACGCGCTCAAGAACGCGATGATCCCGGTGGCGACGGTCATGGGGCTGCAGTTGGGCGGGCTACTGGGCGGTGCGGTGATCACCGAGCAGATCTTCGCGGTACCTGGAATCGGCCGGCTCGCGGTGGAGTCCATCTTCACGCGGGACTACCCAATGGTGCAGGGTGTGGTGCTGTTCAGCGCGGTGGCGATCGTCTTCGTGAACTTCTCCGTCGACGTAGTCTACTCGTTCCTCGACCCGCGGATCCGGCTGGTCGAGGACAAGACGTAGCATGGCCACGCGAGAGAGTACCCTGCCGCTGGCCCCGCGTGCCAGGAGCATACCCACCGTCGGATTCCGCTACTTCCTCCACCGCTATGCGCGGAATCGGCTGGCGTTGGTCGGCCTGTGGGTCGTGCTGATCGTCTTCGTGTCCGCGGCACTCGCGCCGTTGATCTCGCCGGCCGATGCGACCAAAACCAACTTTGGCGCACTGCTCCTGCCGCCGTCGCGCGAGCACCCGCTCGGCACGGATGATCTGGGACGAGACATCCTGAGCCGCATCATCTACGGCGCGCGCACGTCGCTGCTGGCCGGAGTGATCTCGGTGGGTCTGGCCCTCGCCATGGGCCTGCCGCTCGGCTTGATCTCGGGCTACTTCCGTGGGCACCTGGACAACGTGCTCATGCGCTTCACCGATGCCCTGCTGTCGTTCCCCTTTCTGGTCCTGGCGCTGGCCATCGCCGCGATCCTGGGTGCCGGGCTCGGCAAAGCCATGATCGCGATCGGCATTGTCTTCACCCCGGGGTTCATCCGACTTTCACGCGCCCAGGTGCTGAGCGAGCGCGAGCGAAGCTACGTTGAGGCTGCGCGGGCGATGGGCGCCAATGATCGCCGCATCATCCTCCAGCACATCCTCCCCAATAGTCTCTCACCGGTGCTCGTCCAGGCGTCGCTCGCCATGGCCGTGGCCATCACTGCCGAGGCCACGTTGAGCTTCCTGGGACTGGGCACACAGCCGCCGACGCCGTCGTGGGGATCGATGCTCAACATCGCGCAGGCCTACCTGAGCCGCGCGCCGTGGATGGCGTGGTGGCCTGGGCTGGCAATCTTCCTGACGGTGCTGTCGCTAAACCTGGTGGGCGATGGATTACGGGAAGTACTCGATCCGCGCTTGCGCTGAGCAGTCTACGACGACGCTTGCTTGTTCAGCCTCAGGGTGAGCCGCGCGCGTGCGGGACTCGGCTGCGGTGACCGGCTCGCTGAGACTTGCGCGACCGATTCCACGCACCGCCGATCGAACAGCCGTCCCGCGTTCTCCTGCAGAAACGCAAGCGCATGTGCATCAGCGAGTGCTGGCCGGTAGGATCGCCCCGAGACCATCGCGTCGTAGACATCCGCGACGGCCATGATCCGCGCATCGAGGGGAATCTCGTCACCCGCGATGCCGTCGGGGTACCCTGACCCGTCCAGACGTTCGTGATGCCATCGGATCGCTGGCAGCGTCGACCGCAGCGAGGGAATCTTGCCGATCATCTCCTCGGAGCGGGCGGGGTGCCCCTTCACGACGGCAAACTCCGTCGGGGTGAGCTGGCCCGGCTTGTTGAGGATCTCGTCCGCGATCCCAATCTTGCCGATATCGTGCAGCAGCCCGCCCTCATAGAGCACGCGCAGCCGCTCAGGAGTCAAACCCAGACACTCGCCAATCTCCGTGGCCAGGCGCGCCACCTTCTCCGAGTGGCCCTTGGTATAAGGATCCTTCGCTTCCACCGCCGCGACCAGGCCGGTGAGGACCTCGCTGTACGATTGCTCAATCGCCTCCACGGAACTATTGAGGAAGAGGGCCGAGATCGTGCGCGTGAAGCTGGCGTCTCGCCGATAGTCGAAGAGCAACCCGTACAGGATGGTGGTGATCCCCAGCAGGATCAGGACATGGTACTCCCACCAGCTGGCCCGCCACACTGATGCGAGGAAGAAGATGAGCAGACTCTCGATCAGCAGCACGATGCCCGCGACAATGGTCGCGTGCAGCGGTAGGCGGCTCAGGCGGTAGTTGCGCGCGTAGCGGAGGGCTGACGACAGCAGGAGGCCACCGGTGAGGAGCACCAGGCCACCGGAGATCCACGGCGGCTGCTCCGTCTCCGACCCAGACGCCCCGGCGCCCGACTTGCCGTACTCGTCGTGTTCCTCGGCGGTGTGGTTGTCGTGCGCGGGCTCAGACGTTGCCGCCGGCGCGGGGACGATGATGCCGAGCGACGCCGGATGTCCGCTCAGGAACGTGGGAACCATGAGTGAGAGCGCCAAGAAACCGGCCCACGCTGCCAACAAGATCACCATGATGACCTTCCGATACCTGAACACCCAGGGCTCCTCACCTGGCCGCTGGCGCACGGTGCTGAGCGAGAGGCAAATGGCGCCCAGGAAGAGGGCCACCAGCGGGGCCCACCCGATGCCATTGCTGGCGTAGGAAATGACGAAGCCCGGCGTCAGGAGGCCGTGGATGAAGATGAACCCGGAGATAATCATGAACGCCAGGCCGAGCGTGAACGCCCGGGCCTCTCGCAGCCTTTCCGCGACCACCAGGATCTGAACGCCGACCATGGCCGCCATCCCCGCGGCCAGGGTCACGATGACGAAATGGAAGGCCGGGGCCTGCCACGAGGGGTCCAGCTGCGGGTTCCAGAGCAGGAGGACGAGCATGCCGACGGGTGAGGCGAGCAGCGCAAGGCGCACGAGGTCGCCGGCTGTGATCCCCGGTTGCCGATACGTGTGGACCGGCAGGCTAAGCATGCTAGGACATGGGTGCCCGCCTCCCGGGCCTGCTAGTCGTCGCTGATTGTGCCCCGCCGGCTCAGGAAGACGGCCACCGCAATGACCATCAGCGCCGCGACCGTGACGAGCGCCCGCACGGACGCGCCCATCGGCTGGATTACCACCGGGGCGATGAGGATCGCGACCAGGTTCATCACCTTGATCAGGGGGTTGAGGGCCGGACCGGCGGTGTCCTTCAGCGGGTCTCCGACAGTGTCGCCGATCACGGCCGCCTTGTGGAACTCGGTGCCCTTCCCGCCCAGGTAGCCGTCCTCGATCTTCTTCTTGGCGTTGTCCCACGCGCCGCCCGTGTTGGCCATGAAGACCGCCAGCAGCTGCGCGGTGAGGATCGCGCCGGCGAGGTAGCCGCCCAACGCCGAAGGGCCCAGACCAAAACCCACCAGCAGCGGCGCGCCGATGCTGATCAGGGCCGGGCTGAGCAGCTCGCGCTGCGCGGCCTTCGTCACGATATCGACGCAGGCATGGTAGTCCGGCTTGGTGCGCCCCTCCATGATGCCGGGGATCTCGCGAAACTGCCGACGGACCTCATTGACGACGGCAAACGCGGAGCGACCGACCGCGCGGATCAAGAACGACGACACCAGAAAGGGCACGGCGCCGCCGATCAGCAGACCGATGAACACCTGGGGCAGGTTCACCTGGATGCCGATGCGGTCCAGCACCTGCGCCCGGCCTCGGCGCCGGCGCGCACAAGTTCCTCGACAGGAACGAACAGCCGCGCTTCATCGATGAACGAGCGGAACAGCGCGATCGCGGCGACGACGGCGGTCGCGATGGCAAAGCCCTTGGTCAGCGCCTTGGTCGTATTCCCCACCTGGTCGAGACGCGCGACGATGCGCCCGGCCGGCGTGTCTTCACCGCGCCCGACCCCGGACATCTCGAAGATGCCGTTCGCGTTGTCCACGATCGGACCGTAGGTGTCCATCGCCAGGATGTAGCCGGTGGTGGTCAGGAGGCCGAGCCCGGCGAGCGCGATGCCGTAGGCCGCCAGTGCCACGTTACCCGCGAAGATCGCCATCGAGGCCAGAATCGTCAGGGCGATAGCCAGGATCGCCCAAACGGAGGACTCGAGCCCAGAGCCGAGGCCGGTCAGCAGGAGTGTGGCCGGACCGGTCTTGCTGGCATACGCGATCTCGGAGACCGGGCCGCGATCGGCGTGTGTGAAGATCTCCGTCAGACGACCGATCACCAGGGCCAGCACGATGCCCGTGAGGGTCGCCAGGAAAAACCGATAGTCGGGGTTGCCGGTGATCGGGTCGCGCAGGTAGAAGTAGTTGATCACACCGAAGCCTACGACCGAGATACCCGACGAAACGTAGAAGCCCAGGTTGATGGGCTGCATCGGGTCGCCGATCGCCTCGTCCCGACCACGCACGCTCCAGGCGCCGATCATCGAGGCAACTACGCCCACCGCGCGGACCAGCAAGGGGTAGATGATCAGCTTGAGCGCAAAGGCGCTCGCCGCGACGCCGTAGAGCTTCGTGAAGGTGGGATCCAGCAGGACGGCGGCGCCCAGGATGATGGCCGCCACGAGGGTGACCTCGTACGATTCGAACACGTCGGCCGCCATCCCGGCGCAGTCACCGACGTTGTCACCCACGTTGTCGGCGATCACGGCGGCGTTGCGCGGGTCATCCTCGGGGATGCCGACCTCCACTTTGCCTACCAGGTCAGCGCCGACGTCGGCCGCCTTCGTATAGATCCCGCCGCCGACCCGCATGAACGCGGCGACGAGCGAGCCGCCGAAGCCGAAGCCGACGAGGACACGGGTGGCGTTTTCGCGGAAGAGCATGAAGATCACCGTGGCCCCCAACAGTCCCAGTCCGACGGTAAACATGCCCGAGATCGTGCCCGCCTGAAACGCCGTCTCGAGCGCCTCGCGGTAGCTGCGCCGCGCCGCATTGGCCACCCGGACGTTGCCCTGCACCGCGGAGGTCATGCCGACGAACCCCGCGCCGTACGAGGCCACGCACCCCATCAAGAAGGCGACCGCCACGCCCCAGGCCAGGGCCGGTTGGGTAGCATAGATCGGGCTGTACAGCAGGTAGAGACCGACCGCCACGATAGCGACAAAGGGGAGCATGACGCGGATCTGCCGGCCCAGGTAGGCCATGGCGCCCTCCTGGATCGCCGCCGCCACCGTCACCATGGACTGCGGGCCGGGGTCCTTGCGGCCCACCTTCTGGCGGAGGTACCAGCCGTACACCAGTGCCACGACGGCGGACGCCATCACCACCCACAGCAACAGTGTTTCCAGCCCCCCGAACGGCGGCAGGGTAATTGACGACTCGCTCATCGCGTTCTGGACTCCTGGGGTGGGTTCTCACGCGCTGCAGTGGCGCGCGCGGCAGCATATGGTACCACGCGCCGCCGGGGCGCGTCGAGGGTGCAAGGAATGCCCTGAATATGCGGAGAATCCCATGAGACCGGATTCGGCAACGCCGGCTCACACAGGTTTGGGAGGGATGCACCGTGAACGGGCATCTGGTGCGCACGCTCGGGCTCGCCTCGCTGCTCTGCGCCATCCTGGCCGCCACTCTGGTCCCCGCAGCCGCCGGGCCATCGGTCCGGCTCTCCATCGCAACCGGCACTACCGGCGGCGTCTACTTCCCGCTGGGCGGCGGGCTGGCGTCGCTCATGTCCAGGCACATCCCCGGGGTCTCGGCCACGGCCGAGGTGACGCCGGCGTCCGTTGACAACATCCGGCTCCTGCAGGCCAAGCGGGCTGACATTGCGTTTGTCCTGGCCGACACCGCCGTGGACGCCTTGAAGGGCGAAGAGGCCTTCCGCGGCAGCCCGGTCCCGATCGTGACCCTGGCCCCCCTCTACAACAACTTCAACCACCTGGTGACGGTGGACGGCACCGGCATCAACACCATGGCCGACGTCCGAGGGAAGCGCGTGTCTGTGGGGCCGCCGGGGAGCGGCACCGAGGTGACGGCCGTGCGCATCCTCGAAGCCGCGGGGCTCAACTCTGACCGGGACATCCGCAAGGAGCGACTGTCGCCGGCGGCCTCGGCGGATGCGATCAAAGACAAGAAGATCGAGGCGTTCTTCTGGAGCGGTGGCCTGCCGACGGCCGCGGTCCTCGATCTGGCGGTCTCGCCGGGCGTGCGTATCCGTCTGGTGCCGCTCGACACCGTCCTGGCAGCGATGCAGCGCAAGTGGGGCAACCTCTACTTCCGATCGGTGATCCAAAAGGAGTTCTACCTGGGCCTGCCGGCCGACGTCCCCACGGTAGGGGTGGCCAACCTGATGATCGTTCACAAAGACTTCGACGCGGGGCTGGCCTATCAGATCACCAAGCTCCTCTTTGAGCGGCGACCAGAACTGGCGCTGGTCCACAAGGAAGCCGCGAACATCACGACCATCGGCGCAGCGGGGCGCTCGCCTCTGCCGTTCCACCCGGGCGCGATCCGCTACTTCAAGGAGCGTGGCGTCGAAGGTTTCTAGGCGCGTCAAGATCTGGGCGGCTGTGGTGGCGGGCGCTGCCGCAGCCGCCCTGTTGTCGGCGCCGATCCGAGTCCTCGAGATCACGCATGAGAGCACCGGCCGGCTGCTGTGGCGCGTGCCGGTCCGCTCCGGAGCCACGGTGGACCTTCACTACACGAACTCGATCTACAACGCGCCGACCAGTGAGCGATTCACCGTGCATGGTGAATCGCTTCGACTCGTGGAGGTCAGCAGCACAAAGGAAGCAGTGTTGGAGTATATGCGGCTCGAGTCGTCGTACGAGAGACGCGAGGGGTGGTACGTGGCGAGGGTCGGCGGCCCGACCCTCGCCACCTTCACCACGCGCATCGGACAGACCGGCCAGCAGCGGCTGGTGGTCCAGGGTCTTGAGATCCCGCTCTACCGCATCGGGACCGGTGAAGCCGCCACCGTGACGATCACCCGCACGCCCTGGTTCGTCACGCTGGTGCACCGGCCGGCGCCCCCGTAGGAGACCCTATGGAGCGCGATGAAGCGGCCCTGCCCAGGTCCGAGGAAGCACTCAAGGAAATCGTCGAGGAGTACGAAGGGAAAACCCGGCGGCTCGCCGGCGACTGGGGACGACTGGTCACCGCACTGGCCGTCGCCATGTCCCTCTACCACCTCTACGCGGCGACGGTCCCCTTCATCCGGCAGATCCACCTGACGCGGCACCTG
>Ga0187893_10006628_pt1 | contig 19655 bp, 14 predicted proteins | sample MA1701074metaG_FD_139574 | JGI IMG/M metagenome (GOLD analysis project Ga0187893, IMG submission 139574) | White microbial mat communities from a basaltic lava cave in the Kipuka Kanohina Cave System on the Island of Hawaii, USA - MA170107-4 metaG ... | reverse complement strand
TGCTCGCGTTCATGGTCGGCCTGCGCGCGCTCACGCTCGGCCTGGAGGCCCTCGCCACGCCGAAAGGGCTCGTGGACCAGATTCCGGCGCAGCCGCTGTTCCTGTTCGCGGCGGTCGGCATCGGCGGTGCGCTGCTGGATGCACGCCTCCTGCAGGCCGGCGCGATTCAAGGAGCGCAAAGGCTCGTGCGCCATCTCTGGCGCATGGGCTTCGCATTCTGGACCGCGACCATGTCCTTCTTCATCGGGCAGGCCAAGGTCTTTCCCGATCCCCTGCGCAAGATGCAGCTGCTCATGATCCCGGTGCTGCTCGTCACCCTCGTGCTGGTCTACTGGATCCTGCGTGTGGCGATCAGGAAGGCGCGCGCGGTCTGAGCACGTAGGCGGCGTTGAAAGCGGCGATCAGCTCGACGCGATCCCGCGGGCCCTCGTCCCAGGTCGCGACGCCTTCGGGGATGTGGGCTGAAGGCGCGGCGCGTGACACCCAAATGTGGGCCGCCGGCGTGACCCAGGACGGATCGTCGAGCGTACCCGCGGCGATGAACACCCACTGCGGCGCCGTGAGCGGCTCGTGCCAGAGTCGCGTGCCGCAGTTCGCGCAGCGCAGGTAGTCGGCCTCGCGGCCACTGTCGGCGCGCTTGCGATAGCGCAGGACTTCGCCTTTCTCGTGACGGAACGCCGTGCGCTCCGCGTAGATCGTCAGGAGATTGGTCGCTCCGCTCCACTTCTGGCAGTCGCGGCAGTGGCAGGCGACGATCGCCAGGGGATCCGCGTCGTAGCGGTAGCGGACGCCACCGCACAGGCAGCCGCCGAGATGGGGTGGCGGGGGGATGGGCGGAAGGTGCATGACAGTGATGTTAGCGTCACGGCACAGGCGTCGACAGTGATTCCGCAATGACGTTCAGCAGGACGCCGTCGTGGTCCTGACTCAACTCCCAGAACATCATGCCGCCGAGAGCATGCTCGCGGACGTAGTCGGCCTTGATGTGGATGGATTGCGGATCCTCGTAGCTGATGAACGACCGCGTCTCCCCATTCCACAGAAACGGCGCCTTGGCCTCGTCGTCCCAGCGGCGCACGAAGCCCTGGCGATCGATCAGCTCCTCCGCGAGCTGCCGGTAGCTGGGAGCATCCACGAACTGCTCGTAGCGCTGGTTGAGTCCATCGTTCGGGGGATCGACGCCGGCGAAGCGGCGGCCGTAAAAGGCGACTCCGAGCACGAGCTTGCGCGGCGGAATGCCGGCTGCGAGATGCTGCCGGATGGAGGCATCGGCATTGCGGTCGGTGGGCTCTGCAAGCGGAGATGCGTACAGTCCCGCGTGATGCCCGGTGGTCTTCGTCAGGCTATTGAAGAAGTCGTAGCCCATGACGTTGACCCAGTCGAGGAGGACGTGGAGCCGCTCCATCTCGGTAAAGTGGAAAAACTCGCGGTCGGCCGAGGCGATGGTGAGCAGGTAACGGCCGCCGCCTTTGCGTCCCTGCGCCGCGCTGGCCTCGTTCAGGCGCTGGCGCAACGTGCGCAGCAGCGCCGTGAAGTTCTGCTTGTCTTCCGGCCGGTGGCGGATACCCGCCACGCCCTGCCCCGGGTATTCCCAGTCGATGTCGAGGCCGTCGGCGCCGGTCCGGCGCAGGAGCTCGATGCCGCTCTGGGCGAAGCGCTCACGGGAGGTATCGGTCAGCGCCGCCTCGGAAAAGCCGTCGGCGCCCCAACCGCCGACCGATATCAGGACTTTCAGCGCGGGGTTGTCACGCTTGAGCGCGATCAACGAGCGGATGGCGGCATCGTAGCCCGGATCCTCGAACACCATGCGGCCCTCGCCATTGATGCGCGCGAAGGCGAAATTGATGTGGGTGAGCTTGCGCGCTTCGATAACCGGCGGCATGGACCAGCCGGCGACGTACGCGATGATGCGGGTTGGCTCGTCGGCGCGGGCCGGAGCGGCCAGCAACAGCAGCGCGCTGCAGACGATGCGCAGGAACCGCGGCATCATCCCTCGGGCGCCGGCTTCCTGACGGCGACGACGTGATCGTCCTTCAGGTTGACGTGCCCGCTGATGCCCCTGCCCTCGGTCGTCGCGCCGCGATAGAACAGAGTCTCCAGGGTATCGATCGACTCCACCGCCGTCGGCTCGCCCAGGATTGCCGAGACCTGCTCACGGGTCATACCCTTCTCAATCCGCTCCCAGGCGTCCCTGGAATGCCACCGCAGCGGGACGGATGCGGGGACAGCCGCCATGGTCTCCGTGTGGCCGATGGTAACCCTGGCGGACGCCGCGCCACCCGTGAGTCGTTCCAGTTCGGCCTCGAGGCGCTGGATGCGCCGGTTCTGCTCGTTGACCTGGCTCCGAAGCCGCTGGATCTCGGATTCAAGGAAGCTGATGCGCGCGGCATCGTCGGCAAATATCGGCGCCGACAGCAACGCGATCAGCACCACGGCGCAGGCGCCGATGCCGACAGGCGTTCGAGATTCCTTCCATGCCATGGCCGCATCCTCGCCGCCTTTCGACCGGCGTCGCGAGGCGTCGTTCAGTCCGAACTAGTCTATCGTGACGACGACTTTCCCACGCGCGCGCCCGGTTTCGAGGTAGCGCATGGCCTCAGCAGCCTCGGCGAGCGGATAACGGCGATCAATCACCGTCTTGATCTTGCCCACCTCCAGCAGCCCGGCGAGAGCGGCGAGATCCTCCGAACTTGCGTGTGACAGGAAGAAGCGCATGTCTTCGTCCACAAACCATGAAACCACCATGCCCTTGAGGGGCGCCCAGACTGCGCCAATCCACGGGTTGGTCTCAGGACCGCCGCCGCCGATGATGATGTGCTTGCCGCCCGGCTTGAGGACGCGGCGCATTTCCAGGAGGCCGCGCGTGGCGACATTGTCCATGACAACGTCATAGCGCTCGCTGCGCTCGGTGAAATCTTCCTTGGTGTAGTCGATGACGTGGTCGGCGCCGAGCGCGCGCACGAGCTCGACGTTGCGCGTACTGCAGACGCCTGTCACTTCGGCACCGAGCGCCTTGGCGATCTGCACTGCGAATGTGCCAACGCCGCCGGACGATCCATTGATAAGGACCTTGTCGCCGGGCTTGATGGCGCCACGATCGCGCAGGGCCTGAAACGCGGTGAGTCCGGCGATGTAGACTCCGGCGGCTACTTCGAACCCGAGATTGTGAGGCTTGCGGACCCGGCTGCCTTCTTCCTTGACCACGATGTATTCGGCGAGGGTGCCGGGCCCGCCGCCCATGATCTCGTCGCCGGGTTTCCATTGCGTCACATTCTTGCCAACCGCTTCGACCGTGCCCGCGAAGTCGGTGCCAACGCGGAGATCCTCGGGTGCGCCAATGCCCATGCCCAGGCGCGCAAAGTAGGGCTCGCCGCGGACTTCGTGCCAGTCGGCGGGGTTGATGCTGGCGGCGTGGACTCTCACGAGCAGCTGGTTGTCGGCCGGCACGGGCTTTGCGACGTTTTCCAGCGCGAGAACGTCGGGCGGGCCATAGCAGCGGCGGACGATGGCCTTCATGGTCGCGGCGCCCGGCGTGACTGTGGGGGCCGGCGGGCAGTCCTTCGTATAGCTCATCGCAATGGCGAAACCGGCGATCGTGACGATCAGTATCGCTGCCAGCGCACCGGCAATGCGGCGAATCCCCTTACGCATGGCGGACCTCTTTCTCCATCATTGCGCACGGGACTATCCCCGAATGCCGTAGCCGGGACCAGCCTGCCGTGACGAAAGGCTGCCGGGCACGATCAGTTGCGGCATCCAATGACGAATGCCACCCTTGGCGCCGCGAGATGAAGCAACGAATCAATCGGCGCGGATTCACGATCGGTCTGCTGGCAGCCCTGGGCGCGCCCCACGCGCCGGCAGCATGGGCGCAGACTTTCCGTTATGGAAGCGTCGCGCGGCGCGAGTCGCAGTACGCCACGACCTACATCGACCGCGACGGCCCCTACCTGACGATGCGCTTCGGCGTCAACAAGTGCCTGTTCACCGAGAGCCGTTACAACCCGCGCGACCCCACCGAACTGCCCCTCGCCTACACCCGGTTCATGACAGTCGCCCTCGCCTATGTGCCGAGCGTGGCGCGCGTCGCCGACATCGGGCTGGGCGGCGGCCGCATCGCCAGCTACATCCATGACTTCGTCCCGCAGTCGCACGTCACCTGCATCGAGATCGACCCCGGCGTCGTCGAGCTGGCGCAGAAGTACTTCGGCGTGCGCCCGGGCCCAAGGCTCGAGCTCATCACGAGCGACGGGCGCGTATACCTGGCGCGCGCAAGCGAGAGCTTCGACATCATCCTGGTGGACGCCTACCAGGGCACGCTCGTGCCATTCCACCTCGTCACACGCGAGTTTTACACGATCCTGAAGCGCCGGCTGGCGCCGGGCGGCGTCGTGGCGCAGAACATCATGCCGAGAGTGCTCGACCTCGACCGCATGATCGCGACCGCGCGCGCCGTGTTCCCGAATGTCGACCTCTATCGGGCCGGCGGCAATTGGGTGCTCATCGCGCACGAGGGCGCCGCCAGGTCCGCCGCGGAACTGCGGACCCGCGCGCTCGAGCTCCAGCAGGCACATTCATTGCGCTATCCACTCGAGAGCATGCTGGTCGTGCGGCGCGCCCAGGTGCCAGTGAAAGCGACGCCGTTCACCGACGACTTTGCCCCCGTGGGCTATACCGCGTACGACCGGCGCTGCCGCGCCGGCCGGAGCTGAGCCTTGAACGCAGTGGCGGCCCGGAAGCCTGCACTGATCCTTTTCATCGGCTTCGTGCTCGGCGCCGCGCTGATGGGCGTCGAGATGGCCGCGATCCGGATCATGACGCCGTATTTCGGCAGCGCCATCGAGATCTGGGCCTGCATGATCGCGACGGTGATGCTCTCGATGATGGCGGGCTACTACCTCGGCGGCATGACCGTGGACCGGCTGCCGCGCTCGGAAGTGCTCGGTGCGGTCGTGCTGGTGGCGGGGCTCTACGTGCTCGCCGTACCCTTCTTTGCGACGGCCATACTGGACAGGATGTTGCAGTACCTCGGCTATGATCCGCTGGCCGTGCTGACCGCGTCGGTCGCGCTCCTGTTCGTTCCCATGATGCTCCTGAGTTTCTTCTCGCCGTTCGCGGTGCGCCTGCTGCTCAGCGACGCGCAGCACGGCGGGCGCGTGGCCGGCTCCGTTTACTCGATCACGACGATCGGAAATGTCGTGGGAACGCTCGGCACCCCGCTCTATCTCATGCGCATGCTCGGAAGCCGGGACATCATGCTGGGCTTCGCCGCGGTGGTAATCATCTGCGGCATCGCCCTGATGGCATTGCGCATGCGGGCGCGCGTGGATGGCCGCTAGGGCCCTCGCTCTGCTGTCGGCGCTCGCCGCCGCCGTGGCCTTACCGGCACGCCCGGACGAGGCGCGTGTGCTGCCCGCGCAATACCCGGAAGGACCGCTGTGGCAGGGCGAGCGGCTGTACTACGCCGAAATGCGCGCCGACCGGGTCATGCGGGTCGACGGCGAAGAGGTGAGCGTCTTCTTCACGCAGGAGGGCTGCGGCCCGACCGCGATGGCGCCGTACGGCGAGGGCTTCCTCGTGATCTGCCACCTGGGCAGGTACCTCGTCGCGGTGGACTCCGCTGGCCGGGAGCTCCGGCGATGGAGAAGCGACGGAACAGGCTTGACGCCCACGAGGCCGAACGATGCCTGCGCCGACGAGAACGGTGGCGTCTACTTCAGCGCTCCGATCGCATTCGTTCGCAGGGGCCGTCACAACGGATGGGTCGTGCACATATCCGCAGATGGCGCGGTGCGCCGCGTCGCCGGGCCGCTTGCCTATCCCAACGGCGTGCACGCGACGGGCGGTGCGCTTTACGTCAGCGAACACTTGGGCGGAAGAATCCTCCGGTACGACATCGAAGCTCCGGGTCGGCTGGGCAAGGCACGCGTTCTCATTGACCTGGACAAAGTGCCCCGCCCTCGGCGCTATCCCGATCCGTATGCGCTTGCCGGGCCGGATGGGCTCGAGATCGGCCCCGACGGCAACCTCTACGTCGCAATTTACGGTGAAGGGCGGCTCCTGCGATTTTCGCCGGAGGGACAACTGCTCGGCATGACGGAGTTTCCAGCGCGCTACCTGACCAACGTCGCGTTTGGAGGACCGGGCGTTGCGCTGACGGGAGCGTTCGAGAACAGCAAGCCGCCGTTTCCCGGCGAAGTCAGGATCCTGGAAGCGCTGCAGTGACGTTTGCGCGTGTTCGATACGGATCACGGCGACCCGGTGCGATTGAGCGCCGGGATGATCATCTCGCCGACGATGTCGTCGCGCTCGCGGTTCCAGAGCCCCTGCCGGTAGTTGCCGGCCGTGAACATGACCGCCAGGTCGAACTGCGGAAGGATGATCAGCAACTGCCCGCCGTTGCCGTTGCCGTGATAGGCGGGATGGACCTTGTCACCCGACTTCACCCCGATGTGGTGCCAGGCATAGCCTTCCGGCACTTCATAGTAGAAGTTCACGAACTCCTCGCGCGTGCGTCCGGTGGTTTCGGGCGAGATCTGCACATGCGGTGCCAGCGATTCGCGCACCCAGCCATCGGTTACGATGCGCCGGCCGTTCCAGACGCCGCCGTCGAGATAGGCCTGGCCGACCTTCAGGAAGTCGCGCGTGCGCACGAAGGTACCACCGCCAACATAGCCCTCCCCGGTCGGCTGTACATTCCAGTAGTAGCGCCCGAACTGAAGCGGCTTAGCGACGGTGCGGTCGAACAGCGCCGGCAGCCACTCGCCCGTGGCATAGGTCAGCGCGCCACCGGTGAGGCTGATGCCACCCGAGCAATAAGCGTAGCGCGTCCCCGGCTCGTGCAGGATGGGAAGGTCCAGCGTGAACTTCCACCAGCTCGGTTGCGCGCGCTGCGTTTCCATGACGTCCTCGCCGCCGGGCAAGGGCCAGTCAGCTCCATCATCGCAGGCGAGGCCGGTCGTGTGCGTCATGGCATGCGCGACCGTCATGCGCGCCTTGCGCGGATCGGGATGGCCGAAGGGGCCGAGCGGCGCCATCACTTCGTAGACCTTCGTCTGCGGCGAAATCCTGGCGCCCTCCATCATGGCGGCGCCGAGGATGACGGACGAAAAGGTCTTGCTGGCCGAGCGCATGTCGTGCGGGATGTCGGGCCCGTGACCGTAGAAGTACTCGTCGAGGATCAGCTTGCCCTTGTAGGCGATCGCCATGGAGTGGATCAGCCAGGCGCGCCGGCTCGAGGGGTCGATGTCGACGATGCGCTGCACTGCACGCGCGAGTGCGGCTTCGTCCACGCCGAGGTCGCGCGCTCGCGCGATCTGCCAGCCGTCGCCGACATCCTGCGGCACGCGATAGACGTAAGGCGGATCGCTGCGTGGCCGCGCGGTGAAGAGCGCCGTCTGTGCGGGCGTTGCGCGCGCGAGGCTGATCGTGCGCCTCAGGCCTTCCCAGCGCATTTCGATGCGCTCGGGATCGTGCTTGAAAGTCGCGAAGAGGTCGGTCTCACCCGGCTCCGCGGCCGCGCCCAGGCGCAGGCGATTTCCATCGAGCGTGACGAAAAGCTGCATCGCCGGCCCGTGACGATGATGCTCGGGATTGCGGATCGCGGCCTTCAGTGCGCTGGTCTCGTCGCGGAAGATATGGAGATAGATCGTGAACGGGTCGGGCAAGGGTTCGACGCTCGCCTGCCAGCGGTCCGCGCCGGCAGCTTTCATTGCCAGCGGCATGGCGTAGGCCTGCGCCGCCCCTTCGGGATATCGCGGATCGTCGAGCATCTCGCGACGGACCCAAAAGCCGCGTGCGAGTCGGCCGTCGCTTGAAAGATATCCGCGGAAGGTGCCGCCTTCGTCAGGGAAATCCAGGCGGACTTTGCCGTCACGGGCGTTGGCTTCCGCGGTCACGCCGCCGATCAGGCCCTGCCAGGCAGCGTCGCGGCGCGTGAGGGTCAGCTCGCCCGAGAGCCCGACTGGAAAGCTGGTCGCGTAGGTCCAGAGCCCGGTGACGGACTCTTCGGCGGGCGCCTGTGCGCCGACGGCGGGGATCTGAGAAGGCGCAATCAGTAAGGCAATCAACACCTTACGACAGACGGCAGGCATGGCGAGTCTCCCTGGCTCTGCTCCGTGGCGCAGCGATCACTCCTAGGATGTAACAAAGGCCGGGACGGTCGCACGCTCATCCAGACTGGGAGCAATCCATGCGCCCGAACGATCGCCACGTTAGGCTCGCCACCCATGCCACTCGTGATGAGACTGCCGACCCTGCGGCTGCTGGCCTGCATTCCGCTGCTCGCATGCCTCGCAGCTCCGACGGCGGCCGTCGACCAGGATGATTACGGCTCCATGCGCCGGAGACTGCGCGCCGAGATCGAACAGGACGCCGCCGCGACCGCGGACGCAACCGGGCGGCCGCGATTCAGCGCGCGCGTGATGGACGCGATCGACGCCGTCGCGAGGCACCGCTTCGTCCCGAGTCGCGAGCTCAGGAATGCCTACGAGAACCGGCCGCTGCCCATCGGCTATGGCCAGACCATTTCCCAGCCGTACATCGTCGCCCTCATGACCGAGCTCCTGGAACCGGCGTCGGGCGACGTCGTGCTCGAGGTCGGCACCGGTTCCGGCTACCAGGCCGCCGTACTAGCGAAGCTCGTCGCGCGCGTGTACACAATCGAGATCGTTCCGCCGCTCGCCGGGAGCGCCGAACTGCGGCTCGAGCAACTGGGTTACGCCAATGTTGAGGTCCGTCTCGGCGACGGCTACTACGGCTGGCGCGAGCGCGGCCCCTTCGACGGCATCATCGTCACGGCGGCGGCGAGCGCGATCCCGCCGCCTCTGATCGAGCAGCTCAAACCCGGAGGCAGAATGGTGATTCCGGTCGGCGCGCCCTTCTCCGCGCAGGAGCTGATCGTGCTCAGCAAGGACGCCAAAGGAAAAGTCTCGACGCGCTCGGTGCTGCCGGTCGCTTTCGTGCCGCTCACCGGCAGCCGCTGATGCCGCGTCGCGAGCAGGCACTGCTCGCCCTGTCCGTGGGCCTGCTGGCCGCATCCGCGCTGGGCTATCAGGTTCTGCTGTTCCGGCTGCTCGCGATCGTCCAATGGCATCCGTTCGTGGCGACGATCGTGAGCCTGGCACTGCTGGGCCACGGCGCGGCCGGCACGGCGCTCGCCCTCGCGGGCAACCGCCTGCTGCCGCGTTTTCCACTCGCTTATGCCGCGAGCGCCGGGCTCTTCGCGCTCACGGCGCCGCTCTGCTGGGCGCTGGCGCAGCGCCTGCCTTTCAACGGGCTGGAGCTGGTCTGGAATCCGGGGCAGCTCGGCTGGCTGGTCGCGCTGTTCCTGCTGCTCGCGCTGCCCTTCTTCTTCGCGGCCTGCGGATTCGGCCTAGCCTTCATGCGGCTGCGGGATCGCATCCCGACGCTGTACGCGGCCGACCTGCTGGGCGCCGGCCTCGGCGCCGGACTCACGACCGGCCTGTTGTTCCTGCTGCCGGCGGACGATGCGCTGCGCGCGGTGGCCGCCGCCGGCGCGATCGCGGCCCTCCTTCCGGCGGCGCCGCGCCTCGTTCGACTGGCGCTGCCTGCGTTCGCCGTGGCAGCAGCGTTCCTCGTGCCGCCGGATTGGCTCGCCCCGCGCGTTACGCCGTACAAGGGCCTGCCGAGAGCGCTCGCGGTCATGGGCGCGGAGGTCGTCCAGGAGCGCTCGAGTCCCTATGGCTTGCTCACGATCGTAAGCAACGATGCGATCCCGTTCCGGCATGCGCCGGGCCGCAGCCTGACGGGAACCAGCGAACTGCCCCGCCAGCTCGCGGTTTTTACGGATGGCGATGCCATGATGGCACTGACGTCGCACGCCGATCGCCATTCGCTCGCGTGGCTCGACGAGACAACCTCCGCACTGCCGTACCGGCTGACGTCACGCCCGCGCGTACTGGTTCTCGGCGCCGGCGGCGGAACGGAAGTGCTCCAGGCCATGATTCACGATGCCCGCGGGATCGATGCCGTCGAGCTCAACCCCGACCTGCTGGCGCTCACTCGCGACTGGCTGAAAGAGCCCGGCGTGCGCTGGTACCAGGACGATGCGCGCGGATTCATACGCTCGAACTCACTGCTGTACGATCTTATCCAGGTCGCGCCGCTCGATTCCTTCGGCGGCTCGGGCGCCGGCGTGCAGGCGCTGGCCGAGAGCTACCTGTACACGGTCGAGGCGCTCGCCGATTACTACCGTCGGCTCGCGCCGGGCGGGTGGCTGGCGCTGACGCGCTGGGAAAAGCAGCCGCCGCGCGACGGATTGAAACTGTTCGCGATGGCGGTCGAGATGCTGCGCGCACGGGGACTCGACGCCGGCCAACGGCTCGCGCTGATCCGTGGCTGGCAGACGAGCACGCTGGTCATCGGGGAACGCGCCCTGTCCGGCGACGACATCGAACGCCTGCGCACGTTCTGTGATGCGCGCGGCTTCGATGCGGCCTGGTTTCCCGGCATCCGCGCCGATGAGGTCAACCGCCATCACCGCTTGCCGCGACCCTGGCTGCACGAGGGCGCTGTCGCACTGCTCGGCGGCGAAGCGGACGCGTTTCTTGCCGGCTACAAGTTCGAGATCGCCCCGGCGACCGACGAGCGGCCGTTCTATTTTCATTTCTTCCGCTGGTCGCTGCTGCCGGAACTCGCCGCCCTGCGCAGCCAGGGCGGCCTGACCCTGGTCGACACGGGTTACCTGGTGCTGGTGGCGACCCTGGCGCTCGCGGTGCCGCTTTCGATCGTCCTGATCGTCGCTCCTCTCGCGGCCCTCGGCCGGCCTCGAGGCCCATCCCGGCTGCGCTCCGGCACCTACTTCCTGTGTCTCGGACTCGCTTTCCTGTTCGTCGAGATCGCCTGCATGCAGCGCTACGGGCTTTTCATCGGGCATCCGCTGTTCGCCGCCGTCGCCGTGCTGGTCGGATTTCTCGTGTTCGCCGGTGCAGGCAGTCTGACCGCCGCCAGGTTGCGCCATCGGCCACGGGCGGTGCATTGGGCTGTCGTGGGCATCGTGTTGCTGCTCATGATCCAGATCATCGCGCTGCCGCCGCAGCCAGGGCTCGTCGCTACCACCACCGCACGAATTGCGGCCACGCTGGCCCTGATCGCTCCGCTCGCCTTCCTGATGGGAATTCCGTTCCCGCTCGGGCTGTCCCGGCTCGCGGCCGAGGCGCCGGCCCTTGTTCCCTGGGCCTGGGGCATTAACGGCTGCGCCTCGGTACTGTCGGCGCTGCTCGCGGCATTGTTGTCGGTGCACCTGGGCTACAGCGCAGTGCTGCTCCTCGCGGCAGCACTCTATGCTGCGGCCGTGATGGCCTGGTCGGGACGCCAGTCGCACGCTGGCAGATCCTAGCGTCAGTCGCTCTCGCGCTTTGGCTCGCCCTGGATCCTGGCTTCCACATCCTTCAACAGCTGCAAGGCCTTGTCGGTGTGTTCCCCGGGATGCGGGCTGTACGCCAGCGGCCCCAGCGTTCGAGCGGCGTCCTCGAGGCGATCCTCGAAGATCATCTGCTGCGCCACCATCCAGCGCAGCCCGGCATCGAATGGCGCCAGGATCATCGCCCACTCGAGGCCTTGTACCGAGACCTTGGTCGGCGCCTCGCCCTGCTCAAGGAAGCAGAGGTAGAACCTGATGAGCGGGATCGGATGGTCGTTCTCGATCCTGTTGGCGCGCACGAACTGGCTGCGGACCTCCTTCCAGGATTCCTTCGGCAGATCCCCGTTCTTGACCTTGCGGTAGAGCGCGTACCCTTTCTGGATATGGGCATCGATCTCGCCGGGGTTGATGGCGATCGCGCGATCGGAGGCGGCGATCGCAGCATCATCGTTGCCTGCGTCGAACTCGGCTTCGGCGAGCGCCGCCAGCACCATGGAATCGTCCGGATGCAGACCCGCGATGCGATGCGCTTCGGGCAGCAACTCCAACGCCTCCTCAGGCGTCACACCGAGCCTGGACTGCATCCGCGTCGGCATCATGTCGGCCTCACCCGGGCGCAGCGCGCGCACCGAGACCGGGCCGATCCCCAGTGCACTGTCGGGGATCAACATGTATTTGAACGCTGTGCTCCTCTGGTAATGCTCCAGATCCTTTTCAAGTTGATCGAGGTCGCCAAACGCGCCGGTAGCGGCCTCCAGTGCCGGCCTGCCTTTTGCCAGGAGCGCCTGATAGTCCTGCAGCTGCCCGGAACGCTCGGTTGCGAACATCAGGTAATGAAACAGCAGCCAGCTTCGCCCGTAGAAAGTCTCGGTGCCGGATTTCGCGCCACCGAGTCCGCCATCGAACTCGAGCATCCTGCGCAGCGGCAACGCACGGCCATAGGCAAGCTCGTAAGCACGGTGGAAGGCCGGTTGGCCCAGCCCGACGCCGCCCTCAGGCGGGAACTTGGCTGCCGCAAAGAACTCGGCGAAGCCTTCCATGAACCAGCGCGGAAAGACCCGCGCGGTCAGGCTGGCCATAAAGTGGTGCGCGTACTCGTGAAAAAGGATCGTTTCGGACGACAGTTCGTACGCGGATGACCTCCGATCGAGCTTCGGGATCACGGCGACGGTCGCGCCGGCGCGCGGCAGGTAGAAACCGGCCAGGCTTCGGCTGGTCGAATCCGCCAGCTTCCGCACCTTGCTCCGACTGGACACGACGTAAATCGTGACTCGATTGGAAGGGCTCGGCTTGAGCTCTCCCTCCGCCATTCGCAAGCGATACGCCATGGCCGCGTGAAAGCGCTCGAGCCGCTCGGCGAAACGCCTGAGATCCTTCTCGTCCTCGTCGGCATAGATGACGAAGTGATCGCTGCTGGTCTCGCGCCAGTCGGCATGTGCGCTCGACGCCAGTATCGAGAACGCCAGCGATCCGATTGCCAAGGCGTGTCGAATCCTGATCGACGCGAGCGTATCCATCGGTGGGCGGCCGGCTGATTCAGGGGGTCCCGGCTGGATCCGGCGGCGCTTGCTCGCGCGCGATCCTGGCCTGGACTTCCTGCAGCGCCTTCAGCGCCTGGTCGGTGAGTTCGTTGCGATGCGGGCTGTAGGCGAGAGGAGCCAGGACCTCCGCCGCATCGGCCAAGCGGCCGTCAGCAATCAACTCCTGGCTGACCATCCAGCGGACCGACGGATCGAACGGGGCCAACTGCATGGCCCACGCCAGCCCGTCGATCGCATTCTTCGTCGGCTGGGCGCCTTGTACCAGGTAGCTTCTGTAGAACTCGATCAGCGGGATCGGGTGGTCGTGTTCGATCGTATTGGCTTTCGCAAACTGGCTGCGAACCCACGCCCAGGATTCCTTGGGCAGGGCTCCCGATTCGACCTTCTGGAAGAGCGCGAAGCCCTTCTGCAATTGCGCGTCAACGCGATCGGGACTGATCGCAATGGCGCGATCTGCCGTTGCGATTGCGGCGTCATCGTTGCCTGCAGCGAGCTCGACCGCGGCCAGGACTGTCAACACTTCGGCATCTTCCGGAAATCTTGCGGCGACATGCTGTGCATCGGCAAGCAAGCTTGCTGCCTCTTCCTTCGAGAGGCCCAGCTCGCTGCGAATGGCAATCGACATCATCGCCGCCAAGCCAGGCGAAACCTTGCTGACGCCGATCGAGCCGATCTTCAGTGTGCTCTGTTCGATGACCACATGATTCATGTATCCGCGCTTCCAGTAGAGCAGTACCTCCTTGTCCAGCTGATCGAGGTCGCCGAAAGCGCCTTGAGCTGCGCCCAGTGCGGATTGGCCCTGCCCCAGAAGCGCCTGATACCGGCCCAGCTGCCCGGCCCGTTCAGGCGCGAACTGCAAGAAGTGAAACAACGCCCAGCTGTCACCGTAAAATGCGTCGTACCTCGATTTCGGCTCCCGCGAATTCCCGGCGTAAGACAGCAGCTCGCGAATTGGCAGATGCGTGGAAAACTCCAACTCCAGCAAGCGGTGATTCGCAGGCATGCCAAGGTTGACCTTACCCGACCGGAATCGTACGCCGGAGAAGAACTCGGCGAATCCCTCGACGAACCAGCGCGGGTATGCGCGAGCCGTGATGCCCGCCATGAAATGATGGGCGTACTCGTGGTACAGGATCGTTTCCGGCGCCAAATCCAGATCCGATCTCGCATGCCGCAATTGCGGCACCAGTGCAACCGTTGCGCCGGCGCGCGCTCGGTAGATGCCTGAGACGATCGAGTTCCTGGCCTTGATCAGGTTCTGGACTTCGGTCTCGCTAGAGACGACATAGATTGTCACGCGGTTGGAAGGACTGGGCTTGGGCGGCTCCTTGCGAAGCACTTGCGCCATCATCGCGTGGAACAGTTCCAGTCGCTCGGCGAATGGCCTGAGCGACTTCTCGGACTGGTCGCTGTAGATGATGAAATGGTCGCTGCTGGCTTCGGACCAGTCGGCATGCGCGGTGGTCGCGGATAGAGCCAGAACGCCCCACGCGAAGAGTTGCCGGACCATGCTCCCTGTCATGCGCTTGCGTGCCGTTGGTCGGCGAATGCGCCGCGAGTCCTATTGCAGCACATCCTGTATCCGCCGCAATCCGGCCATTCGACGCTGCAGTCCATGGACCAAGGGCCACCACAGGGGTGGCCCTTGCGCGTTGTCTGGCGCGCCCGGAGAGATTCGAACTCCCGACCCCCTGGTTCGTAGTCGCGAAGATGATTTGAGAAGATTTGAGAGGTTCTTGTTTTTCAACCAGTTAGCAGGCCCGCCCTCACTCGAAACAGGCACCGGAGCGCACGAAACGGCATCAAACGCTACGTTTTCGCTACGGTGGAATGTGCGAAATGGCGAAAACCGACCGCACTAGTTGGTATCTCGCACCACGCTGGTGTAAAGTGGTGCACTCACGAGTTGGGGAACTCGAATGCGTGGCACTAAGGCAAAGACAACAAGACTGAAGACCGCTGGCGCGCCCCGCGCATCCGTCACGTTCCCGTCCGAGGTCTACCGCACGCTCGAGCAGATTGCCCACCAAAAGAAAGTCTCGATAGCTTGGGTTGTTCGCGAAGCAGCAGAGAAGTACGTCGCTGACCAATGGCCCCTCTTTAGCAGCTCCCAGAAGTAGTGCCTGTGGACGAAAGCTTTGCCTTGGAGTTACAGCACACGCCTCGAAGTGTCGCTCCGAAAAGCCCGAGCGGAAGCCGTTTTACTGCGCTCGCCGCCGACAAGCTGAGAGGTGGCTATTACACCCCACTTGAAATCGCGCAATGGCTTTGCGTGTGGGCAATACGCGACCCGGGCGATCGTGTCCTGGAACCGAGTTGCGGCGACGGCGTGTTTCTCGAAACCGCCGTTCCCCGCCTTAAACATCTGGGCGCACCCGTTTCGGCCATCCACCGACAGGTAACCGGGGTAGAGATTCTCGACGCTGAAGCCGACAAAGCGCGAGCGCGCTTATTGAGTCTCGTCACAGGGTCTGGGATCGAAGAGTCAGTTGTTACTGAGGACTTTTTTGAATGGTGCGAAGACAGCAGACGTCCGGTCTTCGATGCCGTTGTCGGAAACCCACCCTTTATCAGGTATCAAGCTTTCCCAGAGCGGTCGCGGGAACGGGCGATGCGGTCGATGGCAAGACGGGGACTTACACCTAACCGGCTGACCAACATTTGGGTTCCCTTTGTTGTCGCGGCCTCGGCCCGTCTCGCTCCTGGTGGGCGACTTGCGCTGGTGCTTCCCGCAGAACTCCTACAAGTCAGTTACGCCTCCCAGCTTCGCTTTTTTCTGGCTGATCGGTTCAAGCGAATCGACATAGTCGCCTGTAACGAGCTGTTCTTCGAGAAGGCGGAACAGGAAGTCGTCCTGTTTCTTGCCGAGGGCGCTCGCGCGTCCCCTTCGACAGACAATATATGCCGCGTGACATTAAGCCAGATTGACACAGTCAACCAAATCCTTTCAGACGAACCCGATCAGCTCCTGCGCCGCGCGCAGCCGAAGACCCTTCGCCACGATACTGAGAAGTGGCTCAAGTACTTTCTGACCGAGCGGGAGATCGACTTCATGCGTCGCCTCCGCGAGTCCAAAGAGGTTGTTTCGCTCGACTCTCACGCAGAAATCGATGTCGGGGTTGTCACCGGAAAGAATGAGTTCTTCGTGCTTTCCGAGGACCAGCTTTCCGAGCATTCCCTCCACGATTTTGTTGTTCCCCTCGTCGCGCGCGCCGCTCATCTCTCAGGAGCAACGCTGAAGAAATCCGATTGGCAAGCTCTTGCGCGTCGCGGAGAGCGTGTTTATCTCCTTCACCTTAACGGGCAAGCTCACCAGCGCCTGCCCGCCGCCGTGAAGAAATATATCCAGATTGCCGAGAAGCAGAAGACCCACAAGGGCTACAAGTGTTCCATCCGGACACCGTGGTACTCTGTGCCGTCCGTTTGGATTCCCGATTGTTTTTTCTTTCGGCAGATCTATGATTTTCCCAGGGTCGTGCTGAACCGGGCAGGCGCGACAGCAACTGACACGATTCACCGGATGACTTGCAAGAGCCCTCCGGAAGGTGTTGTAGCGAATACATATACGCATCTGACGGCCGCTTCCGCCGAGATTGAGGGCCGCAGCTACGGTGGAGGCGTGCTGGAGCTGGAACCGACCGAGGCTGAGCGTCTCCTGATGCCCGCAAAACTTGTCGCAGCCATGCCGCCGCAGGAGTGCGATCGCCTCATCCGCGCGGGCAATCTCGGCAAGGTTCTGGAGGAGAACGATCGCCTGATTCTCCAACAGGGAATTGGGCTCAGCCGGGGCGAGTGCAAAATTCTTGAGAATATCTGGGCGAAGATGCGGAATCGGCGCATGAATCGCCGCCGTAGACGCATGCAGCTCTCCAAGAACTAGAGTTCGGTTGCACCTGATGTTGTTGCCGACGGATCGCGAGCAGGCGCGTGAACAAGTCTGTCAGCTCGTTCAGAGGTTTCGCCAGAACCTGAACGATTACATCAAGGCAGACTCGCCATACAACGAAACTCAAGCACGCACTGACTTCATATCCCCTCTTCTTCTCGCGCTCGGTTGGGATGTATATAACACTCGCAGCCAGCCTCTCGACCTGCGTGAGGTGATCGAGGAACCGACCGTCGAGGTGGGCCAGGAGCGCCTATCAAAAAGGCCTGACTACGAGCTGCGTCTTGCTCGACAACGGAAGCTTTTCGTTGAAGCAAAGAAGCCGAGCATCAGGATCGACCGCGACAAGGCCCCGGCCTTTCAGACTCGCCGCTACGGTTTTTCCGCTAGCCTGCCGATTGCCATTGTGACGAACTTTCGTCAGCTCATTGTCTACGACTGCCTTCATGCCCCGCAGCAGGACGATGAAGCACACGTAGCGCGCCGCAGTGTGTATTCGTTCGAAGAGTTCGAGGAACGTTTTGACGAGATATACGACCACTTCTCGCGGGAGGCCGTATATTCCGGCGGTTTCGACAAGCTATTTGATGTCGGCATATCCCGGCAGGGGAAGCAGCAGTTTGATGATCATTTTTTGCGCCAAGTCCGCTCGTGGAGGCTCCGCCTCGCGGAAGACCTGTACAAGAACAATTCGCTCTTGTCCCCTACCGAACTGACGTTCGCGGTGCAGCTGTTCCTCTCGCGCCTTGTATTCCTTCGTATCTGCGAGGACCGAGACATCGAGAAATACGAAACATTGCGTTCTCTCGAAGGGCAGAAGGCATTTGCATCGCTCGTGGCCGTCCTTGAACGGGCCGACAAGTTCTACAACTCCGGCCTTTTCCATCTCCTCGACGACAAGAGGCTCGGTATCAGCGTAAGCGATAAGGTGCTCTCGGAAATTATCCGTGAACTGTATTACCCGCAGAGCCCTTATACGTTCTCCGTCGTCGAAACCGAGGTTCTTGGCGAGATCTACGAACTGTTTCTCGGCGAAGCGATCACGATTACGTCCGAGGGCAAGGTCAAGATTGTTCAAAAGCCAGAGGTGCGCGAGAGCGGCGGCGTCGTACCGACTCCCCGCTTTATAGTAGACACCATCGTCCAGCGAACCCTCACGCCGGTGATCGCCGGCAAGTCCCCCGCAGATTTGAAGGCAACGACAATCGCTGACATCTGTTGCGGCTCAGGAGTCTTTCTGCTCGCTGCCTACGAGCAGCTTCTTAGCCACCATCTTGACTGGTATACGCAGAACGACCGCGAGAAACATCGCGGTCGCACGATATACGAAGCGATGGCGGGCCAGTGGCGTTTGACGTTTGAAGAGAAGCGTCGAATCCTGCTCGCCTTCATCCGTGGTGTAGATATCGACGCGGCGGCAGTTGAGGTGACTCGCTTCAGCCTCTTGCTAAAGCTGATCGAAAACGAGACAGCTGCGCGTCTGGAGGGCTATGTCAAGAGGCAGAAGCACAAGGTGCTGCCCGAGCTGGACACCACGGTCCGATGCGGCAACAGCCTCGTGAGCCATGCCGAGTACGCAAAGCACAATGCATCCCCACCTTCGACGCTCATTGAGAAACTCAACCCCTTAGATTGGGCGAGAGAGTTTCCCTTGGATCTTTCGGCCGGAGGGTTTGATGCCATCGTCGGCAATCCGCCCTACATCCGCATCCAGAACATGGTGGCGTACTCCCCGGAGGAAGTGGACTTCTATCAAGGTTCTGCCTCACCGTACTCGACCGCCGCGAGCGACAACTTCGACAAGTACGCGCTGTTCATTGAACGTGCCCTTGGTTTGTTAAAGGAGAATGGTCGCCTCGGTGTCATCGTGCCTCACAAGTTCATGACGATAACCGCCGGACGAGCTCTTCGGCGATTGATCGCGAGCAGGCATCTGCTTGACGAAGTGGTGCATTTTGGCGCGCTGCAAGTATTCGGCGCCGGGACGAGCAACTACACCTGTATCCTGGTGCTGGACAAGAAGGGACAGGAAAGCTTTGCGATGGAAAGGGTCGCGGACCTGCCTCGTTGGCGGTACGGAGCACCGGGCATACGCTCGAAAGCCAAAACAGAGGAGATCGGAGAAGAGCCCTGGCCCGTCGTCGATAAGGCTGTCAAGGCGGTATTCGCAGTCACCCGCAAGAAACATCCGCGCACCCTCGGAAATATCGCCGAAATCTTCGTTGGCGTTCAAACGAGCGCCGACAAGATCTACATTGTGTACCCGATTCGGGAGACAAAGAAGCACGTCGTATTCGAGTGGAAGGGGAGCGAATGGAAAGTGGAGCGCGATCTGCTGCGACCGTTCCTGCACGATGTCCAGCTGCACCCCTACGCAAAGCCTAAGGCCAATGCTTTTATCATTTTCCCGTACATGATTGCCTCAGGCAGAGCCCTACTGGTCCCTCCGGGCCAGATGGCAAAGCGCTTTCCTGCGGGCTGGGCTTACCTCAAAGCACGCAAGAAGGAACTTCAACAGCGAAATTTCACTGGTGGCAAGGCGAGCAAACAGCGGTGGTATCAGTACGGACGCTCGCAAAGCCTAACTAAATTTTCCGGGCCGAAGATCATTCTTCCTATCCTTTCTCGCGAGCCGCGATACGCCTACGATAACCAGGACATCGTCGTGACGGGCGGAGGAAATGGCCCGTACTACTTGATCCGACCGAAGGGGACAGGGGCCCATTCGCTGGAGCTGCTGCTGGCCGTGCTTTGCCATCCGCTTAGCGAGGCTATCATTCGTACAAGAACAAGCGTGTTCAGGGGAGGCTATTACTCTCATGGAAAGCAATTCATCGACGACCTT
>Ga0187893_10006627_pt1 | contig 19657 bp, 11 predicted proteins | sample MA1701074metaG_FD_139574 | JGI IMG/M metagenome (GOLD analysis project Ga0187893, IMG submission 139574) | White microbial mat communities from a basaltic lava cave in the Kipuka Kanohina Cave System on the Island of Hawaii, USA - MA170107-4 metaG ... | reverse complement strand
GCGACGGGACGAAGGTCGCGCCGGCGGCCCCTCCCGTGGTGCACAGGAGCGGGACGTGCCCGTCGAAAGCGCCCAGCGTGCCCTCGTAGACGACGTAGTCGGACGGGGACGCGGAGCACGCCGTGCCCCATCTCAGCCGGATGGCGCCGCCCTCGGCCGGCTCGATCGTCAGCGGCGCCCCCGGTGCGTCGAATCCGTCCGGCACCGCTCCCACCGCCGGAGCCGGGATGACCAGCATCCCGTCTACGCGGCAGTCCGACCCCTCGGCCCCGTTGAGCGTCACCGACGACAGCGCGAGCCGGCTCCCCGCGCCCGGAGCGCCGATCACGTCGAAGGTCAGCGAGGCCAGCGTCCCCGGTCCCGAGAGCGGCTGCGAGCCTGTGAGCTGGACGACGAACGCGGAAGGATCGGACAGATCCGACGTGAGGCTGAACCCCGCCGCCAGCGGGCCGGGGGCCGCCGAAACGGGACGCACGACCGTGGCGTTGAACCGGACGGTGGCCCGCAACGTCGTCACGGTCTGTGATGTCGCCCCCTGCATCGCGAGCGGCACGGCGATCCGCGAACCCGGGGGATGGGACATGCTCCCCGGAAGGCTCAAGGTCCACGCTCCGGATCCGGGGGGCGGGCAGGGAGTCGGGTCGCAGGCATCTCCCAGCCCATCGCCGTCGCTGTCCTTCTGCGTGGGGTTGTGCGACAGAGCGCAGTTGTCCACCGCGTCGCAGAAGCCGTCGCCCGTCGGCGCGGCCCCGGCGCCGCACAGATTGTCCGGTCCGTACAGCTCGAAGTTGTCGTCGGACGTGCCGCAGTACCGATCCGCGCCGCGATCCGTCTCCCCGTCGGGCACGAGCGTGTTCACGCAGCGATTCTGCGTCTCGTCGCACGCATCGACCGTGCAGGGGTTGGCGTCGAGGCACGGCGGCGCGCCGCTGCCGCACACGCCGGCGGCGCAACCCGTCTCGATGCCGTTGCAGTAGAGTCCGTCGTCGCAGGAGCTTCCGTCCGGCCTGAGGGCGCTGGTGCAGACGTTCGCGTCTTCGTCGCACGCATCGGCCGTGCAGGCGTTGCCGTCTTCGCACGGCGGATCGAGGCTGACGCACGCACCGACCCTGCAGCTCTCCGTCCCGTTGCAGAAGATCCCATCGTCGCAGGCGAGGCCGTCAGGGACCGGATCGTTCAGACAGGTCAGCGTCGCTTCGTTGCAGGCGTCGTTCGTGCAGGGATCAGCGTCATCGCAGGATGGATGCCGGACGCAGACGCCGGTCTCGCAGGCCTCGACCCCGTTGCAGAAGACGCCGTCGTCGCAGTCCGCATCCGCCGCGCACGCCGTCGCGTCGAAGCGCCCCCACCAGGTCCCCCAGCGATCGCACATCGCGCACTCGCCCGAGCTGGTCGATGCGTATTCCTGGATGGTCCAGAAGGTGACGTCGTCCGCGGGGTCGACGACGGTGGCGCTGTAGTCCCCCCAGCGGTTCCGGGCGCCCGGGATCGTCTTGTAATAGGAGTCCTCCCCGTCCCGCATCAGGGCGATGTTCCTCATGGAGCCCGCGGGGTCCGACTGTTGCCGCACCGTGTAGTAGCCGCCGGCGAAGCGGCCCGGCCCCGACGCGGTCGCGCCGATGGCGGCGGCTCCGTCGGCGTTGACGGCGATCGACGGGAAGTAGAGCCAGAGGTCCGGCGCTCCGGCCCTGCCCTGCTGCACGGGGCCGTTGGAACCCGAGGGATTGGCGAGCGTCGGGTCGATCTCGTACCAGGCGATCTCGGTGCGTCCCGTGCCATCGAGACTGTCCACGGTCTGCACGGCCCAGACGCGGCCGTCGCGCAGCACCGCGTTCTCGACGCGCCCCTTGCCCGTGTCGATGAGCCGGCTGGTCCCGCGCTGCGGCGCGTCGGCCGGAAGCGCGGGGCCGAATCCCGCCACCTGGATCAACCCGCGATCGCTCAGGACCGGCGTGCTCCCCTGGAAGGTGAAGGTCAGCAGACGCAGGTACGAGACGCCTCCCGTCCCCAGGACGATGTCGAGGAGCCAGGCTCCGATCGCGCCGTCGAAGCCGTGCGTCGGCTGCCACCCCTGTCCGGGGAACGGGCTCGACGCGGCGCCGATGAATTCGTGCACCACGAGCGGCCCTCCGGAGAGCGCCGAGGCCTTGTCGACGACCCAGAACTTCGGTTCCTTGAAGCCGCCGACGTTCCGGAACATGTTCCCGGTGATGTAGATATGTCCCGCATCGAGCCCCACCATGGGGAAGTCGACCCACAGCGCGTTGTTGGGGTCGGCGTCGATCGCATACATCGTCCAGCCGAGCGCCGGGTCGGCGCCGTTCGAGATGGCGAGCAGCACCGCCGACAACGGCGATCGGTACGTGCTCGCGGACGTGATGACGAAGCGCTCGGTGGCGTCGTCGTAGAGCACCTTCGGGTCGTAGACGATCTGCGAGCGCGTGCCCAGCGGCGCCCAGAAGGCCGGCATCGGCATCGGCCCCGTCACGATGGCGCCCGTCTCCTTGTCGAGGACCGCGTACTCCTGATTCAGGAAGGTGACGATGCGATCGGGCCCGACGGCGCCGTGCGTGTCGGGAGGCACGACGGTGTCGTTGTCGAGAAGGGCCGCGAACGAGGAAAGCAGCATGGGGCTCGGGCCCGGCGGCGGAGCCGACATGGGCAGCGGCAGCGGGCCGGCGAGCGCGGCCGGGACTCCTTCCATCACTTCGGGCCGCGGGGTCGGAGGATGGAAGACGTACTCGCGCTCGCGCGGCGGGATGACGGCCGCGTAGCGGCTCAACTGATCGGCGCTGACCGCGACGCCGGTGACGGTGAACGTGCGGGCGGGAGGGACGTTCTCGAAACGGGGCCGCTCGTTCCTGCGGGCGCTCTCGCTCGTGCGGGCGCTTTGGTCCGCGCGGTCGCCGGCCCCCCGCACAGGCGCCGCCGCCAGTGGCAGCAGCCAGCACGCGCACAGAAGCCCGACGCTGATCCGTACTGTCGTCCGCGCCAATCGCCCTCCGGGCGGCCGCCGCCCGGCATCCCGGCCTGCCCGCCGGGATCCCTCTTGTCCGTCGCGACGAGAGCGTGACGGTTGCTGTGACGGGGGGATTCTACGGCGAAACACCCTCGCTGGCGAGGGTTCCGTAGGGCCCGCCCTACCGATCAAACCGGCGCAGGGCGCCCTGACTTAAGCTAGCCCGTCGGTTCCGGTGGCTCGTCGCGGCGGCCGCGGCCCTTCCGGGCGGAGAGATTCCGGTCGGCGTAAGAGGCGATCTCGACGAGCTGTTCGAGGGGCTCGTCGAGTCTCGGATCCTGACTGCTGCGCAGGACGATTTCCTTGGCGAAGAGCATGGCGAGCAGACGCAGCTTGAGGGCAGGACGATCGGAAACGGCACGATACTCCGCATGCCCGATGTTCACCTGCCATCGGCCGTCCTGGATCCGCGATCTCCAGGACGCGGCGGGCTCGTTGATCAGCTCAGGCTCGGGAATCCCCTCGTCCGATCGGCTGGAACCTATCTCGTCCACGATCTCGACCATGACATGGGCAGCAGCGCTGGCGTCCCCGCTGTATGCCGCCACGCGCAGGACCCCCTTCGCCGGTGTATCACCGGCGACAAGGATTACCCGCGCCGACTCCTCCATATCGGAGTCTCCGTGCGCGCGCAGGCGTCCGACGGATCCCTCGAGGGACCAGTCGAAGCGCACGGGCTCGATCAGAGGAACGCCTCCTGCATCGAGCGGTATGGCGCGCGCCGTGCGGGTGCCGCGGCACTCGACGCGCAGCGGAGACGGCGTAAGACGCACGCTCGCGAGCGGACCCGCGAGCAGCACACCGCCGGCGTCCGCCACTTCCTTGCTCCCGGAGCCTTCGGTGCCGGCGTCCGCCACGTCGCCGAACGGGGCGCCACCCGTCCCCGGCCGAGCGGCCGGTCCGGTGCCAACGTCCCTCTTGTCCCCGACGGGCAGCATCTTGTAGCGGGGACTCTGCCGGTAGAAGTCGCGGAAGGCTCTCTGGAGATCGCGGAACATGGCCCGATCCAGCTCCTCCGCGCGGCGTTTATCGAGACTCTCCAGTGCGAGAATGACGGTGGGCTCGATGGCCGAAAGAGCCTGTGCGAACGCTCCGGCTGCTTCATCGGGAACGAACCCCCTGCGGCTGCCCGGCGCAACCCGGAAGCCCGCGAAGTCGATCATCCCAGTAAGGCGGCGGTCGTTCCACGGAGGTCTGTTCAACCCAAGTGCTCCCAGGTCATCGAATGTCTCCGCAACCAGTGTCCCGGAGCTGTAGACCGCGAGGGGCGACGGACCCTCACCTTGATCCGTCGTTCCCGCGAGGTAAATCTCGCACCGGATCGGCGAGTGGCCAGCCACTTCGAGCGAGTCGATTCCCTCGACTCTCTGCCCAAGGAAACGCGCAGGTCGTACGGGCACGATCTTCTGCGACCGGCCGCGAGACATCCGATCTTCGATGACCAAATCCACGTTGCGTGCCAGGAGCTGTCCGCGCAGCTCGGAGCCGAGGAAGTCCGCGGCGCGGCGGCCGGAGAGCAGCGGGAGCGCCTCGCGGTGAAGGGGAAGCACGAGCACCTCCGTCCAGGTTCCCTCGAACGGCAGTCGCCCTCTGAGCGGCTCGACGAGAAAGTCCGGCTCGTCCCGGTGCAGGACAAGATGAAACGGGCGCGCACCCGCAACCGACGTCCGCATCTCGAGCGCGCCGCCCAGGCTCCAGAATCCCAGCAGACCGATCCCGTACTGGCCCTGCGTCATCAGTTTGAGCCGCTCCTCGGGCGAAAGCGATCTCTTGCGGCTGTGGCCTATGTGGGTGGCGATGTACCTGAGCGCCTCCAGACGCTCCATCTCGGGGATCACTCCGGCGCCATCGTCCCAGACGCTCAGGCACGCCAGACCGTTCCTGCGATATCGCTTCACGCGAACGTGCCGAGCGCCGGCGTCGAGGCTGTTCTGAACGAGCTCGGCGAGCGCCTTTCTCGGGTCCGGCTGACTCAGGGCCAGCCAGCGGATCAGCTCGAAGGGGTCATGCGCCTTCAGCCGGCCGCGCGTGGCCTGGGTACCCGCCGATCGCCCGCGGCGCGTGCCGGACGTGGTTTCTCCCGATCCTCTGGTATCCATGAAGCCTGACATTATCACGGACGGCAGGACCCCGGGAACGTTTGCTACCATGTCGGCTCGAACATCATCCGGAGACGTCTCACGCGCGTTCCACTGGAGGATGCGTGCAGGAAGCGGCAGGGGCCCTCGGAACGTCCGTCGGCAAGAAGATCCTCATGGCCGTCACGGGCGCGGTCCTGGTGGCGTTCGTCATCGGCCACATGGTGGGCAACCTCAAGGTCTTCTTCGGGGCCGAGAGCTTCGACCACTACGCCCACGGGCTGCGGACCTTCGGAGACCCCTTCCTCGGATACGGCCAGTTCCTCTGGATCGCCCGCATCGGGCTGCTCGTCGCGGTGGTCGTTCACATCGTCATGGCCTGGCAGACGTGGCGCATGAGCCGCAAGGCGCGTCCCATTCCCTATCACACGGTCGACCCGATCGTGTTGTCCCACGCGTCCCGGACGATGCGCTGGGGAGGCGTGGCGATCCTGGTGTTCGTCGTCTACCACATCCTTCATCTGACGACGGGGACGGTGCACCCTCGGTTCAGCCCGGAGTCGCCCTACGCCAACGTCGTGACGGCGTTCAGCCGTCCCATGGTCTCCATCGCCTACGTGCTGGCGATGATCCCGCTGGGGCTCCACCTCTACCACGGGGTCTGGAGCGCGTGCCAGACGCTCGACCTCAACGGTCCGCGCGTCAGCGCGTTGCGCCGCCCGTTGTCGCTCGTCATCGCCCTGGTCGTCGTGATCGGATTCATCGCCGTGCCGCTCGGCGTGCTGACGGGGCTGGTGCGCTAGTGTCCGGTATGCGCCTCGACGCCGCGATCCCCGACGGACCCATCCATCAGAAATGGCAGCGGCACCGCTTCGAGATGAAGCTCATCAACCCGGCCAACAAGAGGAAGTACTCGGTCATCGTCGTGGGGACGGGGCTCGGGGGAGCCGCGGCTGCGGCGTCGATGGGCGAGCTGGGTTACAACGTGGAGGCCTTCTGCTTCCAGGACAGCCCCCGGCGCGCGCACAGCATCGCGGCGCAGGGAGGGATCAACGCCGCGAAGAACTATCGCAACGACGGCGACAGCGTGCAGCGGCTCTTCTACGACACGATCAAGGGAGGCGATTTCCGCGCGCGGGAGGCCAACGTCTACCGGCTGGCCGAGCTGAGCGTCAACATCATCGACCAGTGCGTGGCGCAGGGCGTCCCCTTCGCGCGCGAGTACGACGGTCATCTCGCCAACCGCTCGTTCGGCGGCGCGCAGGTGTCGCGCACCTTCTACGCGCGCGGCCAGACCGGCCAGCAGCTCCTGCTGGGCGCCTGCCAGGCGCTCGCCCGCCAGATCGCCGCCGGCAAGGTCCGGATGCACGCCCGCACCGAGATGCTCGATCTGGTCGTCATCGACGGCCGGGCCCGCGGGATCGTGGTGCGCGATCTGGCTACAGGCGCGATACGCACCCACGTCGCCGACGCCGTCGTGCTGGCGACCGGCGGTTACAGCAACGTCTTCTACCTCTCCACCAACGCGAAGGGGTGCAACGTCACCGCGATCTGGCGCGCGTGGCGCCGCGGCGCCGGCTTCGCCAACCCCTGCTTCACGCAGATCCACCCGACCTGCATCCCGCAGAGCGGCGACTACCAGTCCAAGCTCACCCTGATGTCCGAGTCGCTGCGCAACGACGGCAGGATCTGGGTGCCGAGGAAGGCCGGCGACGACCGGGCGCCGGACTCCATCCCCGAGGAGGAGCGCGACTACTATCTCGAGCGGCTCTACCCCGGCTTCGGCAACCTCTCGCCGCGCGACATCGCCTCGCGCCGCGCGAAGGAGCAGGTGGACGCGGGCCGCGGCGTCGGCCCGCTGCGCAACGGCGTCTACCTCGACTTCAGCGACGCCATCCGGCGGCTGTCGCAGGATGTCATCAGGGAGCGCTACGGCAACCTGTTCGACATGTACGAGCGCATCACGGGGGAGAACCCCTACGAGATCCCGATGCGCATCTACCCCGCGCCCCACTACACGATGGGCGGGCTGTGGGTGGATTACAACCTCATGACGACGATCCCCGGGCTCTTCGCGATCGGCGAGGCGAACTTCTCCGACCACGGCGCCAACCGCCTCGGCGCCAGCGCGCTGATGCAGGGGCTCGCGGATGGGTACTTCATCATCCCCGCGACGATCGGCAACTACCTCGCGCGGACGAAATCAGAGCGCGTCGACCCCTCCCACCCCGCGTGCCGCCAGGTCGAGACCGAGGTCCAGGAGCGCTACCGGAGGCTGATGCAGGCGGGCCGCAGGAGGACGGTGACGTCCTTCCATCGCGAGCTGGGGATGATGATGCTCGACCGTTGCGGCATGGCGCGCAACAAGGCCGGGCTGGAGGCGCTGCTCTCCGAGATCCCGGCGCTGCGCGAGCGGTTCTGGGCCGAGGTGAACGTCCCGGGCGAATCGGACGACCTCAACCAGTCGCTGGAGGTCGCGGGGCGTGTCGCCGATTTCTTCGAGCTGGCGGAGCTGATGTGCCTCGACGCGCTGGATCGCGAGGAGTCGTGCGGCGGGCATTTCCGCGAGGAGCACCAGACCGAGGAGGGCGAGGCCCGGCGCGACGACGCGCGCTTTTCCCACGTCACCGTCTGGGAGTCGGCGGGCGAAGGCGCCCCGCCCAGACGCCACACCGAGCCGCTGACGTTCGAAGCCGTCCAGATGGCGCAGAGGAGCTACAAGTGATGAACCTGACGCTGCACGTCTGGCGCCAGAGCGGTCCGAAGGCGCGCGGCCGCTTCGAGACGTACGAGGCGAAGGAGATCTCGGAGCACGCCTCGTTCCTCGAGATGCTCGACGTCGTCAACGAGCGCCTCATCGAGGCGGGCAAGGACCCGATCGCGTTCGAGCACGACTGCCGCGAGGGGATCTGCGGCTCGTGCGGGCTGGTCATCAACGGCAGGCCCCACGGGCCCGACGGAGGCGTCGCGACGTGCCAGCTCCACATGCGCCGCTTCCGCGACGGCGACGCCATCCGGATCGAGCCGTGGCGCGCTGCGGCCTTCCCGGTCCGCAAGGACCTCGTGGTGGATCGCTCCGCGCTCGACCGGATCGTCCAGGCGGGAGGGTTCGTCTCCGTCGCGACCGGCGGCGCGCCGGAGGCCAACGCCCTCCTCGTCCCCAAGGCCGACGCCGAGAAGGCGATGAGCGCCGCCGAGTGCATCGGCTGCGGCGCGTGCGTGGCGGCCTGCCCCAATGCCTCGGCCTCGCTCTTCACCGCGGCGAAGATCGCGCACCTCGCGCTGCTGCCGCAGGGCCAGCCCGAGCGCGACCGTAGAGTGCTGCGCATGGTGGAGCAGATGGACGAGGAAGGGTTCGGATCCTGCACCAACCACGGCGCGTGCCAAATCGCCTGCCCCAAGCGGATCAGCGTCGACTACATCGCGCTGATGAACGGCGACCTCCGCCGGGCGATGACGCGCTGACGACACGATACTGGTTCAGTGGGACTCCCCGTTCCAAGCGCTTGCCCGCCCGCTGACTACGGGAGATGTGGTAAAAAGGCGGAGTCGCCACGCCTCCCCAAGGAACACGTCCCTATGGGCAAGTTGGAGAGACTGTACGCACTCCACGGCCTGCTCGACCGACGTCGCACGCCGGTCACTTTGACAGAGATCGTCGAGAAGCTGGAATGCTCTCCGGCGACCGCCAAGCGCGCGATCCGCGAGTTGCGGACGCTGCTCGCTGCCCCGCTTGCCTACGATGCCTCCCTTGGAGGCTACCGGTATGATTCCGTAGACGGCGAGCCTCGCTTCGAACTGCCGGGACTCTGGTTGGGGGCCGATGAACTTACCGCGCTCGTGACGTTGCGCGAGTTACTCAACCGGCTCGAGCCAGGTCTTCTCAACGAAGCGCTGGCACCACTCGCCCGGCGACTGGAGGAGGTCCTCGCCCGCCGCAGCCTCGGCCTTACCGAAGTTGCCCGGAGAGTCAGGATCCTATCCCAGCACGCACGCGCTCCCGGACCCTCCTTCGCAACGGTTGCCCGAGCCGTCCTTTCGCGCCGGATGCTCACGTTCGGCTACACCAGACGCTCGGACGGCCAGGGCGGCGCGCGGCGCGTCTCCCCCCAGCGTCTCACCCGATATAGGGGCTGCTGGTATCTGGACGCCTGGTGCCACGACCGGGACGCGCTGCGCAGCTTCGCCCTCGAGCGCATCTCCGGCGCGCGCCTCCTTGCGGATCGAGCGCTGAACCGGCCTGAGGATGTGCTTGAAGCCCACTACGCGGACGCCTATGGCATTTTCGCGGGGCCGGCGACCGAGACCGCTGTCCTGCGCGTGGCCCCGCAGCGAGCCAGATGGGTTGCGGACGAAGCCTGGCATCCGCGTCAATCCGGGGCGTTTCGCGATGACGGTTCCTATGAGCTTCGCGTGCCCTACGGGCGGCCCGATGAGCTGATTCAGGACATCCTGGGGCTGGGACCCGATGTCGAGGTCATATCTCCGACCACCCTGCGCGAGGAGGTAGTCAAGCGACTCAGAGCCGCAATCGCGGTGTACGCAGAGAAAGGATCCCTACCAAGGCTCCCCCCGAAGAAAAAAAAGGGGAGGTGGGTCAGGAATTGAGCCACCGGCGTGATAGAAAAGGGACATGAGACCGAGCGACGTCCCAAAGGCCCATGCAGCCGGAAGACGCTCGAGCACCTGATTGCATGAGTCCGGAGGACACTGACCCGCCACACACCCTCCATTCCCACATTCTGGAACCTAGAGTTGAGGAGAATCTCATGGCTGAGAATCTTACATTGGAGGCTCTACAAGATGCGATCAAGGGAACCGCCGCAGCGTTCCGCTGCCGACGCCGCCTTCAGCCCGCGGGCGGGGAAGGTGACAAGGTCTTTCCACCGACGTTCGCCGAGGCCACCTACGCGGTCGAGTCGCGGCGCGTGCCCGGCCGGGAACAGGCGGTCACCTGCGTGCTGCTCGACAGCGTGCAGAGCCAGGCCAACCGCATGGAACTGGCACTCCAGGAGGCCGTTGATGCCGGGAAGATCAAGCTCCCTATGATCGAGGTCGACTTCACGGAGCACGACCCGACCGGAGACGCCGGAGCCGACAGGGAGAGGGGCAGGCTAATCGACGCCGTGGGCAAGGTGACGAGCCTGCAGGTTCCACATCGACTGGCTGACGCGATCATCCGGGACAGCGAGTGGAATGGCGTCGCCTTTCGCCTATCGGACAAAGGCAAGACGCTCAACACCGCGAGCTTCGCCAACGCGACGCCACTCTTCGAGCTGTGCCCTACATCCTTGGTATTCGGGATGTGGGACTCCACCGGCCCCAAGGGTGGTCTCGGACCGAAGTTCGAGCGCGCCATGGTCTCGGAGATCATCGGAGTCGGCGCGGAGTGGCAGGATGACTACCGTGCGCGCGGTGTTCGTCGCGACCCGCTGGAGATCCGCGCCGCCGTCCAGGTCGTGAAGAACGCGGACACGTCATGGACGGCGGCAGCGGAAAAGGAAAAGGGTGGTACCGAGCCCTCGAAAATCAACCACAGCAGCGTTCCGTTCCACTCGCTTAACTCGGGCACGACGATCGAGTACGCGGAGCAGACCACGACGCTATCCCTCATCTGCCTCCGCCGACTTCGGTTTCCGGTCAATGCGGCTTCCCCGAGCCAGGAAGCCGACAGCGCCGCACGCACTGCGCTCGCCGCGCTCGGACTGTGTGCAGCGGCGCTCGCCTTCGAGTCCGGCATGGGGCTCAGGTCCCGCTGCCTCCTGTGGCCGGCCGGACCAATGATCTGGGAACTCCTCGAACGCCCCGGCCAGGAGCCGAAGACGTTCTCGCTGTCAGTCGACGGCGCCATCAGTCTGTTGAAGGCCGCGATCGCCGGGGTCAAGGAAACAAGGCTGCCCTGGCCAGACGACCCTATCGTGCTCAAGCCGTCCGTGGAACTGGTCAAGCTCGTTCGCCTGAGCCAGCTCGAAGCAACCAAGGAAGGGTCCGACGTCGGAGGAAAGTGAAATGCTTGCTTTCGGCATTCGCTACCTGAACGGATTCTCGGCGGCCTCGGAGCCCGATTCGCACGAGCGGGCGGAATGGCCTCCTCATCCCGGGCGCGTCTTCATGGCATTGGCGGCCGCCCACTTCCAGACCGGAGCGAATTCCGAGGAGCGCGAGGCTCTGAGGTGGATGGAGGTTCTGGATCGCGCGCCCACGATCCGCGCTCCTGAGCACATACAGTGCGCTCTCGTCACCCACTTCGTTCCGGTGAACGACAAGGCAGGCGACAAGAGTAAGCCGCCAACGGCAATCATCCAATCCGCGCCGCAGCTCGCACGCGACCGCCAGCCCCGCACCTTCGCGCGCGCGTTCCTCGATAGCGACACAGTCTATCTCTCGTGGCCGGAGGTCGATCCCCCCCGGGCCATCCGGCGCGCCCTCGAAACCCTCTGCGCCAAGGTCACGCGCATCGGGCACTCGTCGTCGCTCGTGCAGGTATGGCTCGCCGCGGGCGACGAGGTCGGCGAGCCGACCTGGGTGCCCGATGACGATCACGCCGAGCTTCACCTGCGGGTGGCCGGCCCAGGAACCATCGAAGACCTCGAACGCCGCTACAACCGCGTAGCGATCGAAACCTACTCCGAGCTCAAGGTCACGGCGGCCGATGACGCGGACAAAAAAGCCCAAGAAGTGGCGAGGAAGCTATTGGGAGAGCAGTTCGCGAAAGGTCCCCCCGTGCAGTTGCGCCCCAAGCTGCCTCTCAGTCAGGGTTACGCTCGTCCGGCGGTCGCGCGCCATGAGCCCACGCCAGGGACGGTTTTCAGCCCGCACCTGACGGTCCTGACCCTTGAGCCCGAGACGGGGGCCTATCGCCACCTCGACCTCCTCTGCGTGCTCCAGATCGTGCAGCGCTGGCGCCAGGCGATCCTGAGCCAAGGGAACGACCTCCCTGGCCGATTGCGCAACCTCCTGAGCGGCCACGACAAGGACGGTGCGCCGCTCGGAGAGCCTCATCTCGCTTTCGTACCGCTCGCGTTCGTGGGCCATCCGCACGCGAACGGTCGCCTCCTCGGCGTGGCCCTTGCCCTGCCTCAAGACATTTCGATCGACGAGCGCCGCCAAGCTCTGCGGTCCGTAGGCCGTGTACAACGCCTGCTCCTGGGGCGGCTCGGCACCTGGCGTGTTGTTCCCATGACGGCTGCCTGTCCAGCTTGGAACCTGCGCCCGGAAGTATGGACGGCGTACCCGAAAGGGGCCACACACTGGTCCACAGTGACCCCGGTGGCGTTCGACCGGCATCCTAAGAGCAATGCTCGCGCCGGGTATCAGCGTGAAGTCGCGGCGATGATCGCAGAGGCCTGCATCCGCATCGGCCTGCCCCAGCCTCGCGAGGCTATCGTGACGTCCATCTCGGCGCATATTGGAACTCCGCCGGCGCACACCTTCCCCAGACTGCGCCGCAAGGACGACAGCGAGCGGCGACATACGCACGCTATCCTCGTCTTCGATCGGCCCGTTCTGGGGCCCGTTCTGGTTGGCGCGGGACGGTATCGCGGATACGGGTTCTGTCGGCCTATTGATGAACGAGCGGTTACCCAGTGATGCTCACTCCCGAGAAGCTTGCCGAAATGCTTCGCCAGGCATCGCTGTTGGTCGATGTAAGCAGGTCGGCGGCGCGGCCCGAATGATAGCTGGATTCGAAGCGTTCTTCCGAGCACTCTGGGAACACGATCCTTTTCCCTGGCAGGCCATGCTGGCCGAACGCGTCGCTGCTGGCCGCTGGCCCCGGGCGCTGGATCTCCCCACGGCATGCGGCAAGACCGCGTGCATCGATGTATCGCTCTGGGCGCTGGCGAACCAAGCGGACAAGACGCTCGGGGAGCGCACCGCGCCGCGCCGCATCTGGTTTGTCGTGGACCGCCGCGTCGTCGTCGATGAGGCGTTCGATCGCGCCGAGAGAATCGCCGCGAAGCTCGCCGATGCCAGCGAGGGTCCGCTCGCAGAGGTCGCGAATCGGCTTCGGCGGATCTCAGGCACCGACCGCCCTCTGGCTGTCGCGCGTCTCCGCGGAGGCATCTTCCGCGACGACGGCTGGGCGCGCCTCCCGTCTCAACCGGCCGTCATCACCTCGACGGTGGACCAGATCGGATCGCGCCTCCTGTTCCGGGGCTACGGTCGGAGCCATCTCACCGCACCGATCTATGCTGGCCTCGCGGCGAACGACAGCCTGGTACTCCTCGACGAGGCGCACTGCTCGGTCCCGTTTCACCAGACGCTTGAAGCAATCGAGACGTACCGCGGGAAGCGCTGGGCGGAATGCACACTGACGACACCTTTCGCAGTCGTCATTCTCTCCGCAACACCGCCCCACGGCATTCCTGAGGATGCCGTCTTTCCAGGCTCCGCGCGCCAGCACGCGCTTGACCACCCCGTTCTTCGGAAGCGCATCGAGGCCAGGAAGCCGGCCGAACTCATCGAGTTGAAAACGAAGAAGAACGGCAAGCAGGAGGACCCGCTCGTCGCCGAAGCTGCCCGACGTGCACAGGATTACCTTGCCGAGGGGAAGCGGCGAGTCGCCATCATGGTCAACCGCGTCCGGACGGCCGGCCAGATCGAGGAGGTGCTCCAGCAGTGCGTCCGTGAGAACGCCGACATCGTACTGCTCACCGGGCGCATGAGACCGTTCGAGCGCGACGGGATTGTCGCACAATGGAAACCGTTCCTGAGGGCGGTTTCCCCCGAGGACCCGCTGAAGCCGATCCTGGTGGTTTGCACTCAGTGCCTCGAGGTTGGCGCTGACTTCAGTTTCGACGCCCTCGTTACGGAGGCTGCGAGCCTCGACGCTTTGCGCCAACGGTTCGGGCGGCTCGATCGGATGGGTATCGCTGGCAGGTCGTCGGCATCCATCCTCATTCGTGGTCACGATGCAGATCCGGAGAGGTCCGAACCGGACGCCGTCTACGGAATCGCGCTGGCGAGGACGTGGCGCCTTCTTGGAGAGAGCGCAGAACAGCAAGATGCACGAATGATCGACTTCGGCGTCGAGGCGCTCCGTGAGAAGCTGAGCGACCTCGATGATCTGACGCCATACCTTGCACCGACGGCCGATGCTCCGGTGCTCCTGCCCGCGCACCTCGATCTGCTCTCCCAGACCGCCCCGACACCATACCCGGAGCCCGATGTGCAGCTCTTTCTGCACGGCAAGGACCGCGGCGCTCCCGATGTGCGCGTCGTGTGGCGGGCGGACCTCGACCCAGGCGATTGTCGCGACTGGCCAGAGACCATAGCGCTCTGCCGGCCGTCGAGCGGTGAGATGCTGTCGGTGCCCATCTATCGCGCCCGAGCGTGGTTGGCCGAGTCAGTCGCGACCGACGATACGACTGATGTCGAGGGCGTCCCGACGAGCGGCGAGGACGAGCCCGCCGGAAGGATCCGGAGGTGCCTGCTCTGGCGAGGCCGCGATCGATCGAAGGTCGCGAATCGCGCGGACGAGATCGCCCCGGGCGACGTGGTTATCGTGCCGGCGGCCTACGGGATGGAAGGGCTTGGCCAGTCGATGCACGTCGAAGCCCTCGGCCGGAAGCGGCTCGACCTCTGGGAGCAGGTCTTGCGAAGTGCCGGGCGGCCTGCGGCCGTACGGCTCAATCGGGCCGTGCTTGACCCGTGGCTTGAGTGCGCCCCACTAGTCCGGCTCATGACGGTCGCAGAGACATCATCGTGGGATCGCGAGGAGATAAGGGAAGCCATCGATGCCGTTCTCGAATACCAGCCGGTGCGCGAGGCGGACTCCCCTGCGCCTCCCTCGTGGTGGCTGGATCTCCTGAGGCGGACGCGTAGCGGCCGGTATGAAGCGCACCCCGCCGGCGGCCTTGTTCTCATTTCGCAAGAATCCGGCAACACCCCGCGCACCGAAGAGCCAGATCTGTTCGCCGACGACGATGACTTGACGTCCGCGTGCGCGCAGGCAGTATCGCTCGACGAGCATTCGAATCTGGTGATGCGGACAGTGGAGAAGCTGGCGCGGCACTGCCTTCCGGAGGAGCTTCTCGCCGTGCTTCGCTTGGCCGCCTTGTGGCACGACGCGGGCAAGCTGGACGAGCGTTTCCAAGTCCTCCTTCATCAGGGGGACGAGCTGGCGGCGCTGTCGGCGGCTATGCCGCTGGCGAAATCAGAGTTCATCCTCACGTCGCCCGCGCGCCGACACGCCCTCCGCGAGGCGTGCCGTCTGCCCGAGAACTTCCGACACGAGATGCTCTCCTCGCAGCTCGCCGAGCGGCACGCGCCGCTGCCTGCTGACCAGAACTTCGCCGATCTCATTCTCCATCTTGTCGCCAGTCACCACGGGTATGCTCGACCGCTCGCCCCGATCAGCACCGACGCGGCGCCCCCGGCCGTGGAAGGGAGCCTCAGCGACGCGCCCATCTCGCTGAGCGCCGATGAGCGCGGCATGTGGACGCCGCATCGCGCGGACTCCGGCCTCGCCGAACGATTCTGGCGTCTGACTCGGCGCTACGGCTGGTGGGGTCTTGCATACCTGGAGGCGATCGTGCGGCTCGGCGATTGGTACGCCAGCGGACTCGTTGGGAAGGCGGAACCAGAAACGGGGGCTGAACCGTGACCGTACCGTTCTCGAGGAGCCGTTCGCTGGAGCTGACCGGCATTGATGGATCCAGCCCCCTGGGGTTTCTGGCCGCTCTCGGAACGTTGGTCGCAACCCGCGCGGCGGGCGAGGCGGAGGTACGGCTTCGGTGGACGCGCGCACGAACGTGGCTACCCATCCTCGAGGGGCTATCCACACCCGAGCCGACCACGCTGAGCGAGCGTCTCGCGGAGGCGCTGCGTGGGACGAACGTCCTCCCGGAGGCCCAACAGAAGCGCGCCGAAGCGGAAAAGGCCTTCAAAGATGCCCGCACGGTCGTCACAAAGAAGCGCAACGAGATCAAGAAGCAGGGACTCAAAAGGGACGAGCGTAAGGCCACCATCGAGGCGCAGGTGCGGCCGCTGGAACAGGATCGCGACCAGAAGCGCGAGGAGTGGCTGCGGGCACTCCGGGACGCCGTCCCTCGCGCCGAGCTCTCCCTGGGTGCGAGGATCGACTGCTCGGACGAGGAGTATCGTGACCATGCGAGCGCGTTCCGCGACGAGTCAGACCACGCTTCTCGCGAGTCACTCGATCTCCTCTGCGCGTTCGGGAGCGACGCGTGCCGCATGAAGAATTCCGAGAGGATCGAACCCACGCCATTCTGCTTCATCAAGGGCGGTGGACACCAGGACTTCCTCGACACGGTCCGGCAACTCATCTGTGTGGTGAATGCCGAACGGGTGCGACAAGCGCTTTTCGAGCCATGGAACTTTCGCGACCTCGGGCTGTCGATGCGCTGGGACCCGATCGAAGATCGCCGCTATGCGCTTATGGATCGCGACCCCACCGCATCGGACAACAAGAGTCGCACCGTATGGATGGCGAACCTTCTTGCCTACCTTGGCCTGTCGTTCTTCCCGTGCACGCCGGGGCACCGGGGGCTCGGGACGACGGGGTGGACAACTCATGACGAAGGGCATGTCTTCACGTGGCCGATCTGGGAGTGGCCCGCTACACCGGACACGATCCGCTCGCTGCTCCAGCTTCAGGAGCTGACCGAAGCGCGTCCCGATAGCGCGATACTGCGGTACCGAGGTTTCGCGGCGGTCTTCCGTGCACGTCGCATCCGCGTCCCACCCACCGGCCGGAACTACAAGTTGAACTTCAGCCCATCGCGGGCTTTGTAACTCAAGTTCCAGTGTCGTGAGCTCGACGCGTTGCATGCGGCAAGGCGGCTCTTGATAGTGATGGTCGGCGGACGCGGGCGCGGAGCGATGCGGTAGTCTGAACGAGCGAGTGGTTCCACGCCTGAACCCATGAAGGTGTCTCTGCCGGGCACGGTTCTCCGGGAGGGCAGGCTGCTCCATGCCGCATGATTCCTCGCGTGTTGAGAATCGCCTGAGCCCACCCACGCGGAGGCCGAGAAAGCACTGGCACTGGCCAGCGAGGTCTTCGACACCAGGGCGGCTTCCCGGGGAAGTGCGTCCGTATGCTCCCCCACAACCCGCTGGCGCGAGTCTCTACCGGGCTTATATTGCGCCCCACCGAGCTTCGGTAGAGAGAACGTCGTCATCCCGCCGCCTTGCCCGGAGGAGGGCGCGCGGGCCAAGCGCTGACGCCTCAACGAGGCCGTTGATGGAAGGACCTTTGGATGGGCAAGGCGACGACCCCCTCCGTCATCCCTGCCCGGATGCTCAACGAGTACGCCTATTGTCCCCGGCTCGCATACCTGGAATGGGTGCAGGGGGAGTGGGCGGACAGCGCTGACACGCTCGAAGGCAAGCACGCCCACCGCCGAGTCGAGAAAGGAGAGTCCTCCCGTCCTCGCATCCACAACCGATCGGTCCAGCTCACGAGCCACAAGCTCGGAGTCACGGCAGTTGTTGACATCATCGAGATCGACGGCTCCCGCGCTCGTCCCGTTGACTACAAGAAGGGGAAAAAGCCGGGAGTCAGCGAGGGCGCCTACGAGCCCGAGCGTGTACAGCTCTGCGTGCAGGGTCTGCTTCTACGCGAGCAGGGATTCCGCTGCAACGAAGGGGTGATCTACTACGCCAACTCCAAACAGCGCATCCGCATCCGCTTTACCTCGGCTCTCGTGGCTAGAACCCTGGGGCTTCTGGCCGAACTGCGACGCGAGTTCGACGCAGGGCGCATTCCCCCACCGCTGGAAGATAGCCCTAAGTGCCCGCGTTGCTCGCTGGTGAAGATCTGCATGCCGGAAGAAACCAGGTTCCTCGCCAGCGGGGGCCGCGTCAGACCCTTGGCAGTTGAGGATCCCCAGACGTTCCCGCTTGTGGTGCAGCAACCGGGCAGCAGCGTGCGACTCGATGGTGAGCAGCTCGTCGTTCACTGCAACGGTGAGCGTGTCGCGGCCGCCCGGCTGGGCGAGACCTCGCAAGTAGTCCTGATGAGCGGCTCGAGTTGCTCGGCGGCGGTCATTAACGAGTGCTGCTTGCGGGGGATTCCGGTGACACACATGAGCGGCACCGGCTGGTTCTACGGCATCACGATGGGGATGATCCACAAGAATGTGCAGATCCGCGAGGAACAATTCGCAGCCGCCCGCGACCCCGAGCGATGCCTACCCGTCGCCCGTTCGCTCGTCCGATCAAAGATACACAACAGCAGAGTCCATTTGCGGCGCAATGGGAACGCCCCTGAAGCGGCTCTTGAAGAAATGGCGGGATTTGCTAGCGACGCGGCTGCGGCACGAACTGACGAGACATTGCTCGGCATCGAGGGCTCGGCGGCGCGCGTCTACTTCTCACACCTCAGCACCATGCTGAAGAGGCCGAAGCAGCTTCCCGAATTCCAGTTCGAGAACAGGAACAAGCGTCCGCCAACGGACCCCATCAACGCTCTGTTGTCCTTCGTCTACACCTTGCTCGTGAAGGACTGGACCGTGTGCCTGTACAGCATTGGGTTGGATCCCATGATGGGCCTGTATCACAAACCTCGATACGGCAAACCAGCGCTTGCTTTGGACTTGATGGAGCCGTTTCGGCCCGTCATTGCTGACAGTGTAGTGGTCGGCGTTCTTAACAACGGCGAGATTGCCGGAGATGATTTCATCGAACAGATGGGCAGTGTACTTCTGAAGCCAGCGGCGCGCAAGCGGCTTATCGGGGCCTACGAGCGACGGCTTGCACAGGAGATTGTCCATCCTGTCTTCGGGTACGCTTGCACTTACCGGCGCATCTTCGAGATCCAGGCCCGCCTGCTCGGGCGATACCTGCTGAGTGAGATCCCCGACTTTCCCAGGTTCGAGGTGCGGTGATGACGCTCAACTGCTACCTCGTAACCTACGACATCTCCTCCCCGAAGCGATGGCGCAAAGTGTTTCGTACAATGAAGGGATTCGGAGAGCACGTGCAGCTCAGCGTATTCCGCTGCGACCTGACTGCTCAGCGTCTTGTCCGAATGAGAATGTCGCTCGACAGAGTCATCAAGCACGATGAGGACCAAGTCCTCATCATAAGCCTGGGAAAGAGTACTCGGCAGGTGATACAGGGGATCGAAGTCCTTGGTCGTCCACAGGGCTTCGAGCTGCCCGCTCCTACCATCGTCTGAATGATTATGATTCGGGCTTGATGCAACTCTCCGAAAGTGCCTCTCGCCAGTGGTATGATTGCCCCTCGATGCTTGCGAGCGGTCGCGTGGCGCGCCACTTCGTCGAAGCGCTCGAACTCATAGGGCCTTGCAGGCACGGCTCTTTGACAAACAAGGGGTACATGCGCACCGACCGGCAGAGATTGATCGTCATACCCCTCGCAGATGAGTCGGCAACCTGCTTAAATGCAACGTTTTGCAGACGGACGGTTTCCGCGCGCGATCGCGCGCGGCCCCATTGAAGCCGCTCATTGACCCGCATGAGTGCGGCGCGCTGATATCAGAGTTTCCGCGCGCGATCGCGCGCGGCCCCATTGAAGCCCCTCACGGCACGGTTACGCTCATTGACCCGCATGAGTGTTTCCGCGCGCGATCGCG
>Ga0187893_10006626_pt1 | contig 19658 bp, 18 predicted proteins | sample MA1701074metaG_FD_139574 | JGI IMG/M metagenome (GOLD analysis project Ga0187893, IMG submission 139574) | White microbial mat communities from a basaltic lava cave in the Kipuka Kanohina Cave System on the Island of Hawaii, USA - MA170107-4 metaG ... | reverse complement strand
CGTCTCCACCAAAGCAATGCGCTGCTGGTCGTCCATGATGTGCAGCGTCTCGCGAACGAGAGGGTTCACGCCATGTCTTCGGTAGATCTCGAACCCGCCCAGATAAATGCGCTCGTCCTTAAGTTGGCCTGTGGCCAGCTCTGTCACCTTGCGCACCCGCTGCCCACCGGCATCGTAGACGTAATAGGTGGTTTCCGGGGTGCCGCCGTTGTTGACGACCTGCTTTGAGGTGGCCTGAAGCTGGTCTTTGAAGTCCCACTCCATCTTTGAAAGATGGGGCATCGGAGTCATATTGCCGTGGGCATCGTGGGTATATGGCTCGACAATGGGCTGGTTGCCATTCGGGTGGACGATGGTGCTGCTCAGGCGGTTGTTCTTATTGCCAGGCTCAATCAGGCTGGGTTCGGTGTATGTGTAAGCGCGCGTCCAATTGCCAGTGGCCGCTCGATGGATCAGCTTCTCGAAATTACCGACAGCGTCATACTCGTACTGCTCGATGTAGTTTCGCATCGCCTGGCCGTCATGGGGGTGCTGAAGATTCACGCGGAACTCGTCGTTCCAGGCGGCCTCAGGCCGTCCAAGCTGGCCGATATGCTCGCGGCCTTGGGCATTGATCAGGCGATAGAGGGCATCATAGACATAGTCGCAGTGCGGCTCGACGACTTGACCATTGAAGTAAATCGTCTGCTGAGCGTCATCGTGGATGGAGGTAATGTTCCCGGCCGGATCATAGGTGTAGAAGAGGTCCTGCAAGCGTTCTGCGCCGCGCAGCGTTTTCAGGTGAGCGAGACGGAAGGTCAGCGGGTCATATTCGTACGTCGTCCTGACGCCGTTGCCGTGGTCGATCAGCGTGCGCTGACCCTTGGCATCGTAATCAATATCGGTGACGAAGGGAGTGGCGACTGCCGCGCCGCGCAAGTTGGCGTCCATCCGCTCCAGCAGGTTGTCTTCGTTGTAACCGGGGCGGATGATGCTGTTGTCCGGTGTGATCAGTTCCGTCGGGCGACTGAGCGCGTCGTAGCGCGTGCGGCTGGTGTAGATGTCGGCTTCTAGCGATGGTGGCACCGCTGTAGACCAGTCTAGGGCTGTCTTGTATTCCTGAGCAAGCTGGCGGCGGCTGGCGAGCAGGTTGCCCTTGAAGTCGTAGTCGTCGCTGGTGACGACGCCCGCGTGATCGAAGAGTTGAACGACCTTCCCGCGCAGGTTGCCGGCCTCCGGATCGGGCCGGGTTTCGCCATAGACGGTGCGCCCCACCAGCAGTTCCGCACCCACGCCTTCGCGCAGGAAGGAATCCGTTGGCCGTCGCAGGGGGTCGTAGGCCGTGCGCAACTGATGATCCCGGCTGTCCCAGGCATAGAGCGGTCTGCCCGCCACGTCATTGAGCATCCAACGCTCGCCCGCCTCCATGCTGGCCTGATGGATGCGGTTGCCGAGCAGGTCGTAGTCATAGCGCATGACGAAGCGGTCTTTAGCGTCGATCACTTCGCGCTGGTTGCCTTCGATGTCGAGGATGACCCGCGTGCGATGGAACTCCTCAGTGGGTGGATCGGCCGCGGGCGTGTCGCTGTACTTGAACTTGTTGTGCGCGACGGTGAGGAAGGCTCTCCTGAGCGAGTCGGCGTAGGCGACGGTGGGTGTCTCGGCGTGGACGGCCGCCTTGCTCGCAGCGGCTTGCTCCTGCGAACCGAGTGCGCCGCTCTGGCGCTCGGCGTACCAGGTGGGCAGATAGTCCGCGTCCGGCAGGCGGCGAAAGAAATCGCCGACGTCGGGGTCGGTCTTGGGATCGGCCACCAGCACGGTGTCGTTCGCGTCCCAGGTTTCCTGACGCCACGGGTCGAAGACCACCTTTTCCCAAGTGTGATTCGGGTGCAGTGTGGCGACGACGCGTTCGACCGGGTCGTAGAACAGCACCGGGCTCACGCCGATGCGCACGTCGAACTCGAAGCGGTGGGTATCGGTGAAGAATGGCTCGTACTGGCGGACGGGCTTGTCCTTGTTGTTGAACACCGTCCAGCCGCTGCCGACCCAGCGTGGGCTGACATCGTCCGGCGTCATCACCGGCTGGTCGTCCGGACCCACGATGATCTTCCCGTTGGCATCGCGTCTGGGTACCGGACCCGGCTCGGCTTGGATTTTCTTCTGGAACTCGCGGCCGAAGCCGTCGGAATAGGAAAAGCTGTGCTGGATTTTCAATCCACCTGCTGGAACAGGATCGATGTCGTGGGTCTCGCGGGCCAGGGTGTAAACGACGGCGGGCTGAGGATTGGGTAGACTTTTCGTGCGTTGGTAAGCGAACAGGTCGTAGACCAGCCGGGTGGTGGCACGGCCAAGGATGGCCAGTGGAGCGGCCAACGGATTAGCCAAGTGGTTAAGGATGACGGTCTCGGTCAGGTCGACATCGAAGCCGTTGAGCGAATCGCCCTCGGCCGGGGCCGGCGGCGGTTTGCCCATCACCGCCGAGCCCACCACCATGCCCAGCACATCGAAAGCGACTTCGGTGCGGTTGCGGTTGGGGTCCATCACCCGCCGGGGCTGGAGCACGCGGTAGTCGTTGCCCGGCTTGGTTGGGTCGATATCACCGTTTGGTTTGCGCTCGCCCACGGTAACGCGGGTGTCGAGCGCATTGCGGGTTTCCACCATCAGCAGGTCGTAGGTGTCGTAACTGACGAAGCTCTCGGTGCTGACTACATCAGTGTGGAACGGATCGCGGTACCGGTGGGGGAGGAAAAAATGCTGGCGAGCGTGGGCCAGTTCCTGCACAGCGGTGTCGCTGCTGTTGGGTGAATGGAAGATCCGGCCCGCGGGGATCCACCAATGGCCGTTGCCATCCAGATCGACGTAGCCGCCGCGATCCGCACCGCCGCCTTCCAGGACATTAGCGGGATTCGCGGGCAGCACTTTCTGGCCACTGCGGACGTAGATCTGATCCAGCAGTCCCGGTGTGAAGGCGAGCTTGTAGCTTTCGCCGGGCAGGGCAAGCGGCTCCACTGTGCCCAATGGCAACAGTGCCAGCGGATCGTTCTGGGCTGTGCCAAGGTCATCGGGGCGGTAGAGTGTCTGCTCGTGCTCGATCAATCGCTTCTGCAGCACCCCCTCAGCCGGGCTCTGTTCGTAGTCGATGGACGCGGCGCCGGTCCCGGCGGTCAGCATCTCGGCTAGGGTGAAGCGGTTTTGGCCCGATGGCAGAGTTAGACCAGTCAACTCATAAGTTCGCGACTTGCAGGGTAGCGGGGTGCGGTAGTCGTCGGCGTCCTCTATTGCATTGGTGACGCGGTTTTCGGTGTAAATGAAATGGATTTTGGTCTGTTTGGCCCGGTCTTCCGCCGAGAGCGTCATGTCCGCCTGACGACGGCCGTAGCCAACGGCGGCCAATTTCAGCACGTTGCCGAACTCATCCACATCGAGCGTCAACGCATGGCTGAGGCGCGGGTCGGCGGAGCTGCGCTCGTAGTGATAGCTGATGGCTTCGCGGGCATGGGTGAAAAACACCGCGTGGCGGTTTCCAGCCTGCGGTTGCAAACGCCGGATGGTGAAGTTCTGCTCGGCGACCGTGTAGGGATGCTTTTCCTCTTCGGTGCCATCCAGCGCGTAGACCTCCTGGCGCAGCATCGATCCTTTCAGGGCGCGGCAAGCCTCTCTCTCTTCCTCGAACGTCAATCCGTCGGGCAGCACCGTATCATCGAGCAGGAGTTGCCTTGCTTGTGCGTCGGTTAGGTCTGGCTCGCGGTAGTACTCGCCCACGTCCCTTTCATCCAATAGTCCGGCAAAAAAGTTGGAAACATGGTTGCGATCGAGATAGACGCCTGTATGAAACCAGGTGCGCGTAAGAACGGGCGGCACGTGCGAGGATGCGTCGATGTTGTCGCCTTTCGGGAATGCGTCGCTAGCGCTAAGTGCCGCGAATTCTTCCGTGTCCCACTGCTCCACCATGCCGAAGCCGCGAAACTCGCGCTCAATGCCATCGAAATAGCCGTGGTGGTAGACGTAGCGGGTAACGAAGCGGTTGCGGCTGATTCGGTCGTAAGTCTCTACTCGCTCAACTACGTGCACCGGGAAGGGAATCTTGGTGATCCATGGCTTCCCTGCGAGCTGGTCGGCGAGATAGAACTTGATCGACGGCGCGTATCGGACATGAGTCTCCGCACCTAGGTTATTCACCGACTTGACCAATAGGTGCGGTTTCTGTCCCCCCATAAGATCGACATAGCGCATGGGCCTTAACGTCTCGCCGAGCAAGGGTGATGACCACACCAAGCAGGCTGTACCGTTACCGAGCAGATCAGCGACTTGTACCGATGAGAGATTATCGACGGCTGGGAATACGACTAGCTCACGCGCCTTACTCCAACTGTTTCCGGACTGGTTAAAGTAGAGACGAACGCCGTCGCGTCCGAGGTAAAGAATGTCCGTAACGCCCGAGCCGTCGATATCCGCAAGCCGGATGCGCCGCTGATCGAAAAGGTCGGGGTTATCGAACCAAGGCACATTATCCATGGTGACCTTCGCGCCGAAGCGGCCGTAACCGACGTTCGGCCAGTAGCACACTTCGCCGTTTCGGACCCGTACCAAGTCGGTCAAGCCATCGCCGGATAGGTCGGCGAGATAGATGGACTGAATGCCATCGGCGAAAACGAGCCGAGGGCCTTTTTCTTCGTCCAGCACTTGGTGCACCCGCTCTGCGGGGCCAAATCCGGCTTCGGCGAGTGACGCATGCCAGCAAAAGGCTTCGTCTTCGGTGATCAGAACGTCAGCGTGGCCGTCGCCCGTGAGGTCCACAAAGTTGAGGTTCGGCCTATTCCAGTCCAAAACCGGTAGTGACTCGAACGGGAGAAAGGATTCCCAGCTCTCGTCGCGCGTGCGCTCGAAGAAACCCGGCGTTGGACCTTCCAATTCGACCAGATCGAGCTGGCCGTCGCCGGCGAGATCCAGAAACTGTTGGCGTCCGCTGCTGATAGCCGCCAGGGATGGTTTCTTCGCGACCAGCTCGACCGGCCCGAAACGGGCGGCCACCGTCTCCCGCCCATTCTCTTCCCGAACATTGATGGGGCTGAGATTGCGTTTGTAGAACCAACCTTCGTCCTGTTCGGTCAGAATGCCAGACAAGCCCTCGCCATCGAGATCTACCCACTGGTAGCGCGTGCCATCGAGGCCGTACGGCAGGTTCTCTAAGCTCGCGGGGTCAACCTCTTGAGCCTCTTCGTGAACCGTTGGTTGTGTGTACTCGAATTCCAACGGCGGTAGCGACTTCTTGAGATACGAGCCATTCTCAAGGCGCCTGTATCCCGATTGGGATACCGACAGCAAGAAAGAGAAGATGGGATTGCGCGCGTTGGTCGGGTCTTCCTCGTACGAATAGGTAAAATCGGTCGAGCGAACCAGGCAGTTTGCCCCGACTCCAGGCTCGTCTGGGAAATGATGAAACATCAAGACCCGCTGGCACAAGCGGTAGCTCCGTACCTCGAACCCCGCTCGGTAAGTGGAGAACGGATCGTTCCGGCATTGCCAAAGACCAGGATCAGTAGTCGGCGTCGGTGAGTCCGGATCGTGCTCGCCGTAGTCGAAGACGACCTCGAAAAGCCATTCACACGGCAGCGGTGTGAGCGGTTCGTTTTCTTTAAGGCAGGGATAATAAGGCGTACGGTTGCCGTACTTGATGTACTTTAAGTAGCGGTTAGCGGAACGGGTCTCCTGCGTGCGATTTCTCTCGTGGGCTTGGCACCCGTCGATGCTGTCCGAGTTCTCTTCCTTGTACTGGTAGGCGATAATATTACCCTTGTCGTCGTAGCTTTCGCATATCAACCAGCTAAAGACTTGGGTGGGGTCGTTTGGGTTGGCGATGCGGCTCTCGGCTGTTTTCCCGTACCACGTAGTGATGTTGTCCTTGGAGATGGACCGCCAAAAAATATCTGAAGGATCGTCTTCATTCGTCCAGCGCTCGATACGGGCGAACAATCCCTCGATGCGCGGGCGGTAACGCTTAATGCAGTAGCGTCTGCCGTCGACAGTCCGAACGCTTTCGTCTCGTTTCCATCGGTCACAGTCATTTTTGAGAACCGGAACGAGATCCTCGGCGCCAGATAATATGAATACGTCTGATTCATCGATGTCTTGATATTTGGGCAATCCTTTGTCCGTCTTGCGTGTGATGGAGGGAATCGACAGGTTCCAGCCAAAGCCAAACGGACCGTTGCCGGAGCCGGAGTCATAGGAAAGCGAAAGCTGAGGACCGAAACCGGAGCGGCCGGGGCTCGTCGCGATGGGCACGGACATCGAGCCGGTGCCGGTGACGGGGTTCGCGGCGAACTTCTCGCCTATGCCCCGAATGGCGCCCCCGCCTTTGGGCAGCGAAATTGAGGGTGCACTGAATGGCGAGCCGTTCCCCTCAGCGTCTTTTTTCTCGTTACCTTGGCTCGGCGAATCCAACATCTATCCCTCCCGAGTTGGCCCGATCAAATTGGGGTTACTTATACCGTAACCATAACTCGCTATTTTGAACACCGGAAAATCGATAATTCAATTCTTATGTTGCACCTTACATAGAAATCGTGTTGGTGTCTGTGAAATATTCACAATATCACCGGATGCGGATAATGGTCCGAATTCGCTATGCTCACCCCAGACACATAGAACATTGTGCTCCGCAAGAGGCGGGCCCTACCAGGCCCTTAACGACTTGGCCAGCTGGGGATCGCGCCACGCTATCGTTCGAATCGAGGCACACCCCTGTTGCCTCGCCTTGAGGACGGCCGGTTGGTCTTGGAAAACTGGAGACGATCAAGTGCCGGTTCAAGTCCCGCTCGCCCATATCCCGCCGGGAACCTCGCCGATGAATTGCTGGCGGAGCGCCGTGAGGATGTCAAGCGGGAATCGGGCCGGTGACGGCGGTTCTCGATGCCACGGCGTTGCTGGCGTATCTACAGGATGAATCCGGCAGCGATGCTGTCGAAGCCGCGCTGCAGGAATCCGTCATCTCCGGCATCAACTAGGCCAAAGTAGTGCAGAAATGCATCGCGGGCGGCGTCGAAGTGAACGGCGATCTGGCGTTTTAGCCCTGATCCCAAGGGTTTCCGCGCGTCAGCCAGAGCTCCCTTCTTTCCCGCGAGCCCATCCGATACAATGAACGGAGCGAAATGAGGATAAACCACCATGAGCTATACCGTACGATTCGAATGGGAGTTGCCGGAACCGCTGCTAGCTATGGTTGCGAAGGACCAGTCTGCCATCGCGGACGAGGTCAAACAGGCGGCTGTTCTCGACTGGGTCCGCATGCACCGGATTTCTTGGCGCAAAGGTGCCGAGTGTTTACGCATGCCCTTACACGACTTCATAGGGTTAATGTCGGAGCACAAGGTTCCAGCGGCCGAGTACGAAGCCGGATGGCTAGAAGACGAGTTGGAGACGTTTAAGGAAACGAACTCATAGGACGAGTCGTGATTGTCGTTGCGGACTCCGGCCCGTTGATCCATCTTGCCAGGGTCAAACAATTCTCCCTCCTCAAGCGATTCTTTCACACCCTTTACACGATTCCGCAGGTCTATGAGGAAGTGGTCGCGCAAAGCCGAGGGCGTGCTGGCGACTTCGAAGTGCGCCAGGCTCTGCAAGACCGATGGGTATTGGTAGACGCCGCGGCCGATCCCGCTTTGGTCCAACGATTCATCGCCGCCAACGCATCGGAGACGGATGCGGCGGTCATCGCTTGCGCAGTCACGCGTAAGGCAATGCTCCTCTTGGCCGACGACACGGTCGTACGAGAGATGGCAAGGCGAGAAGGTCTTGCCGTCATGGGCACGGTGGGCATCCTCGTGCAAGCCCGTGTGGAAGGTTTCGTGGATAGGCTTCAACCGCTGCTCGACGAACTCATCGCCGCTGGCTTTTATTTGGATCCGACCGGACGCGTTTACCAGAACGCGCTTAAGCGAGTTGAGGAGCTTTGACGCTTTCAACGCAGTGGGCCAATATCTTCCAATCTGTTCGAAAGTCGTTAGTCATTCGTGAATTGCTACCACCGCCATCCCATAATCGCGTATGCGCTTGCCCCATGTCCGGCTTACCGCAAGCCATCGGCCACCAAGGGCGATAGCGCGTTACAACCCGCCGCGGATAGAACTGGAACCGATCTTCCGGCGCCGGACAGGATGAAAACGTCCGACTCGTCAGCGTCCTGATACTTGGGGTTGTCCGTCTTACGGGCGATCGAAGACAGCGAGATAATGCGAGACCAATTCCCGTACATCGTCTCGGTCGGCTTCCGGTACTTGCCTCCCCATCTTAGCATGGTCGATGAGTTTCAACCGCCCCGAATATCTTTTCTATAAATTGCCGAGCATAGTAACGAGAGTCTTTGGGCGATGTATTTCTGCAGTTCCCGTATGTCGGATCGAGCGCGAGCCGACCACCTAATCGTCGTTACCGAGTAGGTCGGCTTTTAACTGCTCATGCGAAAGGGTACGGTCGGCCTCAATATCGGCCAGGCCCTGCTCGATTTTCTGTCTCACGTACAGTTCGTACATGATGTCATCCCAGGACACTCCGTCTGGTAAATGATCGATTAACTGCCTGGCAGCTTGTTTGGCCGTTGCCATGATACTTTGCCTACCCCGTAGCTCAGAGATACTAGAAACAGAATATCAGGTATCACCGCTCGTCGTTAACGCCTCATGGCGCCGCTATAAAACAAAGGTTGCGTTTTGAGGCGCTACGCCGCGAGTTCTTGGAGAACTTCGGGATAACGCTCGGCGATCTTGAGTAGCGTTTTCGCCGCCCTCGACGGTTTACGCCGGCCTTGCTCCCAGTCTTGCAAGGTACGAACGGAGACCCCAAGCAGTGCGGCAAATGCGGGCTGCGACAACCCGGAAGCAAGCCGTGTCTGTGCTACTTCGGAGACAACCGGTTGGTGCGTGCGGCCGCGAACTCCAGCCTTCATTTCTCGCACGGAAACGAGCAGCTCGGCCCCGATATCGCGCTTTCCATCCCGCGTGTTCAATTCGCGTTCGGTCTTAGGCATTTTCGATTTCCTCCTTGATCTGGCGAAGCACATGCGAGGGGATGTTTTCTCTCGCACTCTTGCCGTAGATCAATAGCAACCAGATTTCGCCCTGGGCGAGGCGATTGAAGTAGACAACCCGCACCCCACCCCGTTTACCACGACCAGCGTAACCCCAGCGTACCTTACGCACGCCGCCGGAACCAGGAACAACGTCACCAGCTTCGGGATTGGCCGCGATGTAAGAGGCGAAAGCACCACGTTCCTCCTCGGTCCAGTAGTCGGTGGCTAGGTGTGAAAATGTTGGAGTTTCGATGACAGTATACACATACCTAAATTCTACGGCACTGCCGTACGACCGTCAATGTCGAGTACGAACGGAGGAGATCGAACTAACACCGTCAACGATGATTTTTGCTGTGCGGGACTTTTGCGGGAGTGAGTGCTGCATTACCCTGCATTGTGCGGGACTTTTGGCAACGGGCGTCCACATAAGTTATTGATAAATAAACAACGAATACTGGCTCTAGGGGACTGAAAATCCCTATGTCGGCAGTTCGATTCTGTCCCTGGCCACCAGAAATCAACCACTTACATCACTTCCGGAGAAGCCACTGCGGAATATTATCCCGATTGCGGAATATTTTTTCCGGGTTTGGGTCCCAAGGGCTTAACCCGTTCTATCTTCCTTACCTTTACGTAGCGGTCTGTCATCGCACTGCTCTTGTGGCCCGCGATGCGTTGCGCATCCAGGCCGAGATCACGCGCATCGGTCACCACTTTGGCGCGAAGTTCGTGCTCCGTAAATCGCTCGACTCCTATGCTCAGCGCTTTGGCCATCGCGCGATGCCATATGGAACGAAATCCATCGGCTGTGTACGGTTGACCTCGCCGCGTGCAAAAAAGGTGCATGCCCCTTACGGGACGGGGCAATTTCAGGGTTGCATTGATAGCCGCTCGCAATTCCGGCGTCCACTCAAAGAGCAATCGGTATCCGGTCTTGCGCTGGGTCACCAGCAACCCTTCGTTGCCTAGATCGGCGAGCTTGATGTTCAGCATATCCCCGCAGCGAAGCCCGGTCAGCCGTTTCAATCCGACGTACGCTTGAAGGAAAGGTGGACAGACCGACAGAAACCTATCGAGCTCCGCGTCGGTGACGTAGCGATCGCGAGGTCTCTCCGGGTTGCGCGAAACATGTCGGCAGGGGTTGTCGGTGGCGATCCCCCAGCGAATGGCGTATTGGTATACATGTGAGAGCAACGCCTTTTCCCGGTTGGCGCGCACCGGCGCTCCACGGGCATCCATATACGCGTATATATGCGGTGGGGTTACGTCTTCGGGACGCATATGGGCAAAGACCGCGCGGAGATTTCGAATTTCGCAAATGTTGCTGCGGTAGGTGGAGGCCGCTTTCAAGGGCGCCACCTCACTCATGTACCGGTCCATGATTTCACCCAGGGTTGCCATGCGCTGTGGTCTGGCAACGATTTCGGCCCATTGCGCCATAGCGCGCGCGAAGTTTCTTCCCAGGTTCACTTTGGATCCCTGCTTGGGGACGAAGAAATAACTGCCGTGGTCGAAATAGACCCGTTGCGGCAGGTCTCGACGATGCTGGCGGCGGCGTCCCATAGCCATACTCTACAGGTTCCTTGCCAGCGCCGCCAAGTTGGGTTTTGTGCGTTTGGTTTTGCAGTCGGCCATCAGCCGCCCCTTAACGTGATCGACGAGGATCCGCGGATAGCCGTCGGCGGCCACAGTGAACACGAATCCGTTCTCCCTGAGCCAACGGATCATGCAGCTCGGCCGCTGATAGCCCGTTAGCGCTCGCAGTTCATTGATGCTCAAAAACATATAGCCGGCTCAACCTGTCCTGGGGTACAACGTTGTCTAACGCGGGTTCACCGCAGATACACTTCCTGTAAATCCAAGCGTGCGATTGCCGATCCCGTAGTAGGCGTTGCTCTTGGCCACCACTCCGGCCTTGTTGGCCTTGCCCGCCCACCAGCGCAGGTGAGCGAGGCGGTTCTTGAGGGTGCCTATGGAGACCGGTTTCCATCCGAACTCGTGATGGCCGTTCTTCCACACCTCGACCAAGCGCTGCACATGCTTTGGCTTGAGGCTGTGCACTCCCATGTTGCGAAAGCCCAAGGCGTGCAACTGGTTGGCGATGAGCGTCAAGATCCGTTCCCGCGAAGCTCGGGTCGCACGGCCGCCCTCTCGATTCCTAACACACAGCCATTTCAACTCATAGTTCAGGTTCCGCATAGGCGTAAGGGCCCGTTCGACAGGCATGCGTTGCGGGGTCAGGATAGTTAAACGGTGAATTCAGCTCGGTTAGTGTTTCTGACCACCCTGCAGGCTGTCCTGACAGGGTCCGCTTACGCGGCATTGGTCGTGGGCACCACCCCTCGATCCTGACATGGCCTCTCATGAGGCCTGCCGGGCGCTCGTGTTCGAGACCTACCCGGCATTAGGGCACATCAACTGGCCTGTCGTTGTGGCCTTGGTTCACCCTCCTTTCTGTAAATTGCTAACGTTACTCATGATCGCTATGACCTGATCGTTTCTACTGTCCAAAACGTTCCTTGCCATCGAATCGTCCTTTGTCTCGGTTGTCTTTCCGTTCCTATCACACGAGCTTCCTCTTGACATCCATAACCTGTACCGGTCATCTCTGTTGCCAAGTTCGTCGTTTACTCCTGAATTGGCTTTTATCCTGATCCATCCGTACATCACTCTCCTTGTCTTAGCTTTTCCCGCTAAACAACTCCTTCACGAATCGCCGAACCGCATCCTTCTTCTGTTCCAACCCTTGTCCCGGTTCTCGTTCCCAGTTGCTTGATTCCCGTGATTTCCGCTCTTGCCTTAAGCACATCGGTCTCCGGTTTCTTCCCATCGCCACTTGAACTAAACATCATCACTTACCTCCTTTCGATTAGCTGGATGACGCCTGGATTCCTTGATCTCTGGCTCGTCTGCACTGCCTTGACCCTATGTATCCTTCCGGCTCTAGCATGCGTATTACCTTTCCGCTCCGTTTAAACACCCAGATTCCCTCAAACATTACATTTTCCCGAAAAGGCACAATCTGTCCGTTGATATCTCTACATAGTTCAACTCCGCGATCCACATTCCGTTTCAGTTCCTACCCTTCCTTCCAAGAACCCACAACTCCTGCTTCGTCATCTCAAAGCCGTGTGGTTTGCTGCTATCCAATCATTGCTCTCTCCTCGTCCTCTACGTCCCGTAATTGCGTCACTTCGAACCGTCCTTCGCTTCCCGATCCCAACATCGACTTCCAGTGAAAATTACCTGACTCCTTGATCCATAGTTTCTAACGCTCGATCGACGTTCCTCGCTCGTATGCATTCCTGCAGTCCCATTCGCACATCACAATACTTCGCTATCCGCAATCCAAAAACTGTATCCACAGCCTGTATCTCTGCTTTCGCTAAAAAAATCCCACTTTGAGCGGTTGGGCTCCGCATGACCCATAGAGACGGATGGGCACCGTAGACCGACCCAAGGGGCGGTCTTAGCCAGAGACCCGCGAAAAATCGGGATCAAGATGGACCGACGATGCGTTGGTTAGCTCAAGAAGGGCCTGGGTGAGAACCGTGTTCTCGGTAGGCTCTTGGATCGGCAGGCTTGCGCCTGCGCGCCCCTTCCCGATCCAGGAGGCGCTTCACCGCTGATGAACCGCAGCGGAGCCGGTTAGAATCGCTGATACTGTGGTCGAGTTTCTAGCGTTCTACAATATCTGGGCGCGCACGATAGCCTAACGCGTGTTTTTCGTCAAGCATTTTGCTTCCCCAAGGTTCATCACTCACATGTCACTCGCCAAAAAGCGGCGCCAAGCGCTGCCCGACGCGGCTTTGCCGGCGTCGTCACTACCGCATTTAGATGCCGGTAGTGACGACGCCAATACATTCTCGTTCATCTAAGCCGCGTGCCCCCGTGGGTCCACAGCCGCCGCACCCTCCCTGGCGCGACCGCTCGCTTTGCGACGCATTATGAAGGATGCTTTCGCAGTCGAGCGCTTTGGGCTGTGGACTACGGGGACACAGACGAAGCTTCACGCCGCTTTGTATTCGCACAGCTTACCAGTGTACAACCCCATGTCGGCGGTTGAGCAGATCGGATGGTCCTGACCGACGGCTGGTTCAAGCGCCTCAGTGTTCTCAAACCGGATCGCCTCCCAGATATGCTGGACCACACCGGTTCATGTTGAGCGTGATAACACCGATCTTCGTTACATCCGGTTTGCCCTCAAGTATCGGGCAAGCCCGGCCAGCTGCGGTCCGACTGGCGTTTAGCTTCAGCGACTTGACTCTGCCCAGATCGAGAGTCAGGCGGAGACGGTAGTCAATGCGAATAATATTAGGCTAGGCCACCGGATCGCGTACTCGCCCTTGTCGGAAATGGGCTGAATCGTCGTCTTCGGCGGTAGGGCCGTCCCCCGCCTCACAGGACAGAAAGGTGAACGGCACTCCGAAGATGTTGACGTATTCCGGGTCAAGCAGACCGACCCCCCCTGGGATTGATCAATGGGTGCTCTCGTTTCCCATCCCGCTGCGCTGTTCGCCGCCCATCCCGAACTGCTCGCGCCGGTCTTGAGAATCGTCCACCGCGTGATTGCGACCTTTCTGACCGATGTTCCTTCTGCTCGCGTGGAACCGTGTTGAAACCCCTTTGTTTATTTTGATTTTCTACGATGAGGGCGTTTGGTCTTAGTGGTTACAACCACGCCGCGGCGGGGAAGTTTGTTGGAGAGCTGGACGGCGGCGGCATCGAAGAGTTGCTGGACAGTATCCCGTGGGCTGGGGATTTGATAAGCGATGGGCTGATGGGGCACGTGCACTTCGAGAGGGTAGCGAGTTGGTTGAGCGTTTCCTGGACGGTCAAGTCGAAAGCCGCCCAACCGCTCAGCGAGTGCCTGGATGATTAAGTAGGCGAGCATCACGATGAAGGCGTGCCCGCGGGTACGGGACTCGAGCCGTACATAGATGGGACGCATTTCGAGGTGGACGGTTTTGCTTTCCCGGAAAGCCCAGGAGAACCAACGTGGCTTCACGCTCCTCGAGACGGCCATTGTCCTGGTCATCGTGGCCCTCATCGCCGGCGCGGGTATGTCGGTAGCGAATCGCGCCTGGAAACTGTTATCTGATACCTACAAACGTACCGTCGCGATCCCAGAAAATGTCGTCCCCTTCCCAAAGCACACGGTACACTGATGTGTCAGTATCACACCTACACCCATTCGTAAATTGTTTAATTGCGTTTTACGCTCGGCCGTTTTTGCGGCGGGCGGTCTCTGCCCCTTACGGTTGTAACACAGTCGGCCGTTAAAGCCGTCGTATCTGTTCCGACTGTGATCAGATGCTGCCCATCGCGGGCATCCGCCGGAACTGCCGTGGTGATCGTTACCGAGCCATCCGCGGCGGCGTTACCATTTGCGATGTGACGGTCGCCGAAGATAAGGTGTACCGGCCGGTTCGGAAGCAGGCCCTTGGAGACGACTGTAATGCCGCCCCCGCGCGGAGCGAAGGCAGGGGCGACAGTGCAGACGGGAAATTTTGGCGAACGCCAGCGGAAATCTCTTCCCGGTCGCTCTTCGTCTTCATCCAAAAGATCAATCACTGTTCGCTTTTTCGCATAATGTCTGACCACGGCGGCCTGCACCTTGAAATCATTTACGCTCGTTCCGAAAATCCTCGTCGGCATTTCTAACGTGATTTGATCCGAAAGGTGGGCCGAACCCTTTTCACTGTCGGTTATCAGCGCAAACGCAAATGCCCTGATGCGGCGGTCTTTAACCTCGACAAAACTGCCGCCGGTAAAACGCCAAACGGTCGCTTCGAACGAAAATTCTTTTCGCCCTAATTGAACACGGACGCGCGTAACGAGTTCGGCTCCTTTGAACCGTATCTTTACCCCGAGCGATTCGGCCGTGCCGCCCGTGCCGGCGTTCTGATCGTGATCGATGAACGTCCAGTATTCATAATAGTCGCGGCGAGTCCTAAAATGCCTGCGGTTCAACGGGCCCATAGGCTCGTGGATGAGCTTTACAACTTCTCTTTCGTTAGTGGCTGTAAATGTCGAAAGGTCCGTAAAGCTCAGCGCAGCGTCTTTTATGCGGTCGGCTCGAATGTCGCTGAACCGCGTACAATCAGTATCTGTTCCAGCAATCTTGCAGCCTGGGGCTGCCTGTGCCGCATCCCGAAGCGTCTGAATCTGATTGACTGTTTCGGTGGTATCGTCCGGGTCGGGATTGATCGTCGGGTCGGTTGGGACTGCACACTCCCTGCCGTTGGGCCCGGGGTTGGTTACCTGAGCTATATTAGTGCTGAGATGGATGTTGTCAACGAGATCGTCGCCGCTGGGGTCGTATCTCCGCTGCGTCATCAGATTCTGGTTGCTGCACGTATGACGCAGGCCGGCGAGAGCATGTCCCATCTCGTGGCCGAAATGCTTGTCAACATGATCGCCCGGCGTAATATCCGGCGGTGATTCATACGTCCCGAAAAGCGGCGAACCAGGCAGAAGATATGCGTTGTCTCGCAATACGAAACGTCGTCCGCCCCTGACGGCCACGCCGGGCCCGGAGTCGCCGTTGAGCTCCCGAACATGGTTTGCGTTAATCACTACGACGCCGATGTCCTCGACGCCGTGCTGATCGCGCCAGGCGTCAACACAGGCATTATAGGAAGCGCTCAGTTCTGTCCCGGAGTCGTTGGGATCTGTAATATCACCATATTGCCAAAAGGCATCACCTGTTGGATTCGGATCAGGATCGGGAATGATGGGAAAACGTAGGATGGCGTCTTCCACAATGTTGTAAATGCCGGAGCGGAACGTAATCTGCGCTTCCGGAATGAAGATATTATCGCTCGGGCGTTCGTGTCGTCGCCACAGGACATTATCAGTATCTATCTCGCCGACATTTCCGGGATTAGTAAAAGCCGGCGCGCCCTGCTCGCCGACGTCGAACCGCCCGTTGCCATTGGCATCGTCCGCCACGACGCACCATCGAATAGGCACGGAAAAAGTCTGTGCCGAGGCCGTAGGCGGTGAAAATATGGTAAAGAAAAAAGATGCAATTGCCAGCAGGACACTTATTGGATCCTTTTTTTTTAGCGAAGGGTAGCGTGGGTTCTTGCAAGCGCAAAGGGAGTCATCGTTTTTCATTACAGTTTCTCCTTATGGGTTCTGGAGTTATTCCCTGGCTCGATCTTTCTTGGTTTTTATTTCTTCATCAAAGAGCGAAATCGCCAGGTTTGCTATATTGCGGCCCTGTTTTAAACCCGCTTCACAATCAAAAAGGTAATGAATGCCGCTGACGAAGCGCGACCGTGCCGCCTCGTCCGAAAGCCGGCTTAATTCAGCTTTTTCATTTGGAAAACAACGGCCTAAAAATGCCGAAGCGGCGCCGGAAAATCCCGCGTGACCAGAAGGATATGACGGAAAATTCGGCAGCGGAAAGCTCGGAACGATTCGCGGATCGACTTGCGGCGGCCGCCGAAACCAATGTTTGAATTTTGAACGCCAGCAAAGAATGCTTGTATCCATCAGCGTCATATTTAGGTAGGCAAATACCCTGGCGCTTTCCTGTTCGTCAAGTCGGTAGCGCGCAATAAGTTCGCCCGCGATATCGTTCCAATGACCCGCGGTGTAGCCGTGCCGGGGCCGTCGGCCCACTTCCTTGCGATGTCCTCATTGTATCCGGATGCAGCTTTTCGCACATCGCGGACGGCGGCGAGGGCCTGAAAAAACTCAGGCGAGTCGGGGCTTGGCGGCGGCGACAGGTCATAATCTTCGAGCCGTTTAACAACAAAAGGCTGCACCTCGCCCCAAAAAGGGCGAAGCGGAGCCCATTGCTCGCTGCTTTGCCAAACTGCCGGGCCGGGTGGCGGAAGTTTGGTCTCAAGCCGTATGGAACCATCGTTTTCCCGTTTTCGGATCAGGCTGAGAGCGACGGCTTTTCCAATATTGACCGCCCTCGCGAGTTCAATTTTCGGGTGACGATTTTCGAGTTTAAGGAGATCCTCGCCGAGATATGCGCTGATGCGAGGCACTTTGTGCGGGAAAAGATGTGCCAGAGCGGTTGCAGAACTTGATGCAACTGTTGCCTTAATAAATAATTTTTCTTCGCCTCGGTCTGCCTTTAGCTGCTGCACGGCACGCGCGGCGTCATTCTGCGCGACGCTCAGAATCGCATAGGTCCGTGCAGCCCACAGCGGATCAACGAGATTCTTCTTTACCAAAGCTCGCGAAACAGCGTTCCACCGGAGCGTTATGTTAGGCGACGACTGGGCATATTGCGTGTTGTCGGTAAGCGGGACAATCTGAGTACTTGAGTCGCGGACGCAAAGAGCAGCGGTAACCAGAGCGATCGCCACATGCCAAAAACGAGTTGCAAGTTTAGGAGCCATATTCTCTACCCCTTCTTGCCCTGCGTTTCGTATCTTGTAGGAACGTCGATCTTCGCTTCACGTCATCCACCACTCGACCCGCGTCCAGGGTCAATTCCTCGAGGTACAACAAGGGATCCAGTACCTGCCAGCTCTTCGGATCACGGGCCAACTCGGGTGTAATCTTTGATAGGGACTGACGGGCCCTTTCGGTCGCCTCCTGAAGCTTAAGGACAGCGTTCTCCATATCTTGCCATGCCCGATAGAAGTTCTCCTCGACCGCCTTGAATTTCTCCATCTGGTTGTTTTTTCGTGTCGCCATTGGCATAACTCCTCTTCAGCCGGAACGGCTGAGCTGATTCTCTGTCCTGCCAGGTAGCCTGAGACCGATCACCTCCTGATAAACCACTCGCATCTTCTCCATGATGCGCGGCCACAGCCACTGGCACCGCACCTCGTCGGCTGCAGCGGCACCTATCTGACGCCGAAGGCCCGCGTTCGTCAGGAGCCTGAGGAGGGTCTGGGCAAGCGCTTCGACGTTCTTCGGCGGAAACAGCAGGCCAGTTCGTCCGTGCTCCAGGATCTCCGCAGGTCCATCAACGTTAGAAGCGGCAATCGGCAATCCGTATAGCATGCCTTCGAGAATCACCATCCTAAACGGCTCATACCAGCTTGGTACAATCAGGACGTCGGCCTTGCGATACCACTCCGCCACCTCGTAGAGCGCAAGCCATCCCGTGAAGTGAACCCGGCTCCGATACGGGCGAAGCACGTCAATGAGCCAACTGCGTTCGATCTCGGCCCCGCCCCCGTATCCCCCGACGAGCACAAAGCGCGCCGCCGGGGCCTGCTCCAGCACGAGTGGGATGGCGGCCAGCAACTCCCGAATTCCTTTCCGGTCCACGAACCGCCCGGTGTAGAGTACCAGAGGCGACTCACTTCGCCTGTCTTTACACGCCGCCTCTCGCGCCGTGGCGCAGTCGTCGATGCCATTGCCGACAATTCGGATCCGGTCGCGCATCTCTGGGAGGCACTGGACCAGCAGGTCTTTTTCACTGTGCGATATCGCAATCACCCGATCCGCCTGGCGGATTACCGTTTCCTGCGCTTCCCAGTGGCTGGCGCAGCCACCGACCTCGTATTCGGCGCGGTCCAGTGAGTGGACGGTGAACACCAGAGGCGTGCGGATTCGCTCCCGAATGGCGCGAGCCACCGGCCATAGCCAGGCTGTGTGCAGGTGGACGACGTCCGGCTGCCACGCCTGGGCCAGGCGAAGGCCGGTGTCCACGGCGTCGTCTGGGGGGATATGGAAAAACGTTACGCCCCCAGAGTCCGCCCGAGCCTTGAGCCGTGCGTGGGCCACCGACTCTTCCGAGATGGGTTGCCAGCCTCCGTAACCCCGCTTTCCCAGGACGAGCACGCCACCCACGAGCAGCACCCCGACCGTTGTACCAGCCCGCGCAGAGGCATTGACCAACCCACCGACCGCCGTGCCCAGGCCGCCCCAGATCACTGGAGGAAATTCCGGAGTGAGGTGCAGCACCCGGATGCCTTGCATTGTTCGTTGGTTCATAGGTCCTCGTCTGCATGCCTACGGCCTCACTTATGGAAGCGGCTTGATCTGAATCTTGCGAAATGCAACCCGCCCCGTGTGCGTTTGCAGGCCGATAAATCTCGGAGCGCCCGGCGCGGTGGGCAGGCCCCGGTCGGGATGGGCTGGATCACTGCCGACGACGAATGTGAACGTGGTAATCTGCACCCCGTTCAGAAAGACAGTGTAGTTCTGCCCCTGCACCTGGATTTCCAGTGGCCCGGCGGATTGACCGGTAAGGCCGCCGGGTTTGTCGGACCGGCCAGGTCATAGATCGCGCCGGTCAAGTGAATTGGGGCGCCGTCGTCCCTAGCCAACTGGTCGATCTGGACTTCAAAGCCGAAGTGGATCGCCACGTAAGCCGTGTTGTTGTAGCCTTTGCTGTCCGGGTCGGGGAAGCGGATGAACACGCCCGAGTTGTCGTCGTCCCGCCAGCGCAGCCACTCCAGTTTGAGGATGAAATCCGCCGGCGTTGGATCCGTGTGCCATAGGAGTCCCAGGTCCGTTCCCGCCAGCGTTTCCAGCGTCCCATCCACCAGCAGGAATGTCCCAGGGTTATTGTTCGCCTGGTTCTTGATGGTCGACATGCGCCACTTGTCCATGTTGATGCCATCGAATAGCAGGGTGAAGCCGGGGTCGGGCGTGACCAGCGGAACCTGCGCTAGGTGATCCG
>Ga0187893_10006625_pt1 | contig 19661 bp, 17 predicted proteins | sample MA1701074metaG_FD_139574 | JGI IMG/M metagenome (GOLD analysis project Ga0187893, IMG submission 139574) | White microbial mat communities from a basaltic lava cave in the Kipuka Kanohina Cave System on the Island of Hawaii, USA - MA170107-4 metaG ... | reverse complement strand
AGCTTTTGAGTTAACGAAGAGCGGGAGAGAGCCGAGCTCTTTGTCTCCAACTGGGGCGTTAATCAATTCTATTAGATCGTCAAATGAAATTGTGGAGCCAACTTGAATGTCTTTGGTTGCCACTATTTTTGTCGCCTGTGGAGACTCTGATACCTTACGGTTAGACTCTTGCTGGTTCAGCACTTGCATACCGATAGCATATGCCAAGCCGATGCCAATGATTGATTTGGTTATCGGATGCAACCGAGCGAAACGTCCAAGTAAATTGTTCACTATCTAGTACTTTGCGACCCGGCAACTTGTGATGAGACCATGCTGTTGATGGTTGATAGTGACTTCATATAGTCGAGGTCTTGTCCTTGTGAGTAAGGGCGAGCCACGACAACAATTGTCTTGCCGCCAGCTGGAGCCTTGTAAGCGCAGACCAGGGCCGTTTCATTGCCGCCACCCTTACGTGGATAGCGACCGACGAACCAGTCCATGTTCTTGCCACCGACAGTGACTTGTCCTCTGGCTACTTGTACGCTTTGTAGATTATTCACTTTCTGGAAGTTGGTGAACGGTACTTGTTTAGCAACAGTGTCAAGACTTTGCAGTGGTTGGTTATTGCCCCAAATTGTAAACAACATCTTTTGATTTTGTCCTTCGGAAATCATGCCGAAAGAAGGCATTGGTTCGGTGCGGAAAGAAGTGTCTTCAAAAGAGTAGTCTGCAACTGGTATTGCTTTCAATCCGGACTGGGCAATGAGAGACTCCATAGAAACTTCCGGCGCAATGGCTTGCTCTGTGGATGTTTCCTGAATCATACCTGGATTATGTGCAACAGGAGCAGCTTTTGCTACATTGCGGGGAGCCTGCTGAGCATAAGAGTCTGGATTTTCACTGGTCGTTGGTTTTGGAGCCGTTAAAGCACCATAGAGGAAGAAGAGTACCAATCCAATAATAATGACGCTTAATGGCAGCATGACCAAAGCACCGGGATGCAAGCCCGATTTTGATTGCGATGATTCACGCAGACGCCTGGTGTTTTCTAGCTTCTCAGCTGGATCTTCTCCAAGAGCTGCTTCTTCCATATCCACGCCGCAGCTTCTGCACATGCCGAGCTCGACGTTGCGAGCATGGCAGTTGGCGCAAATAAAGCGGCCAAGTGGTTGTGATGCTTCCGCTGCTGCTCTTTGTGCAGCAGCAGCTGCTGCTGCTTTCTCCTGTGCTTCGGCAGCTAGTTCTTCCGCTGTCGGTGGCGCCGGCTCCCTGCGAATATTTTCAATATCCTGAAGAGCGGCAACCCAAACTGAACGATACAGTTTTTGTGGTAGAGGTGTATGACCTGGTCTGCCGGCATAGAATCCTGTATACAAACCAATTAGGTAATTATCTTTCAAAACCAGTGCGCCATATGCCCAGTGCGGAACTGGCACTGTATGCAGCAATACATTTGTATCGACAAGACGGCTTGGTCCAAAGAAATTTCCTTGGCTGACTAGCGGTCTGCCGGAAAGCGGATCTAAATAGAAGGTGTTCAATTCATCCCAAACTTCGATATTCATATCGACGGTTGGTACAAGTGGTGTGCCAATTTGTCCGCTTCTGACGAATGGCGACTTTCTGTAAATATCAATCAAGTGATTGTTGAGCATGTCTTGCAACGCTTGCACGATTGAATACGTGTCAACGCCAATTCGCTCTGTCAATTTTTCAATTGTTAGATAACCGTCAAGCCATGGCCAGAGACGTTCTGCCACCCAACGCAAGTTGGGATTAACCAGGTTTGGATCAAATGCACCATTGCCTGCTAAATAACGAGCCTCCGGTCCACCCAAGGCATGAATAACCGGTCGTACTTGTTCAGCTCTAAGGATGGCTTCGCCGATTAAGGCATCAGCACTTTGATCCAGATTGCGAACGTTTGGCCAAACAAAGTTATGACATGTTTGGAAGAGGAATGAGCCAGCTGGTTTTTGATAGATGAGTTCAAAGACTGCAGCTTCATTGGTTAAGTGTCTGTATGTAGCACGCCGTATTTTGCCACCATGAATGTCCAAACGTGCAATTGGAATATTGCGGCTGTCGACGACTGTTAAAAGACCATCGGTGCCGATAGAAAGAGTGCGCTTAATAATGGAAGGCATGTCTTCGCCCTTGAATCCATGCGAGACATCCATGTCGGAGATTGGCAATTGAACTGCTAGTCGCATATTTAGATCAGCGGCTAATTGTGGATCGAGAGGGCGCAGGCGCGGCTCAACTTCGATAACAGCCATATCGTTTTCCGGCAAGTAAATTGGATCCTGCGGTGAACCGGTTTGGGAGAGATAACACCAGTGAGCCTCTGTGGTGTTGAAGGTCGGATGGAGTGTTATTGATTTGACGGCGTATTGCAAATCCGGGTGCGGGAAATTAACTGCCAGTGCCCAAGGAGCTTCGATGTATTTAAACACGGCGCTAGCATTGACGAGCATTTTATTTGTTGAGATTAGACAGGCAGGACCAAGTGTCTTTTCCGGATTGAGAGTGCGGTCAACTACAAAACCTACGGAGTCGTAAAAGGGCTCCCAGGACTTATCGATTTCCATACCTGTTTATCTCCCATGGTAAAACTGGCTCCCGAGATACATACCCGCTGAGCGTATTGTTTAAAATGGGATCTTACGGAACTTACATTAACTTATAGGCTTGCCAAGGGGGTTGTGGCTGTTTTGCAAGTGGCTATAAACGCCAGAATTGCCACCAGTGCTTCTTTCCAGGCTTCTCGTCATTTGTGGCACCGGAGTCTGGTGCTGTGACTGGGATTTCGATGGTTTTAGTGAAAGCCACTTCCACGTCGGCAATTTGCTTTTCGCCACCGTCCGGAGTTATTTCTAAATGGTAGGTGCCGGGCATCAGGTAAAAGCTTGACGTGTGATATAGCCCTTCCTGTCCCTTTTTGTCACACACGCGCGTGGTGATGGCTGAGACTTGATGGTCAGGCTTGAGCTTGACTTCGCCTGTATAGAAGTTGGCGGTCAGCCAGACAAGCATGGTACCGGCGGCACCGATGATTGTGATGACCTTGGTTATAACGCCTAAGGTTTTGTCGGCGGATTCAACTTTATTGGGGGTTATGCTGGGTTTTTCTAAAGTCGTCATTGGTTTGTTTTTTCCATTGCCGGTAGTACTCAGAATGACAAAGGGGAGACGATAATAGCAAAAGAGGTGGGATGAACCCACCTCTTTTTGTTTATTTCAGACCAGGGAGTTCAATAATTAGAACTCACCCATGCCGGCGCCGGCTGGCATTGCTGACTTCTTTTCTTCAGGAATGTCCACCACGAGGGCTTCGGTGGTGAGGAACATGCCTGCGATGGAAGCAGCGTGCTGGAGGGCGCTACGCTCAACCTTAGCGGGGTCGATGATGCCTGCTTTGTCGAGGTCGATGTATTCGAAGGTCTGGGCGTTGAAGCCGATACCATCTTTTTCACCTTTGACTTTTTCGACAACGACTTCGCCGGAAAGACCAGCGTTGTCGGCAATCTGACGAACCGGAGCTTCGAACGACTTGAGAATGATATCAAAACCAGTCTTCTCGTCGCCGGAGAGCTTATCGCGTGTTGATTCAAGCTTCTTGACCAAGGACAGAAGCGTGGTGCCGCCGCCTGGTACATAGCCTTCTTCCACAGCTGCGCGGGTTGCATTCAATGCATCTTCCATGCGCAGTTTGCGATCTTTCAATTCTGTTTCGGTAGCAGCGCCGACTTTGATAACGGCAACACCACCGGACAGTTTTGCTAGACGCTCTTGGAGCTTCTCTTTGTCGAACTCAGAGTCAGACTGTTCAATCTGATTCTTGATGATCGAAACACGCTTGCTGACGGCATCTTTTGTTTCGTTGCCGGCAACAATTGTTGTGTCGTCTTTGTTGACGCGCACTTGTCTTGCACGGCCGAGCATGTCGATGGTTACGTTTTCCAGCTTGAGGCCTGCTTCTTCAGCAATTACCTTACCACCGGTCAAGATGGCGATGTCTTCAAGCATTGCTTTTCTGCGATCGCCGAAGCCTGGGGCCTTGACGGCGCAGCAGTTCAATACTGAACGCAGCTTGTTAACGACCAAGGTAGCCAAAGCTTCACCTTCAACATCTTCAGCGATGATCAGCATTGGGCGACCAGCACGAGCAACTTTTTCGAGAACTGGAACCAAGTCAGCCAACAAGTTGATTTTCTTGTCGACGCAGAGGATGTATGGCTCGTCGAGGACGGCTTCCATGCGCTCCGGATCAGTGACGAAGTAGGCGGAGACATAGCCCTTGTCGAACTGCATGCCTTCTACAACTTCCAATTCGGTGGAGAGTGATTTGGACTCTTCAACGGTGATCACACCATCTTTGCCAACCTTTTCCATCGCTTCAGCGATAAGTCCGCCGATGATTTCATCGTTGCCGGCAGAGATTGTTGCTACCGAGGTGATAGCGCTCTTGCTCTCAACCGGCTTGGCAATCTTTTTGATTTCAGCAACAGCGGCTTCAACTGCTTTGTTGATACCACGGCGCATTACCATTGGGTTGGCACCAGCTGCTACGTTGCGCAAGCCTTCTTTGATCATTGCTTGAGCCAAGACAGCGGCTGTGGTTGTACCGTCACCGGCAACATCGTTGGTCTTGGAGCAGACTTCGCGAATTAATTGAGCGCCGGCATTTTCCAGCGGATCAGCCAATTCGATTTCCTTGGCGATGCTGACGCCGTCATTAACAATCTGCGGAGCGCCGAACTTCTTTTCCAAAACGACGTTGCGACCGGCTGGTCCCAAGGTCACTTTGACTGTGTTTGCTACTTGGTCGACACCACGCTCTAGAGCGCGACGGGCGACTTCATCATAAACGATTTGTTTAGCCATTTTTTCGTTATCCCCTTATAGTGGAAAAAACTACGTTGTGTAAAACCTATTGATTAACCGACGATCGCGAGAATATCGCGCTCTTGAAGAATCAAGTACTCGACGCCGTCGATTTTGATTTCGGTGCCGGAATACTTAGCGAAGAGCACTTTGTCGCCTGGTTTGACTTCCATCGGTTGGCGATTGCCCTTCTCGTCAAATTTGCCAGGACCGGCTGCCAGAATTTCGCCTTGCTGCGGCTTTTCTTTGGCGGTGTCAGGCAGGACGATTCCACCGGCGGTCTTTTCCTCGGCTTCGAGTTTCTTGACCACGACACGGTCTGCAAGTGGTTTCAAACTGAGTTTGTTTGGTGTTGCTGTTGCCACTGGAACTCTCCTCAAAAGTAGTTAGTGAGATGGACGCGAAAGGTGAGAAGGTTTTCAGAAGAAACCTGTTCTCGCCTCACAAATAGAAGTGTATCTATTAGAAACCGCTGCCCAGCTGGTTTAGCTATATTTTTTAAGGATTTTAGGGGTAGTTTTTAACAGCAACAAGAAGCGGCTTTTTCTTTGAAAGCCGCTTCTTGTCTGAAATTGAGCGCTATTCCGGCTTCTTTTTGAAAAGGGTGGGTGCCGAACGCATCCAAGGGGAGAAGTCGTCCTTAGCGTTTATTACATGTTTCATCTTGGCTTGCCGTTCGCCAACCACGGACAAGCGAGCCTTGGTAGCCAGCTCTTCCCAGGCAATTGGACCTTCGTTTTTCTGCCCAACTTCAGCCAGTTTGACTCGGTCGCGACCTTCATATTTAGCCACATCCAGAGCCTGTTCTGCAGCCTGCATGAGAGCTTCTGCATCGTTGGCGTTGTAAGGGCAGCCGGCCAAGCCTATGGACACTGTGACCATGCCAATTCCTGGTGCTGTCTTGCCGCGAATCTTTTGACGCAGGCGGTCTGCCACATCATTGGCATTTTGCAGAGGTGTTTCCGGCAATATAATGCCGAACTGTGCCCCGGCTGTACGGCAAGGAATGTCGATGTCGCGCAGCGTTTCCTTAATGATTGCGGCAGCATGCTTAATTGCTTCGTCACCCTTATCTTGTCCGAAATATTCATTGACGTGGGATAGGTGATCGATGTCGATTAGCATGATGGCTAATTCACGCGTGTGGCGCTGAGAGCGTTCAATCTCTTTAGCCAAGGACTCTTCGAAGTGCCAACGGTTATAGAGACCAGTGTGTGCATCTTCAATTGCCTGAGCTGTTACAGATTCGTGAGTGAGAGCAACAGATAAGGCAGTGGAAACTTGTGCCACAAGTGACTCTAAAAGCTCTACTTGCTCGCGGTGGAAACCTCTTTGCTCAATGGCAAAGACGAGAATTGCACCTAAGGCTTTGCCTTCATGAATCATTGGCAAGGCAAGAGCGGAGCCAAATGCGCTACCGTCGGCTGCTCTGGGTAAGCCATGAGCATGACTGCTGGCGTCCGGCAAATACTCTGGTTTACCGGATGAAAGAGCGCGGCCGGTTATTGTATTGTTGAGTGACAGATCCAGCATGTCCAGACCGCGTCCATCGAAACCCTTGAAGGCAGTGACTTTCAAGGTATTGTCCTTTTCTGGGTCATTGAGTAAAATCATACAGTCTTGTGTGTTGCTCAAAACAAGTACCGTATCGGCGGCAATCTGCAATACTTCAGCGACCTTCAAAACGCTGGAATTAAGAGCACAAGTGGTTTTGTACAGGGTGCTTAAACGCTCACGCTCAAATTCACTGCGCCCAAAGAGAATTGCATTAGCTACTGCTAGAGCGATGATGTCCGCTACTTCCTGCATAAGCCCAACTTGAGCAATAGCCATGGGGTCGGCAATGTCTAGAAGAAGCGCACCAACCATCAATTTGGAAGCAATAAGCGGCAGAGCAATTTGAGTTTTGGAATTTTCCCTCTGCATAATGGTGTGTGAAATATCTGGTGCCGGCTTGCCTTGTCCGGCGGAGGCTGCTGCTCTTTTCTGCGCTACCTCTTTCAATAAACTTTCGGCAGTGAAGGGAACAATTTTCAATTGCTCCATGGTCACTTCCGAATAACCACGGGCAGACATCAATTTAAAAGCCAATCCCTCATTGTCCGCCAGGAAAATGGCAACCTTGGCTCCGCCCGGTAGCTCCGATAAGTGCTGAGTAGCCGCTTCCAGAACGTCCTTAAGGCGTAATGAGGTAATAAGAGCCTTTTGCATGGCCATATATCGTTGCAAAAGGTTGGTATCGCTTATCATGTAAGATCTCCCTTCTTTAAACCTCATATACCCTGTTCTTTTTAATTAGCACATATCTAATGGCGTCGCACACGATTATCAGGCGCTTGTATGTAACCCGGATGGAGCTTAAATGACGAATTCAGATACGGAAAACTGCCTCTTTTGCAAAATTGTCGGCAAGCAAATCCCTTCCAATATAGTGTTGGAAGGCGAGGACTTTGTAGCAATTAGGGATATTAATCCGCAGGCACCTACCCATATATTGATACTGCCGAAAAACCATTACGATAATTTGGCTCATGCTGAAGATGCCGCTGAATTGGGACGGTTATTTATGGTTGCTAAACAATTGGCGGAAATGGAAAATATCAAGAGCTTCCGCGTGGTCGTAAATAATGGGCGTGAATCGGGGCAGACAGTTGATCACCTACATATTCATGTCCTGGGGGGCAGATTTCTGAAGTGGCCGCCAGGTTAATTGCGCCAGATTTGAGAGTTTGTTTCCTTAAGTAAAGTGGCGGCGGCAAATGCAGAATTTGCAAGCAGCAGGGCTACGCGGAGCGTTGGATGCTCATTTGCGGACTGAAATAGCTGGGGAGTTTTAATACCTCTTGAAATGGGTATTACCTAAGTGCAAGGCATGGTGGGAGTTTGTTAGTGGGAAAGCTTGCAGGTCAGCAAAAGATGGTTGAGAACCAATGGTTACCCAAGGGAAACATGATCAAGTATTGTGGATGGCGGATTGCTACACGCTAGCAAAACGCTTTCCCGATGTCACTACATGGATGTCTCTTCTGGAACGCATTGCACCTAAAACCTGCAGTTTGAGCCCTTTCCACTATTGGTTGTGGAAAGAAATTTGGCTGGCGTCGCATTCTACTGATGTAGAAGAAAAACCTGCGCTGGTGTAGGCAAATTTATGGACGGAACAAAGGACTTTGCTTGAGTCCATTTTTCGCTGCCCAGAAACTTAAACAGCTGCGCAATACGCCTAAGCCGTACTTTACGCTGTTCATGAAATTGATTGATGAGGCTTCGGCAAAATAACGAGTCTCAACGGGAATTTCTTCGATGTTGAAACCAAAGTAGACAGCCTGACAGAGAATTTCTGCATCAAAAACAAATGCTAATGAGTTGCGCAGGAATGGCACTGTTTCCAGAAAACGGCGGCTATATGCTCTGTAGCCGGTGTGAAATTCAGAAAGATTAGTGCCGAGAATAATATTTTGTGCCGTCGTCAAAAAGCGGTTGGCAATGAATTTGTACATGGGCATGCCGCCTTTTAAGGCGCCGCCGCCTAGGAAGCGTGAACCCAAAACAATGTCAGCACGCCCTTCGATAATTGGCGCAATCATTTCAGGAATTTTGCGCGGATCGTATTGATAGTCGGGATGCAGCATGATCACTATATCTGCACCATCGCGCAAAGCTTCGAAATAACAAGTCTTTTGATTGCCACCATAACCGAGATTATGCGGGTGTTTAACAACTTTGATTGGCAATGTCCCGGCAACAGCAACGGTGTCGTCCTTGCTGCAGTCATCGACGAGAATTACTTCAGAAAACGTCCCGGCGGGCATGTCTTCGAAGGTCTTGAGCAGTGTTTTTGCCGCATTGTATGCCGGCATTGTCACAATGACCTTGGGTGATTTTGGAATTGTGCTCGTGTATGAACTTGTAGTTGGGGCGGTCGACTGAAAACCGGATGTAGTATTAACCATATGGATTCTGCCAATTCCTCAAAATGAGTCCCATAAATCTACCAAACCCTAGCATGTTAAGAGGACGGGGCGTCAAAGTCAATTTTCAAAGGGGTACATTAGGTTAATGAACAACTTGCCAACCTCTACTACCCACCGCCTGTATACGCTTCTGGGCGCCACTTTTGTGGTTTTTGAAGGGGTTTTTCTAATCCTATGGGCGAATGACTTTTGGTTCAGGATTAATCTAGTCTTACTCGCAGTGCCTACCTTGGTAGGCGCCTGTGTAGTAGCTCATTTGTTTCTTGTTTGGCAGGAAAGTAAGCGTGGTATTGCGTATTTTTCTTGGCTATTCAAAGGACAGGCGCCAATTACCTATCGTCGATGGCTCAGTTTCGATGATGCGGGAATTGTTGTTGGCACAAGACGAATTATTTGGCATGCTGTCGATGGATTGACGCTGACCATTTTCGGCAATTTGCAAATACGTTCGTTTGCACTTACTGGCTCGGCAGAAAAATTTCCAGAAGTTATTTTGAAACTGCCTTTTGGTGCAGGTGATCTCAATTACCAAATAATGCTTGTAGAAAATGCAAAAAATCACAAGTCGTCTCTCATAACTAATAAGAGACTGGATAAAGCAATTAGTGCCAAGCTGGGTAAGGGAGAGGCAGTGCTGCGCAATTTGTATGCTGCCTTCATTGTGGTTTTACTCTGTGATATTGCCTTTTCCACATTCTCTTATTTGGAGATGATGAAGCAATTTCACTTAGCGGAAACTGCGGCAAAGGCTCATGAGCTGGAAAAAGCAAAAGAGTATCTGGCTTCCGCCGAACACATGCAGGATAATCCGCCGCCTTTTTCTTACACCACGGGCAAATTACTAAAAGATGGTGCAGTAGCGGCCGGTGCTTTGCGCGCACGCGCAGAAACACTGAATGCTATTGGTGACAAAAAGGGCGCTATTGAAGCAGCCTTGAGAGCACAGAAGGCTCAACCTGTTAGTTATAAAACTTGCCTTTTGTTGGCGCGTTTGTTTGCTGAAGACGGTAAACTTTCCGAGGCGCGCAAGCAGGTAGTGACAGCCATTGATTTGCGGGCTGATGAATTGATGCCTTACCTGTACATGATGTCCCTCTATTGTCAGATGGACAAGCGACCGCAAGCAGAGCGGTTTTATAAGCAAACTGTAAACACTTTAATAGACGAGGTGTTTGGCGAAGAGCCCCTATGGCCGCCGGGCGGTAACCGCAATCTCCATGAGCTTTTCTCTTCAGAGGATGTTAATTTCCTCTTCAAACCCATGCTTAAGTGCCCCTAATAGTACGCTTGGAGCCCTTGGCTGCCGGTATAATTAGCAGGTTAATTAGCTAATTAGAGCCACTCGTGCAGCAATCAGATACAGGCAAGGCATTGCGCAAAATTTTGTTCAGCACAACGGTATTATCCGTGGTGCTTGTTTTTGCTTTTGATCTTTGGCTGGGTCTTGCGCATCCGTTAGCGAAATCACCTACTGCTAGTTTGGATCGCACGGAAGTTTATTGCGCAACTAAGACTTATGATAAAGAAGCTAAGTCGCCTTCTGTAGTTGTGCTTGGTTCGTCTCTGGTAACCGCACCTATAATGCAAGCGGAATCTAATTATCACAAGGTGCCGATACCACGATTTTTGCATAGACGCTCTCACGTGTTGGAAAACACAATTGCCGAAAAACTTGGTGGCAAGCCTGATGTTTATTGCATGGCTGTCGGTGGCGAAATGGCTTCCGATGCTTATTTAATTACAAAAAGATTGCTTAAGAAGAGCACGCCAATTGCTGTAGTTTACGGAGTAGCACCAAGGGACTTTCAAGATAACTTGATGCCTGGCATTCAATCGAGTGAGGCATTTCGTATTTTGTCCGATATCGATGATGTAAAAGATCTTGCTTGCCAAGGAACGCTATCCTTTGATGAACAAGCTGGACTAATTGTTGATCGCATTAGTGCCTTAGCGCGATACCGGGCGGACATTCGTTCATATTTAACTCTCAAGGGTAAGAAGCTTGTCGAAGCAATACTGCCTTTTCCTATCTTTGAAAAGATGGGCTCTGATTTGCAATTGCGTGTGCGCCGTGACGGTTGGTTTCCAGAGGAAGCTCTGGGTACACCGCCGGCTGTGCCTGGCTATCCGGTAGAACACACACCGGAGGAGAAAGTAGTATATGAATATATTCGTCGCTATAACCCGGTTGCACAGAAATTGGTCGATATTGAGTTTGCCTACTTGGACAAGTTGTTCAACCTCTGTGAAGAGAAATCAGTGCCGGTTTTAGTGGTCAATATGCCTCTTAGTGCATTGAACAAGAAGCTTATGGCCAAAGGGTTTTATGTTCAGTATCTGACTCGTATGAAAGCTAGTTGCGTCCAAGCAAATGCGGAATTTGTCGATCTCAATTCATCTGACTGGGATAAGGCGGACAATTTTGTAGACTCGGTACATTTGAAGCCGGACGTGAGCGAAAAGTTTTTGCAGAATCTTGCTGATGTAATTGCCAAATCGCAAGCTGCCATTGCTATTAGATCAGGCAGAACTATTGCTAATACGGTACAGACTCATTAAGAGTTAGCTTGCTCGTGGCGCCAGCCTTTGTAATCTGGCTAAAAACAGTGGCTCAACCATGCAGAGCCCATCGCGGCAATTGCTGGAGGCAACGACTTCAAGCACTTCTTCTTCACTGTGCGTGAGTATTGGGCTGGTTTTCGTATGCTCGTTGGCAGCAAATAATACCCGCCTGGCTATTAGAGGATCCAGCCAAACGGAGCCAAATTGTACTGACCGGACAGAAGTCTCTAATGCCTGGAGCATTGTGGTACCTAGCGGACGCTTAAGGATATAGCCATCGGCGCCGGCGCCAAAAGCCGAAAAGATGGACTCGTCTTCGCTGTGGGCCGTCAGTATTAAGACGCCAATGCCCGGCGCTGCCGCCTTTATTTGCCTGGTAGCCTCAATGCCGTCCTGACCGGGAAGACCAATGTCCATAAGGCAGACATCAGGTTGAAGGTCTATGGCTTTCTCGACAGCCTCAAAGCCATCGGTAGCCTCGCCAATGACCTTAAATCCAAGCTCTTTATCCAACAATAGCTGTGTGCCAAGACGAATGACCACATCGTCTTCGACTAGCAATAATCTAACTGGTTCCTGTCCACGCATAGCCGTTACTCCCTCTTGCTCCAAGGTTAATGTAGCTCACTAAGGTGCAAAATTCGTGGAAAAGTTCCGCGACCTCATTCATGCCCATTACATAAGACGAGGACTGTCGGACTAATAGGGAATAGAAATTGATAGGCTTCCTACTGGGTGACGTTATGGCTGATAAGAATAAGATTGTGCCGGGCAATGTCCCTGGCGACTTCTTTGTCGATACGACCTGCATCAATTGTGACAATTGTCGTGCATTGGCGCCGACGGTGTTTGGGGAGTTTGGCGATTATGCTGGTGTGAAGAAGCAGCCGGAAAATGACGATGAAGTGCAGGCGGCTTTGAGAGCGCTTATTTGTTGTCCTACAGGTTCAATAGGTACAACGCAAAAGCATGATATTAAGGCAGCAATGGCTCAATTGCCTATGCCTATTGATGGTGGAATTTATTATTGTGGATTCAATTCACCTAAGGCAGCCGGTGGGCAAAGTTATGTCATGCTTAATGATGGTGGTAATTGGATGACGGATGCGCCGAAATTTAATGCGCATGTAACTAATTGGATAGATGAGCATGATGGTTTGCAATACATATTTCTAACGCATAGAGATGATGTGGCCGATGCGCAGAAGTATGCGGAAAAATATGGTGCTAAGCGCATAATTCACCGGGAAGATTTAGAAGCACAGCCTGATGCGGAGATTATTATTGAAGGTACTGAGCCTGTTCATATTGATGATGATTTCCTGATTATTCCAATGCCTGGACATACCGAAGGGCACTCTATGATGCTCTATAAAAACAAGTATTTGTTTTCCGGAGATTCATTGACTTCCAACTATTACCGAAAAGATGGACTGGAGTGCTGGGGACCACTTTGGACTTGGTATTCATTTGATGTGCAGGCGGAGTCCTTGGAAAAATTACGCAAATACGACTTTCAGTGGGTTTTGCCTGGTCATGGGCGTCGCTTTCATGTTGATGCCCCGGAAATGAAGCGACAGGTGGAAAATATGCTTAAGCACGCGCAGAATGAGCCGCCACCTGATTGGAAGATTAAACTAGCTCATGTGGAAGCTTATGCGGAATATATGGAACGGTCTAATCAACCGAATTATGCTGCCAAGCAAAGAAAAATTGCCGAAGAGATAAAAGCCCAGATGGCCTTGAGCAAGTGATAGGTTTCCGGAGTCTGAAAGCAAGACGAGAATTAATTACGCGATTTGGATGCGACTTGGTTTTTCAGTCCAGCTGTAAGTTGACGATTGTCAGCGATTGAATTAGCAATTTCAGCCAGCAGTTTTGAGCCGCCGGTTGCATTTAAATGCACCGTGTCCAGATAGTCGTCGATGATAAAGTTTGGACTTGCAGATAGGTCTACTAGAGTGGCTTGGTTCTTTTTGCACAAGGTGGAAATATTGGAGCGAAATACTTTCCAGAAATTGTCCGGAAGAAGAGTTCTGTTGGGACCAAGACTGGGCATCATTACAATGAGCGTGGGTACTTTATTGTCATTGAGTCGCTCGAGCAAATCACCAAAGAATGCTAATTCGCCGGCATACATTGGCGGATTTGGATTGGTGTAGCGATTTACATATTCAGCAGTATTGTCTTTGAATAAATAGGGCATGAAAGCAGGAACAAACCAGGCATCCTTCTCGACCTTTGTGGCAGAGGCAAACATGCCTTTCATGAAGTCAGCATCCTGCGTGTTCTTTTTGACGGTTTTTGTTTTCGGCAGAAGCTTAGCCGGAGAGTATGTCGTTTGTAATTCCGTTTTCAGGCGACCCAAAGGCAAACACTTGTTGATGTACCAGTTCATCTGCCCGAAATAGTCGGCAAAGGCGAGTTGAGCTAGATTGCCTGGGTCAGCACATTGCGAGTAGAAGCGAAATGGTTCTGTAACGCTGGCGGCAGGCAGCGTATTGTCAATGAAAATACGTGGAGAAATACCAATTACAACAAGCTTTGGTTTTTCTGTGTTTTCGTCGTCCAAGAAAAGACTGCGAGCAATTAAGTCGTGATCGGATGCCATTGAGCCGGCCATTGCGGCATTGAATACTGATACTGGTTTGGCAAATTTTTCAGAAAGGCGTTGTTCAAGACCTTCTACATGGCGATGGGCAACAACATCGACTTTCTTACCGGATGCTTTGGCATCAGAGGTAAAGATGGCTGTTGCCATTTGCGAGTCGCCCAGGACTACAACATCAGGTGTGTTTTGTTCTTCAAGATAGGACTTAGCTATCCACCAAGGCCAGGTCTTGGACATGCTTGTGGGGTCTTCGGCATCGTTTTGTTGAACTAGTTGTTGTAAGTTTTTTTGTGGCGTGAAGAGACCAAATGCAGAGGTCTTCCAAATAACTAAATTCACCAAAACAAAACCGACCAGTGCATAAATGAACCGGTTGGATAATTTAGAGGTATTGCTGTTTTCTGGCATGGTCCTCTACATCACCGGATCCAATTTCTTCTTCTCAGCTTCTTCCTTTTGTCTCTGAGCAAGTGCTTGGTGCTTTTCCATATTCTGTCCGGACATGACAATGAGGCTTGAGCTGCGATTGTTTGATTGAAGAGTAGTGGCAAGACTGTCAAAGAATTTCTTGGCGCCAAAAGCGTTTAGATGCACAGAGTCGTGGAAGTCTGCTCTTTGTTCATACAGAGGAAAGTTGGCTAGATCGTAAAAGCTTGTGCCATTGGCGCCGGCAAATATTTGCAAATCGTTCAAGTAGCGATTGTAGGCGCCTGGGGGCAACATGCCGGCGTTGTATAAGGTAATGGGCATATTGACCACGATAAGCTCCATGCGTTCTTTGTGACAGAACTCGGCTAGCTCTTTCAAGAAGTGAAATTGCAGCTTATACGTGTGGGGATCAGGATTGCGATAGCGGGACATATACTCAAGAGTATTGTCTTTGAATTGAGCTGTTTGCCTGGTGATTGGACCGGCCATGACTGCTTCAGGATGAATCTCTCCAGGCATATAGCGCGGCAAAAGTCTCACGCGATCCCACCAGGTAAATGGTTGCTTTGTCCAAGGTGTTGGGAAGGCAGCAGTAAGAAATTTATTGGCGCCGTCAATAAAAGCCAGCCTAAAATCCAATGATGATCCGTATAGATAGACGGCACGCTCTAGCCACCACTCAAGCTTATCGTCGGATTTGCGGAAGGCAACGTCTGTTAAATCGTCGGCATTAACCAAACGACGCAGGTAGCGAAATGGCTCGGTATCCGCCGGTGATGACAACGTACTATCGACGAAGTCGCGCGGTGCCACCCCGTAGATAACGATGTCGGGACGTTGGGCAGTGTTCACCATAGCCTTAAGCGTTAACAACGCATCGGACGGCATTTGTCCTGGTGCTGCCAGGCTGAAGGTATTGAATGTACCGCCAAATCTTGTACGCAGCAGATGCTCGAAATAAGAAGCTTTGTGATAGTTGGCTAGATCCAGTCCCCGGCCTAAATAGTTGGAATCGCAGCCGGCAATGGCGCTAACCATCAAAGATGAGCCAAGCAAGGCAACGTTATTTGTTTGTTGCTGTTTGCGCAGGTCGTTCATCGTCCACCATGCCCAACCACGGTAGCCGAATTTGTATGGATCAAAATTGAACGGCGTATAGAAAGACAATGCCCAATTGAGAGCTAGGAAAAGCCCCATCGCGAAAAGGAAGGAACTTCTAAATGGACGAAAAGGTGTTGGTGGTGTTGAACCGGTTTCCATTACAGAGAGTTGCCTTTGCGCTTGGCTGTTTGTGCCAGTGTTGTGGTTTCAATTTGTTTGTTTTGATTGAGATATGACAAAGTCTTACTATCGGATCTGATTGTTTCCACCAAATAATCAAGCATCTTCTTTCCGCCATCGGGACTTAGGTGGACTGTGTCCATGAAATCAGTCACTTGAAATGCACCACTGTCGTGCAGGTTGATATAACTGGCTCCCTTGGCTTGTGCTAGCGCCTTGACGCTATGCATGTAGATATTCCAGGCTCTGTCTGAAAGCAAGGAGCGGTTGACTTCCGTGATGGGCATAGCCATTACTACAACGTGAATGCCGCGTTTTTTTGCCGTATCCAGGAAGTTGGCGAAAAACTGCATTTGCGTGAGGAAAGTATCCCATTTGAGCTCTTTATATCTTTTGCGATATTCAGCCAAGTTATCGTAGATGCCGCGCTTCTTATCGGCCGCTGTTTCAGGACGGAAAAAGGCTTCGCCTATTTCTAATTCTGCCGGATGATAGGCTGGTAAAAGTTGGCGGCGATCAAAAATAGAAAACTTGCCGCCTCCGGGTGCCGGTAGGATCTTGTTGATGTAGTTGTTTGCTTGCGTGAACAAGGCGCCGGTAATTTTTTCACGGTCTTTGTAGAAGTAAAATACTTTGCCCAGTTCATAGTCCAAGCGGGCTTGCCAATCCGGCAAGAACAAGGAAGCATAGTCGTCGATAGAACCTAATTGACTTAAGACTCGAAATGGATCGGTAGCTGATGGGCTAGGCAATAAGTTGTCCATGAAGTCACGTGGTCCGACACCATAGACAATTACATCCGGTTGTTTTTCATCTTTTAAGAGAAAATTGGTCAGCATGAATGCATCTGACGGCATCTCACCGGGCAAGGCGAAAGTATAAGCTGAAGCTAGGTAGCCAGTGCGCTTTTTCAGGACGTCTTGGAAATATTGCGCATGATGATGTTTTGAGCCGTCGAGTTTCTTGTGCAAATAATTTGCATCGTTGCCGGAAAGCGGCACGAGCATCAATGAAGAACCAAGAAACACAACATTTGGGCGTTCGGCCGATGTGATGAAATCATTGACCGCCCAGCCTACCCAGGATTTATCGAGCTTGTTATTGCCCACTTGCGTGTTCTTGGTGGCAGCATAGAAGTTAATTGCCAGAAAGACCAAGAGGGCAAGCACCGCAGTGCTGCCCGTAAGCAGGCGTGTCAGGGGACAACCGGAAGACTGTGCGCAACTTGCCATTTCTGACGGAGTCGATTCACACAATCTTTGAGCCGCCGCATTCTTTTTAGCTTCGGTCTCTTGCATGTGAATCTACCGTTAGAACTGGAAGTAGATGAACTTCGGTGAGGTATCTGGACTGAATACGGTGAGTACGCACATCAATGCCACCATTACACCGACTTGCAGTGCCCATGGTGGTGATTGATAGATGCTCTTGTTGTTGAGCCAGTCAATAACCACTTGAGAGACCATCAAGATTGGCAAAATGATTAGTAGTGCCGGGAAGATGATTGGATCTCTAATTTGCAGAATATTTAACTGATTGGCTGTGAAATGCATTAGATCGACAGGAGCCATGAACATTTTGCTGAGCATTTGCCAGGCAATATTCATGTTTTCTGCTCTGAAGAATACCCAGCCAATAACCACTAGGTGGAATGTAACAATGACTGATGCCCAGTGATAAACCTTGGAGCTGAGCAATGTTTTGGCAACGCCTAGCTTTTCGCAAATCTTTTGATATTCCTTGTGTAAAACAAGCAATATGCCGTGGAAAACACCCCAGATAAGGAAGTGCATGGCTGCTCCGTGCCAGAGTCCGCCTAAAGCCATGGTGATGAAGAGGTTTCTGTAGTTCTTCCATTCGCCACGTCTGGAGCCGCCCATGGGGATGTAGAGATAATCGCGCAACCAGGTGGATAGTGAAATATGCCAGCGATGCCAGAAATCAGAAACGTTGGCGGCAATATATGGCAGATTGAAGTTGATTGGCACCTTGTAACCAAAGAGCAATGCCGAACCACGTGCAATATCCGTATAGCCGGAGAAGTCAAAGAAAATTTGGAACGCGTAGGCGTAAGAAATGAGCCAGAGATCAACTGAGCCAAAATTTGCCGGATGAGCAAAGCCTGCTTCTACGGCTAAGGCTAGGTTGTCGCCCAAAATTAGTTTCTTGAACAGGCCCATGAGAATGAGGTTCATGCCTTGGTCAACAAATTCCCACTTGAATTTTGCTGGAATGGACAATTGCGGAATGAAGTCCATATAACGCTTAATTGGACCAGCAATTTGCGTTGGGAAGAAGGACGCAAACAAGGAGAAGTCGATAAGCGACTTAACCAAGGGCTTGCCGCGATAGACTTCCACGGCGTAATGAATAAATTCAAAGACGAAGAATGAAATACCCAGCGGCAACAGGATATGCAGGTGCGGCTCTCTCCAGGCAACACCGAATAGATCTAAGCTGTCTTTCAGGCAGGTTACGGTGAAGGTGGCGTATTTGAAAATACCTAGTGTGATGAGGTTGGCGGCGACAATAAGCGCTACCATCCACTTTTTGCCTTTTTCCGTTTGTGCTTTTGTTATGAGCGGAACAAGCAGGAAATTGCCCAGTGTTAGACCGGCAATAAGCAGTCCGTAAATTGGACGCCACGACATGTAGAAGACATAGCTTGCCACCAAAAGTAATGGCACGCGTAATCTATGCGGGCAGATCCAGTACAGAAGGAAAACCGTTGGTAGAAAAACCAAATACTGCAGGCTTGTGAATAACAAAGCTTTGTCTCCCTATATGCCGGCTTGTCAAGCGTTATTTGTTTCTATTTACGCTCAACACCGAAAAACAACCGCTTACCGGTTTTCAGTAAGCGTCTGACCAATAATAATGTCTAGATTTCAAGGATGTCTAGTCAAAACTAGTTCTCTTAATCTAAAAGCTTTTATATAGAAGTTGCACAAAACTCTTGGCAACTAGTCGTTATTGGCACCAGATCTGTTGAAACCTTCAGCAATAAGCTGATAACCACCGCCATAGACGGTTTTGATGTATTTGCGCTCGCCGGTTTCTAAGCGTGTGCGCAGGTGGCGGATGTGCACGCGAATAGTGTCCACATCATCATCCGGAGAATAGCCCCAGACTTCTTCCAAAAGCTTGCCTGTGGACACTGTCTGCCCGTGATGCTGCATCAAGCAGTGTAAGATTTCAAACTCGGTTGGTGTCAGTTTGACAACGCGCTCTCTGACCTTCGCTTGCAGGTTTTCTGGAATTAGCGTTATCTCACCGGCTGTGAGTATTTCAGGCAGTGAAGCCGATGGCGGCACGGTGCCTGCACGACGCAAGAGGGCTCTTACGCGGACCTGTAATTCAGGAATTTCAAATGGCTTGACCAAATAGTCATCGGCACCGGAATCAAACCCGCTAACCTTGTCATGAGTCATGCCGAGAGCGGTTAGCATGAGTACTGGAATGGCTTGGGTTGCCGGGTTCTGGCGCAGACGCTGACAAACGGTGAAACCATCAAGATCCGGCATCATGACATCCAAGACTATTAAGTCAGGACGATTTTGCTGCGCAAGAGCCAGCCCTTTGATGCCGTCGGCAGCGGTAGCTACTTGGTGTCCGAGCAGCTCAAGGTTTACCTTGACCAATTCCGCAATTGCTTGGTCATCGTCGATAACTAGGATCCTGCTCAAGTTGATACTCCCATCTGAGTGGTTTTTTTGTTTACTCACTGACTATTTACCCGGCATTGCTTACAGTCAATTTTACTGGCACTTTAATTAATTTGCCGCGCCTGAGAACACCCAATGTAACTATTTGTCCGGGTTTCAATTTATCAACATAAGACAACAAGTCATCGGCTGTGCGCACCTGTTGATTATCAACCATTGTGATTACATCTGCCTGTGTGCTGTCTACGGACTGGATTGTAAAACCACCTT
>Ga0187893_10006624_pt1 | contig 19663 bp, 16 predicted proteins | sample MA1701074metaG_FD_139574 | JGI IMG/M metagenome (GOLD analysis project Ga0187893, IMG submission 139574) | White microbial mat communities from a basaltic lava cave in the Kipuka Kanohina Cave System on the Island of Hawaii, USA - MA170107-4 metaG ... | reverse complement strand
TACGAAGAGTCGTCTCAATCGTTTTCTGAGCCAGAAATCCAGCGACCGCAGCCGGCACTGTGCCGCAAATAACCAACAGCAACATCGAGGGAGATGAACCTTGAACGCCACGGTCGCGCCGAAAGGCGCCCATCAACATCTGGAGCCAGTCTTTCCAGAAGTACGACAGGATCGCGACCAAGCTTCCAGCGTGCAGGACCACATCAAATGTCAAGCCCTGGTCGGGCCAGCCCATAAACCAAGGAACCAGAATCAAGTGGGCGGAACTGCTAATGGGCAAGAACTCGGTCACTCCCTGAACCGCGCCGAGGACGATGGCTTGGATTAGAGTCATACCGAAGTGCAGAATGCGAAGTGCGAGGCGTTGAACAGGCGGAGAGAACTTCGAAATTCGCACTTTGGCATTCGAACTTCAAATCTCCAGGATCACCGGGAGTACCAGCGGTCGCTTCGACGTCTGCTTGAACAGAAATCGCCGCAAATCCGTTCGGATTTTTTCTTTGATGATCGCCCAGTCGGTCACTTCTTCGAAAGTAGACTCCTCCAGAGTCTTCATCACGCGCGCCTTGGAGTCGCTCATCAGAGAGTCATCCTCCTCAACGAAGATGAATCCGCGGGTGATGATCTCGGCCTGGCCTTCCAGCTTGCCTGTGGCCTTGTTAATGGCCAAGACGGGCAGAACAATGCCGTCTTCGGCGAGATGCCTGCGGTCGCGCACCACCACGTCTTCGACTTCATCCAGGCTGCCTTCGTCGATAAAAATCCGGCCGACCGGAACTTTTCCCACAATGCGGGCGTCTGCGTCACTGAATTGTATCCGGTCGCCGGTCTCAGCGATCAAGACCTTGTTCTTCACCGCGTGCAAGCTCCTGGCGAGTTCCGCGTGGCGGAAAAGCTGGCGATACTCCCCATGAATCGGCACAAAAAACTTTGGGCGTACCAGATTCAACAGCAGTTTCAACTCCTCAGCGCAAGCGTGGCCCGAAACATGGACTGGAGGAAGGGATCCGTCATCATAGTAGACATGCGCGTTACGCTTGTAAATATGGTTGATCATCCTCGAGATCGTCTTCTCGTTTCCGGGAATGATGCGCGCAGAAATGATTACCGAGTCGTCTGGCTCGATGACGATGTTCTTGTAATTGTCCACTGCCAAGCGCGGCAGCGCGGCCATGGGTTCGCCCTGACTGCCGGTCATCAGCATTGCCACGCGTTCCTTCGGAAGCTTGAGCGCCGCCTGAGGCTTAGTCAGAATCCCGTCAGGAATCTTGAGAAAGCCCAGCTCGCTGGCAATTTTCGTGTTTGCCAGCATCGAACGACCCGCCAATACCACCTTCCTGTCGTACTTCTGGGCCAGGTCGAGGACGATCTGGATTCGGTGTATCGACGACGTAAAACAGCAAACAATCACCTTCTTGCGCGCGTGATGAAAGATCTCATCCAGCCGTTCAATAACAGTGGTTTCCGAGGGAGTAAACCCGGCTCGCTCGCTGTTCGTGCTGTCTGAGAAGAGCGCCAAGACCCCCCTGGTGCCATACTCCGCAATGGTAGGCAAATCCATCACCTGCCCGTCGAGCGGCGAGGAGTCGATCTTAAAGTCTCCGGTATGCAGAATGGTGCCGGCTGGGGTTGTAATCGCGAGCATCACAGCATCCACAATGCTGTGCGTAACGTGAATGAATTCGACTCGAAAGTCGCCTATCTGCTCGACCTGTTTGGGTTTGACGGTGATGAGTCTGGCCTGGTCGAGCAAGCCGTGTTCCTCCAATTTGCCTCTCACCAACCCCAGCGTGTATCGCGTTCCGTAAACCGGGACATGCATCAAGGCAGGCAGGACAAACGGCAGCCCTCCAATATGGTCTTCGTGACCGTGCGTGAGGAGGAATGCCTTGACTTGGGATGCGTTCTCGATCAAGAAGCTGATGTCGGGAACCATGATGTCGATTCCCAGTAACTCTTCGTCTGGAAACATCAGCCCGGCGTCGATGACAATCAACTGGTCCCCATAACGGAGGACCATCATGTTCATCCCGAACTCACCGAGCCCACCCAGCGGTATCGCTTCAATAATCTCAGAACTCAAGGCTATCCTTTATCTTTCTTTCCATAGACTTGCAAGAGTCTAACACTTTTCCACATTTGAAGGAATGTTTATAGCTATTTCGAAGCCAGTGGCTCACCCGAACCGAAGACCCTTAAAAAGCGTAATGAAGTCTTCCAGAGACAGGACCTCTGCCCGACAGTTTGAAGGATGTCCCAAATGAGCCAGCACCGCCTCAAACCCCGGCTTATCCGCTGACCCTTTCAGACAGTTCCACAGGGTTTTGCGTCGTTGGGAAAAGCTTTGTTTGACCAAAGCAAATAGAGCCGATTCCTGCTCTAACTTTAACGGACGCTCCGTTTTAGGCTTAAGCTGCACCACGGCAGAGGAAACCTTGGGTACGGGCCGGAAGGCACCTGGACGCACATCCATGATCTTGATCATCTCGAAATGGTAACCAGCAACCAAGCTCAACACTCCGAATTCCCTGTTTCCGGGTGACGCCATCAGCCGGGCAGCCACTTCAGCCTGCAGCATGATCGTTGCTGACTCTATCATTCCCGACTGCTTTCCCAACCATTCGATGATGGGGGAGGAGATGTAGTACGGCAAATTTCCGACCACTTTCAATTTGCCCATAGCCGGATCCAAGTTACGAACGGTCTCCGAAATGTCCAACCTGAGAATGTCCTCATTGAGAAACAGCACGGAAGCTGACGAGTACTGGTCGGCAAGTTTCCTGAAAAGGGCCTTGTCTAGTTCCACCCCGATGAATTGACGTGGTATTGATGCAATGTGCCGGGTCAGCGCACCTGTTCCACATCCTATTTCCAGCAGCCTATCGCTGGCTGCCAAGTCCAGACTCGCGACAATCCGACGAACCACGCTGGGGTCGTGAAGGAAATTCTGCCCGAGGCGTTTCTTGGCAGCAACGATCTGGCTGTGCATTTTGTCCTCGACTTTCGCGTGTGGAGTGGCGGATCGCAGCCCCCCGGCTCGGAGCGAGAGAGTCGGGGTTTTTGTTGCATCACAAAATCAATTTCGATACCGTACGTCGTTTGCTTTCGGCAGGGGTGGACCGTTAGGTCAGTCATGCGCGTTCTGTATGTGGCTTCAGAGGCAGTCCCTTTCGCCAAGACTGGTGGACTCGCCGACGTTGTCGGAGCACTGCCAAAGTTCATCCGGCAACAAGGACATGAAGCGGTCGTCCTGATCCCCAGGTACCGGGGAGTGAAGTCCCACAAAACGTTGCTGCCGAGCCTGACTGTTCCGATGGGTGATGGCTTGAAGTTCTGCTCCGTCCACGAAGCCGACCCTGCGGACAAGGTCCGCTTTTTTCTGGTCGATTATCCGGATTTCTACGACCGCGAAGAATTGTACAGGCAAGCCGGCAAGGATTACCCTGACAATGCCGAGCGCTTCGCTTTACTGTCCCTGGCTGCTTTGGAATTCGCCAAGCGAGCGCCACTGCCACCGCATATTATTCACTGCAACGATTGGCAGACCGCATTGGTGCCTGTTTACCTGAAGACGTTGTATCGTAACGATCCTTTCTTTGAAAAGACAAGAACCCTGCTCACCATTCATAACCTCGCCTATCAGGGCGTTTTTTCACGCTCTACTATGCCACGACTTGGGTTGCCGCCCGAACTTTACAACGCCGAACAAATTGAGTTTTATGGCAAGATCAATCTGTTGAAGGCCGGCATCGTGTTTGCGGATGCGCTCTCAACGGTCAGCGAAAAGTACAGCCGGGAGATACGCACGGCAGAATTTGGGTGCGGACTGGAAGGCGTCCTTCAGAAACGTACGGCGGACTTGACTGGCATTCTGAATGGTGTGGACTATGCGGAGTGGAATCCGCAGGAAGATCCGTGGCTGATCTCCAACTACTCTGCCGAGGATCTGCGAGGCAAAGAACAATGTAAGATCGATGTGTTGAATCAGTTTGGCATTTCAAATTCACAGAACCGGCCCCTGATCGGAATTATTTCACGTATGGCGGATCAAAAGGGCTTCGATCTCCTGCAAGCAGTTGCCAGCACGATGGTTCAGGAGGGCTTTTCGATGGTTGTACTGGGAACGGGAGAAGAACGTTACACTGAGTTCTTCCGTGCGTTGCAGCATGAGTATCCTGCGTATGTGGGCGCAAAGATAATGTATGACGAGTCGCTGGCCCACAAGATCGAGGGAGGTGCCGATCTCTTTCTGATGCCGTCACGCTTCGAACCCTGTGGGCTAAACCAGATCTACTCACTGAAATACGGGACGGTGCCCGTGGTCAGGGCAACCGGGGGGCTTGATGATACGATCCAGGATTACTCGCAGTCAGCCAGTGGCACCGGTTTCAAGTTTGCCGGCTATTCCCCCGACGAATTGCTGGCAGCAGCAAGGAGGGCTCTCGAAGTTTACCAAACGCCGGCTCGCTGGAGAGAGCTGGTTCTCAATGGGATGAAGCAAGACTTTTCATGGCACCGGTCGGCAAGGCGGTATGCTGAGCTCTATCAGTCGCTGGTTTGAGGCCTTAAGGCATGCCAGCGTCGAATGCGAGCAGCAAACGTACTCAAAAGCGGAGACAATACAGTGGGCGCTAACACAGTAGAAGTCACAGACAACAACTTCGACGCAGAAGTTTTAAAGGCGAGCGTTCCCGTTCTCGTTGATTTTTGGGCAGAATGGTGTGGGCCGTGCAAAGCTATCGCCCCGACCATCGATGCCGTGGCCAAAGATTACCAGGGCCGGGCCAAGATTACCAAACTGAACGTCGACCAGAACATTGCGACATCGTCACGCTATAACATCAAGGGAATTCCGACGCTGTTGTTGTTCAAGAACGGCATGGTGAAGGAACAGATTGTCGGCTCGACATCAAAGGAATCCATCTCGAAGATTATCGATAAGCATCTCTAAAAACTAAGTCAGCTGCCAGCAGTCAGCTCATTCAGATTCTTGTAGCGCAGACCTTGCTTTTCAAAGGTCTGTGGCTTTGAGGTGGCGGCTTGCGCCCAGCTCAAACTCAAAACCACAAACCTCTGAAGCCGGGGCGCCTAAGGCAAGAAACGCTGACAGCTGAAGACTGAAGGCTAGGGAACCGTCATGGCAAACATCGTAGTTATTGGCGCCCAGTGGGGCGATGAAGGCAAAGGGAAGATTGTCGATCTGCTGACTGAGAAGTTCGACATCGTGGCCCGCTATCAGGGCGGACATAACGCAGGCCACACAGTCATTGCGGATGGGAAAAAGTTCGTCCTTCATTTGATTCCTTCAGGAATCCTGCATCGCGGCAAGGTTTGTCTCATCGGTCCAGGCGTGGTACTCGACCCCAAGGCCTTTCTCAGTGAAGTCAAGATGCTTGAGGATGAGGATATCTCTGTTCGCGGCAGCCTTTTCATCAGCAACCGGGCCCATCTCATTCTGCCTTACCACCGGGCTGTGGAAAACGCTGCGGAGGCGGCCCGTGGCGACAAAAAAATCGGCACAACGTCCCGCGGCATCGGTCCGGCTTATGAGGACAAGACAGGGCGCCGGGGCGTGCGCGTGATCGACCTGTTTGATACCGAGACTCTGAAGGAAATCATCTTTGCAGTCACAGCGGAAAAGAACTGTCTCATCCAAAGCTTGTACAAGGGCGAGGCGCTGAGCGCGCAAGCAATCTATGAAGAATACCTGGGCTACGCGGCTCAGCTGAAAGAGTTCGTCGTTGACAGCGCGGCCTATTTGAATCGCCAAGTGCGGGCTGGCAGGAACGTGCTATTCGAAGGAGCTCAGGGAACGCTTCTGGACGTCGACCATGGCACCTATCCTTACGTGACTTCTTCAAGTGCATCAGCAGGGGGCGCTTGCGTAGGCACCGGCGTTGCCCCATCTCTCATTACGGGCGCCATTGGCATCGCCAAGGCATACACGACTCGGGTCGGCTCCGGACCGCTCCCCACAGAGCTGAATGGGAGCACGGGGGAAACGATTCGCCAGCGCGGCGCTGAATATGGCGCCTCGACAGGCCGCCCCCGTCGTTGCGGCTGGTTTGACGGTCCTGCAACCCAGTATTCAGCCCTGCTGAACAATTTACAAGCAATCGCACTGACGAAGCTGGATGTTCTGGATGAATTTGCGGAAATTCAGGTGTGCACCGGCTATGAGTACCGTGGTTCAAAGCTCAGCGAGTTTCCGGCAGAGATCAAGGTGCTGGAACAGGTGAAGCCGATTTACAAAACAGCGACTGGATGGCGATCCCAAACGGCAGGCATTCGCAATTACGCGGATCTGCCCAAGCGCGCCCAAGACTACCTTAAACTACTTTCCGACCTCACTGAGACCGAGTTTTCGTTGATCTCCACCGGCCCCGACCGCGAAGATACCATTATCGTTCCCGGCTCCTGGATCGCGAAGACGCTGTGAGGTCTTGTTACCATTGGATTCAAGGCGTGGCTTGAGCGTATGTGCGCACCAGCCGTTTCAGGTCTTTTTTGACAGAGGCGTGCTTTGAGTCTGCCGCCAGGTTCCTCATTTCACCCGGATCAGCTTCCATATCGAAGAGCTGTTCGCTGCGTCTGCCATCATCCCAAAGTGTGTACCGCCAGCGTTCGGTTCGCACGCTGTAGCCGTCATAATCATTACCGCGGCGAACCTGCGTGAACACGGCGTCCTTGATCCGTGTAGACGGCTCCTCGAGCACCGCCCTCAGGCTTTTTCCGTCAAGATACTCTGGGGCTGTCAAGCCGCAGAGATCAGCCAAAGTCGGGTAAAGATCCACGAGTTCAGCGAGAGACCTGGACGCCTTGCCGTTCCCTGTCAATCCGGGCGACGCGATAATCAGCGGCACTCTCGCCGAATTCTCAAACAAGCTCATTTTCTGCCAAAGACCATGCTCGTATAGATGATATCCATGATCGCTCAGCATCACGACTACAGTATTAGCAGAAAGACCCAAACGGTCGAGCGCCGCCAGAACCCGGCCCACTTGGGCATCCATAAAGGTCGTAGAGGCCCAATAAGCCTGAATCGCTTCGCGCCGCCTGTGGTCGGTCAACGTTTCCTGTTCCTTTTTCGCGCTGGCATAGCCCGCCTCTGGTGTTCGAGATCGGTCGTCCGCCGAAAGGACGGGCAACGCAATCTTGTCGAGTGGATATAGATCAAAATACTTCTTAGGCGCCACATAGGGTGTGTGTGGCCTATAAAAACCGACGGCCAAAAAGAACGGCTTGTCTCTCTTCTGTTCGAGCAAACTGATGGCCGCCGTGGCGCCAAGACCGTCAGTCTGCTCAAGGTCAGTACCCTCTGCGGCGAGCCAGCTCAGCGTTCCACCGTAGCTGCCTGGAGTCAGCGTAAAGATCAAGTGCTCCTCAGCCTTGTCCCGCCCGGCGGGATTGACAAAGTACTCCCAGGAATCCAAGTCATCCAGTCCGCTGGTGCCAATCTGTCCCGGCACGCCGTAGTGATAAAGCTTACCAACACGAGCCACGAAGTAACCCTGCTGCCGGAACAATTGTGGCAGCGTGACAGTATGGGGCAAGACCTCGCGAAAGTGCGGGGTGGGTTTATAATCAGTGGAGAATTGTCCGGCGCGGGGATTGGTTCGAATCTGGGTTACGTTGGGTCGCCGCCCAGTCAAGAAGGAAGTGCGGCTCGGACTGCAAAGCGGAAACTGGCAATAGGCCCGCTCAAAGCGAACACCCCTTGCAGCCAGCTTGTCGATGTGGGGCGACTTCACCAGAGGGTGTCCATAGCTTCCTAAATCGCAATTCAGATCATCGGCAACCAGCAACAAGACGTTGCGCTTCGTCGGTTGGGCTCTGCCCGTTGCCACGGTTGCTAGAAGAAGGAAAAAACACGTGACGCGCCTGAGAGCTTGCCCTGACTGCATGGAGTAACCTCCTCGGAGGATCGTTCTCTTCAACTTGCCACTGGTTAACCATCTCGCGAAACATCAATGAGGGCCATCATTTCGGCAACGAAACTAGCGCGCCACCTTTCACCTTGCTCTGATCCGCGGCTTCCATGAAAGCAAACATTTCGAGGGTCTCGTCCGGGTTTACCGGAGCGACGCCCGTTCTAAAGAATTTTATGATCTCCACTAGCAATGGACGGTAGCTGAATGGCTTGTCGTCCGAGTGTTGGATGGCTTTCTCGCCGAAGATTGTAATACCGTAATCCTGCTTTCCTTTTCGAATGCCGCGCACAACGCCCAAGCGACCATCCTTCCATTTTCCGGTCACAATATCCGCACCCTCGCTATGGACGCGCGCCACGCTTTCGCACCCTGGCCCCATGATGGTAAAGAGCATTTCGACTGCATGAATTCCATACCACATCAGGTCCGGGTGGTGAGGCTCCGTGGGAGCGGGACCGTAAACACTTGAACCAAGGACGTTAACCGCATTAGACGAGGCTTTCAACCGCTTCGTCTCATCCCAGAAGCGCAGGCTTGAAGAGCTAAACCAGGGGACGCCGGCTTCGCGGGCCAAGCGCGCAATCTCTTTCGCGTCCCGGTAACTGGCCGCCAGCGGCTTGTCGATAAACACCGGTTTCTTCGCTGCCAGAACCGGTTTCACCTGCTCCAAATGGGGTCGGCCGTCGACGCTCTCAAGCAGGACCGCATCGACCCTTCGGCAGAGAGTCGGGATGTCTTCCACAATCTCTACCTTCCACTTGTCCCGAAGTTCGGCAGTGAAACCCTCGATACGAGTCCGGCTGGACTCAATATCGGGACTTCCACCTTTGAACGCAGCAACCACCCGAGCGCCTGGAACATGATCAGGGTTCGAGGGATCGTTGAGCAGCTTGGTGAATGCGATGACGTGCGACGTGTCCAGACCAATCAGGCCGACGCGAATCGGTTGAGTTGACTGCGCAACGGCAAACCCTGCGTCGATCAGCAAGACCAGGAAGACCAGACCCACAGTTCTTTTCTTCATGAAGGCTCTCCAGAGTGCCGAAGGATAAACTTGGTAGGTTCTTTGCAACCCCAACATTTCCATAAATTTGGTAGACGATCCGGACAAATACTGCTAGCCTTTCGTTCGGAATTTGCCGAAATGTAGCACGTTTTGCGGCTGGTAGTGATGAAGTTCCTTTGGTGACTCTGGGAGCGGCCCGAACTCCTCACCCCTGCGGAGGCATTGAATGTACACTGATCACATGTTTCAGAACAAAGAGAACAAGTCCGTTCCCGGAGTTTTTTCCGGGTCGTCTTTGGTTTCTGGAACGGCGAACCTCCTCTGGAAGGCATTTCAGTCCCTCAATCGTGCGCTTCCCGAAGGGGAACTGCCCGCGCCGAAATGGGCTCCAGGAAAAATGTTGAAGAGCTACGAGCGGTCAGCGCCGACCTTGGGATTCCCGCGCGTGACCGACTCGCTTTGTCCGAAATGCGTGCCCGAAGTGCGAAATTCCATCATCCGCGGAGAACGGGATCTCTCAACAATGATCCATGAGAACCCGGGCGAGATCAAAGCGCACATTCTGGAAGAGAACGGCCGTATTCTGATGAGAAAGGTGTGCGACAAGCATGGTCCTTTCGAAGATGTGCTCTCCACCAGCCCCGATTTTACCCGGCGAATTGAAGGACTGTTTTTTGGCAGGGACTTTCGTTGCGCGGAAGACGCGGATATCCATCGCCATGGCAATTCCTCCATCAAATACGGTCGTGGGGCCGTGCTCACGGTTGACTTGACCAACCGCTGCAACATGATGTGCAACCCATGCTTCATGGACGCCAACCAAGTGGGTTATGTGCACCAACCCGAGTGGGAAGACATCAAGGCTATTCTCGATCGCGCCATCTCATTCAAGCCGAAACGCCAGGTGATTATCTTGTTTTCCGGTGGCGAGCCCACCATTTCTCCGCACTTCCTCGAGGCGGTGGCTTACGCCCGCAAGATTGGCTTCTATCGGCTGATGGCGGCAACCAATGGCATCCGCTTTGCCCAAAGTGAAGAGTTCACACGCGAGGCCAAGGAAGCGGGCCTGCATGGGACCTACCTGCAGTTCGACGGTACCACCAACGAAATGAACCAGCATCGTGGCGTTGGCAATCTGTTCGACGTGAAGTTGCGGGCGATTGAGAACATGGCCAAGGTGGGGATGAAGACGACGCTGGTGACAACGATCGTCAATGGCGTGAATAATCATGGCATTGGCTCTATTGTCGACTTCGCGATACGCAACATCGACAAGATTCAGACCATCGCTTTCCAGCCAGTCTCATTCACCGGCCGCGACGAAGAGGTAGACGACGAGACGCGCTACGTCCAGCGCTACACGCTCTCACAGATGACCGAAGATCTCAGGCAGCAGATGGACGCCGACTGGCAGCCACTGCGCGACTGGTTCCCACTGTCCTCCTACAGCGCCTTCACGAGCGTGATGGATATGCTGCAGGGCGCCGACGCTCCCTGGGGTTGGAGTGCGTGTAACTGTCATCCGAACTGCGGCATCTTCACCCTGCTTGTGGTGAATCGCAAAACAGGCGAATTCACTCCACTCTTCAAATTCTTCGACTATGAGCAATTCATTCGCGACGTGGCCGTCATCACCGACACGGCGCGCGGCAAGACTTTGACTGCTGCGCAACTGGCCCTGTCCATCATGCGCAATTACAAAGCAGACAAGGCTCCCAAGGGATTTCCCATTCAACAGGTCGTGAATCTGTTCAAGCCCAGTTCCGCTAGGTCCGACAGCGACCGTAACGATCGAATGAAGACGCGCACAGACCAGGATGAATGGCGCGTGCTCTGCGTTGAAGGCATGTGGTTCCAGGATCTTTGGACATACGACTTCCGACGGACCGAAATGTGCGTGATTCCCTATGGCACTCAAGAAGGCGAAATTTCTTTCTGTGCTTACAACACTGGCGTGGGCTGGCGGCAGATCATTGAGAACATGCACCAGACAGCAACTTTGGCTGAGTGGCACCGTACCCAGGGACGCCATGAGATCTTCGCCAAGGGCAAGGCCGTCGAGCTGAAGACAACCCAGCACAACCTGACACTTCCAATCATTCAGCCAAATTCCGGCGGCGGCAGCGGTTGTTGCAGCAGTAGCCCAGGATTGCTGGATAAGGATCGAGAAATTCTGGCCGCTGCCAAGATCGGTCAGCCCTGATCTCTCAGGTTTGATCATGCAGTTCAACGCCGACCGGCGATCCAACGCAGGCTTTCTCAGCCTGCGTTTTTTGTTGGCCTATGTTTTCCGTCGCAGAACTGGCCGAACTGTTACAGCTCTCCTATCAAGGTGAAGGCACTCGTGTCTTAACCCGGGTCTCCAGTTGGGAAGAAGCGGATGCTTCGTCTCTGGTCTTCCTGGCTGGAAAGAGTTCTGCGCTAAAAGTCCTGTCGGGCGGCTGCGTTATCGCCACCGAGGAGAATATCAGTTCCGGCTGGACCGCCATCCTTTCTCAGAATCCCAAACTGGATTTTGCTCGAGCGGCAAATTGCCTTATGCCACGGCCCCGAGGCACGGGAGCTCGCCATCCGAGCGCAAGGGTCGAGCCTGGAGCCACCCTCGAACCAGACGTTGACCTGGCCGCGGGCGTGGTTGTCTCTGCCGGTGCTCGCGTGGGCCGCAGATGCATCCTCCACGCCGGCGTTGTCGTCAGTAACGGATGTGTGCTCGGCAATGACTGCATCCTCCATCCCCACGTCGTGCTCTACCCGGGTGCCCAGCTCGGCAACCGTGTCACCGTCCACGCCGGAACAGTGATCGGCGGCGACGGCTTCGGATACGTGTTTGATGGACGCCAGCAAGTCAAGTTTCCACAGTCGGGTCAAGTCCTCATTGAAGATGATGTCGAAATTGGGTCCAACACCACGATCGATCGGGGCTCGCTTGGAGTTACCAGGATCGGTGCTGGCGCCAAGATCGACAACCTGGTTCAAATCGCTCATAACGTCCAGATCGGCCGTGCCGTGGTTATCGCCGCCCAGACAGGAATTTCAGGCAGCACAGTCATCGAAGACTTCGCTGTCATTGGAGGGCAGGTTGGGTTCGGCGATCACGCCCGTGTGGAAAGCGGTGCCATCATCGGTTCCAAGGCCGGGGTGCTTCCTGGAAAAATCGTCCGTGGAGGCGAGGTCTACTGGGGGGTTCCAGTGCGTCCATTGCGGGAGTACAAGAAGCTGAACGCACTTTTCGGGAGGCTGCCGGAGATGAAAGATCAAATTGAACGGCTGCAGGAAAAGGTGCGGCGGCTCGAAGAAGAAACGGCACGCAACAGAGGAAGCAAACAATGACAAATTCGGCCATGTCGCAGGTTCCGGGGCATCCAGCGATTTGTCATCAGGCAGTGATTTTTTCATCTGCCGCCGGAGGCGGTCTGACGCCTGCTATCGCCAAGCCTTCAGTTCGTTGTTGCGAGTCGCCCACACGGTAGTTCAACATGACCCAAACATGGCTCTATCTTCCCCGTGTTCCTGAGCCCGAGGTAATGGAGAGCTGTGAAGAAGTTGAAGCCTACAGTTCAGCCGCAGCTCAAGCCCACCTGGATCATCTGGACAACACGTTTGTCGATCACGTTCTATCTCTGGGCGTGAGCTCAGGACTCGCCCTCGACGTGGGCACCGGTCCCGGGCAGATTCCAATCAAACTCGCGCTTAAGTTGCCTCGACTTCAAATCGTGGGTATCGACCTATCTGAAGCCATGTTAGCGAAAGCCAGGAGTGGAGCTGCTGCCGTCGGCGTCGAAGGACAGGTCAGGTTTGAAAAGGGTGATGCGCGGCGGCTCCCGTTCTCCGATCATCATTTCGATCTCGTAATGTGCAATTCACTCTTGCACCACGCCGTCGACCCTGTGGCTGCACTGAACGAACTGGCCCGTGTCGCTCGTCCACAAGGCGGCTTGCTGTTAAGAGACCTGCGGCGGCCTTCGACTCTCATGTTTCCCATTCACGTCGCCTGGCTCGGAAGGCACTACAAGGGTTTGATGAAGAAGCTCTTCACTGATTCGGTGCGAGCAGCCTATACTCAATTGGAACTGGAGACGTTGTTAGCTGCTTCAAAAATCGAGGGTGGGAGGGTGTTTCGGAGGGGCCAATCTCACATCGGGATCGAGCGCAAGAATCGCTAGATTCATCATCGCACTCGGTTACTTCTTTTGAGCTTTCGCCTTTGGTTTGAGTCGTGCTTTCTCCTCTTCGGCGAGCTGGATCTCTTCGCGGCGCACCTGTTCGCTCTGCCATTCGCGATGAATCCGGGGGTAGAACCGATCGGGAAACTCAAGCGCCCAAATCTGTTTGCGGATTACCCAATTGGCAGGTTCCGAAGCAAACGCCTTTTTCCAAGATAAGATAGTTTGAGGCAGCTTTCCTTCGCGGTGAAACACCACACCCCGTGCGAACAATGCTCTGGCGTTTCTCGGCTGCTGTGCCAGCACTGTGTCGTACTCCCTGGCCGCCCGGCGGTAATGGCCGGTCTTCACCAACAAATCCGCCAGTCTTAGCCGCTTCTCAGTACCTCGACTCATCGACTTCAGCTGCTGGCTAAGTTCAGCGATTTCCTTCTTGAGGTTGAGTTTCGGTTTTTCTGGAAACCTGAGTGGCTTCTTGCTCCATTTTTCTGTAATCAAATCCTCAATGATCTTGGCGTTCAAAGTCTCCCGAATGTCGAACCCGCCCAGTTTGAGATACCGAATGATCCCGCGCTCGTCGACGTAGTAGCCGTTTGGAACATGATCAAATCCATAAGACTCCCAGAGGCAGTCGACTGAATCGATCGCGACAGGAAAGGTCACTCCTGCCTCATCCACATACGGGCGCACAACCTCCGGCCCTTGGCCATCGATCGCCACCGCGATCAACTCAAATGGCTCTCCTTGATGCCTCATATAAAAGCTTTGCCATGCCGGCAATTGCTCCCGGCATAGCTCCCAAGAAGCCCAGACAAAGAGGATGACTCGCTTGCCGCGATAGTCATGAAGCCGCAATTCTCGGCCGTCGAGGGTAATGAAAACGACATCGGGGGCAGGATCGCCGATCTTCACAGTGCGTTTTTCAGGCATGCTCACTACGACTCGTCCACGCTAAAAGGATGATGGAATACCAAAGAAACCTTCGTACACCTTATAGTTGGAAGCCACCAGTCTTGTCAAGGAAGGTAGCATCCAGGTAATGGGAGCGAAGGTCTCTGGATGAATGCACATGGCCGTTAGACCAGCGGAGGTTCAGTGATCCGTCGCTTTCTTCGCCCGTTCTCTGCTAGTAGCCTGATCGCCTGAGTCAGCTGTACCGGATCCAAAGGTCGCGTGACATGTTTCCGAAACTGCGTCAAGAGGGCCTTGTCTTCCGGATCGATTGGCACATTATTTATGATTGCCAAGGCCGGCAAAACGGCGCCCTTGCTCCTACCTTCCAAAATTCGCAGCAAACCGGAACCGTGGGGTGCAGCCATTTCAAAATCAGCCACAAAGATATCGGGTGGCCGTCGCTTCATCAAAGCAAGCACTTCCGCCATGGAATAGGCGTCCGTCACCCGCGCTCCCTGGCGCGTGAACACGGCCTTCAGCAACTCTCTTTCGGCCGCTTGCTCCGTCATGACCAGAATGCTCAGCCCCCGCAAACGAGACAGTCGATCCTCTTCGACTCCTTCGTTCCTGCTCGCTTCAGGTCCTGACTGCGACGCCGAAGAATCAGGCTCCTCCTTCGTTCTCAGAAGCGGAAGCTGCACCGAAAATGTGGCGCCCTTACCATCCCCTTCGCTGGCAGCATTCACGGATCCCCCCTGTAGTTCCACCAGATGCCGCACCAGGGCCAGTCCCAGCCCTAATCCGCCATGCAGGCGTGTGCTGGAACTATCCGCTTGGCGGAAACGGTCAAACACGAAAGGGAGGAACTCGCGTGAGATGCCCTTGCCTGTGTCTGTAACAGTGATTCGGGCAAATCGTTCCACCCGTTCGAGCCGGATTTCCACCTGCCCCTTTGGGGGTGTAAACTTGACAGCATTCGAAAGCAGGTTCCAGACTACTTGTTGCAACCGATCTGGATCTCCGGAAACCAGGCCGGTCGCTGGGTCTAAGGTACGCAAGAGCAGGATGGACTTGGCTTTTGCGGCAGGCCGGACGGCGTCCAACGCAGCCTCGATGACCATGGCCAACTCTACAGGGCGTACGCCCAGGGGAAGTTTGCCCAGGATAATGCGCGACACATCGAGCAAATCCTCGATCAGTTGTGCCTGGAGGCGAGCGTTACTTTCTATGGTTTGAATCGCTCTCGCCGCTGTGTCGGCATCGAGCTCACCACTCCGCAAGAGCCTCGCCCATCCCAGCATGGCGGTCAGCGGAGTTCGTAACTCATGAGACAGGGTCGCCAGAAACTCGTCCTTCATCCGATTGGCGGCCTCGGCCTCAGCACGAGCGGCTCGCTCCCGTGCGAGGGCATGACTCAATTCCCTCTCTGCGTTGCGATGGTCACCCACATCGGTGAAAAAAGCCAGATTTGCCGGCCCGTCTTCGAGTTGGATGCGGGCCACATCCACGCGGAACGGAAAGGTTGAACCATCCGGGCGCAGTCCGACTGTTTCGTAGCTGACGGGAGCCGGTTCGCCGCTCTCACGCCGCCGCACATACTCCGCGATTGCATCTCTGCATTCGGGGGCGATCTGGTTCAGCAGCGACCGACCCACCACAGTCGATGGATCAGAGCATCCAAACAGCTGCAAATACGCCCGATTGGCATACAACGTCCGACCCTCGCGCGCCAGCGTGATTCCCACAGGCGCATTCTCAGACAAGGCGCGAAAGAGGACATCCGTGGCCTTCTGCCCCTTTTCAGGCGGCGAGCGCCGCGGTCCTGCAATGGAACGGAAAGGTTTTCGAGAGCTCATGGTCGGAGGGCAATCTCGAGAGGCCGCAGGGCAAGTTTCGCGCTCGCTTCAACGAAAGATTGAGGCATCCCGAGGGTCATCCTAGCTCGGATCCTTTGTGGTAGCCGAATTTCGCGCTTTCTCGAATTCTTCAAGGTTCGACTTGTCGACGAGCGTGGCGCCGGTATCGACAAAGCGAGGGAGAATCGCAAAAGGATCCTGCGCGGCAGGGGAACCCTGTGTGCTCGTCTGCTGATGGTGCAGATCGTCAAGCATCTTCAGTCCGAAGAATGCCATCGTGAAGGGTTTCTGAGCGATGGTCGCGACAATCACACCTTTCCGTATCCAGTCGAGTGTCCCTTCGTCGGTATCCATCGCAACCACAATCTTGTCGGTGGCTCCCTTGCGATTCAGAACTTCAGCAACTTCCTTGCCAGATTGCGCTTCGAGGCACACGAACGCATCCACTTTGGGGCGTCCTGTGTTCATAACTTCCATGGTCTTGTCGAACGCAATGCGTGGATCGCCACGAACATCGACGACTTCAACAACCTTGATCTGCGGATGGCTGGCAAACACCGACTCATAGCCGTCGAGCCTTTCCTTAAGGTTCGCCTGGTTCGGCATCGTGAAGACCATGATGTCTCCTTTGCCTTTCAGATGTTTCACCGCCACTTCGCCGCCAGTCACTCCGGCCTGATAGTTATTCGTTCCAATGAACAGCAGCCGCTTACTGCCCGGCGAGTCTGAATCAAACGTGATCACAGGAATACCAGCGGCGATCGCCGCGTCAATTTCAGGTTTCATGAGCTCGGGATCTGCGGGCGAAACCAGAATGCCCGAAGCTTTTTGGCGGACCGCCTTTTGAAACTCTGCGACCTGGGCTTTCTCGTCGTAAGAGTTCGGGCCTGCGAATTCCGTCCGCACCTTCATTTGAGAAGCTGCGCGGCTGAAGCCGGCCCCAGCCGCCTGCCAATAAGGAATCTGGATGTTGGTAGAGATCAGAAAGTATCGCTCCTCCGGACTGTGCCGCGAATCGGAACAACCCGTGGAGAAACACAAAAACGAAACGAGCAGGGCAACTCGGGGAAGTCCGGATGGCAGGAACATAGAGTCTCCTTTCAGGTGGCTGAAGGGCAGGAAAGGTTCAATGCAGTGCGAACGCGTACTATCTGACAGAACTCAGGAGCTGTCAAGATTTGGCCCTCCAAGATCGCTGACAAAGGACCAGTCGCGTTCGGTTCCCCTTGCTGCACCATTGCCGTCATTCCTCTCCCTGAATCGCGACAGAGACCTGGACGGACAGGACCTGCTGCGGCGTGAATCTTCCGTGGTTGACGTGCGCATCGAAGCGTCTGAGGAAAATGGCTGGACCGCCGGCGCGGATAAATCTGTTTGCATTATTGAGGTTTTGATCTACACTACCGTTACTTTCTGAACTGACTGGATCACTCAAGACGAGCACTGTGCAAGGGTTTTGAGGATTTTAGGATTTCGAATGGCCGAGATCAAATTTGGCACTTCCGGCTGGCGCGCGATTATCGCCGCAGACTTCACATTCGAGAATGTGCGGCTGGCCACGGCCGGCGTGGTTCAACTGCTGAAGAAATCGAGCCCAACCCCCCGTGTGATTGTGGGATGCGACACCCGTTTTCAAGCCGACAAGTTCGCGTGGGAATGTGCTGAATTCCTCTCCTCCAGGGGAGTTCACGTTTGTTATTGTCAGAGTCCCGTCCCCACACCCGCGATTGCTTTCGAGATTATCCGACGCAAGCTGGATGGCGGAATCAATTTCACGGCCAGCCACAATCCCGGGGAATACTGCGGCCTGAAATTTTCCAGTGCCGATGGTGCACCCGCGCTACCGGAAATCACGCGAGAGATTGAACAGAACATTCGGAACCTTCAGGCCGGTCCCAGGGTCTGGAACGAGTTTGCTCCACGACTCGAGCTTATCGAAAAAGTGGACCCGTCCCCCGAGTACCTCAGAGCGTTATCCACCCTAATCGACCTGCCGTTGATACGGAAGTCCGGGCTAAGAATCAGCTACGATCCGCTGTATGGAACAGCTCGAGGGTACCTGGACAAGCTTCTCGCCGAGGCGGACATTGCCGTCAGTACAATCCATAATTTCCGCGATGTGCTGTTTGGCGGGAATCCGCCAGAGCCGGCCGAGGAGTACTTGGGAGACCTCCAGGCTGACATGAGACACCGGCGGTCTCTACTCGGCCTTTCCACCGACGGCGACGCAGACCGCTTTGGGATTCTGGACGAAGGTGGCACATTCATCACTCCCAATCAGATCATTCCGCTGCTGCTGGATTACTTGATTGAGACCCGAGGCTGGAGCGGGGGAGCGGCACGAAGTGTCGCAACCTCTCACTTCCTGGACGCGGTGGCAAAAAAACACCAGCGGGAACTGCACGAAACTCCGGTGGGGTTTAAATACATTGGGGAACTCATCAAAGCGGACCGCATCGTGATCGGTGGTGAAGAATCTGCGGGGCTCACGGTCAAGGGACATGTTCCGGAGAAAGATGGCATTCTCGCTTGTTTGCTGGTAGCCGAAATGGTTGCCCGCCGGAAGAAGAGCCTGAGGCAACAACTGGGTGAGATTGAAAGCAAGGTTGGCTCGTTTCACACCGTCCGCCTCAATTTGCATCTGACGCCAGAGCTCAAAACAGCAGTCAAAGCAAAACTCGACAACCCGCCCGCCACACTGGGAGGAGTCCCCGTCGTAGAGATCAATCGCGCGGATGGACTTAAGCTGATACTTCAGGATGGGTCCTGGGTCTTGCTCAGGCTCTCTGGAACCGAACCGGTGGCGCGCTGCTATGTTGAATCCCACAGCGAGGGGGGACTGGTGGAGTTGACGGAAACAGCACGGAAATTCGTGCTACAGAAATAGAGTACCCACTCCAATCTGTTGAGTGACTCATTCCTGCATCCGCTGAAGGTCTTGTGATCTGCGGCGTCAAAAGTGAATCGAAGTCAAGTTTTCGCGAAATCAAGAGCTGAGTTACTGACGACCTGAGTCCACATCATGTCACAGCCCAAGCAGACTTCCTTCTTCCAGAGACTTTCTCTTTTGATGGTGGGTGCCGTCAGCATACTGGCACTTACCTATTCAATCATCGGGAATAATGGGTATTTAGAATTGCGACGACGAGAAGCAAAGAATAGCGAACTGAGGGCTAAAGCCGATGAGTTACGCCGGGAGAATAAAGAGATACTGAGCGAGATCAGGGCGCTTAAAGCCGATCCGAAGCTGATCGAAAAAATTGCCCGAGAAGAACTGGGCATGGTGAAACCCGGCGAGGTAAAAATCACGACGAATCCAAGTCGCCAGAAATCAATCCCATCCCGGCCTTAGTCCAAGCAAGCTCTGGGAGCCATCTTCCGCGCCGGACCTCTAAGTGTTCAGGCTTTCAAACTCATTCCTCCGTCAACCATCAGGACTTGTCCGGTAATGTACCCGTCGGGTTCCAGCAAAAAGCGGACCGTACGCGCGACATCCTCTGGCCGACCGAATCGGCTGACAATCCCCTGCTGGATGTAGCGATCGTACTTTCCAGAGTTCACCGAACTGGCTGCCATTCCAGCGATGGTTGCTCCTGGAGCCACAACGTTCACCTGCACGGCACGACCGCTCCACTGCTTGGCCAGAATCCGGCACCCATGCACGATCGCAGCCTTCGGAGCCGCATAGTTCAGGCTGTTTTCAAAAACTCCCACTCCCTGCATCGATGACAACAAAACAATGCTGCCAGACACCTTGCGGGCAAGCATGTGCTCACCCACCGCTTGCGCCAAAAGCACCGGCGCAATAAAGTT
>Ga0187893_10006623_pt1 | contig 19666 bp, 19 predicted proteins | sample MA1701074metaG_FD_139574 | JGI IMG/M metagenome (GOLD analysis project Ga0187893, IMG submission 139574) | White microbial mat communities from a basaltic lava cave in the Kipuka Kanohina Cave System on the Island of Hawaii, USA - MA170107-4 metaG ... | reverse complement strand
GCTCGCGAAAGGTGTTCATGGGAGCCTCCAAGTGGTGAGATACCTGGAAGCATAACTCAGCAACGCCGGACGCGAGCTCTCTCGTATCCCGGGATATCAAGGGCAAAGCCCTTGGCTAGTTAGCTTGGCCAGCGAATATCCGCCTTCCAGGTCCGGCCGTTTGTGTACCTTCTCTCGCTGGGTTTGGACCTGCCTTGGGAGGCTCGCTTCTCAACCGACCTAGCATACGGTGGACATTGATGATTCCCCGGTCGATCATTCGCTCTCCGGCACCAACTTCCAAGATGGTCGGCCATGCATTACCTCCATAGACAACTCCATCGCGCACGGCAGCTCGAATCGTTGGAAGGTAACCAAAGTAACCGTTGGAGTAACCGGCAACAATCGTGTCCATCCCCGGTAACCGGGAACGGAAGCTGATCTGATATTCGACGTAAGGTTCGCCGGGCATGGTCAATAACGCAACGTGGTCGTTGATCAGTACGGTGATTATCTGTGCCACCAACTCATCTGCAGGATATCCGATGGGCCTTCCTGTGGAGAGCCACTGGTGGTAGGTTGGCACGGCTTGCAGCGACCTAAGTCTTTCCATGTTCCATCTGGCACGAAATCTCATCTGCTCTTCGGTGACGTGAAGTGCGCCTTGGACGGCGGGTCTCGGCTGGATTTCGCGGGCCACCCTCACTACCTCACTTCCAAGTTCCCGTCCTAACCGCCGAACCTCGCTAGCCCCTGCTCTTAGATAGATCGGATTGATGTCCCCGCAGGCACCCTGCAGGAAAATAGCCAGGGGTCGTCCTTGGAGTTCTCGCTCAACGTAGGCACACATTGCACCAGGAAAATCCGCTGAGTATTTGGTAATGTTGTCCATGCCCACCACTACAGGGTGAGTTGCGTAGTTTGCCAGAATGGCGATCGATCCTCCGTCCAAGCCGTCAACACGCAGAACTTGAACTATGGGATCTATTGGCATAGTAGGAACGCGCGTCTCATTCGCGCTGAGACTCCTTGTTCCTACAGGATCTTGACGATTGTGACCTATATAACTGGCCCCTTTCCCTGCCCCCAAGCGGCAAGGAACCGCGTTGGCACTAGCTCGGATTATGGCTTCGACAATCGCATCGAGACAGCGGGGTTCCCAACGGTCCATTCCGGGCTTTATGAACTGCTGGTCGAGTAGCGTGGGACCCGTGTGCGTGTGCGTGGCGCTAAAGATCACGTGCTTGATTCCGGCGCGCACTTTTACTCTGGCACGAACGTCGGCCCATTTGCTCCAACCCGAAGGTTCGCCCTAAATCCAAAGCCACAATGGCCAATGTAGTGTCTGTCGATTTCAACACCAAGACCCGAGCATACAGAGGGTCCAGAGTTCCAGTCGAAGGCCCTAAGCGTGAGGCCTGTCCCCAGAGCTGGCGGCCGACTGGCGGAGTGATATCCACCTTCGCTGTGCCTGCCAACAGCTCATTATTGCTGGCCTCGCAAAGCCTCGGCGTTGTTGTTAGAAATAAGAGCACAAACCAAGCGACTAATCGCGTCACACAAAAAGTCCCCTTTTGCGCCACGGATCCTGTCCCCAAGCCAATTTGCTGTTTCCCACCACTCGCTGGCTGGAGCAGGTCTGAGCAACAACTGCTGAAACGAATCAAAAATCTCAGGGACCCAGAGCTAATTGCCGCCAATTGACCGAATCCAGGTCGGACTTCGAATTTTCCAGGCATGACGGGCCAGTATCCCAACCGGTCACTTATGAACGTGCGGGTGGGTGTTCAGACACTTTGTAACAAGTCCTGAGACAGACGCCGGGAAGTTTAGTGTGACGGTCAGTTGTCCCGTACCCGAGGTTTGAAGGATCATTCCATTCTCCAAGTCCCCCAGCGCCTCGCCTACTTCCATCCAGATCGCGGTGGGGCCTGAACCTGAATTACAACAGCCTGCTCAGAGGAGCTGTTTTGCACTTCGAGGTGGTTTGTACCCGAGATGAAGATCGTTTCTCTCTCGCCTGCAGTGTACACCCCATGCGGCGAACTAACCGAGAGCGCTCCTTTCCAAACGAACAGCATCTGTTCGCCGTCCTCCGCTATGTCTGTCGAGAATCTCTCACCAGGGTTCAGCTTTCGATGCGCCACCGCCACCCTCAGTGAGCCCATCTTTGGGTGAACGAAAAAGCCATTGTGGCTAGAGAACTCCAAGAGCTTAACGGCTCCCGGCGTGATCACCCCTTTGGGCGGCGCGACACCTGGACGAGAGGAATCGCGGGCTCCAGAGTAAAGAACCATGTCAGGGGGACATTGGAAGCTGATCAGAATGGCGGTGCCTGTTCCCGTCGTAATAGTGCCGTGAATCTGGCCCGAGGGCACAAAAGCGGCCTGGCCAGTTAACAAAGGTTTTCGTGAATCTCCCTGCCGGACGTCCACCTGTCCCTGCAAGACGAGAAACGTGTCGTCAGAATAGTCATGGACGTGCTGTGGAAACTCGTGTCCAGGCTGCGAAACGGCATAGTTCAACGTGAGTTTCTTGGCCCCCATTTCCGAATGAAGAATCCGCCGTGAGTCTACTTTACCCATCGTAAACGGTACCCCGTCAGCGATCTTGAAGACCTGAATGGCCGGGGCTTTTCCAGACTCCGCTCCCAGCAATTTCCCTTGAAAAACCAACGCCAAAACGCCGCATCCTAGCACCTGTCTCACACTATTTTGATTGCACATATTTCGTTACCTTTCTTGTCCAGAGGGGCATCCATAGTTCTCCGCTGTGGAGGGGTCGGCTCAGGAACAGCCAGCATCAGAGTCATGCAACCAGTTGTCACGATAGACTTTCGAGGGACGCCCCAAGGGGTCTACCATTTGGATGACTCCCGAGCTCAAACACTATACCGCCCGGGAATGGCGCTAAGCTGGTCGGGCAAAGGGAGCAGTATCCGAACTAATGTTGCCTCGCAATAGATAAACAACACTCAGATAACCTTTTCGGGCCGCTTCAATGGCAGTGTGGATGCCGAGACGGTACAGCCACATGTACCCATTGGACCGCGAGCTGTCGGCGTTCAGCCTCGCCCAAGAGAGAACGCAGCCTCTCCAAGTCGTTTTCGGGCGGCCTATCGAGCAGCTTGAATGGCCCGCGAACAAGACAGGCTTTGCGCTTAGGATTCGACGGCGACAAGTTGAATAGTGGCATCGTCGAGAACTTCGCTCATCGAGAGCCAACGCCCCCTGATGGGCGGTTTCTCCATCGCGTTGCTGTCGAAGCTCGCCGTTCGGCTCGCAGGCTCGAACGAGTCCAAGATTAGGCAATTCGCGAAGCACTTTGGTTTTGCCAACCGCATGGGCATTTCCGATGCCCAACACTGCCGCACAAATTTCGCGGTTATACCCTGTTACGAGTTGAGATTCTTGGGTTATTGCTGCGGTGATCGTACCCCCACACACACGCCACAAATCCTCGACGATTCCGCGGGGGCACGGTACTCGGTTATCGTTCAACTAAACTTGCCAAGCCGAAACTCCTCTGTCAGGTAGTCGCTTGCTCGCCAAGCCATTGCCAATATGGTTTCCGTTGGATTCTGACACGCAGAGCTCGGCCAGCACCCGGCGTCGATCACGAACAGATTCGGAATTTCGTGGGCTTGATTGAACCTATTAAGCACGCTGGTCTTGGGATTGTTTCCCATTCGGGTTGTCCCCATCTCGTGACTGATCTCTCCGGGAACACTCAGCGATTTGTCTGCCTGCAATACCTCAGCCCCAGCTGAGTGCATCAGCTCTTGGAGCTTGTCAAAGGCGTCCTCCAGCATGTGTCGATCGTTGTCCGTTCGCTCATAGTGGATCTTGAGTACGGGAATTCCCCAGGCGTCAACAACTGCAGGATCGATTTCCACACGGTTCTGGAAGGTTTGCAGAGGCTCCCCGCGCGCGTAGACGGTAACAATCGCCGGATGGTCCCGTTTGATCCGCCGCTTATACTCCGCTCCAAACCCTCCTACCAGATCTGCATGCCCGGGATAGATCCGGCTTCCCCCCTTGACCATGATCGCGTATCCCCGGATGAACTTCGGATGACGCGTTTCCAGATTACGGAACCGTGGGATATAGGAACCGCTGGATTTTCCGTCATCATTGAGGACTTCGGTTCCTCTAAGTTCGGGCAGGATGCCTACGACAGAGCCGGCAGTAAAGTGATCCGTCAGGTAGTGCCCAAGCACGCCGCTATTGTTTGCTAAGCCCCTGGGATGAAAGCGGGAATGCGAGTTGAGCATGATGCGCGTCGATTCCAGCGTGGAGGCGGCCAACACGATTACCTTCGCGTGAGCCTCCTGGTAAGCTCTGTTTTGGCGATCAAAGAATCCAACTCCCTTGGGGTGTCCGTCCTTGTCCACCACCACATGCCTGACCACCGCGTCGGTCCGCAACGTCAGCTTGCCCGTGGCCAAGGCATCGGGAAGCGTCACAGCGGGAGTTGAAAAAAAAGCTCCCACATCACATCCTACGCCACAGCTGCCGCAGTAGTGGCAAGCGGGTCGCCCACGATGAGGACGACTGAGCTGGGCAGTGCGCAAAGCAGTCATCCGCAACCGCATCTTGCGCGCAGCTTTGCGCATGAGATGTTCAAAACAATTGAAAGGGAAGGGAGGCAGGAAATCTCCGTCGGGAATCTGGGGCAGACCCTCCTTCATCCCTTGAACACCGATATAGGCTTCCACCTTGTCATAGTAAGGAGCCAGTTCTGCAAAGCTGAGGGGCCAATCTTCACCGTATCCATCTCTGGATGCAGCTTTGAAATCGAATTCCGCAAGACGAAAAGACTGGCGTCCCCAGTGCAATGTCCTTCCCCCCAAGATCCGCGAGCGTAAAGACCAGTCAAAGGGCTTGTCCGCAGGAGTTGTGTAGGGATGCTGGCTCCTTTCAGCGTAGTATCCAACGAAGGGACTGCGTTCTGCCGCTGCCCACTTGCCATCTTTTCTTATTTGCTTTGGGCTTCCCACCCCACGGAATGGAAACTCGTACGGCCAGCTGTGCGTCAGGAATTTGGTTGTGTCTACGTTTGGCCCGGCTTCCAATAACAACACGTCCAGACCGTGCTCTGTGAGAACCTTGGCGGCCATGCCACCGCTGGCCCCCGTACCGACTATCAAGACGTCATAGATCTTCAAGACTGGGTGCCCTCCACTCCGAAGGAACTTTCCGTGTTCTCAAGAGGAGCCGACGTCCAACAAAGCAATTCGCTTCATTCGTTCGAATCACCATGGTGCCCGGGATGAGGACATCCAGGCCATTCGTTCAGAACCGAATTGCCCTGGTATTTCAATTCCTGATGGATTCCGATTTCTGATGTGTAGTAGGCAAACGTGGTGCGTCGCTTGATGTCTTCGAAAAAATGCCGGCCCACCAAATTCTCGCCCGAAGCACCACCTGCCGCTGCCAGCGACGTCAGGATGGACGTCTGTTGTTCAGAATCGGTCTGCCTGAAATCTGCTCCGAACAGTTGGCGGCTTCGCTGATCGATCCACGCCAGGCCTTTCAGGAAGCTCTGTTGGACCTCGGTGCTCTCTTCACTCAACACAAGGTCCATGTGCTCGTTTGCTTTGGCTGCTCGCGCTCCTGGCGTGTCCGTCTCCGGAATGATTAGTTCAGCAATCACAGTCACCGTCTCATTCTGCTCTGGCGAGAAAAAGCGTGGCTGCCAACCCACCGCCTTGCGCGGAGAGGGGTTCTGGTGCGCTGTTGAGTGGACATCCGTCGCGTTCGCCACCGAAGCGTCTTGTACCAGACCCGCACCTCCCAGGATAATTGTCTTGCATGCGTCCCTGCGATTCATGTGACCTCACCTAGTGTTTCCGTACTGCCGTTCCAGCCAATTGCTTCAACGCCACAGTTGGAAGACCTGAGCGAACAGACACAATCGACGCAATGAAAGATCTGCTTGCGTGGTCAACCGGGAATCTCGCCACTTTGAACCGTCCCGATTTGCGGGGCACCACCAATACGAGACAACAACCCGCCGTCCACAGTCCATACCGCTCCCGTCACAAAGGAAGAATGTTCGTGGGCGAGGAATACAATCACTTCGGCGATCTCTTCGGGCCGACCGATCCGTCCCAGCACGTGCATTTCAGCGCAGGAACGTAAAACTGAAGCAGGATCGGGGTCCAGGGACGCTGCCCAGCCCAGCATGGGTGTGTCCACGGTGCCGGGGCAAACCGCGTTAACTCGGATTCTCTTCGGGGCAAAATCAATCGCCATGGAACGCGTCAAACCGATCAGACCATGCTTGCTGACTGCGTACGCACAAACATTGTTCTGGCTGGCAAGAGATTGTACGGAAGCTACATTGACGATTGAGCCCCCAGTCTCTTGCATGTAGGGAATGCAAGTGCGAGCGGCGTGCCAGGCGCCATTCAAGTTGATGGCCATGACCTCGTTCCAGGTGTCATCTGATGTTGTGAGCGCCGTGCCATAGCGTTGCACACCGGCGCTGGCCACCAGCACGTCCAGACGCTTCCAACGGTCAAACACCTGGGAAACGGCGCGTTCAACTTCCTCGGCATCGGCTACGTTGGTGCGCAGAAAAAGAGCGCGAGATTCACCGACGCGGATCCTGGACACCAGGGTTTCGCCTTGAGTCTCATTCACGTCCAGAACAGCAACGGACGCTCCGCGTTCTGCGAGCAATTCTGCAGTTGAGCGGCCAATGCCAGACGCGCCTCCGGTAACTACAGCCACTTTGCCATCAAATCTCATTTCAATACCTCAAGAAGACCTCCGTGCTCTGGAGCCGCTATCAGAGGAACACCTAAGCGATTTCTCCGACCCTGACTTTGTGCACCTCCGATCAGGGCTCATGTCCTGTGCCGGCACCCGTCACCTTTCCATCCGGCGTGATGTGATCGACTCGGCCAACCGCTTTGAAGACCACTGCGGCCAATTCTGTTTCGATCCGTTCGCCGGGCTCGAGGTGCAAGTGGGTACCCGATCTGACAGCCTGGGCGAGGGATGGAGGATACGACGTGCATGGCTCCAGGGCCATGTTATAGGTCATGCCGTACCACGGATAACCGGACCGACCTCGAAAGACCTGCCAGAACCAGAGGTACCTAAAACGACTGGAGTCCCAGACCATTCCAAATCCAACATTCTTCGACTGGCTGGTTACCGCGTACCAGCCTGCCTTGAAGTGGTACAGGTAAGCCATATCGTGTGACTTCACCGAGGCGGCCGGAACGCAAGAGAGATCCATCATTTCGCCGCTGCGAGTTCGCACGAATGGCCATTCCGTATCCTGGCCTTTTTCAAGGCGGGTGTTGGGCGAAACATACTCGTCCGGAGTCTTGACCCTGCAAGGTGGCACGTCAATTCGGCATGAGTCATCCAGAAAAGCGCCTCCCAAGGCCGGGTGATGACCCCAGGTGCAGTCCACGGCTTCTAAAGATACGTTCAGCAAACTCTCCTGCAATCTCAGAATGGGACCGCGGCCCAGCGTCATTTGCCTGGTCAGCAACAGCGGCGTCCGGATACACCGAACCGCGAATTGCACAGATACCCCACGCGGATCATCCTGAATAATTGTGTACTGCCAAGGTAACAGACTGACCTCTGCGTGCAGCCCCAGGTTGGTGCCTTTGTAAAGGCAGGTTTCTCCAAAGTTGGGCAAGATCTCCTGCCAACCTCCAGGATAGTTATCAAGAAAGGCGCTACCTGCGCCCTCGACGCTTGCCAAGCCAGCAGGACGTAAACCGGGATAAGACAGCCACATGAAATCCAGGTCCAAGGGCTTGTAAAGAAATTCGATGATGTCAGCGCCTTTACCAGCCAGGACCGTGATCCGCAAACTCTCGTTCTGAAGAGTGATCGCCGCGTAACCCATGAGAGTGAACTCAGTGATCCGGCAACCGTAGTTGCGAGGCGATTGGTAAGAATTCATTCACTTCACCAAGCAGCAACCCTCATGGGTCCTTTCACGACAACTTTGCTGGGCAAACCAGAGCTCAGGGCAGGAGTTTTTTCGATGAGGTAGGAAACGTTACGGAACGCCTGAAACATTCCGCGAAACGCACACCGGCCTGCAGTCCTCGAAAAGCAGAGCTAATCTCCATAAATTCCACGTAGCTCAAATGAAACAGATCCATCAGCCAGCTCTCCTGGCTCTTGTGCGCCGAAAGCATCTGCCTCTTTTGATCGATTGTAGAAGTAATGTCCACGTATTCCTCCGGGACAAAATGAACCCCGGCGACTGTATCCATAAAATACAAATCAGGTATTTTTTGACAGGGCGGATGCTTGGTTTCAATGTTGGGGACTGCAGTCATGATCCTGATGTTCCACAACAATTGGCCCGTGGTGAGATGATCTGGGTGGTAATCATGCAATGGATCGTGAGTAATGATGAGATCGGGTCGGACCTCCCGCACAAGATCGATATACCGCAGGCGAGTCTCTTCGTTCTCATAGAGAAATTCGTCGGGGTAACCAAGCCAGTGGAGTTCAGCACCGATGACCGCGGCAGACGCTCGCGCCTCTCCCTCTCTGATGCGGGCAATCTCTTCTTTGGGCAACGTTGACGAGCCGACCTCACCGTTGGTGGAGATTGCCATCGCTACGTAGTCGCCACGCTGCGCATATTTCGCTAGTGTCCCCGCACAAAGGATTTCAAGATCATCGGGGTGGGCACCAACGGCCAGTATCCGCATTTGAACGCTCCTGTTAGGAATCTCCGGGAGGACACTCGAGTCCGAACCTACTTCTGTTTCGTTTGAAAAAATTCTTGTTGGATCTGCTTTTCCCGCGTTGGCCGCCAAGGCTTAAAGGTCTTTCTCAACTCAAGTGTCTTGGCTGACAGACCGCTGCAATTTTGAGCTAGTGTCTCGAAAATCCTGTTGGCAATCAGTCGATGGCCGAGGTTGTTCGGGTGAACACCATCAACGGGGTCGACAGTCCAAGGTGCCATGCCCAGCGCGCCATATACGTCGGCGTAAAGCACGTCACACTCATCCGCTAGACGGCTCAGTGCCGCGTTAAAGCCCTCGATACTCGCAACGCTTGCCCGATTGAATGGCTCATGACGATCGAAGGCTGTCATAAAGCTGGCGTTCACAATCACGACAACGGCTGCAGTCTGCTGCTTGATATCGAGAACGATACGGCGAAGGTCTTCAAGAAGCGGCGCCAGTGCGCTTCCGGCTAGAGCGTCACCCAGACCGTAGGCAACCAGCACCAGGTCGGGGTGATAGGCAATGACATGTTCCTGATATCGCTCCAGGGCGCTGGGCTTCTGCGACTTGTCGTAAAGAGCGCTTCGGGGGGAAATCAGGTTGGCTCCGATCCCATTATTGACGATCTCCACAGGTTTCATTTGAGACTCATTGATCAGACCTGCGAGGAGGCTCACCCAGCATTGTTCAGGACTAAGAGCCGTTCCTCCGGCGGTGACGCTGTCTCCGATGGCAACGGCCATCCGAAATGGCTGATTGCGATAGTCTCGTTTCTCAGCGTCAATAGACGTTGTTGTGGCAAGAAGCAAGCCACTGACAAACAAAGATTTCATTCTGAAGACCATGAGGAAATCTCCTCCGCAAAAACGAGAGTCAACAGCCCACGTCCAGTTACACCGCACTCATGCCGCGGCAGCACTGGATAAGGCCTTCCCTTGTCGAATGTCGAGGGTACGGATCATCGCGAAACGACTAACGCGCACCCAGACGTGTGCCATCAATTCAGGACGCCAATAGTCGGACCAAAACTGCCGTGATATGCAGCAGGATCAATTCTGGCATCGATCACCGTCGTCCGATCAGCCTGCATCGCCAAGATTAGCTCGCGACGGAATGCTTCTGGAGTGTCTACGGTTACGCCTTGCAATCCGCAAGCATTCGCGACCGCGCCGAAGTCCACCGCGTGAAGATCGAGGCCATAATCAGGCAACTTCCTTGACTTCTGCCTGGACTTCATAGTTCCTAACGCTTGATCATTGATGATCACGAGTGGCACAACTGTTTTTGTTCTGGCAAAGACTTCTAACTCGCCCAGCCGCATCAGTGCGCTTCCGTCTGCTCCCATTCCAACCATCGGCCGCTCGGGATCAGCCAGACGTGCCCCCAGAGCTGCGGGAATCATCAGGCCCATGGTTCTTCCGCCAGACGTCCCGTAATACGTACCCAGTCGTTCCACCGGCCAGAGATGCTCGAGCATGCAGATAAAAGCTCCGGTTTCCGACAACAAGAGACCTTCCTGGGGCAGGACCTCGCGGGTGATCTCGATAATATCCTGGGCCGCAAAGCGGGCGTGTGGAGGTCTCTTGAAGTACTCCAAAATGCCTCGCCGCAGTGCCTGTACTTCGTCGATTGAAAACCCTGCCTGAGCCGATCGCGACAATCCCCGAAGGCTGGATTTTAGATCGCCATTAATGCGCATGACCGGAGACGGCGATAGGGTCGAATATTCAGGTCGTGCTACAAGCTCACAGGTTGGCAAAGCGCTCTTCCACAGCGCGTGCGTCATCATGGCATCGACGCCAGCCAGCACGACGACATCTGATTCGTCGAGGACTCGGGTCTCGATTACGTTGGGATTGAAGAGTCCCAGAAACACTCCCGCCCAGCGCGGATGGGATTCCGGGAACACGCCTCGCGCATCCATGGTGACCAGAACAGCGGCGCCGATCGCTTCAACCAGTTCTCGCAATTCGCTGCCTGCTCCAGCCCGTGCAACGTCAGCCCCAGCCACGATCACGGGCCGACGTTTGCTCGAAAGGAATTCCCTCAGCCGGGTCAGTGCCGCTGGGTCGGGAGTTGCTACAGCCGGCCGGGTATTGACTTTGGGAGTTTCCATGACAGCCTCCCCTCCCAGATCAGAAGGAAGATGGAGAATAGCGGGCCCTGGCCTTCCTTCCTTAGCCTTGGCAAACGCCTCTTGAACAATCCGGTGTGCGGTCTCCGGCACCAGGCCAGATTGGTATTTTCCGATTCCATCGAACAGCGTCTTCTGGTCGCATTGCTGGGTGCTTTCGCGTTGTGCCATTGAGCCCGGCGGGGCCTCGCAAACGGCAACAACGGGCAAGCGTTCAAAGTGAACGTTCGCAATTCCTCCAGCCAGGTTCGCAGCTCCCACTCCCCGAATCGTCATTGCCAGACCAGCCGTACTTCTCAGAGATCCGTAATAGGCCGCGGCAATCGCTGCGGCTGATTCATGACTGACATTGACAAAGCCCACTCCCTTCTTGCGCCCAGACTCGATCAAATCCAAAGGAGCTCCGCCCCCGGGAATGCCGAAGAAATGACGTAATCCTTGATCATAAGCCTCAACCATAATTGCTTCTGCTAAAGTCATTGAGTCTCCTCTGCCGCTTGAATTGCTGTGCAAGTCGTAGTCGGGCTCCCCTCACGATCGCTTTGGCTCCAGATCGGGGTAGAGAGGAAGTTGCATCCACTTCCCTGCTTCCTCTGCAGAGCGATGAGCCGCTTCGATAATCTCCACGCATCGAAGCCCTTGTTCCCAGGTCAAGGTCGGGTGACCGCCGTCAGTCACCCAACGGACGAACTCTCGTACCTCCCTGCGCAGAGCCTCTTCCGCACCTATTGGATTGCCACATGACTCTTCAAACCGCTCGTGGTAATCAACCGGCTCGCTGGAAAGTCGCCAGTTCAGGTCGGCATGTTGCATTGACGTCACGAGTCGCATGCCTCCGTCTCGACACACGACCTCCGCACCGTATGCCTCGCGATACTTCTTTAGGGGATAGGAAAGCGAGACTCCCAGAAATCCGATAGCGCCGGAGCGGTACCGAAGCGACACGTGAATCGAATCCGGGAAATCATACCGGGCGTCGGCGTGGGGAGCTGAGATCGCGCTTACCGCAGCGACATCACCGCACATGGCGCGCATCCACTCGAGCTCATGAACTCCTGAGCAATCCAGCAGGCCTCCGCTTTCTGCTTTTCGAGTCCACCAACCCTGAAAGGCTTCAGCAAAATATCCGACCGTCGATATGGCCTGGACGGGGCCTAACAGGTCCCGAAGCTGGATCATCCTCGCCCAGGGTGGCCTGAGTCTCCGCTTGTGACCCACCATCAGGCGAACCTTGGCTGCCTCGCAGGCACGCACCATTTCCCAGCAGTCGGGCACCGTCAAAGCCATCGCCTTCTCACAAAACACATGCCGACCCGCCTGAGCTGCCTTGATGGCAATCGCCTTGTGAGTATGATTCGGTCCAGTCAATGCGACTGCATCCACTTCAACGGTATCGAGCAATTCCTCGTGGTTTGCAAATTCGAGGACTTTTAGCTTTGTTGATTCGACAAAACGAGCCCGCGCCTCTGCACTGGGATCGCAAATGGCCACCAGTTGGGCCACCTCGTTGATGTATTTGGCAAAGAACGGGCCGAAATTGCCGGTTCCAACCATGGCGAAACGAAGCACCTTGTCACTCATAGAGAGAGGAGTCCCCTTCCATCCAAGAGCTAGAGCCTAGGATTATTGAGTCGCAATCCCCGAGCACCAGGATGGTTGAAACGGTGAACGCGTGGCCGGTCAACAGACGATGCCAGGAGGATGTCTCGTTGCGGCCCAGCAAACGCTACATGATCGGCGCCGCGAATGCCTCCGCCTTGCCAGTCTTCGACAAACACCTCAAATCTCCGGGTTTTGATATCGAAGACGTAGATGGCGTCCGGACGGTCGCAGGCAATCCAGAGGCGACCCTGGTCGTCAAAGGCGATGCCGTCGGGAACATGTTTGGGCATGTGGACGACTCTCTCAAAGTCTCCCGCCGAGCCGTCTTTCTTGATGGCGATACGGGCGATGCTATTCCCCCACGTTTCCACGAAATAGAGGAACTTCTCCTCGCCATCAATGGCGATGCCGTTGGGAGTGTCAACAGGCTCCCGAAACCAGAGCTCCGCGGCACCGCCCCCTGGCGGAATCTTGTAGATGTGGCCGTCAATCGTCTGCGACCAACTGCCGGTGTCCGAAAGGTACATGTTGCCGTGACGATCGAAAGCTGGAGTGTTTGCGGACATGAAATTCCCGCCTTTCGGTCCTGAGGAGTAAATGCTGCTCTTGCCCTCCGGAGTGATGCGAACGATCTTGCTATCCGGGCCCTCAGGCTCAGCGCAGTACAGGTTTCCGTCCGCATCGACCACCTGTCCTAGAACCCTCCGCCCTCCAGTTGAGGCAAAAGCTTGGCCCTTGTTTGTATCCAGATCCAGCCTAAATAGCCGACCCGTATTGAAACCACAAGTGTAAGCCTCTCCCTTCGGACCTATCGAAAGCGACTCATTATGATCGACGCCCTGAATGTAAGTGATGTCCCTGAGGTCATAGAGCTCCATCGTGTCCCGGTGCATGAGCGGTTTCATTCCACCCCCTTTGCCCTTCGGAATCTCCAGCATGGAACTGCTGGAGCTGGTTTTCTTGTTATCCGCTCTCAAGCCATCGTTTGTCCCTAGGCCAATGGCAAAGCCGGTCATCCACTTCGCGAAACTACGTCTGGATGTGGCTGGAAAAAGTTTAGACAAGAGCCATACCCCCATCACGTTCCTTGAAATCGTAGAGTGGCAAATTTGCATAGGGATGCTTGGCTACATAGTCCCAGTTGAGTTCCACGCCAAGTCCAGGTCGATCGCTCAAGTGCACGCAACCGCCTTCCACTGTTGGCCCAAACTGTTGAACTTCATTGAATAAGGAGTAATAGCGCCAGTGTTCGAGGATCAAGAAGTTCGGCATCGCTGCACAGGCATGAAGGTTCGCGGCCAGAGCAACCGGGCCATAGGGATTATGCGGGGCGACCATCACGTTGTAGACTTCTGCGAAAGCCGCGATTCGCATCAATTCCGCGATGCCACCGCAATGGGTGATATCGGTTTGTAGGACGTCGACCGCTCCGGTCTCCAACCACTCCCGAACTCCCCAGCGCGTATACAGCCTTTCGCCTGCCGCGATTCGCACATCAGGAAAGTTGCGACGCAGTGCCACAAAGTTGCGGGGATTGTCTATGTTCACCGGCTCCTCCACAAACAACAGGCGCAAATCACGAATACCCTGAATGACTCGCGACGCGGCTTGCAGCGAGAAATTCCCCAGGCAATCCACCATTAGATCGAAGTTGGGGCCGACGGTTTCGCGAAGCCGGTGGTATAGGTCCACGGCAACATCGACTTGTTTGTCCTCGTCGTACGGGCGATGGTAGGGTCCTAGGCCAGTCTTAAACCCGGTGAAGCCTTCGTCGGCCGCCGCTTTGATTTCAGCAACCTCATCCGCCAAACCTAAATCGTTCCGGACATAGACCCGCACTCGATCTCGCACCGCTCCACCCAACAACTTGTAAACGGGTTGACCATAGGCTTTGCCGGTGATGTCCCACAAAGCCTGTTCGATGCCGCTCGCTGCGCTGGAACCGACGACTCCACCGCGCCACCAGAACAACCTCTGCATCTCTTGCCAAAGGCGAGTGATCTTTGTAGGATCCTTCCCCACGAGGTAAGGTCCGAACTGCTCATTGATCATGCCCAGGATCGCATGTTCGTAGTTTTCGGTCGTCGCTTCCCCCAATCCCACAAGACCTTCATCAGTTTCAACTCGAACAAATATCCAGTTTCTTCGAGGTGCTGGACCGGTTGGCCGGGGTATGACCACTCCCACAGCATGTGCTGTAACCTTCGTAATCTTCATCTTATGTCTCCGTTTACAAAGCCCTCTGCGCTACTGCCTCAGCCTGTGCTCATCTGGGAGTGCCGGAATCCGTGAAAGCAACACATTAGGCAGTGACCGGAAAGTCCCGCTGGAACCGGGCGAAAGCACTCTCCGCCGTCCCATCCATAAGATACAGCCTTCCTTTGACCGTTCGTTTCTCACCTGGTTTTCTCAATGGCCCAAAGTATGGATCAGCATGAAAGCACTTGTTGCCTATGGCATCGCCATAGATCGCGTAAGCCCGCTCAAATCCGAGCGCGGCTACATGTCTGCGATCTGGAGACTCGACCATCACGACGGAGGCCTTCGCTTCGACGGGGCTCACAGACAACATTTTGTGACCAGCAGGGACAAACCCATGGCCAGGAGTCACGTTGAAGAGCTCCATCTTCGGGTCACGACGGAGCTCGTCAAAAGTCCGCAGCCCATGGCCATCAAACAGGTAGGTGCGAGTTCTAGCGGAGTCTGAGAACGACGCACTCTCTATACCGACAACGCAAAACGCCCAGTCAATTTCTCCCATCGCGGTCGAAAGGTCATTGCGTAAACTGAGCACTATGTCTAGATAGTCCTCCCGAGCAGACATTGCGAGCGAGAATTCACCTTTGTTGGGCACCAGGCAATTGGCGGAAAGTGAACGGTTGTCGCGAGGTTCTTTCCATCGGAACGGAATGTGGTGATAGTGCTTTCCTCTACCTTCGGGCTCTGATGGCGGAAAGTGGTCATCGTAGAGGAAACCTGTTTCGTAGCCTACAACCTCACTCGAGCGAACAATAAGCCGCTCTCCTTGAGTCATCCAAGGCGCCCTGACTTCCGCACAAAGTCTCCAATCGTGCTTGGCACCGTTGTTTCTCATTTCAGAGTAGGGTCCTTCCCACGTGTATGGCTTGATAGTAAGCCGGCGGCTGGGTAGTTCAGCGCCACGAGGCAAGTTCTTTAGACCGCCGGCACTAGCAGCCAGAGTCAAAGCACACAAGCGAAGAATTCCGCGTCGGTCAACCCGAGCATCCTTATGGTCGTTATAGCCGTTCTCTCCTTGATCAACACAATGAAGGTTCATGGATCAACATTCCTCAAGAGACCAAAATCACTGTCATCTGCTCATCCGACCCAATGGAGAATCCGGTTCGACACGCCTGCCCCCCGAAATCCGGTATGCGGCGACGGATACTTTGGCGGATCAGCCCTTCAGATCAGCGATCTTGGCTTTTAGACTTCGATAGCCATATTCATTCACCACGGCGATGGCGCCAAGATCAGTCCGGTTGCGGGCAACACGCGCGTAGGCCTCAAGCGCGTCTCGCAACAAATTGATTGCGGACTCTGTCTCCGTGAGGGCCTCCTGGCGCTGGCCTGCCGCTGCCGCGGTGGCAGCAGCACGACGCACCGCTTCAACTGTCTTCAGGTAACCCACGGCGAACTCAAGGCGTCCGATCCAAAAGCTCAAGTAGCCGCGTCCTGTAGGAGTCGACTTCGCCAGAGCCCCTCGGGTAGCATCCAACGCCTTCTGGTAATGACTGCATGCCTCCCCAAGGTAAGCAGGTATCGGCCCTGCCTTCCAATGCTTCATCAACATTCCCGGGACAGGAAATGTGAATCCGTAGTCATTCCCTTCAAAAGTGGCGGTGGCAGACTCGACGTTTTGCCAAGCGTCCAGCATTTCCCGTACGCATCCTTCGCCGCAGAGGGCCATCAACATATCCCGAGCCACGGCAACCGGAGTTGTGTCAGCCTTCCAGGCAGCCTCCGCCAAATACGCTATGGGCCAATCGTGATCGCCAGGGAATCGCTCGCGGGCCACAAAACCTGCCCAGTCACTCCGACGAAGATCTGCTACCAACCCGTGGACAGAGTTGATCGTCATTTGAGGAAGCAGACCGACGTTGTCATCGTCTAGCGTTAGGTCCAGAACCCCAACCAGTTCCTGCGTTGGAAAACGACTGAATATCTCCCGCCTTTTCAGGAGGTGGGTCTGGAAGTTGTCAGGCATGACACCGACCTCAGTGCCGCGGGGCAGCAACTTCCCTAGCAGCGGCCACAACTCCTCTGCTGGTCCCCACCACATGAACTTCATGTCGGGCCGAAGCGTCGTCTGCAAGAATTCCGAACCGTGCAGCAAGCGATCGTAGAAAACGAGACTGGCCAAATCGCCTTTCGCCTCGTCCAAGGCCTTTTCGGCACCACGTGGACGAGGCCACTTCCGGTGCTCCGCAGCATCCAAGACATCCTTCAACGAGCTGATACTACCGATCCCATATTTCGAATCCAAAGTACGCCACGCGTCTTCGTAGACACGCGTCCACTGCCGCCATTCCGGCATACCGAGCGTTACCAGATCTGCCTCCGGATAGGTGTTGATGGTGGCTCGCAGCACGGCGCGACACAGTTCAGAGTATTGAGGATCATCCACAGCGGTTTCTGGTCCCGGAACAACGAGCAGTTCACCGACCTGCCGCACTTTCTGGGCACCTTTGAGCAAGGGAGCAAACTCCGGCTGGAACTGCGTCAAATCCGCATAAACACTGCACTCCATCCCGCGCCGGTGGGCATGTTCCATCAGGTTGTGCACCTGCCGTTCCCCGGCAGCGACAAGCTCTTCGTAACCCGCTTTCAGCGGTAGATCCGGATTCCAGAACTCAGGAACACTTCCGAACAGCTCTCGTCCCACCATATCGCCTGTGACCGGGTAATGAAAGTTGTACCAAAGCCAGGCAGAGCGGCGCTTGATTCCGTTCAGCTCATAGTGGAGATAAGGTTGATAGGCAAACGGGTAGATATTCATCCGGTTGAACTTCATCTTGGCCAGCTGATCGATCAGGACGCGAAAATCGGCCATTCCCCACGCTTCGCCGCTGTTCGCGAAGTCCTGAATGGTCGGATGAGCCCTCACCCGCAACTGCGGCTCCATTAGGACGTTCAGGTCGGGAATCCTGAACCCCTCCCTCCGTTCGGGCAGAACATCCCGATCCACCAAGTATCGGACTCCCCAGCGTTCCGCCAACTCGTAGACCGCCCACAGCGTCGCTCGCGGACTGCCTCCGCCGACGACCATCGCAGGACGACCTTCATATTCAGTGCGCCGGAGCACGATTCCCTGGTCCGTTACCTGCGGAAAGGGCGATTTGGTTAATGCTTGCTTCACCTTTGGATTGGTCTCAGGACGACCGATCAAGAAAACCGTCGTGCCATCGGGTGACAAGTTCCGCTTCGGAAAGCTGTGAATTCCGAAGAGCTTCACCAGGTACTCACAAAGTTCGTCTGCCGCAAACCTTTCCAATTCGGGCGCGGCTGGTCCAAGCACAACATCCACTCTGGGCGCCGCCTGAACTGCTGTCGTTAAAGACACAATCACAAGGAGCGACCACACGTATCGAGTCATTTGATCATGGACACTCATCGTCCGTCGAAGGTCCGATGAGCGGTGCTTCGTCCTAGCCATCGTGCCCACTCCCTTGTGAAGATGGGCTTCCTGTCTCATCTCCCAATCACCTCGCTGTTCTAAGGTCAAATCCATAGAGCCGTGAACGCCGAAGGTAGAAACGGATCTGAACGCGCTCCTCGGGACAGCGGGTACCTCCCTTCCAGAGGATCACAGCTCCATGGTGATTGCCTTGTACTGGACGACTGAAACCCGGGACAGGCTTTCCACCCGCGATCAACTCTGCTTCCAAAGATCCAGCCAGCAGGGTCACCACATTAAAAGCGGCCTCTATGCCACCAGTAGGAAGCTGGCTGGTAGGTACGGCGCCGGAAGCTCAAACCGTTACTAGCTGCCACTAGCCCTTTGACATCGTTCCAAAAAGTCCTCCGCGGTCCCGGGAAAAATGTAAATGGTGCTGACCCCCTCGGCCGTGCCGCCCGGAGGAACATTACCCATCAGTGGATCTGCGTGAATGCAGCTCAGCTCCCGGTTATTGAAGAGATACGCGGGCTTCCGCGTAGTTATTCCAGCGACCCACTTCTTGTCGCGAGAAACCAGACAGGCGCAACCTTCCGAAGCCGTTTCAACGTGACGTTGCGGGAGTTGTCGGCACGGCCACAGCTCGTCCAACTTGGGGCCGCCGGCCACACCAAAAAATGTTTTCGAATCACTGCCAGGCTCTTGTTCCGAAAACAGCTGCGCAATAGACTTCAATTTTCCTTCCACTGGAATGTAAGTTCGAACCAATTCCGGATCATGAAAGGAAGGGGCCTTGTAGCATGCAAAACATGTGAAAGCATTGAGCCCATTCCAGGGTTTAGCTGAAAGGTTCGTCGCCCTTACCCGTGCGTCAATCCTGTCTCCGAGAAAACGGATCCTTGATTCCGTTCGAATCCGGTTTGGAACTTCGATGTGCAGCTTAGCCAGATTTTTCCGTATCTCGAAATCAGGCGAAGCGAAGCCCCAAGGTAAGATTGCGTTCTTCTCGTCAGAGATCAATTCTGGGATAGCGATTCTAAATTCCTCCCCCCGAAGTTGCGGAAGCTCAAAAGCCAACGTTTGACGCGCCACGGTCCGCATTTGCAACTGATTGGGCAATCCTAAGGAGCCCAGTGTCTCAGGCTCCCTCCTTCCGCCTAGCATCGTGCCGATCAAAGCACTAAGACACTGCCTCCGATTCAAGTTCGATCTCCTTTTTCGCAGCACATGCTCGACAGGCAAACACAACTAGTCGGCACGAACCAAGTCGGGCTCAGTCAGCCAGCCTTTGAAGCAAAAGCCATGTTGATCATCAGAGTCCTCGCATACTTCTAGGCAATTTCCTACTGTGAGTCTTGGACCAACTCCGTCAACTCGACGATCTTGGCTTTCAAGCGGCGGTATCCAAACTCTCCAACCATTGCGATTGCGCCGCGGTCTGTTTGGGTTCGAGCAACTCCGGCATAAGCTTCTAGGCTCGTTCGGGGACTTCGCCCCGAACGAGTGGCCCCTGGCGGGGCAGCAGAATTCAGAAGTCAGGAGCAAGCAGTCAGAGGTTTTCATTGAAGCAGAGAGGCTGTGAAGGTAGCCT
>Ga0187893_10006622_pt1 | contig 19667 bp, 10 predicted proteins | sample MA1701074metaG_FD_139574 | JGI IMG/M metagenome (GOLD analysis project Ga0187893, IMG submission 139574) | White microbial mat communities from a basaltic lava cave in the Kipuka Kanohina Cave System on the Island of Hawaii, USA - MA170107-4 metaG ... | reverse complement strand
TGCCGGGGTTAATGCGAACCATCTCGACCCATTTGGCGGCTTCCATCGCGGCCTCGGGCTTGAAGTGAATGTCCGCCACGATGGGCACGAGACAGCCGCGTTTCCGCAGTTCCGCGACAATGTACTGGAGATTTGCCGCATCCTTCACCGTCGGGGCTGTGATGCGGACGATCTGGCAGCCCACAGCGACGAGGTCGAGCGTCTGTTGAACGCACGCAGCGGTGTCCATCGTGTCACAGGTGAGCATCGATTGCATCACCACGGGATGGTCGCCACCGATGACTACGCCGCCTTTGGCCGGATCGCCTACGACCACTTCGCGAGTTCTACGCCGACGGTAAAAGAACGGGGAATCGCAGTAGTTCATTTGGTTCACGCGGCTCCGACGAGCCGATGTAGAGATTAGAAGTGTGCTGAAGGCGGGTCAATCGTCTTCGCGCCTCAAAGCTAAACCGGCTTCACTATTTGGGCGCGAAAATAATAGGTTCCTCGCGATCTCTTCGGGCACTGCGGACCCAATCGCCCGTGTCGAAGAACGCAATGAACAGCATAAAAGCAATGAGGGCGACCGCGCAGGTGGTCTGGAAATAACCCAGAATAGCACCGCTGACCGGACGGCGTCGGATGGCTTCGAGAATCGCGAGCGTAATATGCCCTCCATCGAGAACGGGGAACGGCAGCATGTTGAGCAGCGCAAGGTTTACGTTCATCACCACACTGAACCAAAGCACCAGCCGCCATCCATCCGGGCTGTCGAACAAGTTTGTATAGACTCGGATAATCATGACCGCGCCGCCCAATTGTTGCACGCCGACGTCCGATTTACGCGAGAATAAGGCGCGCAAAGTACCAACGATCATGGTGACGCTGATGCGGATTTGTTCTGCGGGATGGGGGTAAATCAACGTGGCACCGGCGCGATCTTCCCAGGCCCCAATGCCAAAGGACGGGTCACTGTTCAAGGGACGCATTGGTTTCTCGGCGCGCAAGGTCGTATCAAACGTTGCGTTGCCGCGCCGGATGGTCAGCGTCACAGGTTTGGCGTTCACATTCGTCATGGCCTCCTCCGCCTGCAACACGGCGAGCACCGAATAAACTTTTTCCCCGTTGACGGCGATGACCTGGTCGCCGCGCCGCAGTCCCGCCGCCGCAGCGGGGCTGTTGGTGATGACATCGTGAATGACTGAGTCGCGTGCGGGAGAGATAAGAACCTGACGGAGAGCCTTACGCTCATACCATTTGGTTGACCGGCGATAAGGAGTGGCATAGGCCATTTGCTCTTTGCCATCGCGTAGATATTTGATGGCGATGTTGGTGCCCTCGCTGGTCACGATGCGCCAAGTAACGCTATCATGAGAGGACGGAGCAAACTGGGTAATCGTGTGCCCGTCGATTTCGACAATTTCGTCTCCGGGCCGAAGTCCTGCCTTCCACGCCGGTCCTCCGGAATCGACCCAACCAATGATGCGAGTTTTGTCCGCCTCGTTTACCGGGCGACCAACACCCCAGACAACGACAGCGAATGCGACTGCGAGCAAAAAGCTGAACAAGGGTCCAGCGAAGGCCACAATGATCTTGTCCAGTGGCGAAACAGGCGGAAGTGGTTCATTGGTTTCATTGGCCTTGCCCTCGATCACGTCCATCGGCGCCATTTGCGGCAGCGCCACATAACCGCCGGCCGGAATCCATCCAAAGGCATATTCCACTCCATTAATCTTTTTTTTCCAAATCGGCTTGCCGAACCAAATCGCAAATCGATCCACTCTCAGCCCTCGCCAGCGCGCCGCGAGGAAGTGCCCCAACTCATGCACAAAGATGAGCAGGTTGAACAGCAGCAACACTTCAAGCAGGATGAAAATAAATTTCAGAACTTGCATATCTGTTTATCGGCCAGCGGCCATGAGGCACAAGGCACGGTGCGGAATATAGCGGGAGCAGGCGCGCTGGCAATGGCGGAGTCCATCCGGCCACGGGGTGGGATCGCAGCAGGTGAATTACGACGCATTTTACGGTAAAGGCCCTATGGCCGGAAAATGAGGAAAGAGCACAGTGTCGCGCGTGTGCAAAACCGAACGCGTATGAACAAACTCATCAGACTAAGCGCGCTGGTCGTCGGCCTCCTCTTAAGTTATTCCTTACCCGCCCTGGGCGCCCGGGATGTTTTTCGGGTTTCATGGCACGGGACGGCTTACACGACCAATCAAAGCGGGTTGGTTGTGGCCCGCTCCTACTCACAAAAGGACATTATCAACAAATATGTCGCCAGCACCGGTGTCGATCCGAGGTCGTTGGTCGTGGCTTATGTGCGCGATGATGAAGAACCGGCCGAAGAACTGGAAATCGTCAACGCGGCGGATGGTTCTTCCGTTGCCAATGTCTTTCAATTCCTTGGCGGATTGGCCGTAAGCAGGGCCGACGGCACGCAGACGCGGCGACAGCGATTCATTTTTGACGAAGCTCATGGTGGCGCGCTCGGCAACATCTCAGGCTCCGAAAGATTTCGGCGGCAAGCCGACGGCCAAATCGTTTCATTTTCCTATCACGGGCGATTCGAATTCAACATGCCCGAAGAGAACACCGTTTACATCGGAAGCTTTACGACCGGCCGGCGAGTTAATTGACGAACCAGACCATTTCCGGCGACCCCGATGGGTTGTGGCATCCAACACATTCCTTCCGTGTGCCGCAACGCTGTCGGGGTTGTTTTGTTTTTCCGACCACTGCTTTCAAGGCCTGCACAAGAGTGGGGATCACACCAGCGACAGATTTAACTGTGGTCGGAGAACGCCCCGGTCCTTCAGGCCCCAGGAAATTGACTTACCGGGGTCGTTGCTTGCACAATTTGGCGCATGAAGTCCGCGGTTTTCGCACTGACACTGACGTTTCTGGCGAATCTGTTTTCACACGCGGCGGAGCCAGCCGGCGCGGCGCTCGTGTTAAACGAGAAACGGGTGCGGCTGGGAACGATCGGTGCGCCGGAATGGGAATCCCTGACGAACGATCCACCCGTATCGGTCAGATTGGATTTGCCGTTCAATGCGGAGTCAAACGTTCACGCCGCCACCTTGTTTATCCGACAGGATGATGTGAGGAAGGATTGGACGGTAGAGATCAATGGCAGACGGCTCGGCAAGTTGTTTCTGATGGAGGCGGACCTGATTCATCATTTGGCAATTCCGCCGGGCGTCTTGCGCGATGGGGAAAACATGATCTCGATTGTCCCGCCGAAGGAAAATGACGACATCACCATTCAAGATATCCGAATCGATCCACGTCCGCCGGAGGAAGCCATCGCTGAAGGAACTTTGTCTGTGACCGTAACAGATGACCAACGCCGGGCTGTACCATGCCGCATCACCATTGTGGATTCGCGCGGAGCACTGGCGCCCGTGTTGGCGCCGACAAATAGCACATCCGCCGTCGCCGCTCGGCCGGGGGTCGTTTACCTGGGGGATCGACAGGCGGAAATCGGATTGCCCGCGGGAGATTACACGGTGTTCGCGTCGTGCGGTTTCGAGTGGAGCGTGGCCACGCAACGGGTGCAGGTAGTGACCAGCCAAATGGCGCCGGTGACACTTGCCCTCCGCCGAGAGGTGTCCACGCCGGGTTGGGTGAGTTGCGACACGCACGTTCACACTTTCACGCATAGCCGTCATGGCGATGCGACGATGGAGGAACGCATGTTCACGCTTGCCGGCGAAGGCATCGAACTGCCCATCGCCACGGATCACAATCTGAACATCGACTATGCGGAAACCGCGCGACAGACGGGCATGGCGAAGTATTTTACGCCCGTCACTGGAAATGAAGTCACCACGCCAGCAGGGCATTTCAACATTTTTCCCGTGCAACCGGAGGCGCGCGTGCCGGACTTCAAACTTACCGACTGGCCGCGCCTGATGAGCGCCCTGCGGGCGACACCGGACGTGCGCGTGGTGGTGCTGAATCATCCGCGCAACGTCCACAGCAACTTCCAACCGTTCGCCGCAACGAACTTCAACGCGGTAAGCGGCGAGAACCTGCGCGGCCCGGAGTTTACCTTCGACGCGATGGAACTGCTGAATTCGTCCGCGCAGCAATCGGATTACCTGCTGGTGTTCCGCGACTGGTTCGCGCTGTTGAACCACGGCTATCGCATCACGGCGGTAGGCTCAAGCGACTCGCACGACGTGAGCCGTTACATCGTGGGCCAGGGCCGCACCTACATCGCGTGCCCGGACAGGGACGCTGCGCAACTCGACGTGGCGACGGCTTGTTCGAATCTCATCGCAGGCCGCGCGCTGGTGAGCATGGGATTGCTCGCGCAGATGACGGTTGAAGAGAGGTTCAGCGCGGGCGATCTGGCGACGAAGCTGCCGAAGAACGTGCGCGTGCAAGTGCGAGTGCTGGGGCCGTCGTGGGTCAGCGCGACGAACGTCGTGCTGTTCGCTAATGGAGCAGTCCTCCGCGATCAGGCGCTTGATTCGAAGAGCATGAACGGTGTGGGAGAAAAGGCCGCGCTGAATTGGACAATTCCTCGCCCCGCGCATGACATGCATCTTGTCGCCTTGGCCACCGGGCCGGAAATCACCGCGCCGTTCTGGGCGATCCCCAAACCGTATCAGCCCACTTCGCCAAAATGGACCGGGCGCGTCATTGCGGCGACGAACCCCATCTGGCTGGACGCGGACGGCGATGGGCGCTTCACCGCCGCGCGCGGTTACGCGCGCAAGCTCGTCGAACAGCACGGCAAGACCGCGCAAGGGTTGCTTTTTGAACTGGGCCGCTTTGATGAAGCGACGGCGGCCCAGGCGGCGAGTTTGTGTGTTGCAGCCGGAATGGACATCAGTTCCGACTCGTTTCGACGAGCACTCAACTCCGCTGCGGGACCAGTGCGGCGAGGGTTTGAATCGTTCGCCGCGACGCAGAAGTAAGGATTGCCTTCAGGCCACCAGTCGCTGGAGCCGCGCCAGGAAGGCCAGTTCGCGTTCCTTGGGTTGGGTGTTGTCCTGGCGGCGCTGGTCGCGTCCGCCGCCGTGCAGTTCCTCGACGCGTTCGTTGAAGAAGGCCTTGGGGTGTGACGCGAGGTTGATTTCGTGGCGGAGAACTTTTTCCCAATGCGGAATGCGGCGCAGCAGATCGGTGGTGTCTGCGGGTTCGTAGGTCTCGGCCAGTTTGAGCAATTCCACGGCGTCATCGGGATGAAAATCTTCGGTGCCAAGCGCGGCGGCGAGGTAGCGGCCCAGAATGTCGCAGCGCGGGCCGCTTTCCCAAACGGCCCGGCGCGCGATGGCTTTGAGCAACGGGCGATCCGCCGCTGATGCGCGGCGGGAAATCAGTTCCAGGAGCGAAGCTGGGATGGTTGCGCCGAGGCGGAGACGGTTGACGTAGCGCTCGATTGTGACTTCGCGCAGGGGAACAAGGTGGGATTGGCCATCCTCGGTGATCAGCGGCGCGCGCGTGGGGCGGGAAACAAGTTGCCGAACCAGGCCCGGCCATTCAGCCGCCGGCACGGCATCCGCGCCGAGGAGTTCCGCGAGGACGGATTGGTCGCGGAGGGTGGGGGTGAAGACCGGCGAGAGGATGAGGTCGATTTCATAATCTTCGAGCTTCGGCAGTTCCTCGATGAGAAACGCGCCGATGGCGTCGCGCTCCAGGCCGTAAGTGCCCCCGAGGTGTTTGATGACTTGCGGCGGCAGCGCGCGCGGGCGCTCGAGTTCGGCGGCGAGCTTCGCAAGAAGTGCGGACGATTGAGACATGGTCGTGTCTGCTGCGGGATCTGACGAAGTTCGTTCAACCACGGATGGACTCGGAGAAACACAGGTTCTGCACCGCTGCCCGATGCATGCTTAACTGACCGAGGAGGCGTTCTCTATCCGTGTCCATCGGTGTTCATCCGTGGTTGGATCAACCTGGCTTTCGCGTCAGGCGACCTGCCACGGGTCGCGGTGTGGCACGTTGAGCCAGGCCTTGTTGCCGGTGCCGCCGGTGAACTTCTCGCTTCGCGGATTCCACTTCATTTTCTGTCCGTGATAATAGGCGAGGTTGACAAGGTGGCAGACGCTTACGCTGCGCGCGCCCACTTCGACATCGCAGATGGGGGGCTTGCGGGTCTTGATGGAATTGAGCCAGTCAGTGCCGTGGCTGGAACTGCTGTAAAGGCGCACCTTGGCGCCCGCGAGGTATTCCTTCTCGATACGGTCGGCCTCTTCTCCGACTTTTGCGCCGGCCTTGGTCTTTTGTTCGCCGCCCAGCCACAGCTCAAACTTGCCGCGGTTCACCTTCACTTGTCCCGCGCTGCCGTGGAAGACAACGCCGTAGCCACTGTTGACGTGGACGGCTTCGACACCATTGGCGTAGAGAAGCCGCACGCCCTGGGTGGCTTTCGGGTTGTCCACGGGAAAGATTTCGACCGGCCCGCTCTCGTCCATGCCGAGGCCCCACTGCGCGATGTCAAAGTGGTGCGCGCCCCAGTCCGTGACCATGCCGCCGCCGTATTCACGGTAATCGCGCCAGCCGGGGAAATGCTTGTGGACGCCGCGCGGACTGAGCTTGGAATGATAGCCGCGCTCGGGGGCCGGTCCGAGCCACATGTCCCAGTCGAGTCCCGGCTCATCCGGTTCGGTGGGCAGGTCGCAGGGAATGCCCGGTACGCCAATGGCCACTTCGACTTTGGAAATCTTGCCGATCACACCGTTGCGGACGAGCTCGCAGGCGATGCGAAACTCCTTCGATGAGCGTTGCATCGAGCCGGTCTGGAAGACGCGCTTGTTCTTGCGCATGGCGTTCACCATCGCGCGCGCTTCGTGGATCGACTGACACAATGGCTTCTCGCAGTAAATGTCCTTGCCGGACTTCGCGGCGGCGATGGAGATGTAGGCGTGCCAGTGATCGGGCGTGGCAATGACGACCGCGTCAATGTCTTTGCGGATAAGCAACGCGCGGAAGTCATCATAAGCACCGCACCCCTTGTAAGCGCCGCTGTCCGTCTGTTTGGCGTAATGCTCCTCGACGCGTTTCCTGGCGTCTTCGCGGCGGTTCGTATCGACATCGCACACGGCGACCACCTGCGTTTCCTTCCGGCTGAGGAAACCGCCCATCAGTCCCCGGTTCTGGGTGCCCATGCCGATGAAGCCAAGGTTGAGCCGGTCGCTGGGTTTCACCTCTGCGGACCAGAGGCGCGATGGTAGAAGGAACGGCGCGGCAGCCGTGGCGATGGCGGTGGATTTGAGAAAGCTTCGACGCGAAGGTTGCTTGTTCGTGATCATGGGCTTTTATCCCGCGCCAGCCCGCGAAGGGCAAGCCCGAAGCAGCGGGGGCCAGCGCTTTCGGGCACGTCTGCCTGGTGGGGAGCTTCCTTGGGTCATGGCCTCGGCTGCCGTCGGCAGCAAGGCACTATTCGTCCGTAGCAAGACCCATCTCTACAGGATCGAAAACTGAATCGCCTTCGGAGCGCCGGCCTCTGGCACGGCGCGGACGGCTAATCACCAAACCGGCCGTGCCGGAGGCCGGCGCTCCAGTCGGTTGCATCAAGCAGCCCGGGTGTTCACAAATCATTACTTGCCACTCGGCTTTGATCCTGCTTGCTTTGCCGCGCGTGGACGCCCTTCGACTGACAGGGCGTTCCGCGCGGATTGAACGACGCCGACGCTGTTATTTTATGAAACGCCAACTGTGTGCCCTGCTTCTCCTGCTTGCCCTCGCCTTCCCCGGCCTTGCCGCCACGCCGCCGCCGGAAAAACTTCTCGCCGCTGACACCGTTGCCGTCTTCACCATCCCCGATTATGCGAAGAGCAGCGCGGCGTGGAATCAGTGGCCCGCCAGCCGGCTGTGGGCGGATCCGGCGATGAAGCCCTTCAAGGAGAAGTTCATGAAGAAATTCAAATCCGATGTGGTCGAGCCGCTCGAAAAGGAGTTTGGCATCAAGTTCGCCGACTACTCGGGGCTGGCCCAGGGGCAGTTAACCTTTGCCCTCACTCCCAACGCCTGGAACACCGATTCGCCCCAGGAACCCAACGCCCTTTTCCTGCTTGATACGCGCGAGAAAAGCGGCGCGCTCAAAACCAATCTGGCCGTGCTCAAGAACAAGTGGGTGGACAGTGGCAAACAAGTTCGCGTGGAAAAGATTCGTGACGTGGAATTCACCGCGCTGATTTTCAAGTCCGATGACTTTAAGAAGACACTGAAGAAGGTTTTTCCGGCTGACAACGAAGGTGGCGAATCGCTGGAGCCGCCCAAGCCTGACAAGCCTGGCAAGAATCAGGAAATCCTCATTGGCCAGTCTGATTCGCTGCTCATCATCGCCACCTCGGCCAAGGACATCGAGAAAGTTCTCGCCAGCCAGGCGGGCGGCAGCGTGTCCACACTGTCAGAGCAGCCCGCGTTTGCTTCCAGTTACAGCTCCCTGTTTCGCGACTCGCAGGTGTATGGCTGGCTGAACACGAAAAGCCTCATGGACGTTATCATCAAGGTCATTGGCAAGGAAAAGGGCAACGAACAAGGCCGCGGGGCGATGATGCCCAAGGCCGACAAGCTTCTTGCCGCCGTTGGCCTCACCGGATTGCAGACCGTCGCCTTCAACCTGCGCGACACTAGCGACGGCTGCGTGATGAACTTCAACCTCAACGTTCCCGAAGCGCAGCGCCGGGGCCTCTTCAAACTTCTCTCCTTCGAGGCGAAGGACGCCGGCCCGCCGCCATTTGTCCCAGCAGATGTCGTCAAGTTCAGCCGGGTGCGGCTCGATTTGCAGAAAGCGTGGGCGACGTTGGAGAACGCCGTTGTCGAAGCCGTCCCGCAAGCCGCCGGCTTCATCAAGCTCATTGTCGATAACGCCGGCAAGGATAAAGACCCGAACTTCGACCTGCGCAAAAACCTCATCGCCAACCTCGGCGACGATGTCATCACCTACCAAAAGGCCCCGCGCAAGCAGACGCTCGCTGATCTCAATTCACCGCCGACCCTTTACCTCGTCGGTTCGCCCAGGGCCGAGCAGGTTGCCTCCGCCATCAAGGCGCTGGGCGCGGTCATGCCGCAGCCCAAGGTCAAGGAGCGCGAATTCCTCGGGCGCACGGTGTACACGCTCGGCCTTCCGCCGTCTCCCGCGCCCGGCGGCGGACGTCCGGTGGACCGCACGCTCCACTACACCGCCAGCGGCGGTTACGTGGCGCTTTCGACCGACGTGGCCATGCTCGAAGAATTTCTCCGCAGCGGCGACAGCACCAGCAAGGCGCTCCGCGACACGCCCGGCCTGGCCAGCGCCGCGCAAAAAATCGGCGGCATGAACACCGGGCTGTTCAGCTACCAAAACCAATTGGAAAGCAGCCGCGCCATGCTGGAGACGCTTAAGAAAGACTCCGGCACTCTCGCGGCCTTGTTCGCCAATTCGCCGTTCGGCGGACACTTCGGCGAAGGTGCAAGCAAGTTAAAGGAATGGGTGGACTTCTCCTTGCTCCCGTCCTTCGACGCCATCGCGAAATACTTTTATCTCAATCTCTACACGGGCAGCATCACCGGCGAGGGCCTCAGCTTCAAAATCTTCACGCCCAACCCGCCCCAGTTGAAGAAGTAAAAGGCGTTGCTCCCAGCGGTCAGCTTGGAAGACCGAGTGGCCGCCGTTGCTGTCGTTGCGCGTAGGCTGTTCGCTTCTCGCCTGCCAGTGAGAGAATCGCATAGGCCGCCTTCGTCATGACACCTGGAAATCTCCAATGGCTCTGCCTCGTTGCTATCTGGTTGCTCGTTTGGCCGGCAAATTGTATTGCGGCGGCCCAATTGATTGACGACCGGGCCATCACCCTTGCGACGACGCGCGATGTCGCCAACAAACGCCGGGCGCTCATCGATTACGTTTGGGGCGCTGAAGGTTTCCCCACGAAACTGCCCACAACCGTCGTGACCAACGTGGCCAGTCCCGTTCAGCACCTCACGCGGCTGGCCCGCGTGGACGAATTGCGCTTTGACCTGGCTCCCGGCCTGCAAGGGCTGGCCTATCATTTCGTGCCGGATAAACCGAACCGCGAGATGGTCATCGTCCATCACGGGCACGCCTGCACGCTGGATGACGACCCATCCTCCTCCGACATCGGCTTCGGCCTTCAGCGCACCATTCATGCGCTGTTGCGCGACGGTTACGGAGTATTGGGAGTCTTCATGCCGCGCCAGCGTCCGGGCGATTGCGGCGGCTCCCATGAAGCGCTCTTCGGCCTGAAGACCACGGGAAGCCCGATGAAATTCTTCCTCGAACCGGTGGCGGTGAGCCTGAACTATTTGAAGACGCGCAGCCGCTCCGACCGTTTCCCCAAATACCGCGCGTTCCACATGACCGGCCTTTCCGGCGGCGGCTGGACAACCACCGTCTATGCGGCGCTGGATCCCACCATCCACTGCAGTTTTCCTGTTGCGGGCACGATTCCGCTGTATTTGCGGAGTGGCGGTTCCGTGGGCGACCGCGAACAGTTTGAACCTTCCTTCTACCAAATCGCCGGTTATCCGGACCTCTATGTTCTGGGTGCGCACGGGAGGGGCCGCAAGCAGGTGCAAATCCTTGTTCAGCGCGATGATTGCTGTTTCGGAGAGTTGCAGCACGACGCCATGTCGGCGGGCTTGCCCTACGAAGAGGCCATGCGCGAATACGAGCGCCGCGCTGCCGCCGCTCTCAACAAACTTGGGCGCGGCTCGTTCCGGCTCGAAATCGACAAACGCGCGCCGAGCCACATGATTTCCCACCATGCCATCCAGGACATTCTCCTGCCGGAACTCCGCCGCGTCCGCTGATGGCCCGTCTTGAGTCTGAGACGGGCAAGTTCTCATCATCCGATCATCGCCTTCACCACCTGGCCATGCACGTCGGTCAGGCGATAGTCGCGGCCCTGGAAGCGATAGGTCAGCCGTTCGTGGTCGAAGCCGAAAAGATGCAGGATGCTCGCGTGAAGATCGTGGACGTGGACGGGATCCCGCGTGACTGACCAGCCAAGCTCATCGGTTTCGCCAATCACCGTGCCGCCTCGCACGCCTCCTCCCGCAGCCCACAACGTGAAAGCGAATGGATGATGATCGCGTCCTGTGATCTTCTTATAGCCGACGCGGTTCTCGCCGAGCGGTGTGCGGCCAAATTCGCTCAACCAAAGAACAAGTGTGGAGTCAAGCAGCCCGCGCTGCTTCAGGTCCTTCAGCAAGGCCGCCACGGGCTGATCGGCCATGCCGGAGTTGAAGGTCAACTCCTGGTCGAGATTACTGTGATGATCCCAGCTCGCGTGGAAGACGTTCACGAATCGGACACCACGTTCAACGAGCCGGCGGGCGAGCAGGCAGTTCCGCGCATAGGCTCGGTATTGGCCGGGGCCGCCGGCGCGATCCGCCTTGATGGGCGGGTCGTCGCGGTCCACCCCGTAGACAGCGCGAGTGGCGGCGGTCTCGCGAGAGATGTCCATCAGCTCCGGTGCGCTGGCCTGCAGGCGGAAGGCGAGTTCATAGCTGGCGATGCGGCTGGCGATCTCCGGATCGCCGACGGTCTTCTGGCGAAGCGCGTTGAGGTCACGAATGGTATCCAGCCCGTAGTGCTGCATCTCGCGGGTGACACCGGGCGGATTGGAAAGGTCGGTCACGGGATCGCCCTGTGAACGGAACAGCACGCCGGCGTAGCTCGAAGGCAGGAAGCCGCTCGACCAGTTTTGCGCGCCCGCGCTGGTGCCGCGTCCGGCCGTGAGCACCACGTAGCCGGGCAGGTTGTCACTCGCGCTGCCCAATCCGTAGGTCAACCATGAACCCATGCTGGGCCGGCCCATCAGGGGCGAGCCTGCGTTCATCATGATCTGGCCGGGGTGGTGGTTAAACTGTTCCGTGTGCATGGAACGGATCACGCACAAATCATCCGCGCACGTCGCGAGGTGTGGCAGAAGGTCGCTGAAGTCCATGCCGCACTGCCCATGTTGGCTGAACTTACGGTGCGACGCCATCACCGTGGCCGTGTCTTTGCGGATGAACGCAAAGCGCACGTTCTTCACCATCGACTCCGGTAGTTTTTGGCCGTCGAGTTCGAGCAGCCTGGGTTTCGGATCGAACAAGTCCATCTGCGACGGCGCGCCTTCCATGTAAAGGCAGATGCACGCCTTTGCTTTGGGCGCGAAGTGCGGTGCGCGCAACGCCATTGGCCCGGTGCCGGCATGGGCGCTCGCCAGCAGCCCATCTTTGGCGAACAACGATGCGAGCGCGAGGGTGCCCAGGCCACTGGCAGACGTGGCGAGGAAATCCCGCCGGGTGATCTGCACGGCCTGATCGAGCGCGTCGTTGCGTCTGGTGAAGAGGCTCATTCGCGGGTGATGGTTTCGTCGAGGTTAAGAAGCACGCGGGCGTAAGCGACGCAGGTTGCGGCGTCATCCGTCTTGAAGCGTTCCTGCTGTTCGATCCAGAAGGTGCGGAGTCGCGCCGATTCCGCCCTGGTCGGCAGTCGCCCCGTGGCGAGGTGGAAGCCATGGCGCAAGCGCGCTCCGATGTCGCTGGAGTGCGCGGCAATACGGCGGCCCAGCGCCTGGGCACATTCAACGAACGCTTCGTTGTTTAACAACGTGAGCGCCTGGAGCGGCGAGTTGGATCGCTCGCGGCGTGTGCAGGTGGTGTTGGATTCCGGCGCGTCGAACGCCATCAACATCGGGAAGGGCACCGTGCGTTGGAAATGAATGTAGAGACCGCGCCGGAAACGATCGTGGCCTGAAGACTTGTCCCACTGGAGGCCATTGGCGTAGTTGAGCTTTGCCAGGTCGTCAGGCAGCGCCGGCTTGAAGCTCGGCCCGCCGATCTTGCGGTTGAGCAAGCCGCTCGTCGCGAGCGCGATGTCGCGCACGGCTTCGGCCTCGACTCGAAAGCGCGCCTGCCGGGCCAGCAATGTGTTGAGCGGGTCGCGCTCGTCCACGTCCGTCCGCCACGCGCTGGACTGGCGGTAAGTCGCACTGGTCACGATGAGCCGGATGAGCGCCTTCCGGCTCCCGGCCAGTCCGTAAGGCTGATTGGTGGAGGAAACAAATTTCACGGCCAGCCAGTCGAGCAGTTCGGGATGGCTCGGCGGCTCGCCCCGCGTGCCGAAATCATTTTCGGTCGCCACCAGGCCGCGTCCGAACAAATGCCGCCAGACGTGATTCACCGTGACGCGCCCCATCAGCGGGTTCTCGGAAGACACCAACCAGCGGGCAAGGTCAAGCCGATCGGCCGCATCACCGCGCGCCTTGAAGGAATGCAGCGCAGACAGCGTGCCTGGTTGCACTCGCTCACCCTTCTGAAGAAAATCTCCGCGCACATGAATGAACGTTTGGCGCGGCTCGGCGGCGAGCACCAACGCAGCGGTGGGCTTGAAGACGGGCCTGGCCTTGCGATGTTTGTCCAAGTCGGCTTTCAGTTTTGTCACTTCGTTGGTCACCGCTGGTTTGGCGGCGGAACCTTCAGCGGGTTTGCCCGCGTCGTCATCAGTAGATGAGTCGTCCTTGGATTGCACAGCTTGCTCTGCGTCGGAGGCGAGCGCTGCGAGTTTGGCCGTAAGCTCGTCAAGACGCGCCTGCCATTTGTTCGTCGCGCTGTGGTGCGCTGCGTAATCGGCCTCCGTGGGCAGCGGCAGCTCGCGGTCGGAGGCGTTGTTGAAGAAGGCGTAGAATTCGTAAAACTCGCGTTGGGTGACGGGATCAAACTTGTGCGTGTGGCATTCGGCGCAACCCAGCGTGAGTCCCAGCCAGATCGCGCCAGTAGTGTGCGCGCGATCCACGGTGGCTTTGCAGCGGAACTCCTCCTGATCCACGCCGCCTTCTTTGTTGATGAGCGTCTGGCGGTGGAAGCCCGTGGCCACGCGCTGCGCTTCGCTGGCGTCGGGCAGAAGATCGCCGGCCAGTTGTTCGATGGTGAACTGGTCGAACGGCAGATCGCGATTCACTGCGTCAATGACCCAATCGCGATAGAGCCAGGCGTGCGGGCGCGGCGCGTCTTTCTCATATCCGTCGCTGTCCGCGTAACGCGCCAGATCCAGCCAGTGCCGGCCCCAGCGTTCGCCGAAGTGCGGCGAGGCGAGGAGTCGATCCACCAACTGCTCGTAAGCGTCGAGCCGCGTGTCGTCGACAAATGCCTCGGCTTCCTCCAGTGACGGCGGGAGACCCAGCAAATCGAGCGACAACCGGCGAACGAGCGTACGGCGGTCGGCTTCGGGCGAAGGCTTCAGGCCGGCGGCATTGAGGCGCGAGCGAACGAAGGCGTCGATGGGATGGGGACTCCTGGACTTCGCTCCATGAATGCCGGGAACAGCGGGCAGAATCGGCTTCTCGAATGCCCAATGCCCTTCCCACTTCGCGCCTTGCTGAATCCACTCGCGCAACAGGGCGATTTGCGCGGCTGAAAGTTTCTTTCCGCTCTTCGAAGGCGGCATCGCATCATCTTCGTCCCGGGTCGTGATGCGGCGGACGAGTTCGCTCTGTGTCGGATTTCCCGGAACAATCGCCGGCGCCTTTGATTTGCCGCCGGTGAGTGCCGATTCGCGCTGGTCGAGACGCAGCCCAGCCTTGCGCGACGCATTGTCCGGCCCGTGGCACTCGAAGCAGTTCTCGGCCAGGACGGGACGAATATCACGGTTGAATAAAGGAGAAGGCCGGGTTTGCGCGCCATGAACCAACGGCCCGCCGCCCGGAAACCATCCTGCAACGATGGCGGTGAGAACGAATCTGAACCCAGTGGCGGACATGTGCGAATGCACTATGAGACTGTTCGGCAACCGCGCCAATTCGATATTCACCCCTCTCGCCAGCCCGGCACTGGACATTAGGTTGCGTTGTACGCTGCAAAACCACACTCTCCAGCCCGACACCATGAAATCGACGCGTTTTGCCTCGCGCCCCGTGGTAGCAGCGTGTTTCTCCTCCACCTTTGCACTTTTGCTGTGGGCGCTGCTTCCATGTCTGCTGGCCCTTCCTTCGTTCGCCGCGGGGGGCCGACCGCCCAACATCCTCATCATCCTCTCGGACGACATTGGCTTCTCCGACATTGGCTGTTACGGCGGCGAAATCGCCACGCCGAACCTCGACGCGCTCGCGGCGAACGGGTTGCGCTTCACGCAGTTTTACAATACCGCGCGTTGCTGTCCAACGCGCGCGTCGCTGCTTACCGGCTTGCATCCACATCAGGCCGGCATCGGCCACATGATGAACGATCGCGGGCATGACGGTTATCGCGGCAACTTGAACCGCCAGTGCGTGACGCTGGCTGAGGCGCTGAAGCCCGCGGGCTACCGCAGTTATGCTGTGGGCAAGTGGCACGTCACGCCCGGCACTACGGCGCAGGCGCTGGCGGACACTCGCAATTGGCCATTGCAACGCGGCTTCGAGCGGTTCTATGGCACCATTCACGGCGCGGGCAGTTACTTCGATCCGAGTTCGCTCGTGCGCGACGACCGGCTCATCACGGCCGTCAACGACGCCGAGTATCAACCGAAGGAGTTTTACTACACGGATGCCATCGCGGAGCACGCGGTGAAGTTCCTGCGCGAGCATGGGCGCGGGGGCGGGGGCCAGCCGTTCCTTCTCTACACCGCCTTCACCGCCGCGCACTGGCCGTTGCACGCGAAGGAGCCGGACATCGCAAAGTATCGTGGCCGTTACGACAGCGGCTACGAACCCATCCGTGCCGCGCGCCGGGCAAAGCAAAGGCAACTGGGTCTGCTCGACGAGCGCTGGCCTGCCGTGCCGTTGGCTGAGAAGTGGGACGATGTGAAGAACAAAGCATTTGAAGCGCGCTGCATGGAGGTTTACGCCGCGCAAATCGACAGCATGGACCAAGGCATCGGACGCATCCTCGCAGAATTGAAAGCGCAAGGACAGTTCGAGAACACGCTCATCTTCTACCTCCAGGACAACGGCGGCTGTGCGGAAAACGTCGGACGGGCAACGAACTTTACGGCCCGCGCGGCGCGGCCCTCGCTGCCGCCGATGTCCTCGGACGCGCAACAGTTCGACAGCCAGCCGAAGCAGACCCGCGACGGCTGGCCAGTGCGCATGGGCCTGGGCGTGATGCCGGGCGGGCCGGACACTTATATCGCTTACGGGCGCGGTTGGGCGCACGTCAGCAACACTCCTTTCCGCGAATACAAACACTGGACGCACGAAGGCGGCATCAGCACGCCGCTCATAGCGCATTGGCCAAAGGGCATGGGGTTTGCGCGCCGCGGCAAATTCGAATCGCAGCCCGGCCAGCTTGTGGACCTCATGGCAACGTGCCTCGACGTGGCAGGTGCGAAGTATCCCTCCGAATACGGCGGGCAGAAAATCAAGCCGCTGGAGGGAGCAAGCCTGCGCCCGGCGTTCGCTGGGAGAAAAATCAAACGTGCCAGACCGCTTGTCTGGGAGCACGAAGGCAATCGCGCCATACGCGACGGGCGATGGAAGCTCGTGGCCAAGGAAAATCAACCGTGGGAACTTTACGATCTCAATGCGGATCGCGGCGAAACGCATGATCTCGGTTCCGCTGAACCAAAGCGCGTGAAGACAATGGCCGCGGCCTGGGATGCATGGGCCGCGCGGGCGAACGTTCTGCCGTTAGGCACCTGGCGCGCGAAAGGTAATGCGACTAACGAAGCCTTCAGCACGCAGACGCGCTTTGTGCTCAAGGCGGGCGACCACCTCGGCCGCGGTGAGGCGCCGGCGATTGCGGCGCGGGCCTTCACCATCACGGCGCGATTCGACACCGGCACAGCAACGGACGGAGTGCTTGCGGCTCAAGGCGGTTCGGCGCGCGGTTACGCGTTGTATCTCGCGGATGGGAAATTAAATTTCGCCGTGCGCGGCCGGTCGGGTCTTGCCACGGTCTCGACTCCAGCGAAACTGCAAGGCCGCCACAGCACCGTCGCGAAACTCGATCCCGAAGGAAAGCTGACCCTGATGGTGGACGCTCTGCCCGCTGTGACCGCCGCGGGCAGTCTTATCGCCATGATGCCCGCTGACGGCCTGGACGTGGGCGCGGACAAGGGCGGCGCGGTCGGCCCGTACCGCGCGCCCAACGAATTCACTGGTGTCATCGATTCCGTCGTTATCGAACTCGAAGCGCCATGAAAGCGGCCATCCGTCTCGTTAAGAAATCTTCGCTGAGTTTCCCGTGACCGGCGAGATCCCGGAAGGAAACCCGTCTCCAACGGGAGATTAAGAGTAAGAGCAAGATCAAGGTTTGGAGTTCCGGCTTCAGCCGGCTGGACGCGCTGCCGCCTGAAGGCGGGACTCCGAGCCAGAGCCAGTTATTGGGCAGGAGAAAACGTTTTACGGGTTCCTCTCGCTCTAATCCCAACGCACCCGCAAAGTCCCGAACACGCCGTGGGCAGTGAAATCGTTGAAGGTACCGCTGCTGGGTTCGTCGTAGCGGGACCAGACGTATTCCAGGTTCGCGGCGAAGCGTTTCCAAAAGCGCCGGCCCAGTCCCGTGCGCAGCGTGTGGCTGCGGTAGTCGATGCCAAGTGGCAGGCCGTTGGCGGCGTTGTTCTGCCCATAGTCGGCGTAGGAAAAATTGTAGGAGAGGTTCACGTCCGTCTGCTCGTCGAGCACGTAAGTGGCGCTGGCCAGCGCGTTGTAGATATGGCCGCGGTAGGGGGCGATGCTCAAACTGCCGTTGTCCGCTGTGAGCGTGCGGGAATCCTGGAAGGAAAAGGTGGAGAAGAGATAGAGCCGCCGCCAGGGCGTGAGCGCGGCGTTGAGGCTGTAAACGTGGGCATCGTGCTCGCTGGCTAGAATGCGTCCGCCGGGCGAGCTGTCGCCGCCAGCGGCAACGGGATCGGTCCTGGTGTGGTAGTCGCCGCTGAGGACTTTGTAGGTGAGGGTGGTCTTGAGCCAGGAGGCCGGGCGCACGACGAGTTTGGCGCCCACTTCGTCCACGGTGTTCTCGCGGTCGGTGATGAAAGCTGGATAGCCCTGGCCGGGCGAATTGCCGCGCGGTTCCTCGTCGATGCGATGATCGAAGGAGTCATCGCGATCGCGGCGTTGGGCGTAGGCGTTGAGGGCCACGCGGCTCCAGGGTGAGACGTTGAAGCCGGCGCGATATTGCTTCCAATCGCGGCACGCCGCGGTGTCACGCCGGAAATCGCTGAGATTTAGCCCGGTGGATTCTTCCTGCGTCTCGAACTGGTCGATTTGTTCCTGGCGGAAACGAAGCTCGGCGTAGAGCACAGTGAAGGGAAGCTGGGTGTTACGAAGCAGGAATTTTTCCTCGGACGTGAACCGGTCGTGCTCGCCTTCGATGCGCGTGCGATTCGTGAGGAGGGTCAATGGATCGCTGGGATCTCCAAAATCGAGATTCGCGCCGCCGAAGACCCGCTGGCGGCTCCATTCGGTTTGCAAGCCGGCGGAAAGTGTCATTTGCTCCCAAATGCCGAACTGCGCATTTGCATTGAAGACGTGCGAGGACTGTTCGAGCGTGATCCCTTCGCCGTTCCACAGGATGCCGAACACGGGCTGGCCGGCGGCGTCCGTGGGCGTCTGCCGAAACGCGGTGTCGCCGTCCGTGCGGGTGTAGAGATAGCCGGCGGAGAGCAGGAGCCAGTCGAGCGGCTGCTTTTCCACTTTGAAGGCGTTGGCCAGGTTGCGGGAATGTTGCTCATCGCGAAAGGTCTGCCTGGGGTTGGCGGGGTCGGCCTCGACGAACGCTCCGGTCTGGCGCGTTTTGAGATCGTAAAACTCGTAGCGAAAGTTATCGTCGAAACGAAAGCCGGCGCGCTCGTAGCCCGCGTCCAGGCGCAGCACGTGAACGCGTTCGTCGATGGTTTTGGCGGCGGAGAGCATGCTGCGTGGACCGGCGGCGGTGTCCACGGGCCGCCACGACGTGGAGGATTTGTCGCCTTCCTTGAAGTGATATTCGTAGCCGCCGGTCAATTGCAGGCCGAAGGGTGTGATCCCGCCGGCTTCAATCCAGGCTTTGCCAAGGTCGAGATGAAGATCGCGTCCAGAGCTGAACAGCGGCGGGGCAACGGACGGATGGTAGCCCCCGGAATCGTCATAGTATCTGCGATATTGCTCGACGCCGGCGCGGACGAACCTCCCCGCGGAATGTTCCAACGAGAACGTGACCTTGTAGTCATCGCGCAGCGCGTGGCCGGTCAGGTTGAGCCGTTGGTTGTCGTCGAGTTGCTGCTGGAGCCGAAAGTTTTGAAAGCCTCCGTTCCAGCCTTCGCGCATCCAGTGCAGTTCGCGGAATTTTGATTTGTCGCCATCCACGCTGAGCCAGCCAAAGGCGGGCGCCAGTTCGGCGATGGCCCTGCTGGATGGCGTGACGCCACTCCACGGCAGGTCTTGATCGATCCACGCGCGGAGCAGCGCGATCTGCTGCGGCGTGAGGGGTGCGCCTTTGCCTTCGGGTGGCATCTCCATTTCGGGCACGACCCAGGCGACGTAATGGATGAACGGGCTTTTCGCGCTCTGGCCGGGGATGACGGCGACGCCATTTTCTCCACCTTTGAGCAGGGCGGCGCGGTCATCCACGCGAAAGCCACTCTTGGGTTTTTCCGGCCCGTGGCACTTGAGGCAGGAGGCGTCGAGGATGGGTTTGATGTCGCGCAGGAAATCGACGGCGTTGGTCGCGGCGGGCGGGAGTTTCGATTCGTCAACAGGAGTGGCAGCGAGCAAGACCGAGGGGACGGTGATGAATAAGGCAGTGACTGATACGCACTGCGTCAACGCGCAGTATGCAGTATT
>Ga0187893_10006621_pt1 | contig 19668 bp, 17 predicted proteins | sample MA1701074metaG_FD_139574 | JGI IMG/M metagenome (GOLD analysis project Ga0187893, IMG submission 139574) | White microbial mat communities from a basaltic lava cave in the Kipuka Kanohina Cave System on the Island of Hawaii, USA - MA170107-4 metaG ... | reverse complement strand
TTAATTGTAAGTTCAAGTTCGCGCTTCGTGCTCATGTGGATAGGAAATTCCGCTTCAGTATAAAGAATGAAGGAATGCCCAAAATGCGAGTCGTGTTATCCGGATGAGGTTGCAAACTGCCGGGAAGATCAGACTCCGACCAAACTATCGCTGCCGGGAACACAGCTTCTTGCCAGCCGTTATCTTTTGTCTAAGCGGCTGGGCCGCGGCGCGATGGGGCAGGTCTATCTCGCAAACGACAACAAATTTGCGGCGCGTAAAGTGGCGGTAAAAACCGTTCGGCAGGACATACTTAACAGCGAAGACCTTCAGGAAGGCGAGGCGATCGCGAGGTTTGAACGCGAGGCGCAGGCCGCCGCGTCGATACAGCATCCAAACACTGTCAGCGTAACCGATTACGGCGAAAGCGGCGACGGCGTTTTTTATCTTGTAATGGAATACGTTGAAGGCGAGACGCTTCATCGTTTGCTTCGGCGTGAGGGAACGCTTCCGGTAAAACGCGCAGTTAGGTTGTTAAGACAGATCGCCGACGGCGTCGATGCCGCTCATGAGATCGGTATTCTTCACCGCGATCTTAAGCCTGCGAACATTTTCATAATGCAAAAAGGCAAGACCGGCGACGGCTTTATAAAGGTCGGTGACTTCGGCCTTGCCAAGATCGTGAATCAGACTGTCACGGATTTCAGCTCGCAGGCGACGCCTTCGTCGCGCGGCATCATCGGCACGCCCGAGTTTATGTCGCCCGAGCAGATGCAGCCCGAGGTCGGTGTCGATGTCCGTGCAGATGTTTACGCGCTTTCAACTATCGCCTATCTGATGCTAGGCGGCAAGACGCCTTTCGCCGGCGACATGATGCAGCTTGTGATGCAAAAGATAATGCATCAGCCGCCGCCGCTTTCGACGCTGCGGACCGATGTTCCGACGGATGTCGAGCGCGTAATCATGAAATCGCTTGCAATCGAGGCCGGCGCGCGGCACGAATCGGTTGCCCAGTGGATCGAGGAGCTTGAGGAAGCCGCCGAAGACGTCAGCGAGACGAAACGCGCCGGAATGTCGCGGCTCGTCGTGCTCGCGCCGATCGGCGCCGAGGTTTACGTAAATGACGAACGTAAGGGTAGCGTAGGTCGTTCGGGCCGCGTCGTGCTGACTGACGTTCCTGCGGGACAGCATATCTTGCGCGTATCGAAAACCGGCGAACGCGACGACGAGCGTGTTATCGAGATTCGCGAAGGCGGCGAAGAGCAGGTGATACAGGCACAGCTTCGCGCCGCTCGCGGAAGCCAGCCTTCGCCGTCGCAGGGAAGCAGCAGCGGCGGCATTCATTCGAGCGTGATGCCGGGCATCGTTGCCTGCGCGAACTGCAATTCGAAATTCGCCGACGGCGTAAAATTCTGCGGTCGCTGCGGCGGGCGCTCGTTCATGATGGTCAGTCCTGGCGACAGTCCGGACGCCTTCCCGTGCCCGCGATGCGCTTCGATGCTGCCGCAAGATTCGAAATTCTGCGGCCGATGTGGTTTGAACATGCCGGGCGGCATGTCGCCGCAGTTCTCACGACCGGTAGGTTTTACTTCGAACATTCAGCATTCCTTCCCGCAACAGGCCGAACGCATCTGCCGACAATGCGGCGGCGCCTATCCGCCTCATATAAAATTCTGCGGCCGTTGCGGACACACCATGGTCTAACTGCAGAAGCCCGCGCGTCAGCAAGGGCGCAACAATCAACTCACAGCCAACGGTGAGGGACCACGTCACCCTCCCGCGCCCGATATCTCGCCCTTGCTGACGCGCGGGCTTCTGCATTAAAGCCAAAATGATTATAATGGTTTGACGCTCGCGTTTCTGGAAATATCGAATGAAAACCTGCCCTACATGCCGCAAGTCGTACGCGGACGACAGCTTGAATTTCTGCCTTGAAGACGGCTCGGTATTGACCTTTGCCGCGTCGGTCGCGGCGCCGACGGTTATGATGCCCGCTCCGGCGCCGACCAATCCCAATCCTCCGATCACGCTCAATCAACAAGGCCCTCAAGCAAGCTGGGACCAGCTGCAGCAACACTCGATGCAGCCGCCGAAGAAATCTTCGAAAACGTGGCTGTGGGTCGTCGGGCTTTTGGGTCTCGGTCTTCTCCTATGCGGCGGAGGCATCGTCGGCATCATTGTTCTCGCTGTATATAACGCCGACACGAACTCCAGTTCGAATACGAACATTTACATTAGCAATACGAAACGCGCCAATACCAATAGCGTGACGGCACCGCCCTCCGACGGACGGACAAAGCTCGAAACTGTGGACATGGCCAAATGGGACGAGTCGGACTCGTCGGAAATCGAGGTCGAGTACAGCGGCGGGGAACTCTTTTTGGCAACCAGAAGAAGCAACTATTACTATGTAATGATCAGCACCGTCGGCGTCGGCCGCAGTACGGAAAATGCGAATACAAGACTCACTGTGCGAAACGCTGACGATGCAGATTCGAGCATGGGCTACGGCCTCGTGTTTCACAGCAGTCCGAGTCCGCTAATCAAGGACTATGCCTTCCTGATCGATGCCAAAAAAAAGCGTTACCGGATCGTTCGGCACGGGTCTCAGCAAGAACTGGACGAGATCGCCTGGACGGATTTCGCCGCGATCAAGAACGGTTCGGAAGCGAACGTTCTTGAAGTTCGTGACAAGAGCGGCGAGATCGATTTTTACATCAATGACCAAAAGGTGACCTCGATCAAAAACACTCGCGGTTACAAGAACGGCTTCGCCGGGATCTACTCGGGCGGTGCCGCAAAAGCAGCGTTTTCGAAACTCGAGATCAGGCGATAAAAGCGTACCGGCTCTATGAAACGCTGCCCAAAGTGCGGACAATCATATACCGATCCCGACATAAATTTCTGTCTTAATGACGGTGAGCTGCTCTCACGTCTCACGGATTCGGCATCTCGTTTGCCGTTCGATGAACAACGTCGCGTCGACGATTCGCCGCCGACAATGATCCTCGAACAGGCGCCGACGACAAATCCGACCGGCTGGCCCGTCACGCCAACAGCGCAGCCTCCGGCGCGCTGGCAGCCAGCGCAGAACCAACTTCTCTATCCATCGCTTTCTGCATCGCCGAATCAGGTACTCGGCATCGTGTCGCTTGCCGCCGGAGCCGCGAGCCTTACCGTCGGTTGGTGCTGCTGGCTCGGATTGCTGCTTGGTCCAGCCGCGATCATTACGGGCATTATCGCTCTCATACAAAACAAGAAAGATCCCGAACATTACGGCGGTCGCGGATTCGCGATCGGAGGCATCATTACTGGAGCTCTCTTCCTTTTGGCGTGCCTGATTTACATTATTGTCGTTGTGCTGCTTAACCTCATGAACGCATGACTTACAGACTTGCTGCATTTGGTGGTAGCATATTCCTGAGATTTAAGGACGGGTAGGTAAGCCACTATTCAAGACGGATGCGTGTAACTCTCAATGTCGTCGCCGGCCCACAGACGGGACGCACATTTTCATTTGACCAGCACGACACATTTATGATCGGCAGAAGCGAGGATTCGCAATTCTGCCTGCCGCACGACCGTTTTTTCTCGCGTCACCACTGCATCATCGAGATCGCTCCGCCGCAGGCCTTCCTTCGCGATCTCGGCTCGACAAACGGCACGTTCGTAAACGGCCTTCGCGTAGAGACCGCGTATTTGAAACATGGCGACCGCATTCAGGGCGGCGAAACTGTTTTGGAAGTTGCCGTCGCAGCCGATCAAATCGAAGAGCCGACACCGGGCATTACCACGCGAAGCGAAAGAACCGAGCCGTCGATCATTACGATTGCTTGCCTGAACTGCGGCATTCCGTCGAACGTCGAAGCCTCGCGACCCGACGCGAAGCTTTCATATGTTTGCGACGACTGTCGCGAAAAGTTGCGAAAAAATCCGCAGCCGATTCCGGGCTACCAGATGATCCGCATACTCGGACAGGGGGGAATGGGCAGCGTGATGCTCGCCCGTCGCGCCAGCGACGGTCAGCCCGTCGCGATCAAAACGCTGCTGCCCGAAGTGGCCGTCAGCGATCAGTCACTCAAGCGATTCATGCGCGAGATCGAGGTTGCCGCAACGCTGCGCCACCGAAACATCGTCAGCTATATCGAGCACGGCACGCACAACGGCATCGTTTATCTCGTCACGGAATACGTCAGCGGAATGGATGCATCGCGTCTGGCGAAAATGCGCGGCGGCAAGCTGAATTTTCATGAGGTGGTGAAAATAATCGAACAGACTCTCGCCGCACTTGATTTCGCGCATTCGCAGGGCTTCGTTCACCGCGACATAAAAGAGCAGAATATTCTGGTGGACGGAACCTTTCCAAATTACATCGCAAAGCTCACCGATTTCGGCCTGTCGAAAAGCTACAAACAAACGGGAATGAGCGGCGTTACGATGGTTGGCGACGTTGCGGGAACCATCGCATACATGCCGCCGGAGCAGGTGCGCGATTTTAAAGAGGTGCAGCCTCCTTCAGACATCTATGCCTGCGGCATGACAGCGTACAGCCTGCTGACCGGCGCCCACGCTCTCGACATCAGCCCGAAAGCCGGCATCTCCGAAACCGTCAAGGCGATTTTTGAAAAGCCGATCATTCCCATCTCCACACGGTTACCGGAAGTGCCGTTAAAAGTCTCTGCCGTTATCGAAACGGCCCTCGCAAAACAGGTCGATCTGCGTTGGCGAACCGCGGGTGAGATGCGTGACGCTCTTGTCCGTGCAGCTTCCGACCTTACCCGTTAATTTTAGCGCCTCATTTGAGGACCATAACGAGCGCCTCGCCCGTTACGGTTATCACTTTGTCCTGATTGGAACAGATCGTTTCCAGAGTCACGATACCCTTGTCCTCGCGAATAGCTTTCACCGTCGCGGTCGTCGTGATCGTGTCGCCGATAAAAACTGGAGCAACGAACCGCATTTTTTGCGAGAGATAGACGATCTTGCGTTCCTGAAATTCGTAACCGAGCACGGCGGAAATAAAAGCGCCGCTGAGCATGCCGTGGGCGATGCGTTGCCCGAAACGTGTTTTCGCGGCAAACTCTTCGTCCAGATGGATAGGGTTGTAATCGCCCGAAACTTCTGCGAATGCACGAACAAGCTCGTTCGTCACCGTACGCCTTTTGGAGAATACATCGCCGATCTTGATATTCATAATTTCTTTTGGAGAAACGCTACATGGCGGCATCCTTCTTCCGCTGAGCTTCTTCCGCAAGCACCGCATTTATTAAACCGCCGACAAGCAACGCAATGCTCGTCAAATAGAGCCAAAGCATCAAGACGATCACGGCACCGAGCGAGCCGTATGTGCGGTTGTACGTATCGAAATATTGGAGATAAAGCCGAAAGCCGCTGGTCAGCGCGATCCATAAAAGAATTGCAACGACCGAGCCGGGCGTTATCCAGATCCACCGTCGAACCTTGAAATCCGGCAGCAAATTATAAATTACCTCGCACGCAAAGAGCATCACAAGAATGACTGCGACCCATTGTATCGAAACCAAAACCAGCGGCGACGTTACTTCAAGCCCCACGTAACCAAGCCCGACCTGCGCGAATCGCCAGCCGTAAAAAAAGATGCCGAGAACGAGAAGGACGAGAATGACTACCACAAATGTCAGCGCGATCGACTGACCTTTCAGTCTCACCCACCAACGCCTTTCCTCTAAACGATAGATTTCGTTCAGGGCGCTTCGTACACTGTCAACGCCGGCGGAAGCCGACCATAACGTGATCAGCAAACCCAAAGTGATCTTGCCGCTCGTGCTGCCTGTCGCTATTTCGTTCACTGTGGTTCGAACAAGCTCGAAGGCTGAACTGGGAAGAATACGGCCGAAATATCGAAAGAGCTCGTCGCGCAGCGTTTGCGTCGAGCCGAGTATCAAGCCGAAAAGACTAACGAGAAAAAAGAGCAGCGGAAAAAGCGAAAACGAAAAATAAAATGCGACCTGCGCCGCGCGATTGAAAATGTCGGTCTCAAACGAACGCTCGTACAACCGGCCGAAAAACCATTTCCATTCGAAATCGGAGAGCGACCTCATAGAAATGACCAGTCTATCCGCGGGAGCGTTCAAGCAAAGTCATCGTCAATACGCTCAGCATTACGAGCGTCTCATCTTCGGGCGCAAGAGCGGCGTTCGGCGTCAGTTGAAATTTTCCCTCGAAAAAAGCAGGCTGCTTTGCCAGCCGGGCGACCGGGCTGCCGTCAACCTGCGTGACAAGATATGCCGGATTAAGGAAATAACCGGTAAACATGCCGACGATCGGCAGCTCGCCGATCAGAGCGTTGCCGACCTTGATCCAGGCATTCTCTTCCCGAATTGACATGACATGATTTCCGGCGGCGTCGGAGATCTCATAATTCGCACGAAAGATCGAACGCATTCCGCGCCGCCGGATCGAGCCTATCGGCTGGCCGCTCGCGGACGTGAACCGGTAATTCGCGGAAAAATCCAAAATACGGTCGGCCTTGATGTTAAAAAGATGCTGCGTCTGGCCTTCGTCGGCAAAAACGTTGATGTCTTCTTTCAGCTTCAACAGCTTTTGCTTTACGTAGCCGATCAACTGGCCGTTCGCATCGCGAATATAAATTTGGCTCGCCAGCGCGAGCAGCTTGAATGTCAGGTCGATTGGGTAATTCATAGTTGATTAGATATACAAACGTGGAACGCGCGAGCTGATCCCGCAAGTGATCTCATAAGAAATGGTATCGCATTTTGCGGCGATTTGTTCGGTCTTGATCTGCAAATTTCCTTGCGAGCCTGTGATTACGACTTCGTCACCGATCTTCACGTCGGAAATATCCGTAACGTCGAGCGTCGTCCAGTCCATCGAAATGCGCCCGACGATTGGCGCCGATCGCCCATTTACAAGCATAGTCCCTTTATTCGAAAGACAGCGTCGCAAACCGTCGTGATAACCGATAGGAACGGTTGCTATGGCCGATTCGCGTGCGGTGGTAAACGTCCGTCCGTACCCAATACTTTCGCCGCTCGGAACGTTTTTCAGATACGCGATCCGTGAATGCAGCGACATCACCGGCTTTAAATTCGGACGCTCGATCCCCGTCGGCAGCACGTCGTCGCCGAGACCATAGAGTAAGCCGCCGATGCGAACCATCGTGGCACGCGAATCTTGATAGGCGACAGCTCCAGGTGAATTTGCCATATCCAGAATTGTTGGACGAAATCCCTTCGCATGAAAGATCGAAACCGCTTCCGCGAACCTCCGCATCTGAACGCTGGTGTGGTCGTTGTTCAAATCGTCCGCCGCGGCGAAGTGGGTCATCAGACCTTCCACGTGAAGATTTTTGAATTCGGCAAATCGATCGACCCATTCCGCTAAACTCTGATAGGGAACGCCGAGACGTCCCATTCCGGTGTCGATCTTAACGTGAACGTTTTTCGCGTTTCCATTTCTGGCGGCAAATCGGTCGAGCAACTCGGCACTGTCGAGATCGAAGACGGCGGGCGTAAGGTCGTTTTCGAAAAGCGCGTCTTGCTGTTCCGGCCAGAAACTTCCCAAGCACAGAATCGGAGTTCTTACACCGGCCTTGCGCAGCTCCAGCGCTTCTTCAACCAGCGCGACACCAAGCCAATTGATGCCTTCGGCTTCGAGTCGCTTTGAACATTCGACCGCTCCGTGACCATAAGCGTTCGCCTTCACGACCGCCATCACTTTAATTCCGTCACGGATAAAATCGCGGACCGATTTCAGATTAAATGCCAACGCTTCCAGGTCGATGTGAGCGAATGTCGGACGATTGAGTTGTGGAAATGACATGCAATATAACAACGTGCTTTAAGAAAAGACTGCAAGTTATTGTGAGAAATTGGCTTAGCAAATCCCAACGCTGAAACCTTAACTGTCTATCCGCCGACCCTTAATCTGGTTTCTAGAGTGGAATATTGCCGTGTTTTTTAGGCGGATTCGTGTCGCGTTTACCCTTTAATAGCGACAAAGCACGGATGAGCTTTGGCCTTGTAAATTCAGGTTCTATAACTTCATCGATGAATCCTTTCTCCGCAGCAACGTACGGATTCGCAAATTTTTCATTGTATTCGTTAACAATCCGCTGACGGTTTTCCTCTGGATTCGTCGCGTCGGCAAGTTCCTTTCGATATAAAATTCCAACCGCACCCTCGGCGCCCATTACGGCGATTTCGGCGGTCGGATACGCGAAGTTGATGTCTGTGCGGATATGCTTCGAAGCCATCACGCAGTATGCTCCGCCATAAGCCTTTCGGGTGATTACGGTGATCTTTGGCACCGTCGCTTCGGCAAACGCGTAAAGTAGTTTCGCGCCGTGTCTTATGATGCCGAAGTGTTCCTGGTTAACACCGGGCAGAAAACCGGGAACGTCTTCAAAGGTGATCAGCGGAAGGTTGAAGCAATCACAAAACCGCACGAACCGCGCCGCTTTCACCGACGCGTCGATGTCCAGAACGCCGGCAAGAAAAGCGGGCTGGTTAGCCACAATGCCTACCGAATGGCCGCCGAGCCGCGCAAAACCGATCACAATATTCGCAGCAAAATGCTCCTGCACTTCAAAAAAATATCCGTCATCGACGACCGTGTGAACAATGTCTCTAATGTCATAAGGCTGATTCGAAGATTCGGGCACGATGGAATTCAGCTTTTCATCCGCGCGGTCGTGCGGGTCGTCGCTCGCGACAAACGGCGGATCATCGAGGTTATTCGATGGGATAAAAGAGATTAATTCGCGTGTTATTCGCAACGCGTGCTCGTCAGATTCCGCCGCAAAATGCGCGACGCCCGATTTCGCATTGTGCGTCATCGCGCCGCCGAGCCCGTCCTTCGTCACCTCTTCGTGCGTGACTGTTTTTATGACGTCAGGGCCGGTGATGAACATGTACGACGTGTCCTTCACCATCACGTTGAAATCCGTGATCGCCGGCGAATAAACCGCACCGCCCGCGCACGGGCCGAGAATGCAGCTTATCTGCGGCACCACTCCGCTCGCCAGCGTATTGCGGAGAAAAATATCGGCGTAGCCGCCGAGGCTGACGACGCCTTCCTGAATCCTTGCGCCGCCGGAATCATTCAGCCCGACGATCGGCGCGCCGGTTTTCATCGCCAGATCCATCACCTTGCAAATTTTCTGTGCATGCGTTTCGGAAAGCGAGCCGCCGAACACGGTGAAATCCTGTGCAAAGACAAAAACCTCGCGACCATCGACCAGGCCGTGTCCGGTAACGACGCCGTCGCCGGGAAATTTCTGGTCGTCCAGACCGAAATCGGTCGAGCGGTGAACGACGAACTTGTCAAACTCCTCAAAGCTGCCGTCGTCCAGAAAAAAGTCTATCCGCTCGCGGGCCGTCATCTTGCCCGATGCACGCTGCTTTTCCAGACGCTTTTCGCCGCCGCCCGTCTCGGCCGCTTTCGAGCGGTCTTTTAATGTTTCCAATTTGTTCAAATGTCGCGATTCCGCTTTCATTACGCTTTACAGTATTCGAGAATCTATTTGTTTGCAACCAGTTAAAGATCGGCTAGCTGTTTTTCGACCTCGCCGAAGATCTGATTGCGCAGATTTCGCACCTGAGCCTCGGTACGGCGAATATCGTATTCCGTAGCGTTCAACTCGCGCTCGATCTGACCCAAGACAGTCGTCAACTCGCGCCGCTCTTTCTCAAGTGCCGAACGGCGTATTTCGCGTAAGCCCTCTGCGTCGGTTGTTCCGCGCAAAGCTTCGTAACGATCGATGCTCTGCGGATGCAGATCGTCCGTGACAGTCGCAAGTTGCAGCCGAAATCTCGATTGTCTTTCGAGCAAATCGAGCTTCAACTTCTGCATATTCGCCAGGCTGACTTCGACACGGTTGAGCACTTCGAGCGCGAGCAGCAATTTTTGCGCACGATCGTTTAGCTGCAAACCCTGATTTGTTGAAAATACCTTGATAAATTCGCCCCAATTTTTGCTCAGCGTTTCGACGGCGCGGGTTATTCGCGACATATCATTCGCAATATTGTCCATCGGCTCCGCCGATCGGTAAACCGGTGGCTGGTTCGGATCGACCGGCGGCCGCACCACCTGCGCATTGGCAAGCTGGATGAAAAGGAGAAGTAACAGCGCTGCAAGGAACGAGTTTCGCATTTTATTTTTCTCCGGGTGATTGGTTTCGAACACAGTTTACACTAATACCCCAATGGTTGGTTGCGTTTTGTTGCTAATCGGCATTCGCCAATTCGCGGGCGAGATGGTAATAATTATCCACAAAATGCGAATCACAAGCCGCGACAACGAAAAACTAAAATTTGCACGCCGCGTGCGCGATGGAAAGGAAAGAGATTTCATTTTCGCCGAGGGCTCACGGCTGTGCGGCGAGACGCTGGCGTCGGGGATCAATGTCGAATACTGTTTTGTTTCCGACGTCTTTCACGGCTCGGGCGTTTTTGAACTTCCTGAGCACGTCGATACCTTTTTCGTTTCAGAATCTCTACTCGATTCGATAGCAGATACGAGAACGCCGCAGGGAATTGTGCTTATCGCGAAACGACCGGCGAGTGCTGAAATATCGAAGGTTCTCAGCCGGTACGGCGAGATCCCGATTTGGCTTTATCTTTACGAAATCAATAACCCGTCAAACCTCGGAGCGGTCATACGCACGGCCGAAGCCGCCGGTGCGAGCGGGATCTTTAGCTCCAAGCGGTCGGCAGATGCATTCTCGCCAAAATCACTTCGCGCCTCAATGGGTTCTGCTTTCAGGCTGCCGATCGTCGAGCAGTGCGATTTTGAAATAACAGCCGAATGTGCCCGCGAAAACAAAATCCGTCTTTTCGCCGTCGATGCAAAAGGCAACACGTCCCACACGAAGGCCGACTGGTCGCGTCCGACCTTGCTGATCTTTGGCTCCGAGGCCAAAGGTCTGCCGCATGATCTGATCGACGCCGCCGACGAAACAATAAAAGTAGAAATGAACGGTACGGTCGAAAGCCTGAATCTCGCAGTTTCATGCGGCGTGATCTTGTTTGAGGCTCGACGGCGACTATCGGTTGCAGAAGCCCGCACGAAGTAAGGGCGATATTTTCAACCGCAGATGAACACAGATAAACACAGATATGAAAAATTAATTCTGTGTTCATCTGTGTGTATCTGTGGTTGAGTTTTTTGCCCTTACTTCGTGCGGGCTTCCGCAATTGATCTATCTGATTGGTGAGTCCGCATTCGGCGGAGCCGAGCGCTAACGGTTTGGCCCGGTGTTTGCGCCGCCTGTGTTCGCATTGCCGTTCCCAGCGACCGACTGTATTGCGATGATCTTTGAAAATGCTTCGAACGCCTGCGGATTATCAACGAGAGCAAGCGCCATCGAGATCTCGTTCTCCATGGTCTTTAGATTTGAAGGTTCGTTGACGCCCGGCAGCCGCCTTCGTGCTTCTTCAAAGGCCCGCTTCGCCTCAACAGGCTTTCTCGTGAGCAGCAAAGCGCGTCCCAGCCAGAAATAATCGTCGGCTTCCTGTGGCGATGCAGCGTTGGCATTGAGATATTTCACCGGGTCGGCGTCAACCAGACGGCGAGTTTCTTCGAACACCGTGAGCGGGATCTTATCAGTCTGCATCGTCTGGATCTGCGGCACCTCTACCGGCTCGTTTTGGCCAGTGAAGCCGAGGAAATACGAGGCGGCGACGGCGATCGCCCCGCCGAGAATCAGCAGCCCAACTGAAATCAAAATGCGGCCCAGACCGCTGCCGGCTGTTGCCGTCGCGTCGTACGCAGTTTTGTTCCGGTCACCAAATAAAACAAATTCAGGTTCCCTTTTCTGTTTTTGCGCCGGGACAATCACGCTAGACGACATGTATTCGGGTATTTCAACGGTTTTCGATTCAGTCGGCTCGTCGTCCAGATCGGTAAGCAGAAACTGCTCATCTTTCGTTGCGGCATCGAGAGGCTCGACGAATTGCGGCGGTGCTTCCTCGGCAGGCAGTTCGGGCTCGGGGGCCTGAAACTCAGCAGTGTCGTTTTCGTCTTCCAGATCGAGCACGTCGATCGTGTCGTCGAAATTTAACTCGTTCGGGGACGTCGTGTTTTCAGCCGTTTCCGCGCCAGCGGCAGCAGAACGCGCGGTTGCGATCGTTTCTTCTTCGAATACGGGAACGGTCGAATCGAAATCGTCAGCTTCCTCTGCCGGTTCGGCGAAAGTGCGAACTACGACCGCGGTCAGATTGTCTTCGGCTCCGCGGCTGTAGCAAAGCTCCTTCAAATGATCGCAGATCAACTGCGGCTGCGCGCCGGTCGCAAATATCGACTGCAATTCCTCGTCGCTGACGTGCCGCGTTACGCCGTCGGAGCACAGCAAAAACGTCGTGTTCGGCTCGACCATTATCGTCTTGATGTCGATTTCAACGGTATTTTCGGCGCCGAGCGCTCGGCTTATGACGTTGCGGCTAGGATGAATCAGAGCCTCTTCAGGCGACAATCGGCCTGCTCGGACCTCATCCTCGACGACAGAATGATCATGAGTTTCGCGATACGCCTGACCGTCGGGGGTGAAGCGGTAGATTCGCGAATCGCCGACATGTGCAACAGTTGCAATATTTCCTTTCAGGTGGAGAGCAACGATGGTTGTGGCCATCGACGAAAGCTGCGGCAGATCGGTAGCCATCTGGTGGATCGAGCGGTTCGCGTGATCGATGGCGAGACGGAAAAGCTGCTCGGCGTCGTTCGCGTCCGGCCGGTTCGAGACGGCTTCAGTAAGCAGCTCCATCGCCATCTGCGAGGCAAAATCGCCCGCCTGTGCGCCGCCGACGCCGTCCGCCACGGCAAACACGCCGTACTGTGGAAGTTCGGCAAACGAATCTTCATTCTGCGGCCGCTTTTCACTGAGTCCGCGGTCACTGATCGATGCCGAGATCAGTTCGATCGTTTTTTCCATCCGCTCACTCCAAATCGAGCTAGACAAGATTATAAAACAAACCTACACAATAATTGCAAGTATTGAATTAAGGTAGCGCATTAGGGTCGTTTATCTCTCTGTCCTTTGCATTTCGGTGCGAGATCGCCATCAGCATTCCAAGCATAACGAAACTCGTAATTAGCGAAAATCCGCCATGGCTCACGAACGGAAGCGTGATGCCGGTCATCGGCAGCGCTCGCGTGATGCCACCGATATTTACCAATGCCTGAAAACCGATAAATGCGACCAGCCCGATGGCGCAAAGTTTGCTGAACATGTCGCGGGCGTCTAGCGCCGTCCGCACCCCTGCCGAAGCAAATACGACGAGCGCAAAGGTTATCAACAAACCTCCGAAAAGTCCAAGCTCTTCGGCCAGTGCGGCGAAGATGTAATCGGAATCGGCGACCGGAATGAGCTCCGGATAACCGAGGCCCAAACCGCGTCCGGTCATGCCGCCGGATGCAAGTCCGAATGTCGCCTGCGCCGGTTGAAACGCCAGGACGTCGAACCACGCATCGACGTTTATCGTGCGTTGCAAATCGGGATCTTGCTCAAGCAGTGCCGGAAGGTTCGGGTCTTTCTTTACGAGCTTATCGTAGTAGTCATCGTAATCGTCCTTCCACCACGAAGTTTCCGGCGTGGGCGGATTAAAGCCGTCGAGCCAAAGGTGGAAACGCTGCTGAACGCGGTCGGGAAGCACGGCCTTTACCGGCGCGGCAAGAGTCGGAAGAAGCGGAATTTTCTCCTGCGTTTTTGCGGGCAGCGCGCCGACGACCAGAATGCTTGCGACCAGCATGACGCTTCCGACCAGCACAAACCGCTGAGAAAAGCGCCGGACCGCGATCAAATAAAGCGTCGCGTAAACCGAGCTGAAAACCATCATCTGGCCGAAATCCTTCAACAGGAAAAATGGGAGGAAGGGAAGCACGGCCATGAACACAAGCGGAACGACATCCTTCGCGCGAGGCAGTCCCCAATATGTCCGCGCGAGATTTTTGTAAAGAATTGCAAGCACGGCCGCGAAACCGATCAAAAAGGGAATCTTCGACGGCTCCCACGGCGTCATGTTGCCGATGGATTTGCCAGCCCGCGACGTGATGGCGGCGAGTATCAGCGGCCCGAGCGTCAGCAGCACGATCAGGAAACCGTTGCGCTGAAGCAGGTCAAGAAACTTGTCATTTCTTAAAAGAAGAAACGCGCCGATCAGACTGATGATGCCGAGAATCGGATTGATCGTTTTTCCCGAAAGCAAAACCGCGCCGAGCGTTTCTTCCGATTGACGCGGCGTTTCGGCGTCGAGATCGACCGGCGAGGGCGGCGTTGGCGGCAGACCCATCATCTGCTTTTTCTCTGCCGAATAATTTTCCTGTATGTAGTGAAGCTGCAGCGTCTTTATCTTCTGCTGCCTGGCTTCAGCTTTATCTTTTCGCGACGTGTATTCCGGATCACTGAAGAGGCGATATTGCACTGTCAGGCCGACCGAGAAAAGCAAAACGCACGTCGTGTAAAGCGTCCAGTTACCGTGATACTTTACGATCTTTTTTAACAGGATCGGCAGTAATGCGAGCACCGCCAGAAGCCCGACGTTTCGCACGCCGGTTATCCAGGATGTTTCGTAACCGCGTATCAGACCGCCGTAATAAATAGAGTAATGCGAGATCGCCGTCAGAATGACGATCAGTGCCAGGATGAAAAAATGTGATGACGTTCGGTTCTTCAATCGACTTATTCCAGGTAATCGCGAAGTACGCTAAAGACGCGAAAAAGAAAAAGTTTTATTTAGCGTATTTCGCGTATTCGGCGGTTTCACCTTCGCCGCCTTGACGATGGTTTTTGCGACGATGTCGGCGATTTCGGTTTGTACTGATCGCCGAGCAAGCCAAGCTCGCGTGCCTTTAAAATCACGTTCGCGGCGATCGGTGCCGCAGTTCGAGCTCCGAAGCCGCCGCCTTCAACGACGACGGCGATTGCGACTTGCGGACGTTCGAGCGGCGCGATGGTGATGAACCAACTATCGGTTCGCTCGTACATCACCGGCGCGTCGTATTCGACCCATTCGCCTTTTTCGTTCTTGCGTTTTTTCTTTACGGTTTTCAGCTTGCCGGTCTTTTCGTCGTAAACCGGCGCCTGTTTTTCCGCGGTTCCGGTTTTGCCGCCGGTGCGAATTCCAGTCCCGGCGAGTTTGCTTGAGATGACGGTGCCTGTTCCGCCGGGCTCCTCAGTAACCGTGGACATGATCGCGCGGATCTGCGCGGCCTGCTGCGGCGTCAAGACTTGCGCGTGCGCCTGCGGCTGTATGTTTCGTTCGATCCGCAGCTTCATCAGCTTGCCTTCGATGTTGGCAGGAATCGCGGCGATCATCGCCATTTGCAGCGGAGTCATCTGCCCGGCGTAGCCTTGGCCCATGCCTTCGAGACCTAGATCGAAAAGCGAAATGCCCTTGCCGGTCACCAGCATTGACTGCTGCGGCGCGATTGCGTTTGCTATCGCAGCATTGCTCGTGTTCATAACCAGCGGGAAAAACTTTTGCAGAAGCGCGTCTTCCGGTTCATCCGGCGTTCCCATGCCGATAAGCTGTGCAGTTTCTCGCATGCGCTCGCGCCCAAGAGCGATCGCCATCTGGGCAAAGTACTGATTGCTCGACACTTGATAAGCGAACTGAATGTTCTTTTCCTGACAGCCGCCGTCGCACACGCCGGTCACGGTGCCGTCGGGCTGCAGCTTCTGCGTTGCATCGACGATGGGCCGCGAACTTTGAGTGGGCTTGAAGCCCTGATCGTAGCTCGGGAACATTAGGTTCTGCTTTCCGGCGCGGAATGCGGAAATCATCGTAAAAGTTTTGAACGTCGAGCCGGGGACATAAAATTCGCGCGTCGCCCGGTTTAGCAGCGGCTTGTCGCGTTTGTTTCCTTCGAGCTTTAAGTAATGCTCCAAGTCCTGTGCTTTGGCGAGGTCGAATGTCGGATTTGAAAACATCGCGACGATGTCGCCGGTTTGCGGATTGAGCACGACGATCGCGCCTTTTTTTCCTTCAAGCTGCTTTGCAACAAAAGCCTGCAGGTCTCGGTCGAGCGTTATGCTCACGTCCTTCTGCTCGTCTTCTTTTCGCTTTATTTTTGTGAGAACTTCCCAGGCCTCAGGCATCGGATCGATATTTCTTCGATAGAGCGTGCGTTCCAGGCCCGGAGTGCCGCGCTCGTTTCCGAGCAGATGAGCCATTTCGCGTTCCAGCGAAAACGCGCGGACGATGTCGCCGTTCGAACCGACCTTGTAATATGCAAGCGAGCTGCCAAGCTCGCCCGTCCGGTCGAACATCCAACCGCGCAGGCTCGCGGCGGATGTCCGGCGCCCGCGCAGATCTTTGTATGCCAACGCCTGAAACTGTTCATTCGCGTCGCCCGCAAAATAAGTCCAATAAACCTGAAAGCCGAAAACCGAAAACGCAAGGATGACGAATACGACCTGCCACACGCGAATGCTGCGGTTCGCGACGGTCTGAGTCAATTTCTTCCTGACTTCGCGAGGAAGATTTAATTCAAAAAGAAATTTCGGGCGGCTGAAATTATCGAAAAAGGTGATGATGAGAAATCCGAGTAGGATTCCGACGCCTATGATATAGATAATGCTCAGGCCGGCGGGCGTGCGTTCCAGCACCTGACCGCCGAAAAGAGCTTCCGGGCGATATTTTTCCCAATCGATCTGTAAAAGAAACGCCAGCATTTACGGTATCTCGATCTCGTCCTCTTTGCTTAATTCGATACTGCTTAACGTAAGCTGCGGTTGTGGAGCGACCGCTTCGACGTCCCCATTTGGAATCGAAACATTCGCGACCGTCGGGGCGGAGGACACGTCGGTTTGCGGACGCTCGGCTTCGACGGCGATGGTTGCGGAAGCCGTTGCCGGAGCGATGGTTTCCGTTCGTTTCGAAAATTCAAATTCGCCGACCTTAAACGATTCCGTTTCCGGAATTTCCTCGACGGTTTTCTGAACAACCGGTTTCGGCGGATATTGAAATTCGATGTCTATCAAACCAAACCTCACTTTATCGCGCTCCGTCACCGCCACTGCCTTACCATATGCGATACGCTCGCCATTAATAAATGTTCCGTTGGTCGAGCCCGTGTCTGCGACGAGGAGGTTGTGCTCGCGGTCGAGCATGAGCGACGCGTGATATTTCGACAGGCTTGGATCATCTATCGCGAGATTATTTTCCTTCGTCCGTCCGACGCTTAGCCGTTCGCCTTGCTTAACCCGAAGCTCTTTATGAACGGCATTGCCGCCGAGAGAATACTTCACCGTAATCGTTTGTTCGGCCGGCGAGATTGCGCCCGGCGGAATCGCAATGCTATTCTGCGTAGCTCCGGGAACCGCGACGCTGACGGCGGCCTCGCGCTCCCCGTCTCCAAGTTTTTCAAAACTGACGAAAAGCTTTACTCCTGACGTGAAATAGTCCGGCTTTGCCTCGACGCGGAACGGCGCCTTCGTGTAGTAACGCTTGTCATTCACATGATCGACAGCCGCAGTTAAAAACTCGTGCTCGAGCGACCGGAGCGAATCTTCGGCGTCAGTCGAAAACTTGTCCCACTGCATCCTCAGTTTGATGTTGTGAGGCACGAAAAGACGGCCGTTTTCGTCCCGGGCTTCGGAATCGAGCAGGAATTTAAGCCTCTCGATCAGCTCGCTCGTTGCCAAAGTGCTTGACGGCTTGTAGCCGCGCCCGGTCATTCGGTCGAAAATGTCACCGATCTTGCTCAAAACGCCGCCAACCAGCCAGTCCGGCGTAAACTTAGCCTTTTTCACTCGATTTGCTTCAGATGTTCGGGACATTTTCGGGCCGTTCCGGATAACCGCAATTCTAACCAAAAAAAGGCCTTGGCAAAAGCCAAAATTGGGACGTTGTTAGCAAATCATCGACAAAGAGAGATTTTCTTATTGCTTAACATAATTTAACAATGTAAAATATTCTTGGAATTTCCTTCCGCTTCCGCGTTTTTAACCATTGGGAGCATATTTCACTTTTACGGACTATTTCGCCCTGCCTCAAATCTTTCTAATTACAACTAATTTACAAATCAATGTTTTCAATTATGATTAGAACTCGAAATTTTTGCTTTCTGAAAAAGTCTGCATCCCGTGCCGCATCGGAAAAGGGCGTGACGATAGCTGAAATGCTAATCGTCGTGGTCATTTTGATGATCCTTTCAACGATTTCGATTGCATTAGCTTCCAACTATAAGAGGCGCTATAAATCTGAGGATCAATCACTCACGCTTTTGGACAACATGCGTGAGGCGAGTCAATTAGCTCTAACGAAACGGCGAGTTTTTCGGGTTGAGATCAACAGCGGGACGAATAGGCTTCACCTCATCGACGAAAACGGCACTAACCCGGACGTGATATTAAAGTCAATTCCGCTCGAACCGATTAACGAGATTCGAATGGACACAGCCCCGACCGGCATCGGCGTGCCCGTACCTCCAAACTACGCGCCGGCTGTATATGCAGCGGGAATTTGGACCGCAAGATTTAACAGCGACGGATCGGTTGTTGACCCGGCCGGCGTGCCCGTAAGCGCAACAATCTTCGTGTGGCCTCCTCAGGATCCGGGAAGTGCGGACGCGCGAGCCGATATCGAGGTGAGAGCGGTCACAATTTTTGGTGGCAGCGGCGCCACCAGGTATTGGAAATATGATGGCACTGCCTTCATGCCGTATCAATAATCTCAGAGGAAAAATGTACAACAAATCACAGGACGGGTTCTCCTATGTAGAAGTCATCATCGCCATCGTCATATTGATGGTCGGCATATTGGCTCTTCTTTCGGCTATCACCGCTTCAGTTGTTCAAGCCAGCGGACAACAACGGCAGCTAGCCGCTAAACAGATTGCAACTACGACGCTTGAATCCATTATGTCTGTCAAGGAAACCGGGCCGAATCGTCTAGGCTGGCCGGCGGTTGGGAACGTCGGTAGCAATCTAGATGCATCAGGCGTGCCTCAGGGCATTTTCGTTAATGGCGTCCAGCCAGTTCGTGCTGGTGCCGGAGCCGACCGAGTTGTTGGAACCGCGGATGACAATTTGGAGGAGATTTCTGATGTAGGGCGTCAAATCATAATAACCGACATTTGTGATCCCGACAGGCCTTCGCCAAATTGTCCGACGCCTGGAACCGCAGGCGTCAGAATGCGTTCGGTGCAAGTCACAATCTTTTACAATGTTGGATCGATTCGAAGACAAGAAACGCTGGCTACGGTCTTAACGGATTATTCAACGAATTAATATTTTTTATGCGGAACGGAGTTCAAAGTCCTCTCGGTCGGATAAGGATTCATCACGAAAGCGGTTTTACTTTGGTCGAACTGCTTATTGCGATGATAATTTTCTTAATCGTTACAGCAGCGATTTTTGGATTGATGCAAATCGCGCTACGCAGTCGCCAAACTGTAAACCAGCAAGTTCCCTTAAGCAAGAACGCCAGGGTCGCGCTAAACGTTGTTGGGCGGGACACATATAACGCCGGATTCGGTTATCCGTTGGCAAGTGCGGTTATATTACCTGAAAATCGAATTTCACCGTTGCTTGGTATTCCTCCCGATTCTGATGCAACGCGCGACACAGTTCCGCCGATCATCGCCGGAAACAATATCAACGCGAATACATTTAGTTCGACACCGGGAACGATGACCGATCAGGTCACGATGCTTTTCAAGGACACCACCTTTAACATAGTTGGCACCGTT
>Ga0187893_10006620_pt1 | contig 19669 bp, 17 predicted proteins | sample MA1701074metaG_FD_139574 | JGI IMG/M metagenome (GOLD analysis project Ga0187893, IMG submission 139574) | White microbial mat communities from a basaltic lava cave in the Kipuka Kanohina Cave System on the Island of Hawaii, USA - MA170107-4 metaG ... | reverse complement strand
TGGGTTCGGGCGTGCTTTGTGTCGATGTCGCAGGCGGTCTTCGCTTCAGCGAACGCGAATAGCGAATCGCGCGCCCGCAGTCCCCATGCGTCAGGTCGAACTCCTTTGAGCGTGAACGGGGCGGGAAGCGAATTCCCGATACCTGCCTGCGGCGCAGACGCTTCGAATCCGCCGAGCACAAAGCCGTCGGCGCTCATCCGCCGCGCCGCCCATACCAGAAGCCATTGATGAGCCGAGGTTGGCATGAGCATCACAGAGCGCGGGAGCGGACGCGGGTATTGGATCTCCTGGAGCTTTTCGTGAACTCTTCCACGTTCGAGATAACCTCCTCGATTTGGGTTCGTAGGGCATTGAGGATCGCGAGCCGCTCCGGACTGCTTTGAACCTCGATGAACTCGTTCACTGACATATCTTTGAGACGGAGGCGGGCGCGCTCCAGCAGCAAGTAGAGCTCTTGTTCGCGTGGATTGTGCTCAGCGAGGTACTCCTCTGCAGCGTCGAACCCTTCGACTTCGAGCAGCCGCGTCGCTTCCTCCACATCCAAAATCTTCGGCAGCCGACGGACCCGCATCCCTGTGCTGATCCGGCCGTCGCGCACCCAGCGCGCGAACCGCTCAGGTAGCTCTTCCATCTGCGCGCAATGCGCCTGAATGCGGCCGTTCTTTGTGAATTCCAGAAAGTACGAGAACTTGCTCCTGTGCTCTGGATCGGTGGGATCCCGCGTGATCGGGAAGTACATCCGGTCCATGAAATTCGCTGCTTCGATCTGCTGGCGAACGTCGCTCGCGGTCATGCGGTAGCGCTCCGCCACCTCCGCCTCGATGAGGCCCGCCTTCACCAGAGCCCGCATTTGCAGCGCCTTCTCGTATGGTGCCCATCCGCGCACCGAGCCGAGATGAATCTCGTTGAGCAGGTCTTGGATCACATGCTCAGGCGTGCTCGGATCGATGACCCACGCGGGCATCTTCTTGAAGCCCGGATCGTCCGGATGCTCTTCCTTCGCCGTTCGCATCGCGACGACGCGGCGATTTCCCTCGGCGACCGTTCGGTCATGCCGGATGTAAATGGGCTCCTGGATGCCGCCCGAGAGCACGATCGAGCGCTTCAGGGCCTCTGTGTCCTCCTGGCTCGTCAGCAGCAACGTGCAGGCCGGATCGTCGCGCTGGTCAGGATCCAACTGGCCGACCGAGAACCCGATGCGCGGGTTGCTCGCGTCGAGTGTGACCTCATCTGGGTCAATTTCGATCAGCTCAAGCCGGACTGGATGCCCTTGGATGTTGCGTGTGTAGACGAGGGCCATCAGCAGTCTCCTTCATTCGATTCCGTCACATAGATCGACAAACCGGTTGAGCGATTCTTTGAGGTTGCGAACGATAGTTCGTGCGCCGCCAGTCTTGTCCTTACGCACTCGTAGGATGTCGTCGAGGCGCGAATGCTCCAGCGCCTCCGTCATCTCGATCATCAGCTTGAAAAGCGGCGACGTGAGTTCCGGCCGATCCTGTTCCAAAATTCTCAGTGCAGCGTCTCGGCCGCGCTCCTTGAACGCAGCGAGAGCTCGGCTGTTCGTCACTATGTCGCGAAGCTCTCGCACGTCCTCACCCCGCGCGATTCTGCTCTTGCCGACCCACTGAACAAAGTCATCAAGTGCCTCGGGCGAGCGGGTCACCCACTCTCGGAGTTCGGGTTTCTTGAACAGTTCGAGAAAGTAGCTGAACTTGTGTACCGCGCCGGGACTGGGAAACGCGACAAGATACTTATTCTTCATCGCGTCGAATGCGCGAATGTTGAGGTTGATCGAGGTCTTCGACGTCCTGAGGAGTCTCGCAATTTCGTCTTGCGTAATGCCAAATTGCGAGAAGAGCTTGTGAATGTGACCCGCCTTTTCGAACGCTGTCCACTTGTTCTTGCCCCCAACGTGCAGCTCCCCGAGGAGAATCGCGACCTGACGGTCTGTGATATCCGCGGGCAGCACCCGGGCGGGAATGGTCTTCCAGAGTGGGCTTTGCCGAAAATTCTCCCGCAGCTTTCGATACACGACCGTCCGGCAGTTGCCCTCGGCCACGACGAAGTTGCTGCGAACGATGATCCGCTCAACGAGTCCTTTGTTCTCGAGCACGGACCGGTACAGGTTTTGGACGTCGGGGTCCTGCCACAGCAAGTCTCGCAGGCCCTGCTGGAGAGCTTCGCCCGATCCGAAATTCCCCACCGCGACGGTGTTGGCGACCCGCGGGTTCGTGGGATCGAGCAGCACGCTGTCCAGCGGCAGGTCCTGGCCGCGGATCTGCACCTTCACGCCGTCAAGAACGATCTCGTCGACCTGCTCAATGATGACATTCGGTGGTCTGCTGCGGCTTGTGGCAGCTGCACGATCAGGCATGCTGCCCCCTGAGCTTGATGCCCGCAATGGCAGCCACGTTGCGAACGGCCTCGTGCAGCTCGATGAGAATTCGGCGAGCCTTGTCGGACGTTTTCAGCAGCGTGATGTCCGGCTGCTTCATCTTGCCGAGCGATTGAGCGAAACTCTTCATCTCCTTCAAGGTCTTCGATGCGGCGACGGGGTCGGTCTCACGCAGAACCTCGCGAGCGGCCCTGAATCCGTCTTTCTTGAGAGCGGTAGACGCCTTCCGGCTCTTAAGCACTTTGTCGAGCTCGCGAACTTCGGCGCCTTTGATTTTGTTCTCGACGATGAGCTTCGCCACTTGCTTCCGAACGATGGGGTCCTTGCGGAGCGGCTCGAGATTTTTCCGCTTCACGAACTCAAGCGCATGACTGAACTTCGATTCCAAGATATCACTGCCGTTCCCGTTCGAGACCTGCGGCAGCACCTCCTTGACAAGGTATTCGTAGGCTTCGAGGTACTGCTCGACTTCGCGTTCTGACATGCGCGTTTCGTCCGCAATCTGAGCGAGCGTCAGCCCGTGGGTGTTACGCAAGTGATAAATCTGATCTGCCTGCGCGTACGGGCGCCAGACGGTTTTCCCGGCGACATGATATGACGCCATGAGCCTCGCCAGCGCCGACTCCGGCACGGTCTTGGGAAGTCGCGCGACCGGCATCTTCGTCCACCGAGCGTCGGCCTTATTGCCGCGGTGCAGTGTCATGTACACGGCCGCGCGGGTGTTGCCTTCGACGACCAGGCCATCGTGTCGCACGATCACGGGCTCGTAGAGACCGCCGGCTTTGCGAATCCCTTTCTGAAGGGCGTCGTACCCGGGTTGCTCGCGGATGAGTTCAATGAGCTCGTCGGGATCGAGTGTCTTGCCTCCCTTCCGGTGCTGGATTTGGAACCTGATGCGAGGGTTTTCGGGGTTCAGCCGGACCTCGTCGATTGACATGACCTCATGCGTCACTTCCACAGTGCTTCCCGCTATGGTCAGCGGCGTTCCGTGGGCGGGCATAGGCGCTCCTTTCTATACAGTATCAAGTAACGCGTCCGATACTAACCTCTACTGGGCGATACTACCTGTCGTGTTCGAAGGAGTCAAATGATGCCGTCGGAGCCGATAATTGTTCTCTGTCAGTATCTTGGGTGAGATGTCGACCGACCCGACATTAGGCGCCTCGGGCTATCGCGGCGGCCCTCTGCAACAAATCGTGATCGACAAGGGGTGGCAAAATTGGGTAATTTGCCGCCGTGTCCTAGCGAAACTGCACCTGATGAATGCAGTTGTGCTTCCATCGCAATGCGAGGGCGCCGTGAGAGAGATCATCCTCGATTGCATGTTAGGACGCTGCGCTCAGCGCCGCGTTCTTCTCGGCTTTGCGCCGGCCAACGTGCTGCACGCGATCAGCTTCGCGGATGTCCTGGACGAAGACACCGGGCGGGGCTACCAGCGGCGCTTCAATGCCCAGCATAGTCTCGACTTTCGGCGCTATATCCGAAAGCCAACCAGCGCCACCATTCCGCTTACGTTCAATCTGAGACCCCGCACTGACCGAGCGTGGCAGCTCGTCGAGATAGATCGAAAGCGCGCCAAGCTCCGGATCAATCCGGATGCCGGCAAGGTCCTGGCGCAGGTGGATTGTCAGCACCGTCTCGGCCACCTCAGCGATCTCACGATCGAGCTGCCGTTCATGTGCTTCATCGGCCTCTCGGAACAGGGGGAGATGGAGGTCTTCAATGTCATCAACAGCAAGGCAAAGGGCCTGAGCACGAGCCTGCTCGACTTCCACGACGCACAGCTCTCGATCGATCTTGCTGCCGACCGGCCAGAACTCTTCATCGCCTTGTTCCTCAAGAACGACGCGCGCTCGCCGTGGTACCTCCAGCTCGACCTGGGCGGCACCTCGACGTCGGGAATGACGCGGCGAGCGTCGCTGCGGACGTTGCAAAAAGCAATCAAGCGGTTCCTCGCAAAGACAAAGATCACGCGCACCCAATCGGCAGACGTCGCGGCGAATGTCGTTTTAGAGTTCTGGCGGGCGGTCGCCGTTGCGCTGCCGGAGCAGTGGTCCAATCCCCGGAAGCACCTCGTCACTAAAGGCATTGGCGTCTACGCGCTCATGGACATCGCCGCCGATCTTTATAACGAAGCCGGGCCCTCGCAGCCGTGCGACAACCGATATTTCGCGGCGGCACTGTCCGACTTCGCCGGCGAATTCGACTGGTCGACCGATGGGCCACTCAAAGGGCTGGGCGGCGAGGGCGGCGTAAAGACGGCCGTAGGTTTGATTCGAGAAGCCCGCAAAAAATCGCGCCTCAAGGTTATTTCGAATGGCTAACAAGAAAATCCTGCTGATCGAGCCAGGCTACAAGAATAAGTATCCGCCACTCGGGCTTATGAAGATCGCCCAGTATCATGGTCCCCGCGGGAAGGCGGACGAGGTCAAATTCATCAAAGGCGAAGATCGATCGATCCTCGGAACTGCCTGGGATCGCGTATACATCACAACGCTCTTTTCCTTTGAGTACGATCGGACTGCGGAAGCGATCGACTTCGCGCTGCGGATTGTGAACGGCCAAGCCGACAAAATCTTCGTCGGAGGGATAGCGACGTCGCTCATGCACGGGCGCTTCTTGTGTGAGCCCCGATGGCACGCGATCCGGTTTATCAAGGGCCTCTTGAGTGCCGCACCAGCTATCTCACTCCAGCTGGATGATTTCTCTGAAGAGTTCTACTCAGACGATAAATCAGGAACGCCAATCGAGGACCTTGTCCCCGACTACAGCATCCTGGACCAGGTGCCGTATCGTTATCCCGTACGAGATGCGTACTTCGCGTACACGTCTCGGGGGTGCATCAGAAAGTGCAGCTTCTGTGGGGTGCCCAAGCTCGAAGGGGCTCAACGCGATACCGAATCGTTGACGGCTCTCGTCCGAGCGATCGACCGTCTGTATGGGCCAAAAAAAGATCTCATTCTGATGGACAACAATGTCGTCGCATCTGCGCGCTTTAAGGACATCATCGCCGAAATCCGCGATCTCGGTTTCTTGCCAAATGCCAAACTGCGCCGCGCGGGCGAACGAGTCGCGAGCCAGCGCCGTGTCGACTTTAACCAGGGGGTGGATGCGAGGATCCTCTGCAAGGATCCGATGTATTTGCGGGAGCTGTCATCAATATGCCTGAAGCCGCTACGGATCGCCTTCGATCACCTGGGACTAAGGGGTCCTTACGAGAAAGCTGTCCGCTATGCACATCAAGCCGGGCTCACCGAACTATCAAATTACATGCTCTACAACTTCCATGACTCGCCTGCCGACTTGTTCGAGCGCATGCGCTTGAACGTCACATTGAACGAAGAACTCGGCATCCGAATCTGGTCATTTCCGATGCGTTATCAGCCCACCGACCGACCCGATCGCGGCCATGTCGGCGAGCGGTGGACACGATATCAGCTGCGGTCGATGCAGATCATCTTGCAGGCGACCCATGGCGTGGTGAGCGGCGAACCGGACTTCTTTAAGCGCGCCTTCGGCGACACTACAGAGGACTTCAACCGGATTCTTCTGTTACCGCATGACTTCATTTTCAATCGGGACTGGTACGAAAGGTTCTCCGGTCGTGCAGAGTTTGATGAGTATCGCACGATTGCCTCGCGTCTCGACTCTGCTGATGAGGCTGAACTCTTGAGCCTACTGTCTTCATGTGATCCTCGGCATTTCGATCGGCTATCAACGCGGACTGCCAACAACCGCCTAAAGGCAGTCCTTCCCTTTTACATCCCCAAACCGAAACAGGAGCTATTTCGCATTTGGGAGAAACAAAAGGCCCTCACCCGTGGAGACGCGTCGCCCCCTGGCGCGCTCGCTGATGACGAGCGTGTTGAGGATGCTGGCCTCGACGACGAGGAGGTCCGAGTACCTCCAATGGCAAGAACAACAGAGAAAAGGAAGATCAGCAGAGTGACCGCATGACCCAACAAGCTGTCGTACCGGTGGTGCGCCTGCGTGCACAAGAAAAGCAGGAGGAGTGGCATCCTCGAGCAAAGGAGATTGTCATCGGCAAAGACATTCTCGAGCTGCTGAGTAGCTCAATGTATATCGATCCGATGACGATCTATCGTGAGTATGTCCAGAATGCAGCCGACTCAATCGACGAAGCACGGAAATCGTCCATCTTGGGTCCGCGAGCCGCCGGCCGAGTCGACATAGACCTCAACGCCACCGCACGGTCAATTCAGATCCGCGACAATGGGGGCGGTATCAAATGGTCTGATTTTGAAACCCGATTGACGGCATTCGGAGCGAGCACGAAGAGAGGGACGACAGCGCGGGGTTTCCGTGGCGTTGGCCGATTAGCAGGTCTCGGATACTGCCAAGAGCTTATCTTCCGATCTCGCGCTGCAGGCGAAGCACGTATCAGCGAGCTGAAGTGGGACTGCCGCAATCTGAAGACGGCGCTTAGGGCTGTGGAGTTTTCTGGCGACTTGGCCAAGTTAGTCGGGGAAGTTGTATCGGTCCGTCGAGTTACGAGTGCCGGCTATCCCCAGCACTTCTTTGAGGTCGAGCTAAGAGGTCTAGTGAGACACAGGAATGACCGGCTGCTGAACACAACCGCGGTGACTGAGTATCTATCGCAAGTCGCGCCGGTCCCGTTCGCGCCTGACTTTCCCTTTGCGAACGAGATTTCAGCGGCATTGGCTCCGCACGTAGCGCTCGGCAACGTAGAAATCCGGGTCGGCGATATGGCGGAGCCAGTCTACAGACCTCACCGCCGTCGGCTCGAAATCGGTGAGGGCACTTATGACGAATTCTCGGGCGTAGAGATAAAGACGCTCCCATCCGGCGACGGAGGAGTGGCCGCGGTCGCCTGGATCCTTCATCACGGTTACACGGGCGCGATCCCTTCCAAGGCGCTCGTCAAGGGCCTGCGTCTCAGGAGCGGCAATATTCAAGTAGGCGATAGCAGCCTGCTCGAGGAGCTTTTCCCTGAGCCTCGGTTTAATGCGTGGTCCGTTGGCGAAGTTCACGTGATTGATCGTCACATCATCCCAAATGGCCGACGAGACTACTTCGAGCAGAGCACGCACCTCGATCATTTGCTTAATCATCTTACGCCAATGGCTCGGGACGTTGCGCGCCGCTGTCGAGCGAGTTCCATACAGCGAAAGCGCCTTCGCGACTTTGAGCTGGGCGAAGCTTCTGTTTGTGAGAAGTTAAGTATCGTCCACCAAGGAACGCTTGGTGTGCGGCAAAGAACAAGATTTCTGCGCGACATCAGTACCTCGCTCGCCGCGATGGAAAAGATCGCCAATTTTGAGATGTTCGAGAGCGGCGCTAGTAAGCGGCTAAAGCAGACTATTCGGAGGCTTCGTTCACGTGTGGATCGGCTCGCACGCCGTGCTCCAACAGCTGCGCCCCTATCTCGCCTAAGCCCGTCCCAGAGAACGATGTATGAGCATTTTTTCGGATTGATCTATGAGTGTTCAGCAAACAGGACGGCAGCGAAGGCACTTGTAGACCGGATTCTGATAAAAATCGCCTGACTGTCTGTCACTGCGAGAGGATGTTGGCGTGTAGGCATGGGCCGCGGCGCGTAGTGACTAGCCACGCATAGGTGAACCAAGATGGCGTGAGGCCGGAACGATGACTCAGTCTCAAGGCGACACAAGCCAACCGCAGATCTCGACCTTTTCTGAGTTTCAGAAAAGCGAATACGAACACATAGCAGAGGCGCATTTCAAAGCGATCGAGGCGATTTCCGTCTTCTTTCGCTACTATCTCCTGGTGATGGCGCTTCCGATGCCGCTGCTTGCGGTACTCTATAGATTCTCCGGAACCGGCGCGGACTTCGAAAAAAGCGCGGTGTCGCTTCTAACCCTTGCGTCCCCATTCTTTGTTGTCGTTGGCATCGTCGGCTTCTGCATGATGATGTATATCATCAACATGAAGATGGACGTGTCGTTGTATTCTCGCGTCGTCAATTCGATACGAAAATACTTTTACGACGCCCACGATCTGGACCACACAAACAAGTTGTTGATGAGACAGTTGCCGCAATCGGCATACATTCCATCATATATGGACATACCATTCACATTTGTCGTCCTAGCGTTCGCTCTATTCGACGTTTTGTATCTCGGGCTGGGAGAGCATGTCTTCTTGCTTTCCCAATTCCGTGCGGCAACATCTCTCCACGACCTACGTTTCGGAGCCGACCAGACAATTGAGTTAACCGTACTCGTCTTGTCGGTCGCAGCGTTCGGCGCGCACCTTGTCGCCTACTTCCTCGTCGTTCGGTATCGCGAGTTTGCTTACCTACGCAGCACTGCCATCGGCATCGACATCGATGGCGTGCTTAACAAGCATCGCGAAAAGTTCTGTGAAATGGCAGCAGCCAAGCTGGGTAAGCGAATCTCTCCAGACCAGATAAAACTGCTTCCGGTGCATGAGAACGTTAAATTGGCCACATCGGTTACACGAGCCGATGAGCGGCAGATATTCAACGATCCAAACTACTGGATCGACATGCCACCGCTCGATGGCGCCGCAGAGGCGATAAGATCGATCCGAAACTCGTTCTTGTTGCCGGTACACATCTTCACCCATCGCCCGTGGCCCGACGAGGCGTCCGTCGTCGCCGACGCAAAGTTTCGCCAGTCCTGGAGGTCAGCTGCTAGCGAGATGCTAAGGCGATCTAAAGCGAAGGTTTGCGCCAGAATCTGGGTCCATATTGTAACGGCCGTCAACTATAGAGCCGCGATTAGATACATAACGAAGTACTGGCTTCGCCTTCACGGAATCGAATTCCGAAGCCTGCTGGTGGAGCGAGGAAACGAGAATCTTCTCTATACGCGGGGGCGCTACGAAAATCGATTCAACTACGCGAAGAAGAAGCGAATCCGCTTCTTTGTAGAAGATGACTGGGTAAAAGCTCTCAAGCTGTCATACATCTGTGATGTGGTCTTTCTGATCGACCACCCGTACAACCAATCAGCGCCAGATGACACAACAAGGCACGCAAGCGAATCCGTAATCGGGAGACTTCCAGCCAACGTAATTCGGGTAGAGTCTTGGAGTCATCTCAAGAAGATTGTTGCTCAGCTCGTTTGATAAGCGCGAACTTCGCCCACGCCTAAAGGCGCTCGAAGCGAAATTTCCATCACTGAGACGATCGAGAAAAAAGACCGCGGTAACAAAATGTTCGCTCAGCATAACTGATACACGATACACAAGAGAAGATTGCTGAAGCAGTTGATGGCGCCGAGTTAAGGACCCAGGCACAATTCCGCATGCTAATGGACAAGCTTAGCGACTTGCGAGAACGCTTCAATAGGCAATTTGCATCGCACCACTCGACGCCGGCTGTCGATATCGATGCGATCCCAGCAGCAGGCTCGGGACGAGCTCCTGCGTGAACTATTGGCAGCATTTAGAAGCCAGCTGGAGCCGTCATTGTTTACAAAGGTTCGGAACATACTCAGGACGGTTTCAGGTAAGTCGGATCTCTGAGGTCAACCGGGCCAACTTACGCTATGACGCGAAGCCGTCTAGACTGCCCGAAATGCCTGACGACGCTCTTAAATTCTATATGGATGAGTCCGGTTTCACGGGCGAATATCTCATGTCCCGCGAACAACCGGTCTTTGTCCATGTTTCAACAACATTGAACGCCGCCCGTTCCGCGGAACTTTACGGGGCCTTCTTTCAGGGAACACAGGCCCCGGAACTCAAGCACGCCATTCTTGCGCGGCGGCCAGCCGGGCGTGAGCGCATTCTCAGATTCATTGAAGCGATCGGCAGCGACGACCGGGCGAGTTTTACGTCCTGGCTCGTACACAAGGAGTTCGCGCTTCTGACGTATCTGGTCGATACCTGGGTAGAGTCGGCTGCCTATCTCGACGGCATCGATCTCTATCAGGACGGCGCCAATCTCGCCATGTGCAACATGGCCTATTTCTGCTTGCCCGCCTTCCAGGGCGAACATTTCCTGCACGGTCATCTGCTGCGCTTTCAGAGCATGATGATGAAGCGTACACCAGCATCCTACGCGGCTTTCTGGAGTCACGTGCACGCAGACTACGAGCGTGCCGATGACCGGACGCGCGAAATACTCACTCCCTTCCTGCATGCCGGCATGAAGTTGGGCTTTGCGCACTTATTGCGCCTGCCAAAGAGAGCGATCGACCCCGCCTTAACGACCGCCGTTTGTACCTGCGGTCACTGGCGCAAGACGACCGAATTACCCCTCGACCTGATCCATGACAGGTCATCAAGCCTGGCCAAGGACAAGGAACTGTGGGACCGGATCACATCGCCGGACGTCGACAGGATGACCCTCGGGATTCCCGGCCGCGACACGGCCTATCCGCTCAATGTGCGGGGGACGACCTTCGCGGATTCGAAGGCCGTCCTGCAGCTTCAGTTTTGCGACCTGCTGGCCGGAGCAGCTGCAGCGTGGGCGCGCAACAGGATCGGCGCAGGCAGTGATCAGGACTACGCCGACAGACTGGAAGCTGCGGGAATCGGGGAATTCGAAATAGGATCAATCTGGCCTGCCCCGGCCTTCGATCCCGATGCCCTCGGCATGCGTGGTTGGAGCGGCAAGTATGCCGATGCCGTCACAGAGCAGCTCGCCAAACTGGACAAATCCGGGAAATCTCCGCCGGATCAATAGGCTGGGCCAACCTGTCCGCTGATCAAGCCCCTTGCCGCGAAAAGGAGCCAAAATTGGCGGGAGCCCCTGATCTAACGGCCACGACAAAGGAGGTTGGCTCTCGGTGGTTTTCGAGCCCCCGCACCCATTCTCACTCACGCTGCGATGCGCGGAATCTCACTTTCCACCAATGGCAAGAATCGTTGATTGCAGGCCCCCGCAACCAACGATGCTTGCGACCCCATATCGCGAGCCAGACCGGTCCCCGAGAGGGGGCCGGTCATTTTGTTTTGCCGGGATCGTCTGCTGTAGGTCCCCGCAACCAAATAACCCGCCGCCAACTCAATGAGTTGGCGGCGTTTTGTTTTGTGGCTCCGCCTTTTCGAATCGCCATCAGCTACCATATAGCTACCACCACAAATCCGATTTGGCAGTAAGCGTCACCGTACGACCGTACGCGTCCAGTCGTCCGGTGAAGGGCGCGGTTGATGCAGATTCCGTCGGAAGTCGGCCACTGGCGGCTCGAGGCTGGTCGTTCAGCAAAGAGCCGAGCCGGTGCTCACGGAGGCGACGCCGCCGCTGACTTTTCAGCCGGCAGCGCCGTCGAAGAGGATCCGCGCATTGCACCGAGCGAGCTGTTGAGGCTGGCGCCAAGACTCACTGAAGCAGTTCCAACGGAGACCCCGACCTGGGCGGATATCGTTCACGGCGCCGATCGTCTGCGCCACTTCCTTGAAATCTCGAAACCGCTCTGGGGCCGAGCCTGCACCACTCTCGGCCGGCACCGCGCCGCCGTGGCGGTCGCGATGTTCCGACGAAGCCGGAGACCAGCTTTCGATCGAGCCCAGGTGCGTATTTCCACGGCATGATCGCCCGAGCGGAACAAGGCGAGCTCTATCTGGATCGCAGTGACTCCGATCAGCTGTGGCGTGCCACTTGCAGCCCTATTCCCTATTCTGCGGTCATTGTCTTTGATATGTCCGAGCCTCGCAGAACACTGGGCACGGCCAGTTGTCGCGGTGCTGATGGACGATCTCGCAACACGCGAAACCGGATTTTCGGCCGTCGAGGCCGCACAACGACTACATCAATTCGGACGATTCGAACTTGTCTTCACGCCAAAGCACGGCTCCTGGCTCAATCTCGTCGAGGGTTTCTTTTCCAAGCTCGCCCGTTTGGTGCTCCGGCACATCCGCGTCGCATCCAAGCAGGAACTCAAGGACCGCCTCATGGCCGCCATCGACCACATCAACCGCCACTCCGTCGTCCACACCCGGACCTACAAACTCGCTTGACAGGCAATCCTTGGCACACGATAATCTGATTGTCAGACCAATCTCCAGCGAACCTCATGCAAAGCCGGAATCTGTCTCTTGTTCCGATCACGAAGACGACCACGGCCGAGTCGATTGCGCATCAGCTGCTGACGATGATCCGTCAGGGCGGCCTCAGGCCAGGCGACCGGCTGCCGGCGGAGCGCGAGTTGATGGACAGGCTCGCCGTCGGACGCTCGTCCGTGCGCGAAGCGTTTCAGATTCTGTCCACGCTCAATGTCATCGAATCGGCGGCAGGTCGGGGAACGTTTGTCAAGGAGCCGAAGCCAGCCGAGGTGCTGCGCGCCGATATCATCGGCCTCCTGATCGGCAATTCGATGGCGATGGAGCTGCTGGAGGCGCGCGAGATGATCGAGCCGAGCAGCGTTCGGCTTGCCTGCATTCGTGGCACTGACGAGGACTTCGCGAGGATCGCGCAGCTGCTGGACGAGCATGAGGCGGCCCTGCGCGCCGGCCGCCCAGTGAGCGAGTATGCTGCCAGGTTTCACGTGATGCTCGCGGAGGCCTCGCACAACAGAGTCGTGGCGAGGTTCATGGACTCGGTCCTCGAGATCCTTCGCCAGCGCGGCCGCAGGACTGACAACGACCCCGACTATGCGCGGCAAGAGATCAAGGAGCACCGGCAGATCCTCGATCTCGTGCGCCTTCGCGATCCGGATCGGGCCGCCGAAGCGCTGCTGCAACACATCATCGAAGCGGCGACCACGTATGACACGACCGCGTCGGACACGGTCGCTGCCGAAAACCCCATTCGTCACGCCAGTAGGAGTAGCCAGAAGAGGAGAGGGAGGAGTACATGAGAAAAGACGGGAGCGTTTGGCTGGGGCGCCTGACGTCGGTTGCCCTCGCCGTGGCTCTGATGGTCGCCGCACACACGGGACCGGTCTCGGCCGCCGACGATAGCGTCGATGTGACCTTTATCATCTACACGGCACCGGGCGACCCGTTCTGGAACCCGGTCATCCAGGGCGCCAAGGAGGCGGCTGAGGATAAGGGGGTCAAACTGGATATCCAGTACGCCGATCAGGACCCCGTCAAACAAAACAACCTGATCGAGACGGCGATTGCCAACGAGGTGGACGGCATTGCGGTGGTGAACTGGATCCCGGACGCGTTTACGAAGAACATCGCCCTCGCCCGTGAAAAAGGCATCGGCATCGTCGTCTTCGATACCGATGACCCGCGGCCCAATGCTACGGCGAGCCAAGCCTATTACGGCCAGAGCTTCTACGATGCCGGGAAGCGGATCGGAACCTACATGGTCGAGACCGCCGGCCTCAAGAGCGGGGATCATGTGGTCTGCCCGGTCGAGGATCCCGACGCCTTCTATGGCATTGAGCGCTATCGAGGCATCAAGGACGCCCTCGACGCCGCCGGCGTGACCTCCGAACGGCTGGACGGCACGCCGACGATGGCGACCGCCCTCACCCGGATCGCGGAGTACCTCGTCGGCCATCCCGACACCGATGCAGTCGTCGGGCTGGGCAGCGTGGTGACGGAAGTGGGACCGAAGGCCGTGGCAGAGGCCGGCATGACTATCCCGGCAGCCGGATTCGACTTGAGCCCCGGGATCGTCGACAACATCGAGGCCGGCAAGCTGCTGGCCACGGTGGACTCGGGGGCGTTCTATGAGGGCTACATGCCGATCGTGAACCTTTACTACTACGCAAAATTCCGCGTGCCGCCGGTCAGCGTCCCCGTGGGCGGCGGCGTGATCGACAAGTCGAACGTCGGCCCGGTCAAGGAGTGGGCCGGCAAGTACAGGTAGGTCCGGCTGGCGCGGCGCTGATGGCCGGTGCGAGAAGAGCGCCGGAGGGTTCGCTCGCGTGGCGCGACCTTTCCATGGCGGGGGTCGCGCCAGCGGCTGCTTGCGGCGACGGGACGGGGAAACGATGACAATCCTTGAAGACAAACCGTCGAAGTCCGCGGTGGGCGCGCGTCGTGTGGGCGTCGCAGCGTGGCGACGACTTAGCCGGCAGCCGGCCGCCAACGTCGTCATCGTCTTCGTCATGTTCCAGCTAGTCGTTATTGCCGCCGCTCTCGCCTTCCCCGAGGATTTCCGCTACCTCTCTCCGACCAATATCGCACTGCTCTTTAGGGCGATCCCGGTACTGGGCATCATGGCACTGGGGGTCGGGATGCTGATGATCAGCGGCGAGTTCGATCTGTCGGTCGGCTCGGTCTTCACGCTCACATCCTACACGATGGCGATCCTGTATTCCGCCGGCTGGCCGCTTTCGCTGGCAGTTGCAATGACCCTCGGCCTGGGGGCTCTGCTCGGCGCCATCAACGGAATAATCACCGTCAAGACGGCGATCCCGTCGTTCATCACCACGCTCGGCAGCATGCTGGTCGTGCGGGGCATCGTGCGATGGGTCTCGGAGGGCCAGTCCGCCTCGTTCCTTCCCGGGAGGCTGTTCGAGCAGCTGCTCGTGGGATCGATTTATGGGGTGCAGGCGCAGATCCTCTGGTTCGCTGGTCTCGCCGCGGTCGCCGGCGTTCTTCTGCACCACACCAGGCTTGGCAATCACATCTACCTGGTCGGTGGCAATCTCAATGCGGCGGTCGCGGTCGGCGTCAACGCCAATCGGGTCAAGGTGGCGGCATTCGTTCTCTCGGCGCTTGGTGCAACGATCGCAGGTATCCTCAGTACCACCCGTGTGAGCACCGTGACGGCATCGCAAGGAGTCGGGTTCGAGCTGAAGGCGATCGCAATCTGCGTCATCGGCGGTCTGTTTCTGACCGGTGGCCGGGGTACGGTTCTCGGAATCGTCGTGGGCGCATTCTTGATGTATACAGTCGAGGACGTTCTCCTGCTCCTCCGTGCGCCGGGCTTCTATCTTGAAATGTTCATCGGGGCGATCCTGGTCGGTGCAGTCATCATGAACACCTGGGTCGCCAAACGCGGCGCTTGATCGCGTGGGTTGCAGCGAGGATCGCGACATGAGCAACGAGTCCGCCCTTTTCGCGGTGCGCGGAATCTCCAAGCGATATGGCCATGTCCAGGCCCTGGCTGAGGTCGACTTCGAGATCGATCGCCGCGAGGTCGTCGGCCTTCTGGGCGACAATGGCGCCGGCAAGTCCACCCTGGTCAAGATCATCTCGGGCATCGAATCACCCGATAGCGGCGCGTTCCAGAAAGACGGTCGGCCGGTGACAGTCCGTACGCGAAAGGATTCAGAGAGACTGGGTATCGAAACGATCTACCAGGACGCCGCCCTGGTCGGCTCGGCTTCCATCATGCGCAACTTCTTCGCCGGGCGGGAGCTCACGAATTCGTTCGGCCTCCTCCGCCTGGGTCGCATGAACGAGATCGCAATGGAGGTGCTGGAGGGCACCATCCGCATTGCCGGCATCGCCTCGCCGGACCTGCTGGTCGAGGCGCTCTCGGGCGGACAGCGCCAAGCCGTGGCCATCGCCCGCGCCGTCTATTTCAAGACCGAAATGCTGGTTCTCGATGAGCCAACGAGCGCCCTCTCTGTCCGAGAGACGGAGAAGGTTCTAGCGCATGTCACCCAACTCAAGGAGGAGGGAATTTCGTCGGTCTTCATCTCCCACAACCTCTATCACGCTTACAACGTCTGTGATCGTTTCGTCATCCTCTCGCGCGGGCGGGTCGTCAGGAACGTGCGAAAGGGCGAGACCAGCATCAAGGAGCTTACTGACGTCATTGTCATGCATTAGCGTAGCATCGATGCTGTCATCGGTTCCCGCTTGGTGGCCGAAGCATTTCGAGATGATGCGACGGTTGTGGTCGTGCAGCAAGCCTAGATCACTCGCGGCCTGGGTTCTGCCGGTCCCCTGACGCGACTGTCGGTTCTTGGTGTGGGTCTTGTCGCCCATACAAATGGCGAGGTTGGCCCATGATGGAAGTTCGCTGTGTTCTCCAGGCTCGTAGCGCTCTCGGTGAAGGCGCGCTTTGGTGCCAGCGTGACAGGGTCCTCTACTGGCTGGATCAGATGCGGCCGGAGCTGCACCGATTCGACCCAGCGAGCGGCACGGACATGAAGATCGAGATTGATCTTCCCGAACAGCTTGGCGCCATCCTGCCGCGAAAAGCAGGTGGCCTGGTTCTTGCCGCGTCGGATGGCATCTCGATGATTGACGAGGGTTTGAGTGAGAAAGGCGCCTACATCAATCCAATCGCCGCGGTTCCGCGCGCGAGTTTCAATGACGCCAAATGTGATCGCCAGGGCCGTCTGTGGGCGGGCACCACTGACCGTCTGGAGACCGAACCGATAGGCTGTCTCTACCGCATTGATCGCGGCGCGTCGGTCGCGCCGATTGCAGACGGATTCATCTGCTCGAATGGCCCGTCCTTCAGCCCCGATGGCCGCGTCATGTATCATACAAGAACGCATGACCGGAAAATCTACGCCTACGACATCCATCCAGATACGGGAGAAGCCACGAATGGCCGTATCTTTGCGAGGATCGAGCCGGGGACTGGCGTGCCGGATGGTTCGACAGTAGATGCGGACGGTTTCCTCTGGTCCACCCAATGGGGCGGCTGGCGTATCAATCGCTACGCACCAGACGGCCGACTTGAACGCGTCATCGAAATGCCGGTGAAGAGTCCGACCAGCTGTGCCTTCGGTGGACCGGACATGACCACCTTGTTTGTTACATCGGCCTCAATCGAGTTCGCCGATGGTGGCTGGGTCTATCTCGACGAGGCCGGATTCGAAAAATCGCCGTATGCCGGCGCCATTTTTGCGATTGAAACCGGGATACGCGGATTACCTGAACCCGCGTTTCGTGGCTGAGGCTGTCTTGTTCAGAGTTCTGGAGAATGGAGATCGAATGAGATGTCGACGCGATTGAAAGGAAAAAGCGCGATCATCACAGGTGCCGGGCGCGGTATCGGCTTCGGCATAGCCACGTTGCTGGCCGATGAGGGCGTGTCAGTCCTGTTGGTTGACCGTGACGAAGACCTTGTCAGCCAAGCGGCGGCGGCTCTGCGTGGCAGCGGCCACAAAGCACGGCATTTCCGTGCGGACGTCAGCAAAGCAGACGAAATGCGAAGCATGGCCACGTGGGCGGGCAATGAGTTCGGGCGGATCGACATCCTGTGTCCGAATGCGGCGATCTTCGATCCTTCTCCGCTCGCCGATATATCCGAGGAATTGTGGGACCGCCTGATCGACATCAATCTCAAGGGTGTATTCCTGAGTGTTCAGGCTTGCCTCCCCACAATGATGGCGCAGGGTTACGGCCGCATAGTAGTGACATCATCCATCACCGGCAATCGCACGGCAATCGCGGGGATGGCGCACTACGCGGCAAGTAAGGGCGGCATCAATGGCTTTATTCGAGCGGCCGCCCTGGAATTTGCGCGCCACGGTATCACCATCAACGGTGTCGAGCCTGGCCACGTAATGACTGAAGGAGTAGCGCCTCAGTATGATCCGGAATTCAAGCGCGCGGTGGAGTCGTTCATCCCGCTGGGACGGTTCGCCGAGCCGGAAGACATTGGCAAGGCTGTGTTGTTCCTCGCCAGTGACGACGCTGCATACATCACAGGCCAGACATTGATTGTGGACGGTGGAGTGACCTTGCCTGAATACCCGCCTGGATTCCCGCGGGCGTCGTGATCGATGCTCTCGTCACGCTGCGGTATAGCCGCCATCAACACGCAGCGATGTCCCCGTGACGAGCGATGACGAATCCGAGGCGAGATAGAGCAGCGAGCTCATGAGGTCTTCTGGTTGGCCGACGCGCCCAAGCGGGATCCTGCGCAGGGCGTCAGCCCGAAACGCAGGATCGGCGAGAATGGGTTTCGCCATGGGCGTTTCGATGAATGTCGGCGCAATTGTGTTTGCGCGGATGCCGAATGGCGCAAGTTCGATCGCGAGCGCTTTGGTGAATCCTTCTATCGCGTGTTTGGTGCTGCAATAGAGTGTCCGGTTGCCGAGACCCACGTGACCCATTTGCGATGAAATATTGATAACGGATCCGCCGCGCTTCTCAGCGATAAGTCGCCGCACCACCGCCTGCGTGAGAAAAAACACGGCTCTCATATTGAGGCCGCTGACTGCATCGTAGTCTTCTTCGCTGACATCAATGATAGGCTTCGGCCGGTTGGTCCCGGCGTTGTTTACGAGGATATCGACTGGCGGCTTGCCTGCGAGTATCCGGCGTACCGCGTCGGTATCAGTAACATCTAGCGTGATTGGTTCCGCCGATCCGCCGGTATTCCTGATCGCGGAAACGAGATTGTCAATTTCACTTGTGGTCCGCGCGACAGCGAGTACATGCGCACCCGCACTTGCAAGAGCTGCCGAAAACGCAAGGCCAAGTCCGCGTCCAGCGCCCGTCACGAGCGCTGTCTTGCCGTCCAGCCTGAAAGAAGGTAATTGCGGCAAGACGAGTATCTGTTCAAGAGTCATGGTGCGCTCCTCAGGATGCTTCCATAGGCAAGTCGGTTGGATACTCTGGGCAAGAACACTGGCCAATCCGAGCAAGCCGGAGCCGATCATGAAAAACAGGGAGACGGCATCCAAAACTGGTGACGCCGATGAGACGGTCCCAGAGCGCCTCCGGGATGGCGGATGTCCGCAGCTGAGTTCACATCTGCTCGGAGATGGTCGGACACCGCGCCTGACTTGCGCAACGCCTCGGCACATTCGTTGGCGCTATCGCCATCAAGCTCGACGACCAGGATGCTTGCCCCTGCCCCAGCGACGACCGATGCGCTCGCCGACCGATCCCCGGCCGGCGCCCGTAGTGTTCGCTACTTTGCCTTGAAGCCTGCCTTTCATTGGGAACTCTCCCCTATGCGATCCACGCCGGTGGTCTGACAATCTGATTGTCGCTTGATGGAATCCGAGAATCAAGGCAAAATCGCGCGATAGGCACGTGCAAAGCGCTGTGGGGAACGAGATGACTCACTTCCGGACCGTGTGTGTGGAGTGCGGGAGTTCGCCGAGGTCCATCGCCGCACGGCAATGCGAGAATTGCGATGGAGCCCTGACCTTCGAGTATCGTTACGACGACGTTCGATGGGATGAGCGTTTTTCCGATTCGATGTGGCGATATTGGCGGCTGCTTCCAGTCGCGGATCCGGAATTGGCGCCGACATTGGGGGAGGGACGTACCCCGCTACTGCGAAGTCGTGCCTTTTCGGATTGTCAGGTCTGGTGGAAAGACGAAACGCGCAACCCGACCGGGTCGCATAAGGATCGTTCGCTGGCCGTGGCCATCACTCAGGCCCGGTCGATCTCGGCACGTTGCTCAGTCGCCGTCTCGGCCGGTAGCACCGGCGTATCCAACGCCGCCTATGCAGCACGCGCCGGACTG
>Ga0187893_10006618_pt1 | contig 19673 bp, 15 predicted proteins | sample MA1701074metaG_FD_139574 | JGI IMG/M metagenome (GOLD analysis project Ga0187893, IMG submission 139574) | White microbial mat communities from a basaltic lava cave in the Kipuka Kanohina Cave System on the Island of Hawaii, USA - MA170107-4 metaG ... | reverse complement strand
GGGCGTGCTGCGACCGAATAGGGAGCGGCGGGGGCTCCTCCGACCGTTTGCTCCTGCGCACTGCTCGGAGCAAACCCTCCAGGCGGGCCTCGCAGCCGCCCGCTGGCGCGGGTGAGCCGCGACCGAGCAGGGAGCGGCGAGGGCTGCTCCGGCGGTCCGCGGCTCCGCACTGCTCGCCGCTCCCCTCTGCGGTTAAGCTCATCTTCAATCCTTGTAGGCGGTGAGCGTATTGCATGGCAATTCTATCCAGCCCTCCGGCTCGCGATGCGGTTGGCGGTCCATCTCCAGCCCTCGGCGAGCGCTCCGATGGCGGCCAGGGCGACGAGCGCTTCGCAGAACGGCACGACGACGAGCGGCGAGCGCCAGTCGAGGGCCACGGGCGGGAGGATTCCGAGGAAGAGCCCCCAGGCGACGAGGAGCCAGAAGGCGCGCCGTCTTCCTGTGAGGAGGAGCGCGAGCCCGGCCAGACCGGTCGCGAGGAACACCGTCCGCCTCGAGAAGCTCGACCACTCGAGCGACTCGTAGGCGACCTCGAGCCTCGCCGCGCCGCCGAGCTTCCTCGCTTCGAGCCTGCGCCCTTCGGGGAGGAGGCGATAGGAGGGCGCCGCACTGCGAGCAGCGCCGGCGGCGCCGCCGGGGCGGCCGCGCAGCTCTTCGCGGGGCTTGAGCCGGTTCTGGGCCTCCCGGCCATCGCTCGAGCCCTGCTGCGCTCCGCGCGCCTCCTCCGGAGTCAGCTCGGGCAGGCTCGCCCGCTCTCCCGAGGCCGCGTGCTGGTCCTGGACGCTCAGGAACGGGAACTTCTTCTCCCGCCCTCTCTCCATGATCGAGCCGAGGTAGCTGCCGGGCAGCGGCCGCAGATAGCCGCTCGTCGGCGTCAAGTTGCCTCCTTCGAGAGAGAACCGGTAGCCTTCGGGGTGAAAGACCGTCCAGCGCGTCTCGCCGACGGGGATGTTCGGGATCTCGGGGGCATCCTCGCTCCAGCTTCCCCATCCGCCGAGCAGCCTCGCGGCGCCCGCCGGAGACGGGCCCGTCCCCGAGGCCCCCGTCGCCGAAGTCGGATCGGGCCGCTCGTAGTGGAGGACGATCTGCGTGTAGGACTGCGGCGGCAGCGGAACGAAGTACTCCCGCTTGCCCGACGCACTCTGTGCCGGCCCCGGACGCACGGAGCGGCTGGGCTCGCCGTCGACGCTGACGGCCAGGAGCCGCGCATCCGCCGGTAGCCTCACGGCGAGGTGCTGCTCGCGGCCGTGGGCGAGGAGGATCTCCGCGCGCGTGCGCGAGACTCCCTCGGGCGAGATGGTCGTCATCAGGTTCACCTCCCGCGCCAGGCTCGTGAGAATCGGCGCGCGGTCGTGGACCCGCGTGCGGAGGGATCCCGCATCGCCCGCGGCGCGGAAGCGGAAGGCCGTGAGGACGCGGCTCTGAGCCCAGGGCTCGGCGAAATCGGGAAGGTCGTCGATGTCGACGGGCGAGAGGCCCGGGCCGGGGGAGGCCTCGACCTCGACGGCGCCGCGGCTCTGGAGGACGGCGTAGCGCTCGCTCGTCGTCCCTTCTCGTCCGGCGGTCGTCTGGACCTCGATCGACGGGACCGGCACCGCCGTCCCGGCATCGAGCGGCTGCTCGTACTCGATGCGGAGCTGGCGAACGCCGAGCCAAGGCCGCGCGAAGCGGATCGTCCGGCGGCCCGTGGCGACGTCGAGATCCACCTCCTTGACGCCGTCGCCGAGCACCACGGCGCTGGGTCCTGCCGATGGCGGCGTCCCCACGACGAGCTCTTCGATCGCGCGGTCGACGACGGCGAGGCGGATGTCGGCCCGCACCCGCAGCGCTCGCTCGAGGGTCAAGAGGTGTAGGACCGAACGGACTTCGAGCCGCGGCGGGCGATGGACGAGCGCGAAGTTGAGGACCGGCGGAGTGGCCGCGAGCCCCGTGGTCTCGGTGGTGAGGCCCGCGGTCAGGGATAGGCTGCCCGGTTGAGTCTCTCCAGCGGCATTTCCGGGGGGACCCCCTGAGGCGCGTTCGAGTCCGAGAGAGGCCATCTCCTCGCGCGTGAGCGACCGCCAGCCGGGCACATCGGCGAGAAGCGCGTCCATCGAGGGGGGAATCGCGATCCCGAGGTCCGTGCGCGTCCGCTCGGCGTTGGCGAGGCTGGGGAGAAGGAGCGCCAGCTCGCGGCGGCTCCAGCCGCGGTCCTGGCCGAACCCATCGTGATCCAACTCCAGGACGAGATCGAGAGGCCACTCCTGCGTGAGCGCTTGTTCGAGGAGGATCGTGATGCTCCGGTCCTGGGCCGCCCCGACCTCCTCGACGCGGAACCGTCGCGCGGTATTGGGCCCTCCTGCGGCCTCCACGAGCGAAGCGAGGCGCCACGGGGCCGGCAGACGGAGCGAAAGGTGGTAGATGCGGCCTTCGAGGACGCTCACCCGCAGCTTTCCAAGGAGGCGCAAGCGGCTCTCGCTCGCCTCCGCGCGAAAGGTCGCGCGCCCCTCGAAGCGGCCGGAGTGGGCTAAGACTCCGGCGACGATGCGTGCATTGCCCGTCGAGAAGGCATAGGTGCGCGCCACGGTCCCCTGATCGGGCGGCGCGGCTTCCTCCGCGGTCATGCCGGGTGCAGCCGTCTCTCCCGCCGCAAGCTCGGTCGCGGAGGCGACTGAATCCACCGCGAGTCGGCCGTCGCGGGGCTCGAGGAGAAAGATATAGCCTGAGTCGGCGAGCGCCCCCGCGAGACCCGGCGGACCGAGCTGGGGCCGCCCATCCTGCGTCTCGACGATGCCTGAGAGCCGAAGCTGGAGGGAACCGCTCACCGGCTCGTTGAGCCGCACTTTGAGACCCGCCGCGGTCCTCCCCCACGAATGGAGGCGCGTGCCTTCGACCTTGAGGACTCGGGCTGCCGGAGGCTCGATGAGGAGAAGCTCGTCGGTCTTTCGGCGGTAGATCTGGATCGAGACCTCCCAGACGAAGACCGGCGGGCTCACGGGCTGGAGCGCGGGCAATTGAGCGGGCCGGATGAGGTACGCGACGCGGTGTTCGGCCTCCATGAGGAGATCCTGGCTGCCGGCTCCGCGCCTGCGCCTCCACTCCATGCGGAAGCGGTCCATGCCGCCGGCGCCGAGGACGAGCCGCGTGCGGTCTGCCTGGGGCACCGCCTCGATGTTTCCCGAGGACGCCTGCGGTTCGACACCGCCGGGGACATCCAGCTCGATGCGCGCCCCCTGGGCGGGCGAGATCGGCCCCTCGATCGACCAGCGGTCCTCCTTCTCGACGGCGGGGAGAGAAAAGAGGAGTCGGACATCGTGCTCGCCAGTTCCCCGCACGAGGAGCTGCATGCGAGGGTTCTCCGCATCGGCCGTCGTGAGGATCCAGCCGGGCCGCCCGTCGACGGAAACGGAGCCGAGGGCGGGAAAAACCGGACCGAGGCCGACGAGCACCCATCCTTCGGCGGCCACGCGGACGCGCAGCTTGCCCTCGAAGCGGGCCGTGTGGCCCACGAGAGAGCCGGTGTAGTGCGCCGAAATGACGGAGCCCGCGATCGGCGGCAAAGGAGGCGGCGGATCGGCCCGCCCGGCCTCGATCGCCTTGAGGAGAAGCGCGCGGTACTCGCTCAGCTCCATGACGACGCCGCGCGGGTCGCCTTCGATGAGCCCCTTGAACTCGTCGTAGGGGACGTAGACCTCGCGGACGCGGAGGGTCTCCTCGGCGGCTGTGGCCGTCGAGAGGGCCAGGACGAAGAAGAGGACGTTAACCGCAGAGGACGCGGAGGACGCAGAGTATCGCAGAGAGGCTGATCCGGATGCGGATGTGGAAGCGGCTCCGGATGCGGTTGAGGAACCGGATGCGGTCGCGGCTGCGGGCTTCCTCATGCCTTTCCGCCTCCCTCTTCGCCCTTCGGCGGCTGCGGATCTGTTTTCTTCTCCACCGCCGGTGCCTTCTTCGCCTCCTCGAGGAACGGATCGGGGGCGAGGGCGAGCCTCGAGGCCTTCCAGGCGCGGTAGCGGCTCGTCACGGTCGGCACGGCGAGGACGATGCAGAGGACGATCCCTGCCGCGAGGAACGACGTGAAGATCTCGCCCGCGGCGCCGCTCGTAAACCAGACGCCGACGAGGGGCAAGGCGATCCAGCCTGCCGCGATCCAGACGGGCTTCGGGAGCCTGCGGGCCAGGACGATCCCCGCCGCGAGCGCCGCAGCGAACGCGAGGAAGTCCGCGAAGCTGAAGAGCGTGCGGCCGGCATAGGAAAAGCTCAACGTGCCGACGGGCGCCAGGGTCTCGAACTCCTGAGGGATGTAGCCTCGCGTCGGCAGCTCGAGGCCGATCGACTCGGCCGCCGGGGGCTGCGTGGCGGGTCCGGACGGAGCGGGCGCTGCGGCGGCGGGCGCCGTGCCGTCCGTGAGGAGTCTCTTGAAGTGCGACCAGAAGGTCGTCACGCCCGGCTTCGATGGCCGCAGGCTCCCGGCCCAGTTGTAGAACTCGTAGTCGGGCGGCATGAACAGCTCCAGCTCGACCTTGCTCACGGGGACGTTCTCGAGGACCCGCGGCGTGCTGAGGCTGACGGAGCCGACGGAGCCCATGTGGCTTTCCGCGAGCGGCTCGTCGTAGGCGATGAAAATGGGGAAGGTGCCGGCCGTGCCCGCCGAAGGCGGGATCTGGATCAGAGTTCCCAAGCTCTCCTTGCGCCGCCGCGGCGGCTGCGTCCGCCCTGCGACGGAGATCGAGAAGATCTCGGCTTTCGGCGGCAGCGCGACCTCGAGGTACTGCCGCTCGGTGTTCTGGACGAAGAGGATGACCTGCGTTTTCAGCTTCCGCTCCTCGGAGAGGACGCTCCGCATGCGCAGGAGGTTCACGACAGTGGTCGCGAGCTGCTGGTGCTCGTAGCGGGTCAGGCTCAAGTTGAGCGCGGGATCGGCCGCGAAGTAACGGAAGCCGCTGTAGATCTGCCCGCGGCGGAGCTTGTCGGGCAGGTCGCCGGCGTCGATCGACTCGAGGTTCGTTGCCTGCGGCGCGATCTCGAGCGTCCCCTCCTTCCGGATGGCGATGAATCCTTTCTCGGCGCGCACGCCGGTGCCGTGGATGACCGGTACCGCGTAGGCGAAAGGTTTCCCGGCCTCGAGCCCCTTCAGGTCCAGCTCGTGGGTCGCCATGACCGAGACGATGCCGGTCGTCGAGGCCTGGAGGGTGATCTCCCAGCCGGTTCGGCCTCCCTCCGTCGCGAGCTTGCGCACTTCCTTCTTCTCCTTCGCATCGATCTTGAGGATCGCGTCGAGGGACGACGGCGCGCTGATGACGAGGCGGTCGGTGCCCGCGTAGAGGACCTCGAAGTCGAGGAGATGCGTCGCCTTGATCCCGCCGTCGGTGATCTCGATGAGGTGCTGCGCGAGGAGGTCGACCTCGGTCTTCCGGGCGACGAGACGGACCCGCACCGACGCGGGCTCCTGGCGGAAGCTGTAAGTGAGCGGCATCGCCGCATCGGGCCCGAGCTGGCCGAGGAGCCCCGAGCGGAACAGCTCGTTCACGTCCGCGGAGACCATGTTCTCCCTCTGGACGGTCGTCAGCTCGAATGCCTTCGGCGTCGAGACGCCGAAAAGGCCACGCGAGCCCTCGACGCCGAGGATCGCCGGCGGGGCGAACGTCACCTCGCCCTCGGCCGCCGAGCCGGCGGCCGTGAGCTTGAACGGCAGCCGGAAGAGGCCCATCGCCTTAGCCTTCAGGTTCACGGTGATCGTGCGCTGGCCGTCGGCGTCGCGCGCCGGGTGGTCCTCGACCGTGCTCGGATCGCCGATCGAGGCGATGTTCCAGCGCGACGGGACTCGAAATTCAAGGCGGAAGAGGCCCGCCTTGGCGATCGTGAACTCGATCCAGCCCGTCCAGATGTCCTCCTCGCGCCCGAGGGTCCCGAGGGTGACGATCGACACCGATTCGGCCCGCACGGACGGCGTGATCTTTTCGATGCCGAGGTCGAGGGTGAGCGGGTGGGCGAGATAGCGGAAGCCGACGCCGAGGTCGGGGCGCAGCGGCTCGGGCACCTCGCCGGGGTCGAGCTGGCTGAGCCCGCCGCGGTTCGTGATGCTCACCCGGAGGCCCGTTTCGTAGTTGAGGACGGCCCAGCCCGACTCGCGGATGACCCCGTCGGCCCGCGGAAACGGCACCGACAGGGTTGGCGGTGTCTCGGCGAGGATCCGCTCGAAGCTGAGGGCGAGCTTGTAAGCCGCCGCGGAGGCATCGCCGGCTCCGGCTGCCCCGGCCGGGGCGCCCCCGGCGGCGGCGCGCCCCGCATCCCGAAGCGGAGAGTGCAGGCGGACGACGAGCGTCTCGCCTTCCTCGATCCACTCGCGGATGTTGTCGCCCTTCACCGAGAGGAGCCGCGTGCCGCCGGGCTTCTGGATGCGCAGCGTGTCCGTTTCGCCCCGCAGGATCTGGTAGCCGATCTCCGTCGAGACCTTGAGGATCCTCTCGCCGGCGTGGACGCGGATCGACTGCTCGGCCGAGAGGAGCGCGCCGGCGTCGGCGACCTTGCCCGCGGGCGGCATCCAGCTCACCGAGAACTCGCTCGAGTTGCCGAGGAACGCGAGGACGCGCGTCGAGCCGGCCTTGGGGGTCGTCTGCGTGACGGCGAGGGCGGGCTTGACCTCGATGCGGGCCTCCACTTCGGGGATCGTGAGGTCGAGGCGCGAGACGGCGGTCGGTGGGATCCCGAGGAGGATCCGTTTCTTGCCGGGCTCCTGCCCGACGACCGCCGAGAGCTGGAGCGAGAGCGTGTAGCGGCCCGGCTCGGGCAAGTAGAGCGCGTACGCCCCCTCCTTCGAGACGAAGTGCGCTCTCGGGCTCGAGATTTCAACGGACTCGACGGCGACGCCCTTGAACGGGAGCGATAGCTCGCTCCAGCCTTTTTTGAGGGCCTCGATTTCGAAGCTGGCGGCGAGGCGGGCCACTTCGCCCACCGCCGAGGTCGACACCGAGCCCGTGTACGTCCCGCCGCGGACGACCGCGGGCGCTGGGGGCACATCGGGCGGCGGATCGGGCGGCTTCGGCTGCGCGGCCGTCCAGAGCTTCAGGAACTCCTCGTAGGGGAGGAAGATCCCGCGCCCTTCCTTCTCGTAGACCGCCTGGATGTCCTTGTAGGGGACGTAGACGGTCTTCTCGACGAGAACGGGCCCGGCTGCGCCCTTGGGGGCGGCCGGGGCGGCCTTCTCCGCTCCCCGAGCCGCCTGCGGGGCCGCGAGGGTGGGGAGGAGGAGCGAGAGAACGAGAGCGTTTCGAACGATCATGCCTTCACCTCAATGCCATGAGATCTGTGCCTTCATCTCTCTGAGAGGACGTTGCCGATCGCGAGGCCCCTCATCGTGAGGATCTGGGCCCGCTGCGCCAGCTCGAAGACCTCCCGCACCTCGGGCCGCGCCCGGTAGGCGGGGCCGAGGGTGCGTAGGAGCGCTAATACATTCTGATACGCGCCGTCGCGGGCCCAGTAACTTCCTCGTAACAGCTCCGCAAGCTCCGCCACGGCCGCGACGAAGCGGAACCGCTCGCTCGATCCGCGCACGCTCGTGGCGAGGACGCCGGGCGGGAGCGGGTAGTACTGCTCGTCGACGCGGCCCGTGCCGGTGTCGCGGTAGCGGAGGTGGATCCGGCCGAGGTCGCCCGGAGTCCGCGGGTGCCTGCGGATCTCGTAGAGGACGCTGACCGTGGCGCCGGGGCCGACCTCGCCCGCGTCGATCTTGTCGTTACGGAAGTCCTTGTCGGCGATGTCGCGGTTCTCGTAGCCGAGAAGCCGGTAGTGGCTCACTACGGCGGGGTCGAAGTCGACCTGGATCTTCGCGTCCTGGGCGAGGACCTGGAGCGTGCCGGGGAGGTTCTTCTTGAAGACCTCGTTCGCCTGCGCTGGGCCGTCCACGAACGAGTAGTTGCCGTTCCCGCGGTCGGCGAGGGTCTCCATGAGCGCGTCGTTGTAGCGCGTCGCGCCGAAGCCGACCGTCGAGAGGTAGATGCCGCGGCCGGAGTAGACCTTCACCTTCTGGAGGATCTCCTCGGGGCCGCGCGCGCCGGCGTTGGCGACGCCGTCGGAGCAGAGGATCACGCGGTTGACGGCGCGCGGCTCGAAGACCTCGTCGGCGACGCGGTAGGCGAGGTCGAGCCCCGCCTCGACGTTGCTCGCGCCGCCGGGGGCGAGCGCGCCGACCGCGCCGAGGATGCGGCTCTGCTCGCGCGCGGCGGTGTGCGGGAGGACGAGGTAGGCGTGGGCGTTGTAGGCGACGATGCCGACCCGATCCTCGGGCTTGAGGGTGCCGACGAGCGTCGAGAGCGACGCGCGGACGAGGTCGAGGCGGTTCTGGAGGTTCATCGAGCCGGAGGTGTCGACGGCGAAGGTGAGGACGGCGGGCTTCTCCTCGCGCTCGCGGAGCGTGCGGGCCTTCACGGTGACGAGCAGGAGGTCGTAGCCGACGCCGAAGGGGGACGGTCCGCCGTCGCAGAAGACCGAGAAGACCCGCTCGGGGTCGGCGGGCTCCTCGGACGGGAAGGAGTTGATGAACTCCTCGACGCGCACGGTCTTCGGCTCGGGAAGCTTCCCGGCCCGCAGCGCATTCCGCGCTAGCGAGTAGGAGGCGGTGTCGACGTCCATCCCGAAGGTCGAGAAGTGGTCGCGGCGCGTGTCGACGAACCCGTTGACGGCGAAGCGCCGGCGGAAATCCTCCGGCGAGAGCCCCTCGCCATCGAGAGAAGGAGGAGGAACCGGCATCGGCCGCGCCTTGTAGCGCTCCCACGTGAGCTGCGGATCGGAGCGGCGGAAGTAAGACCACCCGCGGAGGGGGGATTCGGCTGGGGACCCGGACCGAAGGCCGTAGTCGCCCAAGCTCAGGCTCCAACCTTGAGGGGATTCGGCGCCGGATGCAGACTGCAGAGTTTGGAGCTGCGTGTAGCTCGCGTCATCCCGGTCCTGGAAACCGTGCGCTGCGATCACTTCAGGGGGGAATTCTCGGAAGCGCTCTAGGCGCTTCGTTCGTTCGATAGCAGCTTGCCCATCCGTGATCGAGCCGGCTGTTATGGATTCAGACTCGTAGGCGAGTTCCGTCGCCTTCGAGTCGATCTGCCCTCTATAGCCCCCCTCGAGGTCGAGAAGGTCGTCCTCGCGTGGCTTTTCGGCCCCGTCGGCGTAGGTCTTCTTGGCGAAGAGGTCGGTGAGGGCTTTCGAGTCTTCGAAATCCATCAACCGCTCCGCGACCTGCGCACCCTTGTCCTGAGATTGCTGGACCAGGGCCCCCAAACGGTCCAGGGACTCGTTGGACTCGGGCTTGGGAATTCGCGCTTTCTCGATCACGATCACATCAAGTACTTCTTCCGCCGGCTGGTCAGCGGCGTCGAACGGCAGGACCGTCACGCCGGACTCGGCGGCCTTTCGCGCGTCCACAACTTTGTTGCCTGCCGCTCCGCCTTCCTCGAAGAACCGCGCTCGCCGGCTCTCCGACTCCGCTCTCGCGGCCTCGTCGCTCACCTGCTTGGCAAGCTGGAGGGCCTTCGTCTTGTCTCCCTCGGCGGGCGTTATTATGCCAAAAGAGTAGCTGTCCTTCCCGGCAGCGACTGGAGCCACCGCCAGACCTTCGGAGCGTGTTCCGTCCATCAGGTTGAGCTTGCTCTCTGCGAGTTGTTCCTGGAGAGCCTGAGTGGGCGCTGGCTTGCGGCCGGCAGTGACGCCGCCGCGGCCTCTCGATTTGGCAGCAGCAACCTGCTTCAACTCCTGCTTGGACTCCCTTCGCTCACCGCCGGCACTCCTTTCGAGGCCGCGGCCCAGTATGACCTCCTTTTCGGCGAGCGGCGGTGGGCTATCGGGCAGTCTATCGGGCAGTCTGGCCAACTCGGACGCCAGTTTGCGCACCGTCGTCCCGGCCGCAGGCCCGGCTGGAGCCGCGGCGAGGGCTGGAGCCTTCATGGCGAGCGTCGCGGGAGGGGGAGGGGCGGTATTGGTATCGTGGTAAAAGGTCGTCCCGGCAGATTGAGCTCGACCCGGCGCGGCCACGCCGCCAAAGGCGCCGCCCGCTCCCCCCGCCCCTCCCGGTAAGCCGGCAGCGGGTGCGGGGGGCGGCGTGGCGGCCGGAGCCGTCTCAAGAGGGAGGCCCGCGAACAGCTCCACGTTCGCGGCCAGCGGCCGAGAGGCCGCGTGAGGCTCGCCCGCAGGTGGCGGAGGAGTTGCGGGGACTGCATAGCGGCGATAGACGCCGGTTTCGGTCTTCTTTTCCAGGCGCCGAGCCGCTGCGGACTCGTCCGAGAGGACGGCCACGCTAGCGAACTCACTGGTCGGAGACCGTCTCCCCCGCGAGCTCATGAACGTCGGCGTCAGGATCAACCCGCTCACCACGAGAACCGCCGCGGCCGCCGCGGCAAAAAACAGCTTCCGCCGCAGCGAAAACCTCGGCGTCCCCTTCCCGCTCGCCGCCAGGACGCGCTCGATGCGGTGGGCCTCGAAGGAGTACTCCGTTTCGCCGCCCTCGGCGGGCGCCACGGCTTCTTGCAGGAGCCCCGCCGTCGAGCGCAGCTCTTCCAGCTCGGCGCGACAGACCGCGCAGGCCGCGAGGTGGGCCTCGACCTCGCGCTTCCCGTCGGCCGAGATGTCCCCGAAGAGGTACGCGGTCAGGAGATACTGGAGATGCCCTTCGCGGTCAGTCTGGGGCTTCATAGGAGTTCCTCTCTGTGGCCCTGAAGGCGCCGGGCGAGGGCCTTCATGCCGTGGTGGAGGAGGTAGCCGACGTTCGTCACCGTGAGCCCGGTGATCTCGGCGATCTCCTGGTAGGACTTCTCCTCCTGGACCTTGAGGAGGATCAGCTCGCGGTAGCGAGGGCTGAGCTTCTCGACCTCCTCGCGCACGCGGCGGCGCATCTCCTCGCGCTCGACGGCGCACGTTGCGGCCCGCTGTCGCTCCTCGGCGACGGCGGTGGCCGGCCCGGCGGACTCCAGGGCGTACTTTCTGGCCCGCGCGTTGCGCCGGAGGTGGTCTATGCCGAGGTTGCGGGCCACGCGGAGGAGCCAGTTGTGCGGGCTGTTGACCGCGAGGACCTTCCGCGGATGGCGCGCCACGACCAGGAAGGTCTCCTGGACCACGTCCTGGGCGGCGTCGACGTCGCGTAAGAAGCGGGCGGCAAAGCGCATGAGGATGTTCTGGTAACGCCCCACGAAAACGCCCAGGGAGTCCGTGTCGGAGGACTCGGCGTAGGCCCGGAGCAGGTCCTGATCGGTCATTTCACCCCGTGGGGGCATGTCTGAGGGCACCGAGGCGTTTCATCCGAGATGTCGTCCACCGAAAGAAGCGACTTAGACCCTTTTTTGACCCGAAAGGTCGTTCCAGGTTCCACAGGATCGCCCGGGGGGCCGTTTTTCGCCTCCACCGATTCCTTTCCGCGCCACTCGGCGAAGGGCGGAGCAACGTAGGGGTGCTAGATGCCAGCCATCACGCCGGTAGAAGCTTCTCGATCGCGTCAAGTACGGAAAGCCTCGAGCCCCACTGGCGAAGGTAATCTCCATCCAGTTGGCCTGGTCCGTTCTGCAATGCAAGGATGTCCTCAATGGCCGCCAAGTCCTTGTGCCGGCCGGCCACGAGTTTGTGGAGGATCAGATCCTCCGGCGCCATGACCCAGATCTTTCGTTTCAGGAGATTGACCTCCCGCCTGCGGCTGAACGCAGCGCGCTGGTAATCGTTCTTCGCGAGGAACAGGTCGACGCGTATGGGGTCGGGGAACTCGAATACGGATACCTGCACCTTCGCGAATCCTGCGAGGTGGTCTTGGGAGCCCTTCAGGAATGCGTCGTCGACGATGATGCCCTTCGCGCGCAGGGTTTGAAGGAAGAGACGGAGGTCCGCATCGCTGACGGAGATCGTGAAATCGACATCGTACGTCGGACGCGGGCGCCCCCAGACCTGGACTGCCCAACCGCCCATGACCATGTAAGGGACATTGGCCGCTTCAAGCTCGTCGAGGAATCGGTTAAAGACTCTGAGGATCGGGTTCATGGGGCCGCTTGGGCCAGGCGTCTGGCCAGGGATCGCGCAGCCTCTTCTTCCTCCCGCTGCATCGCCTCCCAGCGGCGCTTTCTCTCTTCGGGAGGGAGGTCGGTCAGAACCGCCAAGGCCACGTCCATGAGATCGGCGAACTCGCGGAGCTTCTCCTCCGGCGTCATTCGCTGGTAGCGCTCGATTTCTTTCGGGCCAATCATGGCGTTTCTTCAGGGCACTCGCGCGGAGAGTTTAACACAGTTCCCGCGGTCCCGATCCCTCTCCGTCCAGACGTCAAGCGAAGGGACGGGCAGAGGCGGAATGAAGCTCTCAATGCCTTATCCCGCCGGCGACCACGCGATCCGCGATTTTGAGGTGCTTCTCGATCGCCTGCTCGAGGAAGAGGACCTGCTCGGAGCTTTGGATGCCCGACAGGAGCTTCATGTGGCCGCCGGTTTTTTCCCGGAGCCAGAGTTCGTAGGTGTGGCGGACGCCGTGCTTGCCGCGGTGGACCCTTTCCTTCGTGTAGAGCTGCTCGATGTCGGCGCAGAGAATGTTGCGGTTGCCCGGCCAGGGTATCGGGGCGTGGCGGATCGACATCTCGGGGCCGTCGATCTCGATCGTCGTGCGGTTGACGAGGCTCGCCAGCATGAGGTAGGTCAAAAGCGCCCCTACCCCTAGGTGGATGATCGGGAAGAGCGTCATCGCGAGCGGCGCGCCCTCTTTGAACGCCGTGAAATACCAGACGAAGAGAAACCCGTCCCAGAAGGCGCAGAAGACGACCAGCGCGATCGCCGCCGCGGAAAACCACCGGCGGGTGATGGAGAGGCTGCCGCCGAGGTCGTCGACCGTGATGCCCTTCGGCAGGGCCACGTCGCCCTGAGGCCGCACTTCTCGATCCGGCCCGGTACCGAGGGTGGATCCGACGACATTGGCGAAGCTGAAGACCGAGTCGCACGCGCGGCAGCGGGCGACGAGGTTCTTGAGGTTCATGTCCGCGGCGGGTATCCACGCGCCGCACTGCTTGCACTTGATCTTCATCCCCGTTCCTTCGCCCCCACTCGTTCGTTCACCAGAATTCCGCGATCCGCCCTCTCACCTCCAGCCGATCTCTTCCGCCGTCCGGCGGCCGATGACGCAGTCGCCGAGATCCTCGATCACGCGCTCGCGGCCGGGCTCGATGGGAATGCCGAGGGCCATGATCTCCGCCTGGTCCTGGGGGTAGGGGGGCTCGCGGTCCGGGTCGGCGAAGCCATGCGGGAAGAGGCTCCGCTGGCCCTCGTACTTGTCGGTCGCCCCCAGCGTGTGGCAGACCTCATGGGCGAGGATCGCGCACGCGCGGTCGATGCGGGCATGGGACAGCTCGGTGAAGACGACGCCGCGGCGCTCCCGGCGCGAGGCCACCGAGTGGTGGTGGCGGTACTTGTCCTTCTCATCTTCGTCGTAGAAGTAGACGAAGACCACGGCGTCGTAGGCCGCGAAGACGAGCTTCTCGTCGCGGCCGATGCGGTCGAAGTAGTCGAGGAAGGCGCGGGTCGCCCGCCAGCGCGTGAAGAATGAATCTTCGGCGGAAGGAATAGACGGCGCCGGGCGGTCCGCCGCGATCGGGCCGCGGACGATGAACTCGATCGGGGGGCCGCTCTTTCCGGTGTGGCGCATGTACTCCTCCTCGAACCAGCGGGCGAGGCCGGCGACGTTCCCCTCGGTGGGGACGACGCCGGAGAGGACTCGCTGGAGGAAGCCCTTGCGGGCCTCATCGCTCGAATCGGTGACGGGATCGACGACAGCAACGAGCATGATCCTCACCCCGCGAGTCCACGCGAAGGTCGCGTGCTCGGCCCGGTAGTTGTCGTAGGCCCAGATGAGGACCCCGAGGAGGACGGTGGAGAGCACCATGAGGCGCAACCGCCGCCAACGGAAGGGTTGTGGTTCGGATCGACCCATTTCTTTCAACGATGGATCGAACGTACCGCCCCTAAGGGGTTAGAGATTCCCCCTACAATCGGGCACAACCGGACCGGTAATAATCAGCCTCGAAGCGATGGAACCCGAGGTCGATTCGGGATGTATGCCCGTCTGCGTTCGATACCCGCGCCCGCGAGGACCGGTTCTGGTGCGCGGCCGACCACACGCGTGACGGTCCGGCTCAATTCGGCGAAGTCCGAGGATTTTGGGACCTGGGCATCGATTCTCCACGATCCAAGGGCCCGGGCGAGACCCGGCGCGGCCCCTTCAAGGACCGTCGGAATCCGGCGGCGGCTGAGGACCGTTCCGAGGAGATCGAGACGCTGGCGGCCGGGCTCGAATTGCAAGTCCACGACGACGGCATCGGGCGTCGGGTCCCGCTGGAGAATCTCCAGAGCCTGAACGCCATCACTGGCCGCGAGGACATCGTACCCCTCTACCGCAAAGGCGCGCTGGAGGCAGAGCGATCGGCTGCGATCGCACTCGAGAAGCAGAATCAGTTTTCTCTTCATTGGACCACCATCCATTTCGCATTCACTTCGACTCCACCAGCCCGACGCGGCCCGAGGGCTCGATGCCTACGGCGGACTCCCAAAACCCGGTGGTCAACTCTAGAGGGGTATTCCTGAAGAGAGACTTTTATCTCGCAAAGCTCTCAGGTCAAGGGGATTCCCGGCGAAAACTGCGTGAAGTTCTTTCGTGGCAGCGCAGAGTGCATCCTCGGATGCCTGGTTTGACCTGTCCTGCGATCTTGCGTATACTCCTCGTCCAGGAAGGCCCATGAACACGTGGAAGACTTTTGCCGCGCATGAAGTTACGCACAGCGTGGCGCACTATCTGACTACGCTGCACGACCTTCATGTCAAGAAGGGGTACGCCCGGGTTTCCGATGTCGCCAAGGTTCTGGACGTCACCAAGGGCTCCGTCTCCGTCCAGATGAAGCACCTCAAGGAGAAGGGGCTCGTCGTGGAGGACGAGGCCCGCCACCTGAGCTTGACCCCGAACGGTGAGACCATCGCTCGGGAGGTCCTTTCCAACCGCCAGGTCTTGATTCAATTCATCAACTCGGTCCTTGGGGTGGATCCGGAACAGGCGGAAATCGATGCGTGCAAGATCGAGCACCTCCTCAGCCGGGACACGAGCCACCATCTTCTGGGGCTCGTGCAGCTTTTGCAGTCCGATGAGCCCGTGGCGCGGCGGTTCCGGGAATTTTTTCGGGAGTACAAGATCCATTGCCCGAGCCACGAGCACTGCAATCTCTGCTCGGTGGAGTGCCTGGCGGAGGAGGATAAGGCGGCTTCGGCGCGAGGTCGGACGGCGAACCTCAAGGCGTCGCATCCCGGCGGGTGAGTTGCCGCCTGACACCGGCTGGCTTTCGACGTAGGCTCTCAGTGGGGTGGGACTCCAGGAGACAATTCGGATGGCTCAGGAATCACTGACGATCATCGACAACCGGACAGGAGCGAAATACGAGGTCCCCATCGTCGATGGGACGATCCGCGCCATGGACCTGCGGAAGATCAAGGTCAACGAGGCCGACTTCGGCCTCATGACCTACGACCCCGCCTTCATGAACACCGCGGCCTGCCGGAGCCAGATCACCTACATCGACGGCGACAAGGGCATCCTGCGATACCGGGGCTACCCGATCGAAGAGCTGGCCGAGGAGAGCAACTACCTCGAGGTCGCGTACCTACTCATCAACGGCGAGCTCCCCACCCCAGAGCAGATCCGCGACTGGACCTACCAGGTGACGCACCACACGATGGTCCACGAGAACATCAAGAAGTTCATGGATGGGTTCCATCACGACGCCCATCCGATGGGCATTCTCATCAGCGCTTTGGGTGCGATGGCGACGTTCTACCCGTCCGCCAAGCACATCACCGATCCGGAGGAGCGAAAGCTCCAGACGTTCCGCCTCCTCGGGAAGATCCCGACGCTCTCCGCCTTCGCGTACCGGCACATGCAGGGGCTGCCCTTCGCCTATCCGGACAACGAGCTGAGCTACCCCGGGAACTTTCTCAACATGATGTTCAAGATGGCGGAGCCGCGGTATCGCCCGCATCCGGTGCTGGAGGAGGCGCTCGACGTTCTCTTCATCCTCCACGCCGACCACGAGCAGAACTGCAGCACGAACGCCATGCGCTGCGTCGGCAGCTCTCACGTCGATCCCTACTCCGCCGCCGCCGCCGCCGCCGCCGCGCTGTACGGCCCGCTCCACGGAGGGGCGAACGAGGCGGTGCTCCGGATGCTCGATGAGATCGGCTCGAAGTCGAAGGTGGCTGATTTCATCAAGAATGTGAAGGCGGGCGAGGGGCGCCTGATGGGCTTCGGCCATCGCATCTACAAGAACTACGACCCGCGGGCGAAGATCATCAAAGAGCTTGCGGACAGGGTCTTCGAAGTTACGGGCAAGAATCCACACCTCGAGATCGCGCTCGAGCTGGAGCGGATCGCGCTCCAGGACGAATACTTCGTCCACCGAAAGCTCTACCCGAACGTCGATTTCTACTCGGGGCTCATCTACCAGTCGATCGGCTTCCCTGTCGAGCTGTTTCCGGCGCTCTTCGCGATCCCGCGGACGGCCGGGTGGCTGGCCCAGTGGAAAGAGATGCTCGAGGACTCCGAGCAGAAGATCGCCCGCCCGCGGCAGATCTACACGGGAGTGGAGCTTCGAAGCTTCCGCACGATGGCCCAGCGCTCGGCGCTCGTCGGCGCCGGCGCGGGTTCGACCGCGCCCGCCCCGGCGCGCGCCCATTGAACGGCGGGACCGGCTGCGGGTTGTCCACCCGCTAGACGGCACTAGTCCGCGCTAGGGGTGGGTCGCCTTGACACATGCAGGCGCATTGTTAGGATCAGGCCCGATTCGTTTCCGGATCGATTCCGAGCGGCCCCGAGTGCCCCTCGGAGTTTCCAGCAGGAGGCCCCGTCCATGAACAAGACCGTGATCGAGCAGCTCAACCGCGCGCTGTCCGTCGAATATTCCGCCGTGATCCAGTACATCCAATGCGCCGCGCTCCTCCAGGGAGAGGAGCGGCAGGTCTACAAGAGCATCTTCGAGGAGTCGAGCAAGGAGGCGCACGGCCACGCGCAGATCGTGTCGGACCTCATCGTCTCCATCGGTGGCACTCCGACGATCGAGACGGCAAAGATTCGCCAAGCGACCCACGCCAAGGAGATGCTCGAGCTGGCGCTCCTGACCGAGAAAGAGGCCATGGAGGCCTACCAGAAGGCCCACGACGCCGTCGAAGAGGAGGGGGGGCTCAAGTACATGCTCGAAGAGCGCGTCATGGCGGAGCAGGAGGACGTCTGGGAGATCGAGAAGCTCCTCCGCCTCCACAAGATCAAGGCGCCGAAGAAGGAGATCAACCTCTCTGACGCGGGGTAGGAGCGATCCCGGCCGGGACGATCAGTCCCGCGGAGGGCCGGCGAACTCCACCTGGACGATGGTCCCCGCCGCGCGGCCGCGCCCGGTCTCCGCGGCGCCGGCGCAGGAGCTTCCGGTGGACGAACCCGAAATGCAGGGCGGAGCCTGGCCAGTCGCGCGCAAGCAGCAGAGCGCTTTTAGCAGGCTGTCGATCTGCCGCGAATCGAGATGGATAGACTTCTGGGTGAACCAGCCGACGCCGTTGCCCCAGGTCAGCTCCCGGAGCACCAGCTCGCGCTTCCCCACCGCATCCCGCGCCAGCTCGACCTGGAGCCGCTGGTTCGGGCCACTTTCCAGCTCCACCGTCTGCCAGTGCTTCTTGTCGCTGGGGGTCTTGTCGCTGGCGGTCAGCTTCTGGGTGGCCGATGTTCGATCGAATCTGTCTGACATGCCTTGCTGCTTGAAACAGTCCTTGCTTTGGTCAACCGTACGTTAGTAAGGTAACCCTAGCAGACGGTGGCTGTCAAGAACCCTGGAGCAGAATCTGAGAGATACGGAAGGCAAGCAGGATCGTGGTTCGAGGCTGAACTGCTGCTAGGGAGGAGGTTTGTGATCTTTCTCATGCCGGGGTCACCACCCTGGTCGTTGGCCTGCAGAGCGCGCGTCATGTCTTCGCGCAAGGATTCTGGGCATTCGTCCTCCTTGCCTCCGGTGGAGTCGGATGCCAGGGTGTCAACGCAGCAAGGACCGCGGACGATTCGACCAAGTTAGTCGTCCCCTCCGCCTTCGACGGCTCGAAGGCCGGAGACCATCGAGAGATCGCCGGCATCCAGCTTTGCTGGTGTCCGCCGGGGAGGTTCGTGATGGGCAGTCCGCGCAGCGAGCCGGAGCGGCGCCCAGGCGAGGACCAGGTTGAGGTGACGCTGAGCCGCGGGTTCTGGATGAGCCAGTTCGAGGCGACGCAGGGACAGTGGAAACGCGTCATGGGAAAGCTGCCGGGCGAGCTGACGGCGGAGCTGCCCGAGGGCGATGACTTCCCGGTCGGCAACGTCAACTTCGCGGAGTCGGAGGCGTTCTGCCGCCGACTCACCGAACTCGGCCGCCGATCCGGCGCCCTCCCGGAGGATTGGGAGTTTCGACTGCCCACCGAAGCACAGTGGGAATACGCCTGCCGCGCCGGGACGACGACGGCCACCTCGTTCGGCGACAAGCTCAGCAGCAAGCAGGCGAACTTCAAGGGGAGGCCGTACAACGGGGGCGAGCCGGGGCCGTCCCTCAATCAGGCCGCAGTGGTCGGGAGTTACCCCGCCAACGCATGGGGGGTGCACGACATGCACGGCAACACCTTCGAATGGTGCAGGGATTGGTATCACACGAGACTGCCGGGCGGGACGGACCCCGATTTGTATTCCGCGAAGACCACGGCGACGAGAAGCGAGCACGGGGATGTTTCCCGGGCACGCCGGGGCGGCTGCTGGGCGGACGAAGGCTGGCCTTGCCGGACCGCCTTTCGATTGCGGTTCGAGCCGGAGCGGCGCTACGACCACATCGGATTTCGAGTGGTGGCGCTACGGCCTGGTCCGCAGACGCCCCACGTCGAGTAGGGGGGACGATGGCCCTCGCACTCGAAGGAAGAGCCTTCCTCGAGAAAATCCCCGCTGAAATCGAGGCATTCCACCAGGAAGGCCGGCGGCCCAGGATCAAAGTGGACGCAGTGGTTTGGAATCTCAGTGGAATGGATGACCTGAAAAGCAAGATTCTAGAGACGCAGATCTGGTGTCAATTCTGCATCGATAGAGAAGCCAGAAGCAGATTGCGCCGTGGGGAACTGCGGCCGATTCGTCACCTATGGGAAGGGTTCAAAGACCACAGCTATGAGTTGCCTGAATTCCGAGAGCTGTTCAGAAGGAAGATCGCTGAAGTGAAGGCGATCGCCGAGGATGTCCGTCGGAAGAGGGCCGACTCGATCGTCAGCCTTCATCTGTCGGACAATAGAAGGGGAGAGTATCGGGGTCAGTTGATCCGGTACCTGCCTTTTCGGTCTACCGGAGACCAGTTGTCTCACATCAAGTCCCAGGGCCTGTTCGATGAATTCGACGAACCTGGTTGGGACTCGTTGGCTGATTTCGTGAAGGGCGATGAGGGAACGGTTTATTCAATGAAGGATTGGGGCGGCGCTGAACAGCCGGATAGTTTGGTTTGTTGGATTCCGGAACGGTTCGTGGCTCTGGCGAACGAAGGCATCGCGTAATTGTTTAGCGCCCTCAGGACAGACTGTGAGTGCAGAAGGTTGAAGCCGCGGCGATGATTTTTGCTTTGGAGACGATGCGCTCAGCCGAGCGCGTTTATCGGGAAGAGTTGCGGCAGG
>Ga0187893_10006617_pt1 | contig 19673 bp, 16 predicted proteins | sample MA1701074metaG_FD_139574 | JGI IMG/M metagenome (GOLD analysis project Ga0187893, IMG submission 139574) | White microbial mat communities from a basaltic lava cave in the Kipuka Kanohina Cave System on the Island of Hawaii, USA - MA170107-4 metaG ... | reverse complement strand
CCGCCAAAACGGCGATTGAGCAGCTCATGTCGGCTCCGATTGTGACCATTGAAGAGAACAAGACGCTGCTTGACGCCAATGACCTCATGGCGCGCGAACACTTGAGGCACCTCGGTGTCACACGCCAGGGCAAGCTAGTTGGGATGATCTCCGTGCGGGATCTGGTGGTGTTCCTGACAAACTTGCCCAGGAAGTAAGGGAGCACGATGGCATTTCCTCATCAGAGACTGAGACGATTGCGACAGAGCGAGCCTTTGCGGCGTATGGTCAGGGAAACAAGACTGTCGACGTCCGATCTGATTGCTCCGTTCTTCGTAATTGAGGGGCGGGACCGGCGGGAAGCGATCAGCTCGATGCCTGGTCAGTATCGGTTGTCGGTGGATCTTCTCGTGAAAGAAGCGGGCGAGGTCAAGCTGCTTGGGATTCCGGCCGTGATCCTCTTCGGGATTCCGGACCGAAAAGATGAGCGCGGAACCTCGGCCTACGACCCGAACGGCATTGTTCAACAGGCTGTTCGGACTCTCAAAGACCAGGTACCGGGGTTGCTCGTGGTGACGGACGTATGCATCGACGAATATACATCCCACGGGCACTGCGGACTGGTGCGGGACGGCCGCATTCTCAATGACGAGACGCTCGAGTGCCTCCAGGCTATGGCGCGGACGCACGCCCAGGCAGGAGCAGACATGGTCGCGCCATCTGATATGATGGATGGGCGGGTCGGAGCCATCCGTGACGAGCTGGACCGTGCGGGGTTCGCAGATCTGCCCATCATGGCCTATGCAGCCAAGTTCGCCTCGTGCTTCTATGCTCCATTCCGAGACGCGGCTGAGTCGAGCCCGAAATTCGGAGACCGCCAGTCCTACCAGATGGATCCGGCCAACGCGCGCGAAGCAATCAGAGAGATTGAACTGGACGTGGAGGAAGGAGCCGATATTGTGATAGTCAAGCCGGCGATGCCCTGCCTGGACATCATTGCGACAGCCCGGTCGCGCATCCTCCTTCCGATCGCAGCCTACCAGGTCAGCGGGGAATACAGCATGATCAAGGCGGCGGCCCGCGCCGGCTGGCTGGACGAGACACAAGCCATGATGGAATCATTGCTCTCGATCAGGCGGGCAGGAGCGGATCTGATCGTGACATACTTTGCAAAGGACGCAGCCCGGCGCCTCAACGATTCGTGCGCATGAAGCGACTCGCATGAAGATTACTCGCGGCCTCACTGAGCACAGACAGTCGCCGCATCCTGTGTTGACCATCGGTAACTTCGACGGGCAGCATCGCGGCCACCAGGCGCTGCTGCAGACCGTCGTAGAGACCGCGGCAGCAAAGGGCGGAACTCCGATGGTGCTGACGTTTGATCCCCATCCGGTCAAAATCCTAGCGCCAGGCGCTGAGTTCCGCCTGCTGACCACCATGGATGAAAAACTTGCTCGGTTTCAGAAAGCCGGCGTGCAGGAAGTGTTGTTTCTGGAATTCAACGCGGCGTTTGCCGCACTCTCCCCTGAAGCGTTCGTCTTTCAGATCCTGAGAGATGGCGTGGGGGTCCGTGACCTGTTCGTCGGAGAGCATTTCGCGTTCGGAAAGGGCCGAGCGGGACGGATCGCCGATCTGCTGCGGCTGGGCGCCCAGGCCGGGTTCCAGGTCCACCCGGTTTCGCCGGTTCGTATCGACGGGGAAGTCGTCAGTTCGACGCGTATCCGTCGGCTCGTTCAGGCCGGGGACGTGCGCGGGGCTGCGAGGTGCCTCGGGCGTCTTTACTCGCTGGATGGATCCGTCGTGCAGGGACAGCACCGGGGAAAGGTTCTGGGTTGGCCGACCGCCAATCTCCGCCTTCCCGACGACCGTGTTCTTCCAGCCGACGGGGTCTATGCGACCACGACGGTCTGGAACCAGCGCTCACTTGAATCGGTCTCCTACATCGGCACACGTCCGACATTCGGTCCTGGCGAGCGCTTGCTTGAGGTCTACCTCCTGAATGAGCAGGTGGATCTGTACGGAGAAGCGATCCGCGTGCAGTTCGTGGAGCGGCTACGCGGCGATCTGGTGTTTAGCACGGCGGAAGAGCTGTCCGCTCACATTGATGTGGATGTAAGTCTCGCTAGGCAAACCCTGAGGACTGCGTCCCAGATCGTGATGGACTCATGAACCATCGTCCCGTCATGAATCAACGCCATCGGCTTCAGACCATGCCATCGTCGCTTGTGCGGCGCGTGGCCAAGGCCGCACGAACCAGACGGTTGTTCAGCCCGCGGGATCGCGTCCTGGCCGCCGTCTCGGGCGGACCTGACTCGGTCGCGCTCTTGTCCCTGTTGACGGAGTTGGCCCCGCCCTGGAATTTGGTCCTGTGGGCAGTCCATATCAATCATGGCTTGCGCGGCGCGGAATCCGAGGAAGATGCCCGCTTCGTGGCCAGCCTCTGTGAACGGCTCGGCGTGGAGTTGATCAGCGAGCAGGTTGATCTGACCGATCCCGCTCGTCGCCGATCGAGACAGTCCCTTCAGGAACATGCGCGCGAGGCACGATACGCCGCCATCCAGCGTGTGGGTCAAGCCCTTGGCGCGGACAAAATCGCGCTGGGGCATACGGCCGACGACCAGGCTGAGACGCTCCTCATGTGGATGCTGCGCGGGTCCGGAACGACGGGGCTCGCCGGAATCCCGCCCAGCCGAGGGCCGCTGTTCATCCGCCCTCTTCTGGACTTCAGCCGAGCTGACATTTTGGCCTACCTGGAAACGCAGGGACTGCAGTTTCGGGAAGATTCGAGCAACGCGAAACTGCTCTACCTGCGAAACCGTGTTCGTCACGAGCTCCTGCCAGCGCTCAAACGGTTCAATCCGGCCGTGCTGAAGGTGCTGCGACGACAGGCCGAAATCCTTCGCGAGGAGGATTACTGTCTGCAGCAATGGGTCTCCGAACACCTGGCTCGGCTGACGAACCAAGACGCCGACGGGACAGCCATGGTTGATCGTGCCGCTCTGCTCGCCTTGCCCTTGGCGCTTCAGCGGCGGATGGTTCGGACCTTGATCCGCCAGACGAGCGGGATGATCAAGGCTCCAACATTCGGAGCCGTCTCGGCGGTTCTCGATCAGGTCGTCCATGGACGATCTGGTTCCGCCATCACGGTGCAAGGAGCCCAGATCGCCCGATTATACGGGCGCATTCAATTTCGTCCCCGTCGTGCCATCCTCAACGCGCCTCTCAGCGCCTGTCCCGAGGTAACGAGGGATGCTGAGAAAGGATTCGCTCTGCCAGTTCCTTCGACTCTGCGCTGGCCACTTACTGGCCAGGCGATCCGAGTCAGCGTCGGAAGCTCCGCAGCAGCCGATCTGCCCATTGCTCCGACACAACCGCGGAGTATCGCGATCTTCGACGCCGACCGCTTCACGATGGAACTGTCGGTCCGCTCGTGGAGGCCAGGCGATGTATTCCAGCCCCTGGGCATGGGCGGACGGCGCAAGAAGCTGCAGGACTATTTCGCCGACATCAAGCTGCCCCGCGAAGAGCGGAGCCGGATGCCGCTGATCGTCGCCCCAGAAGGCATCCTCTGGGTAGCAGGCCATCGGCCCGATCACCGGTTTTGCGCGACGACCTCAACCAAGCGTACGGTGGTCGCGGAGCTTCTGGACTGCACGCCGCCCAAGGGAGACTAACCAGCATGGAGCGCATCTTCGGACGACCCATCGTGACCCAGGAGGAGATGCGCACGCGCATCAGAGAGCTGGGGCGACAGATCACGGCGGACTATCTCGATAAGGATCTGGTCCTGGTTGGAATCCTCAAAGGGGCCTACGCGTTCTATGCGGACCTGGCCCGCGCCATCCGGATCCCGATGCGGGTGGACTTCCTCGTCGTCACCAGTTACGGCTCAAAGGCCAGGCATTCCGGCAAGGTCAAGATGGTGACCGACTTGACCGAAGATATCGCCGGTCGCGATGTCCTGCTGGTGGAAGACATCGTGGACTCTGGCCTGACCGTTCAATACCTCTTGAAGACCTTAGGCCGCAGAAAGCCCAAGTCCATCAAAGTCTGTGCATTACTCAGCAAGCCGGAGCGCCGGAAAGTGGATGCGACCATAGACTACGTCGGGTTCAAAATCCCCAACAAGTACGTGGTCGGGTACGGGCTTGATTATCAACAGAAGTACCGTAACCTGCCGTACTTGGCGGTCCTTGACACCGTGGATGACAAGGGTCAAGGCTTCTAGTGCCGCTGTTGTCAGCTTCCACAGGACTGTGTTACACTTCAACGATGTTGCATTCCTAAGTCCCAGCCTCAGTAAGTGCGTGAGGAGCAAGCGGATGAATTCTCGGGTGAAAAATCTGCTGTTCTGGGTGGTCGTGGGTCTGTTCATGATCTTGCTGTTCAACCTGTTTAGCGTCCCGACCCATGCCCCGGAAGAGGAGGTCATTTTCAGCGACTTCATGGCTCAACTGGATAAAGGCGAGGTCACCAAGGTCATCATCAAGGCCAACCATATCAGCGCAATCCTGAAGGACGGGACCCGGATCAGGACCTATTCGGCTGAGTATCCGGACATGGTGAAGGTGCTCAGGGAGCGAAATGTCCAGATCGAAGCCAAACCGCCTGATGAGAATCCGTGGTACGTCAACTTCCTGTTCACGTGGGGCCCCTTCATTCTATTTATCGGCCTGTGGTTCTTCCTGATGCGGCAGATGCAAATCGGCGGAAATAAGGCGCTTTCGTTCGGAAAGAGTCGGGCCCGGCTGCTGACCGAAGAGCGAAAAAAAATCACGTTCTCCGACGTCGCCGGAATCGACGAGGCGAAAGAAGAGGTCGTGGAGATCATCGAGTTTCTCAAAGACCCCCGCAGGTTTCAGAAGCTGGGCGGTCGGATCCCCAAAGGCGTCCTGATCGTGGGCCCACCCGGCACGGGAAAAACGCTGCTGGCCAAGGCCATCGCGGGAGAAGCAGGAGTCCCGTTCTTCAGCATCAGCGGGTCGGACTTCGTCGAAATGTTCGTCGGGGTCGGAGCCTCGCGCGTGAGAGATCTCTTTGAGCAGGGCAAGAAGCATGCGCCGTGCATCATCTTCATCGACGAGATCGACGCAGTGGGCCGGTTACGTGGAGCAGGGCTTGGCGGCGGTCATGACGAACGTGAACAGACGCTGAACCAGCTCCTCGTCGAAATGGATGGGTTTGACACGACCGAGGGAGTCATTCTGATCGCCGCAACCAACCGGCCGGACGTGCTCGACCCAGCCCTCCTGCGCCCCGGACGTTTCGATCGGCAGATCGTGGTCAATCGGCCTGACTTGAGGGGCCGCGCCGAGATTCTCAAGGTGCACACGAAGAAGGTGCCTATTGCTCCCGATGTTGAACTCGAGAAGATCGCACGCGGAACGCCCGGTTTCTCTGGTGCGGACCTCGAGAACCTGGTCAACGAAGCAGCCCTGTGGGCTGCCAGACAGAATAAGAAGGAAGTCGAGCTGGTGGATTTTGAAACCGCGAAGGATAAGGTGCTGATGGGAGCCGAGCGCAAGAGCATGATCTTGAGCGAAGATGAAAAGCGGACCACCGCCTATCATGAGGCTGGACACGCCCTCATGGCCAAACTGCTTCCCGGCACTGATCCGGTCCACAAGGTCACGATCATCCCCCGCGGCCGTGCGTTAGGAGTGACCATGCAGCTTCCGACTGATGATCGGCATAATTATTCTAAGGAGTTCCTGTACAACACCCTGGCGATTCTCATGGGCGGACGGGTCGCGGAAGAGCTGGTTCTCAAACACATCACGACCGGCGCCGGAAACGACCTCGAACGCGCCACGGATCTGGCTCGTAAGATGGTCTGTGAGTGGGGGATGAGCGAGCGGTTGGGCCCCCTGACCTTTGGGAAAAAGGATGAAGAAATTTTCCTCGGACGCGAAATCGCAACGCGACGAGATTTCAGCGAACAAGTGGCGCTTGAGATTGACCACGAGATCAAGCGGTTGGTGACCGAGAACTACGAACGCGCGAAGCGGATGCTCACGGAACACATGCACACCCTTCGAGCACTGGCTGAGGCGCTCTTGGAAAAAGAAGTGCTGGACGCGCCTGAGATCGACCAAATCATTCAGCAAGGAGCGGTTCCCCAAACCGTGCCCGTCTAACCCGGTCGCCGGATATCGCGGCGGTCCGCCTCCACCTAGCCAGTACGGAGACAGAGTGTTCAGCAGTTGCGTCCGTCACGAGCGAAGGATCTCCTTCTTTCCCGCATGCCTCTATCCTCCGAATCTCCCGTGACTGGCCCCACCGGGGCTGAGGTGAGCCTTCCATGCCGAACCTCAACGCCGTCCCAGGCTCAGAGATCCTGAGAGCGAGAGGACGACCGATTCCGTTCCATTCCGGCACCCTGCTCATGGGAGTCCTCAATGTGACACCCGATTCGTTTTCGGACGGCGGGCAGTATTACGAGCCTGAAGTTGCGGTGGAGCACGCATTGGCCATGATTGAGCAGGGAGCCGATCTCATCGACATCGGGGCTGAATCATCACGGCCTGGGTCTGATCCGGTGGAAGAGGAAGAAGAAATCCGCCGGTTGCTACCGGTGGTCACAGCAGTCTGCCGTCAGGTCTCCATTCCCATATCAGTTGATACGACGAAGGCCAGCGTGGCCCAACGAGCACTTGACGCCGGTGCCGCTATCGTCAACGACATCAGCGCGCTTCGGTTCGATCCCTCGATGGGGCAGGTCGTCGCCAAGGCAGGCGCTGGCCTCGTCCTGATGCACATGCAGGGCACCCCGAAGAGAATGCAACACGACCCGCAGTACCGCGATGTCGTCGCTGAAGTCCGGCAGTTTTTCGTTGAGCGAATGAAGACTGCGGAAGAGGTCGGAATCGACCCGGAACAAATCTTGCTTGACCCTGGGTTCGGGTTCGGCAAAAATGTTTCCCATAACCTGACGCTGCTGATGCGGCTTGATCAATTCGCGGCGGTGGGCCGCCCGATTGTGGCAGGGGTTTCGAGAAAAGCCTTTATCGGACAGGTGCTGGACCGGCAGGTCAGCGAGAGACTGGTGGGGACAGCGGCGGTGGTGGCGGTGGCCGTTCTGCGTGGAGCCCGGATCGTGCGAGTGCATGATGTGGGACCCATGCGAGACGTGGTGAGGATGGTTGAAGCAATCCGTCACGCGTGATGCGTCATGCGTGATCTGTGAGAGGAATCGATCGCTCATCACCCATGACTCATTACGGATCACGGAGAAAAGTGAATGCGTAAGCTGTTTGGAACAGACGGCGTCCGGGGTGTCGCCAACCTGGAACCGATGACCAGTGAGACGGCTATGAAGCTTGGGCGGGCCGCCGCCTATCTCTTCCTCCGACGGACGGGACGCCATCAAATCGTCATCGGGAAAGACACTCGACTGTCCGGTTACATGCTGGAATCGGCGCTGACGTCCGGCATTTGCTCGATGGGCGTGGATGTGCTCTTGGTCGGGCCCATGCCGACTCCCGCGATTGCGTTTCTGACCAGGAGTCTCCGAGCAGATGCGGGAGTCGTGATCTCGGCCTCGCATAATCCCTATCAGGACAATGGGATCAAGTTTTTTTCGAGCGACGGGTTCAAGCTTCCTGACGAAATGGAAGCGCGGATTGAAGCACTGATTGTTTCCGGCGAAATCGAGCATTTGCGCCCAACTGCAGACGCAGTGGGCAAGGCCTACCGGATCGACGACGCGGATGGACGATATATCGAGTTCGTCAAGCGGTCGTTGCCCCGGGAGATGGACTTTCAAGGTCTCAAGGTGGTCGTGGATTGCGCCAACGGCGCCGCCTACAAAGTCTCTCCGACGGTGCTGCGGGAACTTGGAGCGACCGTCGAGGTGATCGGTGATAAACCAGACGGGATGAACATCAACGCCGCCTGTGGCGCCGTGCACCCGGAACGACTCCAGGAAGCAATGCGACAGCGCCAAGCCGACGTGGGGTTGGCCCAGGATGGGGATGCTGATCGGGCGGTGTTCGTATCCGAGCAGGGAACCATCGTGAATGGCGACCACATCATGGCCGCACTTGCCCTTGATCTCCAGGCGCGGGGGCACTTGAAGCGAGACACCGTCGTCGGGACCGTCATGAGTAATTTCGGCCTTGAATTGGCTCTTGCGAAGGCTGGCATTGCGCTGGTTCGAACGCCCGTCGGCGATCGGTATCTGCTGGAGCGGATGCTTGCAGATGGCTACAACTTCGGCGGCGAGCAGTCAGGCCACTTTATTTTCCTCGACCATAATACGACGGGAGATGGACTCATTTCAGGGCTCCAGGTCTTGTCGCTGATGAAGCGGACCGGCCGTTCCTTATCCGACCTCACCGAGTGTATGAAAGCGGTCCCGCAAATCCTCCTCAATGTTCAGGTGAAGGAAAAGCCTGACCTTGCAGGACTGCCGGAGATCCAGCGGGCCATGCAGGCAGGAGAAAACAAGCTGAACGGCACTGGCCGCGTACTGGTCCGATACTCCGGTACAGAACCGCTGCTTCGGATCATGGTTGAGGGAGAACAGGAATCGCTGATCCGGTCAGTGGCCGAGGAGCTGGCCGTGGTGGTCCGTGCACGTCTCGGGTAAGATCCATTGCTCCTTCCTTTGACCGCCTGTTTCATTGCGGGACTGGCACTCGGCTCCTATCTACCCTACGTTCCTGTCACAATCCTCCTCCTGTTGACCCTCGTCGGAATCGTGCTGACCTACCTCGAATGGCGACAATGGTTCACAACCAGCCGCGGCATGCTCCTGCACGGCAGTCTCTTGGCCGGCCTGCTGTACTGGACCCTGTTCACCTGGACCTCGACCGATACGCACTTGCTCGAACGAGCCGGGCATGACCCAGTCAGGGTCGTCGGGACGATCGTAGAACCGGCCCGACACGCGCCGGGGCGCACGGCGCTGGTTGTCTCGGTGTCGCGATTGGGACAGGGACGTGATGCCCAACCGGTCGAAGGGCGGCTCCGCGTAACCTGGCGAGGGCCCGATCGTACGTTTGGACAGGGCGATCACGTGCAATTCACGACGAGGGTCCGCGCGCCGTCCGGAACCGTGAATCCCGGCGGACTCGATTACGCCGCCTACCTGGAGCGGCAGGGGATTGACGCCGTTGCCTCTATGTCTGGCCCAGGCCAGGTCACTCTGTTGAGTTCGGGCCTCACCCGCTTACGCTGGGCACCGTGGCACATCATCGACGAGTGGCGGGAACGCATCCGTCAGGCTGCAGTCGCCACGTTGGAGCGAGCTGCGCTTGGCCTCTACCTCAGCATGATCATCGGAGAACGTGGATATCTGAGCCCTGAGGTACGGGACACCTTCATGGCAACCGGCACGGTCCATATCCTGTCCATTTCAGGATCGCATCTGGGTTTGATCGCGTTCCTCTCGTTCTACCTGATCAGAGCGATGTGCCGCTGCCTCCCCATGCTCTGGTTCGAAGCGCTCTCTCGAAGGATCACGCCGACTCGGTTGGCTGCGTTGGTGACGATTGCTCCGGTCACGTTCTATGCGGTGCTAGCGGGAGCGGAAGTCGCGACCGTCCGATCCCTCGTGATGATCCTGTTGTTTCTGTTGGCGGTCTGGCTGGGACGAGCCAAACACCTGCTTCCGATCTTAGCCGCCGCCGCATTGCTCATTCTGATCCATGACCCCCGCGCCCTGTTTGATATTTCGTTCCAGCTTTCTTATGTCTCAGTGCTCGCCATTGCGTTGGTCGTCCGCTGGATAAGTCATGACGATCAGAACGGCCCGTCCATTCCTGATTCCATAAGCTGGGCAGCGGGACGATGGTTGTCCCGGTATATCTGGATCACCGGCGGAGTGACCCTCGTGACGATTCCGCTGGTCGCCTACTACTTCAACCAGGTCGCTTGGCTGGGGCTCGCCACTAACCTCGTGGTGATACCACTAGCAGGGTTCGTGCTCGTCCCATTGGGTCTGGGGTCGGCCATTTGGCTGCTGCTGTTCGGCGGGGATTCCTTGCCTGCCGGCCTGCTCAACCAAACCATGCTGGATTGGCTGGCCAGCTCCATGGGGCTCCTGGCCCATGTTCCCGGGGCCGAGTGGCACATCGCGTCACCGGCTCTCCCTGCCATTGGGATCTTCTATGCGCTGTTGTTTGCAGCCAGCCGGGCTGGCGGAAACAAGACGCTGCGACGGGGAGCCGCACTCAGCGCCGCGCTGCTGCTCGGCTGGTGGAGCTGGTCGCCACGCAACCTGTCGGATGGCGAGACTCTACGGGTCACCTTCTTGGACGTGGGGCAGGGCGATGCCAGCGTCATTGAGCTCCCAGACGGCCAGACGGTGCTGATCGACGCAGGCGCAGCCTATGACACGCTGGATATGGGACGGACCGTGGTCGGGCCGTATCTCTGGGACAGTGGAATCAGGCGACTTGATCACGTGATCGGCACGCACCCGCAGCTCGACCATGTTGGCGGGCTGCCCTGGGTCTTGCGCGCATTCGAGATTGGCCAGTATTGGGGCAATGGGGTCGCCAGGGATGAGCCGTTCTACGAACGGCTACGGGAGACAATGCAGGAGCGTGGACTGATAGAGCGCAGGGCAGGAGAGGGACAGGCGATCTTCGACTCCGGCCGATGTCGGCTGAACATACTGAACCCGCCTGCTCGTCACAGCTTAGAGGAATCGCTCACCTGGAATGTGAGAAGTGGCAGCCTTCTGAACAATCTTTCGATCGTCACGCGCCTGGACTGCGGCCCGCACTCGTTCTTGTTCACCGCGGACATCGAAGCCGAAGCCATCGCACGGCTCAGCAAGGCCAACAGAGCCGTCCGGACCAGAGTGCTGAAAGTCCCCCATCATGGAGCACGCAGTTCACTGGATCCTTCTTGGATCGAACAAATGGGAGCGGAAGCAGCCATCATCTCCGTGGGGAGCCGCAACGCCTATGGACATCCGGCGGCCGTTGTCCTCGCAGCCTATGAGAAAGAAGGGGTCCGTCTCTGGCGAACAGACAAGCAGGGTGCAATCCAGGTCATCGCCAAGTTGTCGTCAGCGGCCTTCGAGATCATGACAGCACGGGACCGATTGCCACACCCTGTTCGAGTGGACCCTTCCCTGTTGGTCTCCGAGCGTCTGAACCTAGCTCGCTTGTGGAGTCAGTGGATGGGACCATAACTCAGGACCTACAGGCTGCGGAGCCCCTCTGCGGCCAACAACTCGATCCCAAACAGCAAATGGGCACATCTGGCAAAATTTGTTCCTGAATGTTCTCGCACAGTTATGAAAACAATGTAGATATTCAACACGATACATGCCGGTATAGCATGGCATATCTTCTGCATGCGTTTGATTGCACAATCCGCTGCAAGCCAGCACTGAGGGGGGAAAGAGTACACTATGGCCAGATTTACGCGCATCGTCATCCAGTTGCCCCTAGACCTCAAGCTCAAGCTGGACAAGCTCAAACTCCAAGGCTACACGACAAGTGGGTTTATCCGGGCCGTGTTAGAGCGGGAATTGAGCAAGCCAGAACATACTCAGAACGATCAAGAGATTGACGGAAACGGCCGACCATGACGGAGCGACCAGGCTCGCGAAACGAACGGTGGCCTCGGTTCCAGAGGCAGAGGCCCTACCAAGCAGACGCCAGGGAAGAGCAATGGCCCGCCTGAGCGAGATCATCAGAGAACAATCGAAAATGCCCCCCATGCCTGGCCAGGTCGAGACGACGGCTTCCGGTCCATTTCGGTCAGTGAGTACAACCGTAACACCAGCGGCATTGAAAGCAGCTGCACAGAGCGAGCACGACTGGTACAGCTTGGCCGAGGAGGAACTGTCTCGCATCGCAGGATCAGTGCGGGGCCATGAGCTGATCCGATTGGAGGCTCTGACCAGGATTGCCACCGGGATCGCCGACTCACTGCAATACAACGATCGCCTCATCACGCGTGCGCTCGCTGGGGCCGCCGGCTCACAGCTCATCACGCACCCGGTCAATGTCGCGATCCTAGCCGCCAAGCTCGGCATGGGGCTCGGGTACCGGTTAGAAGAGTTAGGTCGTCTGGCCCTGGCTGGCCTTCTCCACGATGTCGGCATGTTTCTGTTACCAGAGTCGCTCGTGATCAATCCTGACAAGCTGAGCCAGGAAGACAACGAACGTATTGAGCAGCACCCAGAGATGGGGTCTCAAGTTCTGCGTAAGTTGGGGGACACCTATGCGTGGCTGGCTCAGGTCGTGAGGCAGGAACATGAGCGCTGGAGGGCGCAGGGGTATCCGAACAGGCTTAAGGGGACGGAGGTTCATGAGTATGCCCAGATCATCGGGATCGTGGACGTGTTCGATGCGCTGGTGAGTCCGAGACCATACCGTCAACGGATGCTGCCGCACGAAGCGGTGCGGGAGTTGCTGGTGGTCGAGAAGAATGCGTTTTCCCATAAGCTGATCAAGGCGCTGGTAGAACAGCTCTCGGTCTTTCCGCTCGGCACGATGGTCCGACTCAGCACCGGAGAAGTCGGCATCGTGACCCAACTCAATCCTCGGCATCCGCTTCGGCCGATCGTGCAGATCAGCCAGACAACTGATCGGACCATGCCCGCTTCGTCAACGCCCGTGGATCTCAGCCAGACCACCCAGACGCACATTGTGGAAGCGCTGAAACCCGCAGAAGTTAGATGAAAGGTCTCAAGAACCGATGAACCTCGAGCGCGAACTGTGCCGACTCCTCTGCCTGTTCTTGGCAATCTCGACCGGTGCCGGACCACTAGGCTGTCGAAATCCAGCGCAGTCCACCCTCCCTCCCTCCGCAATCGCTCCGCCAGGCACTCCCGCCGCCCCACTTCCCAAAGGGGACCTATACGCTGATGAAACCGTGCTCAGCCCAGACGCCGTGATCGAGACCGGCGATACTCTGGAAGTCCTGATTCGGCGAGGAGCCGGTGAAGAAAAACTGACCGGCCTCGTCCGCGAAACAGGCGTGGCAACCCTGTCCTTTGCGGACGTTGAGGTCCGCGGGCTGACCGCTGCCCAAGCGGAAGAGCGTATTCAGCAGAAGATGGGAGCGTTCATACGCCAGCCGCGTGTCGATGTCCAGCTCAAGAAGAAGGCGGCCAAGGTGAAACGGATCTTCGTGTTCGGCGACGTGAAGAAGCCCGGCATGCATCCCATGTCCCGACACATGACGGTCCTGCAGGCTGTAGCGCTGGCCGACAACTATAATGAGACCGCCGTCTTGGATGAAATCCGAGTGATCCGAGGCAATCTGGATCGACCGGAGATCCTCACCGCCGATCTGGCCCGTCTTCTCACCTATGGAGATTTTAGCCGCAATCTGGGTCTGGAGGAGAACGACGTGGTGTTCGTGCCGAGAGAACGCCTGGGCGACGCAGCAGAAGCGGCAAAGAAGATCATGCCGCTCGTGACTGTCGCCTTGGCGCCAGTCTATTCGGCCTTCATCGTAACGCTCTTTGTGGCCCCGCCCATTGTCAGATGAGCGGCGGCAGGTCCTCGTCATGAATGAACTGAATGTCCTCGATTACTGGCTGATCATCAAAAAACGCAAGTACCCCATTCTCCTGACCACGGCATTGGTGGTTGCATTTACCTTCGTCGTGACTCAGTTTCTGCAAGCGACCCCCGTCTACGAAGCTTCAGCCAGGGTCAAGTTTGACCGGACGAGCACCGTCGCGCTTCTGTTGCTCGAGTCCTTGTCATCTCCGGGAGGCAACGATCTGGGCACCCAAGCGGAAGTGATCAGAAGCTTTCCGGTAATTGAGGAAGTGGCGCGGGTGCTGCACATGGTTCCGGAGAACGCGTCCCCTGAAACGCGTCGCTCAGCCTCATATCTGAATACGATTTACGCCTTGCAGCAACAAGTCAAAACCTCTCGGGAGAACGACACGAACATCCTCAAAATCACCGCAACCGCCGAGAACCCCGAACAGGCTGAACGGATCGCGAACGCCGTCGCCGAGGCGTATCGGTCCGAAAACATCAAGGCCCGCAACCGGATGGTGACGGACTCCCGCCATTTTGTGGAGGAGCAGGTGGCCTTGCGGGAGAGGAAGCTGAACGAGGCGGAGGAGGCTCTGCGAAACTTCAAAGAGCACAAAGGACAGGTCTTCTTGAGCGACGAGGCTAAGGCAGCGCTGGACATATTCACGAAGCTGGAAGAAGACTACAACAGAGTACTCAGGCTGAAGGACGAGGCGTTCAAACAGATCAACGTGTTGAAGAGGCAGGAGACCACGGGGAAGAACCCAGAGGAGCGGATCTTCACAGAAGACACATCTGCATTGCTGGCCACGCTGAACGGCAAGTTGATCAACCTGCTGCAGGAACGGGCAACACTGCTGATCTATTACACCCCTGAACATCCTCAGGTGATGGAGCTGGACCTGAGGATTAGGAATGTAAAAACCGAGATGACCCGTGAATTGCAATTCAAAATCAAGAACTTGAACGATCGGGAAGCCGCACTCAAAGAACAGATCGACCAGTACCGGGGACGCTACCTCGGCTTTCCGAAAGCCGCGATCGAGCTGGTGCGACTTGAGCGAGACGTCAAAATCAACTCAGACCTCTACGCGACGCTGAAGGTCAAGCACCAGGAACTCCTCATCAAGAGCGCAGAACAGATTGAGGAGGTGACGGTCATGGCACCGGCCGTGGCTCCCACCGCACCAATCAATGCGCCAAACAATCAGTTGAATATGCTCGTGGGAACCGTGATGGGCATCTTTCTGGGAATCGTGTTGGCCTTTGCGCGGGAATCGTTCGACACCTCCATCGGGACGATCGAGGGAGTCGAGGAGTTTCTCAAGGTTCCGGTCTTGGGCGTCATTCCCCGATTCGACGAAAAGGAAATGCTAGAAACCACTGCGAAGGTGCTTCCCCCGGCGACCAGTCGAGAGACGATCCAGACCGTTTCGAAGCTGATCTGCCTGGTCGATCCTAACTCCGTGCTGGCCGAAAGTTTCCGATCTCTGCGGACAAACATCCAGTTTACCAGCATGGATCGGAGAGTGAAGTCCATTCTCTTTACCAGCGCCGGCCTGGGCGAGGGAAAGACCACCACTGTGGTGAACATGGCGATCACACTGGCCCAGGAGGGCCAACGCGTCTTGCTGGTGGACGCCGACTTGCGGAGGCCGATCATTCACAAACGGCTTGGCCTCGAACGTAAACCGGGCCTGATCGAGGCCCTCGAAGGGACGATACCCTGGAGAAAGTCGGTGCGGACGGTAACAGACCTAATGCTCGGCACGCTGGGAGTCGATCGCATGATCAACACACCCGGCATGGACCTTCTCAGTGTGCTAACCAGTGGGGCCACGTCGGAAAGTGCCGGCGACTCGCTGAACATGGCCAAGATCGCGAAACTGGTCTCCGAAATGCAGGAAGAGTATGATGTCGTGCTCATTGATAGCCCCCCTATTCTCCCGATTACCGATGCCGTGACGGTCAGTTCTCAGGTAGATGGCACCATCCTGGTCTATCAGGTCGGCCGCATCGGGAGGAACGCGCTCAAGCGTGCCAAGTTTCTCCTCGACCATGCCCATGCCCATGTGCTGGGCGTGGTCCTCACCAACGTGCACGCTGAAATCACACCGGAGTACGGCTACTACGAATACGCATACCGCTGAGGCCTCTCGGGACTGGTGAGCACGGCAAAAGGGGCGGGGTGATGCGGCGTGATGGTATGGGGACTCCCATGTGGGTGGTCATGCTGGCACAGGGGATCGCAAGTGGCCAAGCCGGAAACCGGATCCACATCGTTTGAAATCCTGGTCCCTTTGATCATGGCGGTCTCCCTCGCGCTGGTCATCGGGACGACCAAGCCGACCCTCGGCCTGACACTGATCCTCGGCGCCCTCCCCTTGGTAGTCGCATTTCTCTCTCCTCTGGCTGGTCTCTATTTATTAGTTTTCTCCATGCTTCTAGGTCCAGAGCTGCTTATCGGCGGGATGGGAAGTGGCACAACACTAGGACGCGGTGTGACTCTCCGGTTCGACGATCTCCTTCTGGTGCTAGTAGGAGTGGCTTGGCTGGCCAGAAAGGCCATTTCCAAGCAGGCGGCTCCATTTTTCCGTACTTCGTTAAACAGGCCGATCATGTTCTATACTGCAGCCTGTGTCCTGGCGACATTGATGGGGATTTTGACCGGGCGCGTTAGGCCTGTCGCGGGCTTCTTTTTTCTTCTGAAGTATTACGAATACTTCTTCCTGTATTTCATGACCGTGAACATCGTCACCAATCAGAAGCAAATCAGAAGCTTGGTGGGTGCCAGCCTGGTAACCTGTTTCCTCGTGTCGCTATTCGCACTCTCCCAGATCCCGAGCGGGGAGCGAGTCTCTGCTCCATTTGAGGGACAGGAGGGAGAACCCAACACCTTGGGAGGATACCTGGTGTTCATGGGAGCGGTCCTGGCAGGATTGTTAGTGACTCCTGGGGCTGTCACCAATAGACTGCCCTTGCTGATTCTGTTGGGAGTGAGCGGCATTGCGCTGCAGGCCACTCTCTCGCGGGCGTCGTTTTTAGCGGCTGGGGTAGTCATCATGGGGTTCTTGGGATTTGTCGGACGCCGGAACCCCTTGTTGCTCGCATTTGTGCTGATGGGGCTTCTGACTTCCGCTTGGTGGGCCCCCCAGGCGGTCACAGAACGGATCATGTACACATTCACGCAGCCTCAGGAAGAAGGCCAGATCCGCCTGGGAAGCCTCAGGGTAGATACCTCCACCTCGGATCGGCTCCGCTCATGGCAGCAGTCCTTGGAATATTTCCGGCGGTCTCCCCTATGGGGAACGGGAGTCGCTGGTGGGCCGTTCATGGATGCGATGTATCCGCGGGTTCTTGTTGAGACCGGACTGCTGGGAATGTCCGCATTTCTGGTTCTGCTCTGGGCAGTCTTCCGGACAGGGGTCGCCGGCTATCAGCAGGCCCCCGATCCATTTATGCGAGGAGTGGCACTCGGGTTCTTATTGGGGTTTATAGGCCTGCTGGTGCATGCTGTTGGCTCCAATACCTTTATCATTGTGCGGATCATGGAGCCATTCTGGCTGTATGCGGCGCTGATCGTCAGAATGTTGATCATGCACAACGCCCACCCGGTTTCAGAGACCAGCCCGGTTGCCCAACGGGCGAACGATCGAGAAATAGCGCCGAGAGGACTCAAGTCCGCCTAAGGTAGATCGGCTCGATCAGGAAATGATGGAATGGAACGTGTGATGGGCCGAATACGCCGAGGAAGTCTCTTCTTCAACGTCACGACCCTCGTCTCCGCCCAAGCCGTTGTTAAGCTCCTCAATTTCGCCGTGTCTATTGCCGTCGTCCGCTACCTGGGAACCCAAGAGTTGGGGCGCTACGCCTATATTCTGGCCTTTGCCTATCCATTTGGCGCCTTGGCAGACTTTGGGTTGGCCACTTATGCGATCAGGGAGATGAGTCGTGACCGTGCTCGCGAGGAAGAGGTCGTAGCCATCCTCCAACGTGCGTTGCTTTGGCTTGCCGGGCTGGGATGGGTAGCCATGATGGGGCTGGCGACCTTGCTTCCACATGATGCGACGATATTGGCCTGTCTTGCCTTAGCCGGATGCTCGAGCCTGCTCTCAGCCATTACGACTCCTTTGTTAGTCCTCCTGACAGCCCGCGAAGATCTCCATCTTGTGTCGCTCTATCAAGTCGTCGCCTCATTGTTGGGATCTGCGGCGACCATGACCGTTCTGCTTCTGGGAGGGACCTCGCTTGCCCTGCTGATGGCTGCGACCATGGCCAATGGAGTCCTGTTGGCCATTGCTCATGTCTTCGTTGAGCAGAAACCTTCCCTGCCTAGGGTTCAGTTCACCTCGATTCAGTGCATGGTACGGGAAGCGCTTCCCTTTGGGCTCTTGCTACTAGGCTTTGCGCTCTATTATCGGGTGGATATGACTATGTTGCAGTGGCTCCGCACCGAAGAGGAAGTCGGAAACTATGCGGCCGCCTATCGGTTTCTCGATGTCGTAATCCCTCTGGCAGCCTCTATCGGAAGGCCTTTTTACCCTCGTCTGTCAGGCATCACTGGGCGGGACCCTCAAGGTGTTCGGGATCTCCTTGAGGCAACATGGCGACCGCTTCTGGCCCTTGGCCTTCCTCTCTCGTTTGGGACCGTCTACGTCGCCGAGCCGTTAACCATCGCTCTGTTCGGCAGTGACTTCACAGACGCCGGGCGCCTGCTCCAGATTCTGATCTGGGGAAGTATCCCTCTCTTTTTGATTACGATACCTACTCAAGCGCTGATGGCTGCCAACCTGGTTCTCCCCCTCGCAGGTGTCTATGGCCTCAGCGTAGCAGTGAATGTCCTGGCCAACTTCTTCCTGATCCCACAATGGGGTGCGGGAGGGGCCGCGTGCGCGACCGTTCTATGTGAATGGCTGAACCTTGTTCTGGTAGTCCGCATCGTTCGTCGAGAATTTTCAGTCTCGCTTGCAGGCCAAGGGCTCTGGCGATATATTTTGGCTGCTGTCGCAATGGTCTCCGTACTGTGGACGATCCAGGGCTATGGGTTAACGGTAGAAATCTTCTTTGGGGCAATGGCGTACTGTGCAGCACTCCTCATGCTGGGCTGTGTACGGCTTCATGACGTTGCAGCCTTGAAGCGATTCTTTCAAACAGCGAACGTATGGAAGCCTCGCGCATAACGAAGGACATGATCGTCCCCATCCTGCGTGACGTGTTCCGTGTGTGGGATCACAGAGTCAGGGAAGGGTGTGACAACCATGGAGCTGAGTCACTCATCGTGCAGGATGCACACCGTATCACACAAACCTTAGCGTTGCTTCACGACTGCAAGGCCCCCGGCAGGCTGCTTGAGATCGGGACTGGATATTTAGGCTTGGTGGTGGCTCTCCGGCGGTTATTCCCCGGAGCCAAGATAACAGGATTGGAATATCCAGGCCGGCGTTACATTTGGATACAAGACTATCGGACCAGGCTGACAGCCGAAAGGATTCAATTGGTCGCGACGGATGTCGTCCGCTCCGGCATTCCATTCCATTCCAAATCGTTTAATCTTGTGATCGTGGCAGAAGTTGTCGAACATTTGCCGCCGAATGCACTTCCAGCTTTCTTGAGAGAGGTCGCTCGGTCCATGGTCACAGGCGGCTCGCTGCTCATCACAACCCCGAACCTGGCCTCATGGACGAATCGAGAGCTTCTCTTGCGGGGCGACTCTCCAGGACAACAGAGCCCTGCGTTGATCATCGACGGAGCCTATGGGCACCTGCGACTCTATACGATGGAAGAGCTGGTCCAGTTGCTTCAGCAAGCTGGGTTCTCAGTCGTTCGGCGGACCTTCATCGATCAAATTCAGCTTGGCCTATCACGGATCAGGCGTCTGATCAGAATAGCCCTCAACCCTGTGAAGGGCCTGTGGCCTGCATTGCGCGATACCTGTGTCATCCTGGCTGTCCGCAATGAAGGCTGAATGAGCGATCAATGGTCACACCCTGGCGCCCTTGACAGGAAGCATTGTGGTAGCAAGCATCACGAATCATCTTGTGTGGTTATAATGTCGTACTTAAAGTCTTTCTTAACTTATTTCTTGCGTCGCCCTTTTCCCCTAGAGACAAGACTCCTCCGGTTCATGGCAACGCGATATGCGATGCGTCTGCCATACCAGGATGTTCCGTCCTATGCTGCTGGTGAAGATATGAGGGCCCCGTCCGGCATACTCAATCGCAGCGGCATGAT
>Ga0187893_10006616_pt1 | contig 19675 bp, 16 predicted proteins | sample MA1701074metaG_FD_139574 | JGI IMG/M metagenome (GOLD analysis project Ga0187893, IMG submission 139574) | White microbial mat communities from a basaltic lava cave in the Kipuka Kanohina Cave System on the Island of Hawaii, USA - MA170107-4 metaG ... | reverse complement strand
TACGGAGATGGTGATGCCGGGTGATAATACGGAGATGCATGTGCAGTTGATCCAGCCGATCGCGATGGACGAAGGGTTGCGGTTCGCGATCCGTGAGGGCGGGCGCACGGTGGGCGCCGGCCGTGTGATCAAGATCCTCAAGTGAGTCGGTCTTTGGGTTCGCGTTGCGTCGGTCTCCGCTCCAGGATCACTTTAGGTCGCTTCGACCGACGCAACGCGAACCTTGAACACCTGTCGCTGATGGTTGATTGTTGGGCCGGTTCCTCCGGGTGCCCGTCCTCGTTGGCTCGTGAATCTTGTTGAAGCTGGAAACCCCGCACGTCGCGGGTGGGACGGAAGTTGTACGTTTAGGTTAGGAAGATTTTATGGCGAAGAGTGATACTCGGCCGATTATTACGCTTGCTTGTACTGAGTGCAAGGAGCGGAATTATGTGACTACTAAGAATCGCCAGAAGCAACGTGAGCGCCTTGAGCTTCGGAAGCACTGTTCGCGCTGTAACCGGCACACACCCCACCGGGAGACGCGGTAAGCGCGTCAAGGTTCGGCCATGGGGGTATCGTTATCTCCACCGACCACAGGAGGGTCATGACTGCACGATTGGCAACGAATGCGGAGATTAAGGCGAAAGAGGTCCGGCTTATCGGGCCGGATGGGAAGCAGATCGGGATCGTCCCGTTGAAGGTGGCGATCGACGCGGCTCGTAGCGTCGAGCTCGATCTGGTCGAGGTGGCGCCGAACGCGACTCCGCCGGTCGCGAAGGTGATGGACTACGGGAAGCACGTATACGAGCAGGAGCGGGCAGAGCGGCAGGCTCGCAAGAGCCAGAGGGGCGCGGGCCAGAAGGCGATGCGGCTCCGGCCAAAGATCGATGAGCACGACTTCGAGACCAAAGAGCGGCAGATTCGAAAGTTCCTGGAGGCCGGTCACTCGGTCCGTATTCAGGTGATGTACCGGATGCGTGAGCTGCGGAGGCCGGAGATGGGGCTCAAGCTGCTCGATCGCCTCGCCGAAGAGCTCGCCGACGTCGGCCACGTCGAGACTCGCTCCCCGCTGCAGGGGCGGTTTGCGACGATGGTCCTCGCCCCGAACGCCGGTACCACGAGCGGCCATTAGCGCGTCCGAATGCGAGGGGGCGGATCATCACGCTGAACCATGACCGTATCGGTCACCGCTACCCGCCGTTCCGATACGAGGTCTGCAGGGAGAAGGTCCGCGAGTACGCGCTCGCGACCGGGGCGAGCGACGAGGTCTACCAGCGGGACGACGGTGATCTCGTCACGCCACCCACCTTTGTGGCCTGCTTCACGATCCTGCGCGCGGCGGCGCCGCTGCTCTCAGACCCCATGTTGGGCGCCCACTCGAACATTCTCCACGCGAGCCAGGAGTACGACTTCCACCGTCCCCTCCGCCTCGGCGACGTGCTGAGGTGCACCCCGTCCATCACGGGCCTGGTCAACCGGCGTGGCAATGACTTTCTGACCCTACAGGTCGACTGTGTCGACGCGGACTCGGGCGATCCCGTGGTGACGAGCCGCGGGATCCTCGTGTTCTTGGGCCCACAGGCGTAGCGATGCCACGATTCGAGGAGGTCGAGGTCGGCCAACGGATCCCACCGCGGGCGCAAGCGTTGGACCAGGCGCGGCTGATTCACTACGCCGGCGCAAGCGGCGACTACAACCCTCTGCATTGGGACGCCGAGTTTGCCCAGCGCATCAGCCCAACAAAGGGAATCATCGCGCACGGCATGCTCAATATGGGCATCTTGTCCACTACGGTGACGGACTGGGCCGGCGGGCCGGAAAATATCGCCCACCTCGCGGTGAGCTTCCGCGCCCCCTGCCCGGTCGGCTCGACCGTCACCTACGGCGCCGAGGTGATCGCGCTGGACCCCCAGCACCGCACCGCGACCCTGTCGATCTGGGCCGAGCTGGAGGGCGGCGAGCGAATCATCGACCGCCGCAAATCCCGCGCCATCGTCCGCCTAGCCTGACGAGCTCACTCAGTGGACCCATTCGACGTCGACGCATTCCTCGCGCAACCGCTGACCGCGCGCCTGGCAACCGCCGGGCCAACCGTGCGGGTTCCTGTGGGACGACGCCGCCTTTTGGTGACCTCGCCACGGTATGGTCAGGCAGGTCGTGGCACCGTCTGGCTGTCCTGCGCCCACCGCTCAACCTGCGTTGTACGCCTCCGAAGCGGTGGATCAGGCTTAGGATCATGGCGTGCTAGCCACGGCCGACTCGAGTGGCGCGGCTGCGCCTGCGCAACTACACTCGACGAACCGCTGCCGGTCGGCAGTGGTTTTTGATGTCCCAACCCTCACCCCGCCAATCAGGGGATTGAAACAACCTAGACCTATAGGGGCGTAGCTCAACTGGTAGAGCGTCGGTCTCCAAAACCGAAGGTCGGGGGTTCGAGCCCCTCCGCCCCTGCGCAACAGCCCCGTCCGAAAGGTGCGACGGTGTCGAAGTCCGACGTCGAGCGTCAATCGTCACAACCGCAACCGCAGCCGCAAGCTCGCCAGCGCACGGGTCCCCGCCAGTTCCTGCGGGAAGTGCGCGGCGAGATGAAACGTGTGGCATGGCCGTCACGCAAGGAGGTCGCGTCCTATTCGGTCGTTGTCCTCGTGACGGTCTCGATCCTTATCGCGTTCGTGTTCTTGCTGGACAGCGTCTTCGGCCGGTTCGTCCTCTGGATCTTCGGATGAGTGACGAACGCCTAAGGAGCGTCGAGATCGACGAGACCGAGGTCCAGGCAGACAGTCTGGAGAGCGCGGAGCTGGAGTCTCCCGAGTCGCAAGAGATCCTTGACGAGATGGACGACGACGAGGAGGACGACCTCTCGGACCTTCTGTCGGCCGCGGGTGCGGGGCGCCGCGAGTCCGTGGACGACATCGAGATCGATCTCGGTCTGCCAGACCTGTCTCCACCGACGCTTGCGTCGGCACCCGAGCGAGAGCGAGAGCCGCGAGTCGACTACGCGCGCCTGGATGGTGACTACTACGTGGTCCACACGTATGCGGGTTACGAGGCCAAGGTACGGGCGAACCTGGAGAGCCGGATCCAGTCCATGAACATGGAAGACCGGATCTTCGAGGTCATCATCCCGACCGAGGATGCGGTCGAGATCAAGGGGGGAAAGAAGCAAACCGTCCAGCGGAAGGTGTTCCCGGGCTATGTGCTGGTCCGTATGGAGCTCGACGACGACTCTTGGTATGTCGTGCGGAACACTCCCGCGGTGACCGGGTTCGTCGGCCCGCCCGGGGCCAAGCCCGTGCCGCTCTCGCTGCGCGAGGTGGAAGACATCCTTCGCGAGCCGGAGGAGGGGGCAGAGGCCATTCCCAGCGTGGACTACGAGGAAGGCGAGAACGTGCGCGTCACCTCGGGCCCGTTCGCAGACTTCACCGGCACGATTTCCGAGATCAACGCCGATCAGTCGAAACTGAAGGTGCTTGTGTCCATCTTCGGACGCGAGACTCCCGTAGAACTCGGGTTCGACCAGGTCGCCAAGCTTTAGGACATTCAATGGCGAAAAAAGTCATGGTCACGATGAAGATGGAGCTCAAGGCGGGGGAGGCTACGCCCGCGTATCCCGTCGGTCCGGCATTGGGCCAGCACGGTGTCAACATCATGGAGTTCTGCCGGTCGTACAACGAGCAGACGAGCGCGATGCGCGGCGAGCTGATCCCGGCCGAGATCACCATCTACGAGGATCGGACCTTCACGTTCGTCACCAAGACGCCACCCGCCGCATCGTTGCTGCGGAAGGCGGCTGGTGTCGAGAAGGGCTCCGGCGAGCCGAACCGCACGAAGGTCGGTAAGGTGAGCAAAGACGCCGTGCGACAGATCGCCGAGCGGAAGATGCCGGACCTCAACGCGGACGACATCGACCAGGCCTCCAAGATCATCGCGGGCACGGCCCGCAGCATGGGCATCACCATCGAATAGCAGAGCAACGTCCGTGGGAGGGCGCCTTCTGGCACCCGCCAGCTACCACAGGAGGAAACAGATATGCGTACGCGCGGCAAGCGGTACGAGGTCGCGGCCGCCAAGGTCGACCGTGAGCGGTTTTACAGCCCCACAGAAGCGATGACCCTCGTCAAGCAGACGGCGACGGTCAGCTACGACCCCACCATCAACCTCGCGATCCGGCTCGGTATCGACCCCCGCAAGGCGGACCAGATGGTCCGCGGGTCCGTTGCGCTGCCGAACGGGATCGGCAAGAGCGTACGAGTCGCGGTCTTCGCCGACGGACCGAAGGCGGCGGAGGCGACGCAAGCTGGTGCGGACATCGTCGGGCCCGAGGAGATCATCCCGATGATCGAGGCGGGCCGCCTCGACTTCGACGCGGTGGTCGCCACGCCCGATCAGATGGGCAAGCTCGGTCGGTACGGGAAGATCTTGGGTCCTCGCGGCCTGATGCCCAATCCGAAGACCGGCACGGTCACGATGGACGTCGGCAAGGCCGTCAGGGAGATCAAGGCGGGGAAGGTGGACTACCGCTCAGACCGCCAAGCGAACCTCCACCTCATCTTGGGGAAGGGCTCGTTCGAGGCTCGTAAGCTCGTGGAGAACTACGGAGCCGTCATCGACGAGCTCATCAGGGTTCGCCCGGCCGCCGCGAAGGGTCGGTACCTCCGCACCATTCACGTCGCCAGCTCTCAGGGGCCGAGCATCCGGGTCGACCCGACGAGGACGCGCGACTTCTGGGAGGAGCCGGCCGCGTAGGCGCCGTCGACGGCTATGGTGACCGCGGAGGGGCTCCGACGCCTCCCATTCGACTACTACGGGCGCTATCAGCTCGCGGCCGATGTGGTCGACGCCGTCAGGAGCTCGTCCCCCGCCGCCGTGCTTGACGTCGGTGGGGGGCCTGGGTCGCTCGCGACCTTCCTCGGCGGCGATCGTGTCGTTGCCAGCGATCTCGCGGTTTCGCGATGGCACGAGCCCGCACCCACCCTCGTGATGGCCGACGGCGCCGCGCTGCCGTTCCCTGACCGGGCGTTCGACGTCGTGGTGACCCTGGACACGCTGGAGCACGTCGTGCCGAAGAAGCGGTCCGCCGTCCTGCGTGAGCTGATGCGGACGTCTCGCGGCTGGGTCTTCGCGGTGTGCCCGTGCGCCACGGCGGGGGTGGCGGAGGCGGACGCGGCCCTGCTGTCGTACGTCCGAACGGTCTTCGGTGAGGAGTTCTCGACCGTCACGACACTGCAGGAGCATCTCGCGTTCGGCCTCCCGGACGCGTCACAGGTCGAGGCGGTCCTGCGTGAGCAGGGGGGAGAGGTCGCCCGGTTCCCCAGCGGCCGGCTGGACCGCTGGCTGCCCATGATGATGCTGTTCTTCCATCTGATGCGCCTCGGCCGTGACGACCCGGTCGAGCGCGTCCAGGCGTGGTACAACCGTCTGTTCTATGCCGACGACCTGCGCGAACCCTCCTACCGCCAAGCCTTCCTCTGCCGCCTGGACGGTGCGCCGGGTCCCCCGATTGACGAGGTCGTCGCACGCATCCTGCCCGACCAGCTCTCGCTGACGGCGGACGCGTCCGGATTCTCGGCGCTACAGGCGGGCCTGCGCGAGGAGCTGACGCGGGTCGCCGGCGAGTATCGGGAAAGAATCGCCCAGCTTGAGGTCGAGCTTGCGGCCGCCCGCGCCGAGGCCGCCCGCGAGGCCAACCGCGCCGCCGCGCTCGAACGATTCCGCGAACGCGTCCTGAGCCACCCCCTGGTCCGCGCCCGAGGCGCCCTCCGCCGCCGCTTCCTGGCCTAGCCAGGACCAGCTTTTGCGCGCTCACGCGCATTTCCAGGCGATATATTGAGCTGTTCGCCTCCCCCGGCGCTGGATGGGCTCCCCTTTTGCGCGCCCCCGCGCAAAAAGAGTTAGACATAGTTATCCCCAACCTGATGCGCCATGATCTTGACAGTGCTTGTTAAACCACCACAATCCCATGCATGGCATTTCTTTGTGAAACGGCGCTTCGCCTTATGTCCCAGCAGTACGGGCTTATCACGCGGCCTCAGCTACTGCGGTGCGAGCATACGCACGGCGAGATCGCCGGGCATGTGCGGAGGACAAACCTTGAGACAGTGCTCTGTGGCACATATCGAATCCGCGGCAGTGGTGTACCAGTCGAGCAGTGGCCAATGGCATGTCAGCTGCGGTGCCGCCCTAAGGCTCGGCTGAGCGGCGAATTGGTTCTTGGCTTGCTCGGGGTGAAGGGCTGCTCATCGCAGGCGCAGCCCCTCGTGCTTGTCCCGGATGGCCGTAAGGTGCAGCAGGTACCCTTCCTGGTGCGCACGGATCCCGCGCCTGACCGATTCGGGGCGACTCGGGAAGCCCTCAAGATTACGGTTCCTGCCCTAGCTGTCGTTGAGATAGCTCGGACGGCTGACGACCGGCGGCTCCGGACCACCATCGACGCCGCCCGCTGGGCGAACCTTCTCGACGCGAGACGTCTGGAGCGGTGCGCGAGCGGCCTTGGACGGCACCCGGGAGCTGAGCGAGTTCTGTGCCTTCTCCGCTCGGGAGAACTCGCACTTAGGAGCGAAGGTGAACGCGGCTTGCGGAACATATTTTGTGGGTTTCAGCCGGAGCCGGAGTACAACGTCTGGATCGCTCCACATCTTTGCGTGGACCTGCTGTGGCGGGACTGCTCTTACATCCTCGAGTATGACGGAGAGGAATACCACGCTGGCGAGCTCGGGCGGGCAAGGGACCGACCTCGCGACCAGGAACTGAAGCGTCGCGGCTACCACGTCGACCATCTGACGAAGGGCGACCTACGCCATCCCGAGGCGACCCGCGCCAGGGTCCTCGCCGTGCGCAGCGCGCTACTGTCTCGGCGTTTGGGTCGACTAGCAGGTTGCTCATGTGCGCGCGAGCATCTACCATCCCTCTTCAAGCCGAAGACCGCTGGTTCTGCGCGTGCGCGCGGGGAAGGTGCCCATTGGGCCGGCCAGCGTAGGCGAGATGACGAAGCCCTAGTGCAGGGTCTGCGCGCCTCCCGTGGTCTTCGGGAGGTTTTTTCTTGGGATCAGGAGGATGGCTGATGCCGCGACCGGAGAAAGTCGCTGTCGTCGACGAGGTTCGTGACCGGATGCAGAGCTCGACGGCGACGCTGTTGACCGACTACCGCGGGTTGTCCGTCACGGATCTCCGGGCGTTGAGGTTGCAGCTGCGTGAGACGAACGCCGAGTACAAGGTCGCGAAGAACACGCTGGTCCGTATCGCCACTCGTGAGGCCGGCTTTGACGTGCCGGACGAGGTGCTGGCTGGGCCGACGGCGATCACGTTCTGCGCGGGTGACCCCGTTGCGACCGCGAAGGTGCTCCGCGCATTCTCCCGGCAAAACCCGGCATTGATCCTCAAGGGGGGAATCCTTGAGGGCGCGGTCCTGTCGGCCGAAGAAACCCTTCGCCTTGCTGAGCTGGCCTCGCGAGAGGAGCTGCTCGCCCGGCTTGCGGGGCTGTTCGAGGCCGTGCTCGCGCTTCCCGCCCGGTTGGCCCAGGCGAACCTCACCAAGATGGCACGACTGGTCGCCGCGCTGATCGCCAAGCGCGAGGAGCCTTCAGAGGCGGCCGACACCCCGTAATCCCAAAAGCAGAAAAGTAAGGAGCGAGAGCACATGGCAAAGCTGAGCAGCGACGAGCTGATCGACTCGTTCAAGGAGATGACCCTCCTCGAGCTGAGCGAGTTCGTGAAGCGGTTCGAGGAAGAGTTCGACGTCACCGCTGCCGCGCCGGTGGCCGTCGCGGCGGCGGCGCCAGGTGAGGCGGCACCGGAGGTAGAGGAGAAGACCTCCTTCGACGTTGTTCTGACTGGCGCTGGCGAGAAGAAGATCCAGGTCATCAAGGAGGTCCGCGCGCTGACGACCTTGGGCCTGAAAGAGGCGAAGGACCTGGTGGACAACGCGCCTAAGCCGGTCTTGGAAGGCGTCAACAAGGAGACCGCGGACAAGGCCAAGGGGCAGCTCGAGGCGGTCGGCGCCAGCGTCGAGCTCAAGTAGATCGTCCGTTTCGAGCCTGCTGTACCGGGCTGGGGTAGGGTGGGTCGGCGATCCCCAGCCCGGATCGCCACCATCCTCTTGACGAGCAGCCCAGCGGGTGGCACTGTTCGTTTTGCGGGGAGTTGAAAGCGGTGTAGCCGCGGGCTACACTGCTTGTCCGCGCTTCCAACTCTGGTCGTTATCCTGCGCCCATATACGATCACCCACGAACATCATTGAACCGGGAGGCCATGTTCGCTTCCCGGCTGTACCTGTTGCGGGATCGCCCCTGCCGGCGGGCGCTCCGGAACCGTCCTCACCCGCGGAGGAGTCACTCTTGACGACGCTTCGTACTCGCGATGCCACCTTCCCCGCCGCGGTCGGCGCCCCTAGGGCCGACCGGCTGTCATTCGCCAAGATCTACGAGCCGTTGCCCGTAGAGGATCTCGACCTCGTCGCGATCCAGCGCGAGTCCTTCCGCTGGTTGAAGGAGCGGGGGCTCACCGACGTCTTCGAGGAGATCTCTCCGATCGAGGACTTCACGGGGCAGATGGCACTGTCGTTCTCCGATCACCGCTTCGAAGAACCGAAGTACTCCCAGGAGGAGTGCAAGGAGAAGGACCTTACCTACTCCGCGCCGCTATTTGTCACCGCGGAGTTTGTCAATCGGACAACTGGGGAGATAAAGTCACAGACCGTCTTCATGGGAGACTTCCCGATGATGACCGGGGGCGGGACCTTCATTATCAACGGGACCGAGCGCGTCGTGGTGTCCCAGCTTGTCCGGTCGCCCGGTGTGTACTTCGACGCGGCCATCGACAAGGTGACCGGCCGGGACGTGTTCGGTTGCAAGATCATCCCGTCCCGCGGGGCATGGCTCGAGTTCGAGGTCGACAAGCGTGGCTTCGCCGGAGTCCGCGTCGACCGCAAGCGCCGCCAGCACCTGACCGTGCTGTACCGGGCGTTGAAGGGCATTGTGTACGACATGACCGCCGGCGAGTACGTGCTCGCCGAGCGCGAGGTGCTCGAGAGCCCGGTCATGGACTCCGAGGTCCTCGACTTCTTCGAGCACGACGCGACGATCGCGCAGACCTTGGAGAAGGACGGTCTCGTTACCCCGAGCGACGCGTTACAGGACATCTACCGCAAGCTGCGCCCGGGAGAGCCGCCGACACCTGAGTCGGCGGGTGGGCTCTTGATCAACCTGTTCTTCAACAACAAGCGGTACGACCTCGCGAAGGTCGGGCGCTACAAGGTCAACAAGAAGATGGGCGAGGAGCTCGTCCGCTTGAGCCTACGCTCACCTGACGAGGCAAAACCGCTCATCGATCTCGCGACGCCGCAGCGGCTGATCGACGCCGCTGCCAACGCCACCGACCTGGCCCGATACGCGCGCCTGCCAGGTGAGGCGTCCTCGCCGTCGTTCTCCAGCATTCTCACCAAGGAGGACGTCCTCGCGACCATGGCGTACCTCGTCAAGCTCGCGGCCGGTGCCCCCGGGTACGACACGGACGACATCGACCACTTTGGGAACAGGCGCCTGCGCAGCGTGGGCGAGCTGATCCAGAACCAGGTCCGCATCGGCCTGTCGCGGATGGAGCGGGTGGTGCGCGAGCGCATGACCACCCAGGACGTCGAGGCGATCACGCCGCAGACATTGATCAACATCCGCCCGGTCGCCGCGTCGATCAAGGAGTTCTTCGGCGCGTCCCAGCTGTCGCAGTTCATGGACCAGACGAACCCGTTGTCGGGTTTGACCCACAAACGGCGCCTGTCGGCGCTCGGCCCGGGCGGCCTCTCGCGCGAGCGGGCGGGGTTCGAGGTCCGGGACGTCCACCCTTCTCACTACGGCAGGATGTGCCCGATCGAGACCCCTGAAGGTCCGAACATCGGCCTCATCGGGTCGCTCGCGACCTATGCCCGGATCAACGAGTTCGGGTTCGTCGAGACTCCCTACCGCAAGGTCGTCGAGGGAGTCGTGACGACGCAGATCGACTACCTCACCGCGGACGAGGAGGACCGGCAGGTCATCGCGCAAGCGAACGCGCCGCTGCAACCGGACGGCCGGTTCGCGAACCCGTACGTCCTCTGCCGGGTCGGCAAGAACGGCGAGCCTCGCGAGGTCGTACCGGACGAGGTCGACTACATGGACGTCTCGCCACGCCAGATTGTCTCGGTGGCCGCGGCGATGATCCCCTTCCTTGAGCACGACGACGCGAACCGCGCCCTCATGGGCACCAACATGCAGCGCCAGAGCGTGCCGCTGCTGCGCAGCGACTCTCCCTACGTCGGTACCGGCCTGGAGAGCAAGGCGGCCCGGGATGCCGGCGATGTCATCGTCGCGGAAGGGAGCGGGACCATTGTCGAGGTCGCCGCTGACCGGATCATCATCAAGACCGACGACGGCAAGCTCGAGAAGCACTTCCTCCACAAGTTCGAACGCACCAACCAGGGCACCTGCTACAACCAGAAGCCCATCATCGACGAGGGCGACATGGTCATGGCCGGCCAGGTCATCGCCGACGGCCCGTGCACGGACAAGGGTGAGATGGCCCTCGGGCAGAACCTGCTCGTCGCCTTCATGTCATGGGAGGGCTTCAACTTCGAGGACGCGATCATCCTGTCCGAGCGCCTGGTGAAGGACGATGTCCTCACCTCGATCCACATCGAGGAGCACGAGGTCGACGCCCGTGACACGAAGCTCGGGGCCGAGGAGATCACCCGAGACATCCCGAATGTCTCCGAGGAGGTGCTCGCGAACCTCGACGAACGCGGGATCATCCGGATCGGCGCGGAGGTCAGGGACGGCGATGTGCTCGTCGGCAAGGTGACCCCTAAGGGCGAGACCGAGCTGACCCCCGAAGAGCGCCTGCTCCGCGCGATCTTCGGCGAGAAGGCTCGCGAGGTGCGTGACACCTCGCTGAAGGTGCCACACGGCGAGACCGGTCGCGTCATCGGGGTCCGTACGTTCTCCCGCGAGGAGGGCGACGAGATGCAGCCGGGCGTGAACGAGCTGGTGCGCGTGTACGTCGCCCAGAAGCGGAAGATCTCCGACGGGGACAAGCTCGCGGGGCGCCACGGCAACAAGGGCGTGATCTCGAAGATCCTGCCCATCGAGGACATGCCGTTCCTCGCGGACGGCACTCCGGTCGACGTCGTCTTGAACCCGCTCGGTGTGCCGAGCCGGATGAACGTCGGCCAGGTGCTGGAGACCCACCTCGGATGGGTTGCGGCGAACGGTTGGAACTACGACGTATCGCCGGAATGGTTCCAGCGGATGGGTTGGGACGATGACATGCGGAGCTACCCGTCCGGCAACAAGCTGGCCACCCCCGTGTTCGATGGGTGCCGTGAGGACGAGCTGACGAGCCTGCTCGCCAACACCCGGCCGAACCGGGACGGGCTCCGGCTCGTCGACGGTACGGGGAAGGCGGTGGTCTTCGACGGCCGGTCTGGCGAGCCGATCGACCAGCCGATCACCGTCGGGTACATGTACATCCTGAAGCTGTTGCACCTGGTCGACGACAAGATTCACGCGCGCTCGACCGGACCGTACTCGATGATCACCCAGCAGCCATTGGGTGGGAAAGCGCAGTTCGGTGGCCAGCGCTTCGGCGAGATGGAGGTATGGGCTCTAGAGGCCTACGGCGCCGCCTATGCGCTACAGGAGCTGTTGACCGTCAAGAGCGACGACGTGCTCGGCCGTGTGAAGGTCTACGAGGCGATCGTCAAGGGTGAGAACATCCCCGAACCAGGTATCCCCGAGTCGTTCAAGGTATTGATCAAAGAGATGCAGTCGTTGTGCTTGAACGTCGAAGTCCTGTCCGCCGAAGGCCAGGAGATCGAGTTCCGCGAACAAGACGAAGACGCCTTCCGTGCCGCAGAGGAGCTAGGAATCGACCTGAGTAGACCTGAACGGTACGGAGATGAATTTGGAATCGGCAGCTAGGGGCGGTAGGAGCTCGAATGCTTGACGTAAACAACTTTGACGAGCTTCGGATTGGGCTTGCGACTCAGGACCAGATTCGCATGTGGTCCAACGGTGAGGTCAAGAAGCCCGAGACGATCAACTACCGTACATTGCGTCCTGAGAAGGACGGGTTGTTCTGCGAGAAGATCTTCGGGCCCTCGCGGGACTGGGAGTGCTACTGCGGAAAGTACAAGAGGGTCCGCTTCAAGGGCATCATCTGTGAGCGTTGTGGCGTCGAGGTCACGCGGTCAAAGGTGCGGCGCGAGCGGATGGGGCACATCGAGCTCGCCGCCCCGGTCACCCACATCTGGTACTTCAAGGGCGTCCCGTCGCGGCTTGGATATCTCCTCGACCTCGCGCCGAAGGACCTGGAAAAGGTCATCTATTTCGCCGCGTATATCATCACGTCCGTCGACATGGATGCCCGTCATGAGGCCCTGCCAAAGCTCGAAGAAGAGATCTTCGCCGACAAGAAGAGGATCGAACGAGAGCTGGGGGTCGAGCGCGAGTCCCTGCTCCAGGAGCTGGAGCAAGAGCTGGCCGAGCTCGAAGACGCGAAGGCCAAGGCCGACGTCGTCCGCAAGAAGCGCCGGGAGATAGAGAAACAGCTCAAGTCCGTGGAGCAACGGGCCAGAGACCGCGCCGAGCGCCTCGACGACGTGCTCGACACGTTCCGTGGCCTCGCGCCGAAGCAGCTCATCGGCGACGAGATGCTCTACCGTGATCTGCGCGACCGCTTCGGTGAGTTCTTCACCGGAGGGATGGGCGCCGAGGCGATTCGTGACCTGCTCTGCAAGATCGACTTCGAGGGCGAGGGCGAGTACCTGCGCAAGGTGCTGCAGGACGAGGCCGACAAGATCAAAGCCGGCGTCCGCCGCGCTCGCTCGCAGAAGGCGACGCGTGCGGTGAAGCGGCTGAAGGTGATCGAGGCGTTCCGTCAGACCGGCAACGACCCGACCGCGATGGTGCTCAAGGCCATCCCGGTGATCCCCCCGGACCTGCGCCCCATGGTGCAGCTGGACGGTGGGCGTTTCGCCACGAGCGACCTCAACGACCTCTACCGCCGCGTGATCAACCGGAACAACCGGCTGAAGCGGCTGCTCGACCTCGGCGCGCCCGAGATCATCGTGAACAACGAGAAGCGGATGCTGCAGGAGGCCGTCGACGCGTTGTTCGACAACGGTCGCCGCGGCCGCCCGGTCACCGGGCCGGGGAACCGACCGCTCAAGTCGCTGTCGGACATGCTCAAGGGCAAGCAGGGCCGGTTCCGCCAGAACCTGCTCGGCAAGCGCGTGGACTACTCGGGACGATCGGTGATCGTGGTCGGCCCGGACCTGAAGCTGCACCAGTGTGGGCTTCCCAAGCAGATGGCCTTGGAGCTGTTCAAGCCCTTCGTGATGAAGCGCCTGGTCGACCTGAACTTCGCGCAGAACATCAAGTCGGCGAAGCGCATGGTGGAGCGGGCGCGCCCACAGGTCTGGGACGTGCTCGAAGAGGTCATCCGTGACCACCCCGTGCTCCTGAACAGGGCTCCGACGCTTCACCGCCTGGGGATCCAGGCGTTCGAGCCGAAGCTGGTGGAGGGCAAGGCGATCCAGATCCACCCGCTGGTCTGCGCGGCCTTCAACGCCGACTTCGACGGCGACCAGATGGCGGTGCACCTGCCGCTGTCCGCCGAGGCGCAGGCCGAGGCACGCATCCTGATGCTGTCGTCCAACAACATCCTTTCACCCGCGCACGGGCGGCCGATCGCCACTCCGACCCAGGACATGGTGCTCGGCAGCTACTACCTCACGTTCGCGCGTGGGGTTGACGAGCCTGGGACCAAGCCGGCAGACGAGATCGTCGAGCTGGCCCGAGCGGGGCAGCTCGCCGCCTACTCGGGCCCCGCCGAGCTAATCATGGCGGTCGACGCGAAAGACGTGCATCTTCAGCAATGGGTCCTCGTCCGATTGAAGGACCGTCGCGTGCGGGTCACCGACACGGTCGGCGCGATGGACGGTGTCGAGGCGGATGAAGAGGGGTGCGTGATGTCGCCGCGCGGCGTGCGCATCCTGACCACTCCTGGCCGTGTGTTCTTCAACGAGATCCTGCCGGCGCGCGTCCCGTTCGTGAACCGGCTCGTCGGCAAGAAAGAGCTCGCCGACCTGGTCAACCACTGCGCGGACCACTACACCCGCGCGGAGACCGCCCGCGTGCTCGACGAGATGAAGGACATCGGCTTCCGCTACGCGACCAGAGCGGGGGTGACGGTGTCGATCAGCGACGTCGACGCGCCGCCCGAGAAGGCCGCGATCCTTGCTGAGCATGACGAGCGTGCCCGGTGGGTCGAGGGTCAGTACGCCAAGGGCGTGATCACGATCGACGAGCGTCGCGATGAGCTGGTCCAGATCTGGACCGAGGCGAGGGACCGTGTCGGGCAGGCCATGGAGGCGAACTTCGACCGGCTGAACCCGCTCTACATGATGGCGCACTCGGGCGCCCGTGGGAACATGACGCAGATCCGGCAGATCGCCGGCATGCGCGGGCTGGTGTCCAACCCGCGCGGTGTCACGATCGAGCGGCCGATCAAGTCGAACTACCGCGAGGGCCTGTCGGTGGGTGAGTACTTCATCGCCACGCACGGCGCCCGCAAGGGCCTCGCCGACACCGCCCTGCGAACCGCCGACTCCGGGTACCTCACCCGGCGGCTGGTCGACATCGCGCAGGACCTCATCGTCCGCGAGGACGACTGCGGCACCGAGCGTTCGCTGCCCGTCCGGGTGGGTGAGCGTGACTCGCAGTCGTTGTTCGGGCGCGTGCTCGCCGCGGACGTCCGCATGCCAGGCACCGGCGAGGTGTTGCTGGAGGCGGGGACCGCGGTCACGGACGCGGAGATCCGGCTGCTGCGGACGGTGCTGAGGGACGGGAAGCACCCGGAGACGGGTGAGCCCTTGGCCCCACAGCCTACGCAGCGGGAGCGCGACGTCCGGGTACGGACCGTGTTGAACTGCGAGGCGCAGCACGGCGTGTGCGCGAGCTGCTACGGCCGCGCGTTGGCGGAGGGTGCGCAGGTTCAGATCGGCGAGGCGGTCGGCATCATCGCCGCCCAGTCGATCGGTGAGCCCGGCACACAGCTGACGATGCGCACGTTCCACACGGGCGGGGTCGCGGGTGAGGACATCACCCACGGTCTGCCGCGTGTCATCGAGCTGTTCGAGGCCCGAAGCCCGAAGGGCAAGGCCGAGATCGCTGGGATGTCCGGGACGGTCTCGGTCGAAGAGACCGACAAGGGTCTCGTGATCACGATCACCGATGGCGACGACTCGATCTCAGTGACGGTCTCGCGGCGCGCCCGCCTGCTTGTGGAGGACGGCGACTACGCGATCGTCGGGTCCCAGCTCACCGAGGGCTCGGTCGACCCGCACGAGGTGCTCGAGGTGCAAGGTGCCCGCGAGTGCCAGCGGTTGCTCGTCCGCGAGGTCCAAGGGGTGTACTCCTTGCAGGGTGTCTCAATCCACGACAAGCACATCGAGCTGATCGTCCGGCAGATGCTCCGCCGGGTGAACGTCATCGAGCCGGGTGACACCGGCTTCCTTCCCGGCGAGCTCGTCGACCGCATCCGGTTCCAGGACCAGAACCGGCGCATCGTCGACGAGGGCGGGGATCCCGCCCACGGCCGCCAGATCCTGATGGGCATCACCAAGGCCTCGCTCGCGACCGAGTCGTGGTTGTCGGCGGCCTCCTTCCAAGAGACGACTCGCGTCCTTACCGAGGCCGCGATCGAGGGCAAGCGCGACGGCCTTCTCGGGCTGAAGGAGAACGTGATCATCGGCAAGCTCATCCCGGCCGGCTCGGGATTGAAGCGCTACCGCGCCGTCCAGCCCCTGGCCACCGAGATGCCCCAGCAGGTGACCCCAGCCCAGCTGTTGGACCAGTTCGGCGAGGGAGGGTACGCCTACCCCGACGACGAAGGCTGGACGTTGGGGGAGGGTGGGTATTGACGTTTCCGGGGTCGCGCCGCGCCCTCCGCTCTGCGGGGGTCGCGCCGCGCCGGTTCCGCTCGCGAACGGCCTTTTAGGTCGCTCCACCGACGCGGCGCGACCCCTTCCAGGTTGGCGTCTGCCCTCCTCTTACGGGTCAGGTGGTTGAAAAAGCTGAAAGGCGCTCACGTCGTGGTTTGAGGCGGTAGTGCCGCCCGTTGGCGCTTGTTGTGTGGAGCATTCGCGACGCATGCGTCGCGAATGCTCCACACAGGTGGGGGTCTGGTTGACACGGGGGGTTTCGGCTCGTAGGCTTTGCTGACGTGACGGCGCCCGGCTGTGTCCGGGCGTTCTTCACTGTTGGCCATCCCCAAACGGCGTAACTAGGGACCTTGGCGTCCCCGGTGCAGCACGGCTGGCGGAGTCCGCCGCATGCTGTCGTCGGCGAATGCTGATCGCTGTCCCGGCTCGGCGCGTGCTCGTGGTCACCAGGCGAGCGCCAACCGTCAGTGACAGGTTCGTGCCTCGCCCACGCAATTTCACGGAACAATCCTGGTCAACGACCTGGTGAGGACTGCAGACGATGCCCACCATCCAACAGTTGGTTCGCAAGAGCCGGCAAGCGAAAATCGAGAAGTCGAAGACGCCCGCGCTCAAGGGCTCCCCGCAGCGACGTGGGGTATGCACGCGCGTGTACACGACGACACCGAAGAAGCCGAACTCCGCCTTGCGGAAGGTCTGCCGCGTCCGGCTGACATCCGGGATTGAGGTAACGGCCTACATCCCGGGAGAGGGCCACAACCTCCAGGAGCACTCCAGCGTGCTGGTGCGTGGGGGTCGCGTGAAGGACCTGCCCGGTGTCCGGTACAAAGTGATCCGCGCCGCCCTCGACGCGAGCGGGGTCCGGGACCGCAAGCAGGCGCGGTCTAAGTACGGCGCGAAGAAGGAGGGGTAGCCCATGCCCCGCAAGGGTCCCGCCTCTCGCCGACGGATCGTCGCCGATCCGAAGTATTCCAGCGTCCTCGTCGCGCAGCTGACCAACCGGATCATGCTCAACGGCAAGCGCTCCCTCGCGGAGCGCATCGTCTACGACGCGTTCGACCTGATCCAGCAGCGCACGGGCGCCGACCCGGTGCAAACGTTCAAGAAATGCGTGGACAACGTGAAGCCCACGCTGGAGGTCAAGTCCCGCCGTGTCGGCGGCGCCACGTACCAGGTGCCGATCGAGGTGCGACGAGGAAGGGACACGACCTTGGCGCTGCGGTGGCTCACGAGCTTCTCGCGCCAGCGGCGTGAGCACACGATGGCAGAGCGGCTCGCGGGCGAGATCCTCGACGCGAGCAACAACGTCGGCGCGAGCGTCAAGCGCCGCGAGGACACGCACAAGATGGCGGATGCGAACAAGGCCTTCGCGCACTACCGCTGGTAACCAGTCACACCTTCCCCCGAGATCACACGTATCGAGTAGCGAACCACATGCCGAAGCGAACACACCCGCTCAGCCAGACCCGAAACATCGGGATCATGGCGCATATCGACGCGGGCAAAACGACAACTACTGAGCGCATCCTCTATTACACGGGCCGTAACTACAAGATGGGTGAGGTCCACGAGGGTGCGGCGACGATGGATTGGATGATCCAGGAGCAAGAGCGCGGGATCACCATCACCTCCGCGGCAACTACCGCGCCGTGGAAGGACCACGTCATCAACATCATCGACACGCCGGGCCACGTCGACTTCACGGTCGAGGTCGAGCGGTCCTTGCGCGTGCTCGACGGCGCTGTCGCGCTGTTCGACGCCGTCAGTGGCGTCGAACCCCAGTCCGAGACGGTGTGGCGCCAGGCGGACAAGTACGCCGTCCCCCGGATCTGCTTCGTGAACAAGATGGACCGCGTGGGGGCGGACTTCTTCGCCGCCGTGGGGTCCATCCGCCAGCGGCTTGGCGCGACTCCCGTACCGCTCCAGCTTCCGGTGGGGGCTGAGAGCGATTTCGTCGGAGTGGTCGACCTTCTGGAGATGCGGGCTCGGATCTGGGAAGGCTCAGGCGACGATTACGGCACCACGTGGAACGACGTCGAGATCCCCTCAGACCTCCTCGACCTCGCGCATACCTGGCGAGGCCGGTTGATCGAATCGGCCGCCGAGGTGAACGACACGCTCCTCGAGAAGTTCGTCGAAGGCGAGGAGATCACCAGCGAGGAGCTCGCCGCGGCGGTGCGGGATGCGACGATCGCCAACCTCATCACTCCGGTGCTCTGCGGTTCGGCGTTCAAGAACAAGGGCGTGCAGCTTCTTCTCGACGCCATCGTCGCGTACCTTCCCAGCCCACTTGACGTCCCGCCCATCAAGGGCGTCGACGTCTCCACAGGTGCCCAGATCGAGCGTCGGCCGGGCGAGGACGAACCGTTCAGCGCCTTGGCCTTCAAGATCATGACCGACCCGTACGTCGGCAAGTTGACCTACCTGCGCGTGTACTCGGGTCATGTCGACAAAGGCGACGCGGTCGTCAACTCGACCAAGGACCGCAAAGAGCGCATCGGCCGCATTCTCGCGATGCACGCGAACCACCGCGAAGACCGCGAAGCAGCGTTTACCGGCGACATCATCGCGGTCGTCGGGCTGAAGTTCACGACGACCGGCGACACCCTTTGTGACTCCAAGTCTCCTGTGCTGCTCGAGACAATGGAGTTCCCTGAGCCGGTCATCCACATCGCGATCGAGCCGAAGACCAAGGCGGATCAGCAGAAGCTGGCTGACAGCCTGCAGCGGCTGTCCGAGGAGGACCCGACGTTCCGGATCCACACCGACCAGGACAGCGGCCAGACCATCCTCGGCGGGATGGGTGAGCTTCATCTGGAGGTGCTCGTCGACCGGCTGCTGCGTGAGTTCAAGGTCGACGCGAACGTGGGCAAGCCTCAGGTTGCCTACCGTGAGACGATCGCGAGGCCCGTCCGTGACTGCGTGCTCCGCTTCAAGCGGCAGACGGGTGGCTCGGGCCAGTTCGCTGAGATCGAGATCACGCTCGAGCCGACCGGCAAGCTCGCCGATACGCCGCGCCAGATTCTCGACGACAGGGGTGAGTTCACCGGACAGCTCGGCGGCTACGAGTTCGTCGACCAGGTACGCGGGGGCGCGATCCCACGGGAGTTCATCCCCTCCGTCGACTACGGCATCCGGGACGCCATGGAGAGCGGCGTCTTGGCCGGCTACCCGCTCGTCGACCTGCGCGCGATCCTGACCGACGGCTCGTACCACGAGGTCGACTCGTCGGAGATGAGCTTCAGGATCGCAGGCTCGATGGCGTTGAAGGATGCCGCCCGCAAGGCCGGCGTCGTGCTGCTCGAGCCGATCTTCTCCGTCGAGGTCGTCACCCCAGAGACGTACCTCGGCGACGTCATCGGCGATCTCACGTCCCGGCGCGGCCGTGTGGGAGCGATGAGCCAGCGCAGCAACAGTCAGGTGATCAACGCGCTCGTGCCGCTAGCCGAGATGTTCGGTTACGCGACCGACCTGCGCTCCAAGACGCAGGGCCGCGCGACGTACACGATGCAGTTCAGCGGCTACGAGGAGGTCCCTGCGTTGTTGGCCAAGGACATCGTGGCGAAAGTTCGTGGGGAATAACTCGTAAAGGAGAAGGCAATGGGCAAGGCGAAGTTCGAGCGGACGAAGCCGCATTTGAACATCGGGACGATCGGTCATATCGATCATGGTAAGACGACGTTGACCGCGGCGATTACGAATGTGTTGCATAAGCGTAATCCG